>Ga0256404_1009004_pt1 | contig 14576 bp, 8 predicted proteins | sample RumenRJG_01DNA_FD_185990 | JGI IMG/M metagenome (GOLD analysis project Ga0256404, IMG submission 185990) | Bovine rumen microbial communities from Lethbridge, Alberta, Canada - RJG_01 | ecosystem: Host-associated > Mammals > Digestive system > Stomach > Rumen | place: Canada: Alberta | collected...
GAGATCTCCGGCTGCTGCGCTCTGGCCGATGACAGCGGGCTCTGTGTAGATGCCCTGGGCGGCGCCCCGGGGATCTATTCCGCACGCTTTGCAGGCGTCCACGGGGACGACGAGGCAAACAACGACCGTCTGCTGGAGAAACTCTCGGGCGCTGCGGACAGACGTGCGCACTATACCTGCGCCATGGCCCTGGTTTATCCGGACGGCAGAGAGCTGACGGCCGAAGGATATCTTTACGGAGAGATCGGAACCGAGCGGAAGGGAAGCAACGGCTTCGGTTATGACCCGCTGTTTATCCTGCCGGAGCGCGGCTGCACCACGGCGGAACTGTCCCCGGAGGAAAAGAACGCCATCAGCCATCGGGCCAACGCCCTGCATGAGCTGGTGAAAAAACTGGAGGCAGGCTGACATGCTCCAGTGGCAGCATCTCTTCTCAGCTGCGATTCTTCAGCGCGGACGGGAGTATTACAAAAAGAATAAGGTGCGCTCCCTGATCCAGGACGGAGACCTCTATTATGCCTCCGTGGAGGGTACAGAAGAGTACGAGGTGCAGATCCGGACTCAGGGCGACAGAGTTGACTTCATGAGCTGCGAGTGCCCTTATGCCCAGGACGGAAACCGCTGCAAGCATATGGCGGCGACCCTCTACGAGATCGCCGCGAGGGAAATTCCGGGTACGAGGAGCGAGAAGAAAGCCGCTTCGATCAAGCCGGGGCATGTGAAGATCCATCCCTTTACCGAAACGGCGAATCCGGGCGAATACCGCTACTATATGCCCGAGCGCTTCACACGGAACATCGACATCTATGCCGATACCTACCGGAAGGCGCAGAAGCTGCTGGAGGACGGGACGCTGCGCGACGTCGAAGTGCAGAACTGCTACAGCAGCGACCGCGGAAGCAGCGGAAAAGTGCTGGTCGCCAGAGGCTATCTTAAGAGCAGCAGCTATTATCCGGTGCGGATCACCGTCACCCGTGACAGAGTGACCGGAATGAACTGCCCGGTATACGGGTGCAAAGGCTACTACAACAACTATGTGGGCAGAGAGAGCACGGAAATCTGTGAACACTGCCTCGCCCTGCTGCTGCAGACCATTGAAGAACTCAAAGACAAGAGTTTCTGGGATGCGACCGATCAGCAGGCCAGAAGACTCCTGGACAGCTTCTGGAGCCGCTATCGGAATACCTCGGTTGCGGCCTCTGTCCAGGAGGAGACCGAAGAAATCCGGAAGCCGGGGCGTGTGGTCCGCCTGGAGCCGAGAATTGAGGATGTGGACGACGAGCTGATGCTGGGCTTTCGCATCGGGACGGACGAGAAGCTCTATGTCCTGCGCAATCCCGAGAGCCTGGTGGAAGCGGTTCAGAACGAAGGCGAGTTCCCGCTTGGGAGCAAGGGCGGTCTGGACTTCTCCTCGGACGCCTTCGGAGAGACGGACCGGAAGTGGTATGACCTGATCCGCCAGGCGGTTCTGGAGAAACAGCACCATGAGGAAGAGAGCTACGGCCGACAGAAAAAACTGCAGGGAATTACTCTGTACGGCGCGCTGCTGGACGATTTCTACGAACTGGCGCTGGGCGGCCGCGTGGAGCGGAAAACCGGCGGCGCAGGGAAAGCCTGGCTGGAAGTCAGCGACGAAGCACCGCGGATGGAGCTGGAGCTTCGCAAGGATGAGACCGAAGACGGCACGTTTCACGGCGTGATCCTGAGAGGAAAGCTCCCGAACGTGATCGAGGGGGTACATGCCCACTACTGCCTGGACAATGACCGACTTACCCGGATCGACGGAGAGCGCTCCCGCATGCTGGAGCCGCTGCTGGCGGCGGCGGATCACGGCTGGGTGGATATGCACGTCGGAAGGAATTTCCTTACCGACTTCTACTATCACATCGTGCCGGAACTGGCGGAGAGCGTGGCGCTCTCGGAACCGGACCGGGAAGAGATCCTCCGATACCTTCCGCCGGAGGTCAGCTTCCGCTTCTTCCTGGATGTCGAAGACGGAACGCCGGTCTGCAGAGCCACGGCGGATTACGGCGACCGGGCGAGCTTTGCCCTGACGGACTGGCGGACGCAGAAGATGACGTCGACAGACTTCCGCGACCAGATTCGGGAGAGCACCGTGCTGCTCCGGGTGGAGGAGTTCTTCCCGGAACTGCAGGAAGACGGCAGTCTCGCCTGCGCTCCGGATGAGGACAGCGTCTACCGCGTCCTGACGGAGGGTGTGGAAGCCCTCTGGCGGATGGGCGAGGTGATGAGCACCGACCGCTTTGACGGACTGACGGTTCGAAAGAGCATCCGCGTTCAGGTGGGGGTATCCGTCGAGAGCGAGCTGATGGATCTGAAGATCTCCTCCGAGGATGTTTCCCTGGCGGAGCTGGCCGAGATCCTGAACAGCTATAAACTGAAAAAGAAATATCACAGGCTGAAAAACGGTGACTTTATCCGCATGGACGAGAGCATCGGAGAGCTGGCGGCCCTTACGGATACGCTGCAGCTGAGCCGGAAAGACCTGCTGAGCGGCGATGTGAGCGTGCCGTCCTACCGGGCGCTCTATCTGGAGCAGATGCTGGAGAATGCCCAGGAGATCTATACCACGAGGGACAGGCATTACCGCCGGCTCATCAAGGACTTCAACGCGGTCAAAGACTCGGACTATGAAGTTCCGGCGGAACTTCGTCAGGTACTGCGCGGCTATCAGGTGTACGGCTACAAGTGGCTGCGGACGCTGGCGGGCTGCGGCTTCGGCGGAATCCTCGCCGATGAGATGGGCCTTGGCAAAACCCTGCAGATCATCGCGGTTCTTCTGGCCGAAAAGCAGGAGGGCAGCATCGGGACATCCCTGATCATCTGCCCAGCGTCTCTGGTATACAACTGGGCGGAGGAATTCCACCGCTTTGCGCCGGAACTCACGGTCTGTCCGGTGGAAGGAAACCAGGCCGAGCGCAGCGAGATCATCGAACGCAGCGGCAAATGGGACGTGCTTGTCAGCTCCTATGACCATCTCAAGCGCGATGTGCAGGCCTATGAGGGAAAGGTGTTCCTCTATGAGGTGCTGGATGAGGCGCAGTTTATCAAAAACCAGTCTACTGCGTCGGCAAAGGCCGTGAAGGTCATCCGGGCCAAACACCGCTTTGCCCTCACCGGAACGCCGATTGAAAACCGGCTCAGCGAGCTGTGGAGCATCTTTGACTTCCTGATGCCGGGCTTCCTCTACCGCTATGAGACCTTCCGCAAGGAGATGGAAAAACCCATCGCGAAAGAGGGAAACGAAGAGGCATCGCTCCGCCTGAAGCGGATGGTGTCGCCGTTTATCCTGCGCAGGCTGAAGACCGAGGTGCTGAAGGATCTGCCGGAGAAGGTGGAGGAATCGCACATCGTGCGTTTCGGGGAGGAACAGCAGAAGCTCTATGACGCCCAGGTGCTGCGGATGAAGAATCTGCTGGAAAAGGAGAACGAGGAGAGCTTCCGCAAGAGCAAGATCCAGATCCTCGCGGAGCTCACACGGATCCGCCAGATCTGCTGCGATCCGGCGCTGCTGTTTGAAAACTACGTCGGCGGCTCGGCCAAGATGGAGGCCTGTATGGACCTGATCCGCAGCGCCATGGAGGGAGAACACCGGATCCTGCTGTTCTCGCAGTTCACCAGCATGCTCGACCTGCTGAAGGAGCGGCTGGGGCAGGAGGGAATCGCCTATTACGAGATCACCGGGGCTACGCCGAAGAAGGAGCGGATGCGCCTGGTTTCGGAGTTCAACAACGGAGATGTCCCGCTGTTTCTCATCTCCCTGCGGGCAGGCGGGACCGGCCTGAACCTCACGGGTGCGGACATCGTGATTCACTATGACCCGTGGTGGAACGCCGCGGCACAGAACCAGGCGACGGACCGGGCACACCGCATCGGCCAGCAGAAGCCGGTCACGGTGTTCAAGCTGATCGCGAAAGATTCAATAGAAGAGAAGATTCAGCAGCTCCAGGAGAAGAAGCTGAACCTGGCCGACGAGATCATCGGCGGGGAACAGGTCGCGTTCTCGTCCCTGACGAGAGAGGATCTGCTGGAGATGATCCAATAGGAAAGAAAATGTTATCCCCCGCCTGCGGCGGGGGATAACGAAAAGAAAAAAAGGATCTGCCGGAGATGACCCGGCAGGAAAGGCAAAAGCTAGGTCTGCCTGCGGCGGGGGTACAAAAAGACAGAATCAGGCTCCCCGCCTTTGGCGGGGAGCCTGAAGCATTCAGATTTCTGTAATATGGTGCTTTTCGGCATAGCCGGTGAGGAAGAGCGTCAGGGCGCCGTCGCCGGTGACGTTGCAGGCGGTGCCGAAGCTGTCCTGCAGGGCAAAGATCGCAAGCATCAGCGCAGTGCCGGCATCGTCAAATTCCAGTACGCTGATGATGAGGCCCAGAGAGGCCATGACTGTGCCGCCCGGAACACCGGGAGCGCCGATGGCGAAGACCGCGAGCAGCGCGCAGAAGAGAATCATCGTTCCGACAGAGGGGAGCTGACCGTAGAGCATCTTGGAGATGGTCATACAGAAGAAAACCTCGGTGAGGACAGAGCCGCAGAGGTGGATGTTGGCGAAGAGCGGAATGCCGAAGTCCACCATGTCACGCCGAAGCACCTTGCTCTTGCGGGCGCCTTCCAGCGCAACCGAGAGCGTCGCGGCGCTGGACATGGTGCCGACGGCGGTGAGATAGGCGGGGCCGTAATGACGGAGCACGTCCCAGGGCTTCCGGCCGGAATAGACCCCGGCGATCAGGTACAGCACCGCAAGCCAGATGTAGTGGCCGAGCATGACGATCAGGATGATCTCGACAAAGGCGGGGAGCTGATGCGTGATCATGCCCTCATAGCTGAGGTTGCAGAAGGTAGAGCAGATGTAGAAGGGGAGAATGGGGATGATGACGCGCTCCACGATTTTCAGCACGATGTTCTGGAATTCCTCCAGCAGGCTGCAGGTGACCTTGCTTTTGGTCCAGACCGCCGCGAGGCCGACTAGCAGGGCGAAGGCCAGTGCGCTCATGACGGACATGATCTGCGGGATGTAGAGCTGGAAAATAACCGGAGGCAGATCCCGAAGCCCTTCCACATCCGTCACGATGGAGAGATGCGGGATCAGGGCATAACCGGCGGCAGTGCTCATGAACGCCGCGCAGATGGAGCTGACATAGGCGAGCACGACCGCCACGCCCAGCATACGGGAAGCGTTATTGCCCATACGGGTGATGGACGGGGCGATAAAACCGATGACGATCAGCGGAACGCAGAACATGATCAGCTGACCGAGAATAAACTGAATGGAAACAACGACCTTCATTGCGACCTCGCCGAAGACCTGGCCGAGCAGAATGCCGATCGCCAGCGCAACGAGCAGGCGGAAGGGAAGACTGGTAAAGAACTTTTTCATGAATTCCTCCTGTGCGGTAAAAAAGACATCTGCCTCAGATGAACGCAGATGCTTTTATTTTCAGCGGTATTATAATGAGAAACAGGTACGATGTCAACCTTAAAAGAAGAAAAGAGGCGGATAGAATCAGCCTGAACGGCGGTCAGCCGGAGGCTTGATCGGAATCGGGCTTCAAAAGCCCGGCCCGCAGGCTGACGGAGATGCTGAGCTTCTTCCGGCCTGCGCGGTCAAAGTCGACCGTGAGGATATCGCCGGAAATCTCATGCACCGTGCCGGGACCGAATGTTTTATGGACAAGGCGGGATCCGACGTTGATCCGCGAGAGAAAACGGGCGGAATCGACATCCTTCCCGGGAGCGGAAGCTGACCGGCGGATCGGCAGCGGCAGGCGGAGAAAACCGAAGAGCTTTCGAAGATCCGGCCCGGAGAGCGGCAGGGCCTTCGCAATCTCCCGGGGAAAGCTTGCTCCGTCCCGGGGGAGAAAGATACACAGCTCATCCCGTGCCCGGGTCATGCCGACATAGAAGAGGCGACGCTCTTCCTCGTACACGCGGATCTCGTCGTCTGAGTTTGCGCGAGCGGCCGACAGAGAGGGCAGAATCCCGTCCAGCATGTCCAGCAGCACCACCCGGTCATACTCCAGCCCCTTGCTGGAATGGATGGTGGAGAGAACAAGACCGCTGCGGTTTTCATGAGTTGAAACGATCTCCCGGAGCCGGTCCAGTTTCTCCAGCAAATCGGCGGCAGAGGGAAGGTCCTGGGCTAGCATCCGGAGAATGAAGTATTTCCCGCTGTCCATCCCCCGGTGCTCCACGTATTTCCCGTAGCGCAGATCCTCCCAGATCCGGCGGATCGCCTGCAGGGCGGAATCGGTGGGAAGCCGGTGGAGACCCCGGAGAATCCGCACGACGGATTCCTCCGACGATTCCTTCAGGTCGGGGCAGGAGAGCAGCAACTCGAAGAGATTCTTCCCGCTGTCCGCGCCCGCGCGAACAGCCTGGCGGGCGGCGCTGCCGCTGATTCCGGCGCCGAACTTGAAGTAAAGACGGAGAAAGAGCTCCGCATTGTCGGGAGCGGAGGCAAAGCAGATGGTGTCGATGATGTCGCGGACAATGCGGTGCGTGAAAAAACTGTCCTCATAATTCCGGCAGCGGTACGGGATTCCGGCCTGCTCAAAGCGGTCGATCAGCGGGAGCACAATGTCGTTGTTCCGGAAGAGGACTGCGGTCTCATCGCCCCAGATTTCCCTGTGAGAGAAGATATAATCGTACTGCGCCTTTCGGTCTTCCACCGGGATCAGCCGGACCGGCAGACCGCTCTCCCGGGTGGCCCGCATGGCCTTCGGATGCCGGAAGCGGTTCTTCACGACAAAAGCATTTGCGGATTCCACAATCTCCGGCGTGGAGCGGTAGTTTTCTTCAATCAGAAGCTCTCTGGCTCCGGGGTGATCGGCGGAGAAGGACATCAGCGCATCCGGAAACGCGGCCCGGAAGGCATAGATGCTCTGATCCTCATCCCCGACCATAAAGAGGTTTTCATACCGGGAGGAAAGAAGACGGATGATCTCGTGCTGGACTTTGGAGGTGTCCTGGGCCTCATCCACACAGAGGTACCGATACTGGTCCTGAAAGCTCTCCAGAACATCGGGAAAGCGGCGCAGCAGCGTGAGCGCATAGACCATCTGGTCGTCATAGTCCATCACGCGCCGGCTCCGCAGTTCCGCCTGATAGCGGCGGTAGAGTTCCGGCAGGCCGGGAACGGACCACTTGCGGGCCTCGATCTCATCCTCGGTGAGCATCATGTTCTTGATGAAGGTGATCGCGGTGCCGACTTCGCGCAGGGTGGTCTCTTCGGCATATTCCCCGTTGACGGCCTGATACAGCGTACCCAGAATCCGGCTTCGTTCCCCGTCCTCTCCGAGCAGGGCAAAGGGTTCCCGGCCCAGACGTGCGGCGGAGTAAGAGACGAGTTTGGAAGAGACGCCGTTGATGGTGCGAAACTGCAGCCGGCCTGCCAGTTCTTCACCGAAGAAAGAGGCAAAACGGCTGCGCATGTCCCGGGCGGCGGCCCGGGTATAGGTCATGGTCAGAATCCTGCGCGGGTCGATGCCGCGGCAGAGCACCATATAGCCCAGACGAATCACCAGAACAGTGGTTTTTCCGCTGCCGGGGGTGGCGAGCAGCAGCACCGGCCCCTCCACCGAGAGCACCGCTTCCCGCTGCTGGGGATTCAGGCGGGACAGATATCGGGCTTCAAACTCAGAAAATTCCATAAGACCTCAAAGAAACCCTCCCGCCTCTCGGCGGGAGGGTTTCGGAAAAACAGAATCAAAAGGAGAAAAATCAGAACTCGAGGTTCTTTTCGGTCTCCTTGCTGAAGACATGGACGACATTGCCCTGGAAGGCAAAGTGCAGAGTGTCGCCGATGGCATAGTTGCCCTTCATGTCGATGGTCGGGACAATGATGATGACATCGCGGCCCTCGGCGGAGACGTGCAGGTGCACGCTGGAGCCCATCATTTCGGAGACGTCGACCTTCGCGGTGACACCCTTGTCCGCAAGGTCGGTGTGCTCGGGACGGACACCGAGGATGACGTCCTGGGTCTGGACGTTGTTCTTCAGGAGGCGGGCTTCCTTCTCGGGGGAGAGCTCAACCTTGTAGTCGGCCAGCTGTGCGAAGTACTTGTCGCCCTCACGGATGAGCTTGGCGTCGAACATATTCATGACGGGCATGCCGATGAAGCCGGCGACGAAGAGGTTGGCCGGGTGATCGAAGACTTCCTGAGGCGTGCCGATCTGCTGGATGTAGCCGTCGCGCATGATGACGATACGGTCGCCCAGAGTCATGGCTTCGGTCTGGTCGTGGGTAACATAAATGAAGGTGGTGTTGATACGCTCACGGAGCTTGATGATCTCGGCACGCATCTCGTTACGCAGCTTGGCGTCGAGGTTGGAGAGCGGCTCGTCCATCAGCATGACCTTCGGGTCACGGACGATGGCACGACCGATGGCGACACGCTGTCTCTGGCCGCCGGACAGAGCCTTGGGCTTACGCTCGAGGTACTGGGTGATGTCAAGAATCTCAGCGGCTTCACGGACCTTCTTGTCGATGACGTCCTTCGGCTCCTTGCGAAGCTTCAGGGAGAAGGCCATGTTGTCGTACACGGTCATGTGGGGGTACAGAGCGTAGTTCTGGAAGACCATGGCGATATCGCGGTCTTTCGGCGCGACGTCGTTCACGAGCTTGCCGTCAATGATCAGCTCACCGCTGCTGATCTCTTCAAGGCCGGCGACCATACGAAGGGTGGTGGACTTGCCGCAGCCGGAAGGTCCGACCAGAACGATGAATTCCTTGTCGGCGATATCCAGGTTGAACTCCTGAACCGCGACAACGCCTTCATCCGTGATCTGGAGATTGACTTTCTTCTTCTCCGGTTCGTCTGCTTTCTTTTTCTTTTTCTTCTGCTCGCCGCTTACGAAGGGGTAGACTTTCTTGATGTTTTTCAGCTGAACAGTTGCCATGCTTCCGACTCCGGACATCCGGCCTCCGCCAGAGATGCCCTCGCGACCGCCCGCAGAGGGACGCGCCGCATTACGACAGGTCTCCACACTGCCGCACCCCGAGCCTGGGGATGAACACTTCCTCCTTATTAAAGCTGTATGCAACTTAGAAATGGAGAGCCGCATACGCAGTCAGAATAACGGGCATAAAAACCCGCTGATTATTATAGCGGAAAGCGGAACGCTTGGCAAGTAAAATTTCCGGGCGCTTTTTTATGAAAGATGCACAAAGAAGGAATTGGGCAGCGGGATGAAAAAGCGCTTGCAAAACGGCCGCAGATAAGATAGAATAGGCAAGACAATACAGTCCCACAGATTGATTCAACTATTCGGAGGTTTTTTTATGATCACAGCAGGCGATTTCAGAAACGGCGTAACATTTGAGATGGACGGCCAGGTTATGCAGGTCGTGGAGTTCCAGCACGTAAAACCCGGCAAGGGCGCGGCGTTTGTCCGTACGAAGATGAAGAATGTCATCACCGGTGCCGTGACAGAAACTTCCTTTAACCCGACGGCGAAGTTCGAGAACGCGACAGTTGACCGTGTCAGCATGGAATACAGCTATCAGGACGGCAACCTTTACTACTTCATGAACCCCGAGACCTATGAGCTTGAGCCCGTTGATGAGAGCGTTCTGGGCGACAACTTCAAGTTCGTGAAGGAAAACATGGAATGCACGATCTATTCCTACAAGGGAAAGGTCTTCAACGTCGAGCCGCCGTTCTTTGTGGAGCTCGAGGTCACCGAGACGGATCCGGGCTTTGCCGGCAACACCGCCACGAACGCCACCAAGCCCGCTACGCTTGAGACCGGCGCAGAGATCAAAGTCCCGCTCTTTATCGAGCCGGGCGAGAAGATCAAAGTCGACACCCGTACGGGAGAGTATCTCTCCAGAGCATAAGGCCGGAATCGACCGGCACGAGAACGATGCCGCAGAGGAGGTATGCTGAAGATGACCATTACGGAGAAAGCCGCCTACCTGAAAGGGCTGGTGGAAGGAAAGGGACTTGACCCGGAAGCCGGAGAAGGAAAGCTTTGGCACGTGCTGGCGGAACTGGTCGGAGATATGGCCGCGGAGCTGTCTGCGCTGCGGAATGACCATGAGCAGCTGTCGGATTCCCTGGAAGAGGTCGAAGTAAGCCTGGATTACCTGGAGGAACTGCTTCAGGAGGACTACGAGGACTTCGACGACGAGGAAGAAGACGACGGGGATGAGGACTATTATCCCTTCGGCAGAGGAAACTTCCGCATCGTGGACGATGAGGAAGAGGAAGATGACGAAGAGGAGCCGGATGATTCCGACGACGGCGTTTTCTATGAGGTGGAATGCCCCAACTGCGGGGAAGAGATCAGCTTTGATGATGAGACGCTGGACGAGGGGTCGATCCAGTGCCCGAACTGCGGCGCCACGCTGGAATTCGACATGAGAAGCGGCGAAGAAAAGCCGGACCTGCCGGAAGAGATCACTCCGGAGGACGGCGACGAGAAAGACTGAACGCCGCAAAGGGATACAGAGTTTATTTGTGAGGAAAGAGCTGCCTCTCCTGTGAGGGCAGCTCTTTCCATGAAAGCGGGAGCAATATGACAGACAGTACGTATAAACCGCTTGCGGACGAGATCCGCCCGAAAAGCCTGGACGATGTGGTCGGGCAGCAGCATATTCTGGGCAGAGACGGCCTGCTGCGCCGGATTGTGGAGAGCGGAAGCACCCCGAACATGATCTTTTACGGACCTTCCGGCACCGGGAAAACCACCGTGGCACGCATCATCGCCGAAAAGACACAGAGAAGCCTGCGGAAACTCAACGCCACGACCGCAGGAATTTCGGACATCAAGCATATCATTGATGAGCTGGATACCTTCCTCACACCGGGCGGCGTGCTGCTTTATCTTGACGAGATCCAGTATTTCAATAAAAAGCAGCAGCAGAGCCTGCTGGAGTTCATTGAGGACGGAAGAATCACGCTGATCGCCTCCACGACGGAAAACCCGTACTTCTGCGTGTTCGGCGCGATCCTGAGCCGGTCGACGGTGTTTGAGTTCAAGCCCGTCTCTGCCCGGGATGCCGAGGCCGCGGTCCGGAGGGCGATGGAAATCCTCAACGGACGCCGGGAAAAGCCGCTCACGGCAGAGGACGGCGTTGTGCAGCGGATTGCCCAGGCCTGCGGGGGAGATGTGCGCAAGGCGATCAACGCGGTGGAGCTTCTCTTCTCCGCGTCAGCCGGCCGGGACATGATCACGCTGGAGGATGCCCTCCTCATCTCGCAGAAGAGCGCGATGCGCTATGACCGGGACGGAGATGAGCACTTTGATATCCTGTCCGCGATGATGAAGTCGCTCCGGGGCTCGGATCCCGATGCGGCGCTGCACTATCTGGCGAGAGCCATCGAAGTGGGAGACCTGACCGGAATCTGCAGACGGATTCTCTGCTCGGCGAGCGAGGATATCGGCCTGGCCTACCCGCAGGCAGTCCCGATTGTCAAGGCCTGTGTCGACAGCGCGCTGCAGCTCGGCCTGCCGGAGGCGAGACTGCCGCTGGCGGAGGCCTGCATTCTGCTGGCTACCGCGCCGAAGTCCAACAGCGTCGTCATGGCGATCGACGAGGCGGTCGCGGATGTGAAGGCGGGACGCATCGGCTCTGTCCCGCGCGAATTGCAGAATGTCCATGCCGACGGTACCGGCTTTGAGCGGGAACAGGGATATCTCTATCCCCACGACTATCCCGGCCACTGGGTGAGGCAGCAGTATCTGCCCGACGGACTCAGAGACCGGCGGTACTACGAATACGGAGACAACAAGACCGAGCAGGCGGCAAAGAAATACTGGGACAGCATCAAGGGAAAGTAGTCATGGATATTCGGGAATACGACGTGCTCACCATGAAAAAACCACACCCCTGCGGCGGACTGCGCTGGCAGGTGCTGCGAAGCGGGGCGGATTTCCGCCTGCGCTGTCTCGGCTGCGGCCGCTGTGTCGAAGGACCGAGAGGAAAGTTCGAAAAGAATATCCGGCGGATCGAGCGGGACGGAGCTGAAATTGCCGTCTCACGGACGACACGGAGACAGAAAACAAACGAGGGAGACGGATGAACCGTTTCCCTCGTCTGTTTGCAGGATCAGCCGATCTCCGAGAAATAGAGGTCGCGAACTTCCTGGCTGAGATGCAGTTCCTTACAAAGAAAATCTACGTTATGCTTTGCCCAGTCGTTCTTGATTACGAAGGTCCGCAGCGCTTCGACGGCCGCCTTCCAGCTGTCGTAACTGCGGTGAACAAAGGACTGATTGCGTGCCATCTCCGGATCGATCTGATCCGCAAGGCGGTTGATCTCATCCAGAATGGCCTGGTCGGTCAGCGGACCGCTGAGCAGCTCCGCGGCCCGGCTGAGAAAGCGATCCTGAAATTCTTCGTTTTTCCAGAGATCGGCAAACATTCCGGACACCTGTACGCACTGGACGTTGTTGCGGTGAAGAAGAATCGCGTGATTGAGATAGGGATCGGAGAGGGTGGCGTCCAGATCATAGAACATGAAGCGCCAGCGGCCGTCGTCCTCGGAAGAGCGGCAGAAGCGGAGGTTTCCGTAGGTGAGATCCTGGTTCGCGAAATACCCCTCAAGAAAGACCCAGTCGATCAGACTGTCGAGATCCACCAGAGACTCGATGTGCGCGTAATTTTCGGGATCCGACATGTCGTTCTTCGTACAGAAGTCAAAAACATCCAGAAAGAGATCGCCGTCCCGCGGCGCTTCGGATTCGACCGTGACGACACTGTTCCTGCTTACCCCGGCAAGGTTGGCATAGTGCTGCTCATTCATCTTCTCGGAGAGTGCGTAAATGCCGGAGTATTTGCCGTCCAGGAACAGAACACAGTAACGGTTTCGTGAACCGATGATATTGTCGGAGGCGGCCAGAGCCAGATTCTCACAGAGTTCGTTGCGGATGATACTGGCATTCTGGTCCTGACCCGCGCGGATCACAAGATTCGTAAAACTCGTGACACCGCCGCCGAACAGGTCATAGTTCAGTTCTTCCAGTCCGTAACAGCCGCGAAACCGGATGCTCATGTTCTTTTTGGCGAGAATCAGACTGGTATCGCCGTGCATGCTGATGCCGCAGGGAGCTGAGAAACTGCCGCTCTCGTCGTACCAGGCAATGTTTCCACCCCATTCCAGGTCTTTCCAGCCGGTGTTGTACATGCCGTAAAACGCAACCTTGTCATCGGAGACCAGACTGAGTACCGGCAGAGCAAAGGTCTCGCCGATAAAGTAGTTCAGGGTAAGCGGGCGGCTGGGCAGCGCGTTGGACTCACAGGCAATGGCGCGGATGACACAGGTGGCGGGAACCTCCGTGGGGCCGACCCAGGGAAGAGAATCCTGCGTCGGCATCGTCGCGTCGAAGGTGTAATAGATCTGCCCCGGCGCCTGCAGATCCAGGACGACCTTTTCGGAGCCGTCGAAGAATCCCTCGGGAGTTGTGGCAACCGGCGTGGCGGAGACCCGGCGCCTGCCGTCCTGATTGTCCGCGTTCGGCGTGGCCTTCGCAAAGAAGAAAGAGCCGTTCCGACCGGGCATACGTCCGTAGCTGCCGCCGTACGGAATATCACGCAGCGAGAGCCAGTCGATCAGTCCGTTCCCGTCCTGCCAGAGGAAAAGGGACTCGTTTCCCGAGCCGAGGGAAAGACCGAGCTGGTCACAGCGGACCACTGTTACGGCCCCCGGTTCCAGAACCGCGGTCGGGAGCCAGGCCTTGCGGTAGTTGTCGTCATCGTCGGAGAGAAACCAGTCCTCGAGGGTGACGGTTTCGGAAGAGATGTTTTTCAGCTCGACCCAGTCGCTGCCGTCGTAGGGAGAGAAGCGGGCATTGGGATCGGAGACCATCACCTCGTTGATCTGGATGGGGCCGCGGGGCTCCATCTGTTCCTGAAGCGCATCGTAGGAGGAGGTGGTGTTCTCATACCAGGGAGTGGGATAGAGACACGCGGAGAAATTGCCGTCAGAACCCATTGCATAGCTGATATTGGCAGGGAGATCGGGGCAGATAAGATGAGAGACGACCTCTCCCTGCGGATTTTTGAGATAGAGATCTTCCCCGGCAGAAAGCGAGAAGGGAGCGTGAAGATCGGCGGGACGGTCTTTCCCGGAAGCGAACGCGACGAAATATGCATCGGCGGGCAGAAGGTAGGAGGGAAAGACAAGACCGTCTTTTCCCTGACGGTCGGTCAGACTCCAGCCGGTGAGATCCAGATCGGCGCCGGAATTGTTGCAGAGCTCGATCCAGTCGGGAAAATCCCCTTCCTGATCCTGCACGACGGCATGATTCTTGACCATTACTTCGGTGATGATGAGGTCTCCGGTGTTGCCGTCGGGTACGGACATGTCATCGGCAAAGGCAAAGACCGGCAGACAGAGGCAGAAGAGGCATATCGCGACCGCGGGAAGCAATCTGCTCAAAAAACCGTGAATTCGTTTCAACAAAGTCATACTCCAGAATGTAATCACAATCAGTTCCAAGCTTACAAAACAATTCATTATAGCGCGGGAAGGGAATTTTGTCCATCCTGATTCCGGAACTTGTTTTTCGGCGAAGAATCCTGTATAATCGAGGCAGAACAGAAAAGTT
>Ga0256404_1009008_pt1 | contig 14573 bp, 13 predicted proteins | sample RumenRJG_01DNA_FD_185990 | JGI IMG/M metagenome (GOLD analysis project Ga0256404, IMG submission 185990) | Bovine rumen microbial communities from Lethbridge, Alberta, Canada - RJG_01 | ecosystem: Host-associated > Mammals > Digestive system > Stomach > Rumen | place: Canada: Alberta | collected...
GGGAACCCGGGGCCGCATAAATGCAGGCAGATGACCACGGATTACCTGCGATGCGGGAGTTCTGCCGTATCCGGCAGAAAAAATGCGCGTTTCCGCGCTTCCTGAGTTACAGGCGTATCCGCTGTCATTCAGTCCGCCGCCTAAAGCGGCAATGGAAGCACGCGAATTTATTCGTGTGAGGCTTCACGAAGTACTACACACCGGAGATTGTGGGCTGACCGGGAGGTTTGCCGACGATCGCACAAACCTCCCGCTGAAAGGCAGCTTCTGGTCACAAGTTTTCAGGAGGAAAAATAATGAATAAAAATGACTATGTGATTCGTCTGGAAAGAAAAGAAGAATACCGTGCAGTTGAAGAACTTGTCAGAGAAGCATTCTGGAATGTGTATCGTCCGGGATGCAGTGAGCACTATGTGATCCATGTGCTGAGGGATGATCCGGCTTTCGTAAAGGAGCTGGATTTCGTCATGGAGCAGGATGGGAATCTGATCGGACAGAACATGTTCATGAGGACCATCATCGAGGCAGATGACGGAAGAACGATCCCTGTGCTCACGATGGGACCGATCGGCATCACACCGGAGCTGAAGGGAAAGGGCTATGGAAAGGCATTGCTGGACTATTCCCTGGAAAAGGCAGCTGAAACGGGGGCCGGTGCGGTTCTGTTTGAGGAAAATATAGGCTTCTACGGGAAGAGCGGGTTTGATTATGCCGGCAAGTTCGGCATTCGCTATCATGACCTGCCGGAAGATGCGGATGCCTCATTCTTTCTCTGCAAAGAGCTGATTCCGGGATATCTTGACGGGATCACGGGAGTTTATCAGACTCCGCAGGGATACTATGTGAAGGATGAGGACGTGGAAGCGTTTGACAAGGGCTTTCCACCCAGGAAAAAGCTGAAACTGCCGGGTCAGATTTTCTGAATTGGTTATTCTGATTATATCAGCCTGGAATAATAAGCTGTAAACGTAAACAGCCGTACATTGCCTGCGGACGCAAGGAGGTTCCTTATGAATTATGTCTTTATTTCACCGGCATACCCTGTTACCTGCACTCAGTTCTGCGACCGGCTGCATCAGCTCGGAGTCAATGTGCTCGGGATCGGCGATGTGCCTTATGACACGCTGAACGGCCAGCTGAAAAACGCGCTGACGGAGTATTACTATGTGCATTCCCTGGAGGATTACAACGAAGTCCTCCGTGCTGTTGCGTTCTATATCCATAAGTACGGCAGGATCGACTGGCTCGACTCCCTGAATGAGTACTGGCTTCCGCAGGATGCGCGGCTCCGCACGGATTTCAATATCGCTGTCGGCACCAAGGAGGAGAATATCGGGAATATCGTACGGAAGTCCGAGATGAAGCGTGTCTTCCTGGACGCAGGTGTTCCGACGGCCCGTCAGCACATCGTTTCTGATTTCGAGGCGGGAAAGGCCTTCGCGGACGAGGTGGGCTACCCGGTGATCGTGAAGCCGGACATCGGCGTCGGCGCCAACGGTGCAATGAAAGTGAAGACGGAGGAAGAACTGCGCGCGTTCTATCAAAACCTTCCGGATGTGCCCTATGTCATGGAGGAGTTCCTGTTCGGCGATATCTGCACCTATGACGCCGTCATCGACTCTCACTGCGAGCCTCTGTTTGAATCCATGTGCACCTATGCCCCGGTCATTGATTCCGTGCAGAATGACGAGAATGTCTCTTTCTATACGGCGCCGGAGGTTCCGGATCAGCTCCGGGAGCTTGGACGGAAGACCGTCAAGGCATTCAAAGCGGACCGGCGCTTTGTTCACTTTGAGTTTATTCAGCTGATCAAGGATCAGGCAGGCATCGGGAAAGCGGGAGACTTTGCCGCGATGGAAGTCAACATGCGCCCGGCGGGCGGCCACGACCCGGATATGATGAACTATGCCCAGTCTATCGACGTATTCCGCATTTACGCGGAGATGGTGACATCCGACAGGCGGAGCTTCCCGGAGTCCGGAGAGCGCTGGTACTGTGCCTATGCCGGCCGTAAGGACGGCCACAGTTTTGCCCACAGCCATGAAGAGATCATGGAGCGCTACGGCGGCAACATCGTGATGCAGGAAGAGATGCCGCCCATCGACTGGCCTTCCATGGGCCGGTATGTGTACATGGCCAGGTTCAAAGAGAAGGCGGACATGGATGCATTTTTTGCCTTTGTTCTCGGGTAAACTTTCCGGGAGCGCAGCCTTTGCTTTGAAATAACGGAAGATAAGAAACTTTATGACAGCAAGTCCCGCACGCGGCAGGAAAATCCACGTGCGGGATTTGTATTTGTTCTGCTGAACAGCGGGCTCTTCTGAAGAAAGGCGAATAAATATTAAGAGAACTGTAATGCGTATTCCTGTGAAGTCGGGATAAAATAGGAAATCGAAAATACATGGAAGAATTGGCAGGAGAGGAAGCAGGATGATTAAGGAAAATCAAAAGGAAATGGCAGAGAAAACCGGGAAGAAGCGCGTATCGATCCTGATGGCGGCTCTTTTGGCAGCAGGCATGCTGACTGCGACTGCATGCGGAATGTTTAAAAATGAGTTCAAATGTGTTGAGAACACGGAAAAGAGGATGACCTTCGAGGCAGTCAACGCTTCCAAAGGCGGAATGATCATGATCGGCACGCTGGAAGTGGCGGAAGGTGAAGAACTGGAGATCACGCCGGATCTGAAAAAGGGGATGCTGAAGCTGGAGTTTATCCAGGAGGATGAAGAGCAGAGCATAGACAATCTTCCGGATCTGGACAAGGATGCCCTGATCACCGCTGAAGTCAGCGGGACGGGAACGCAGGCCTACGGGATCCCTGCCGGCTCCTACATGGTGCGGGTCACGGTGACGGAAAAGGCAAAGGGAACTGTCACTGCGGAAATTCAGGCGGAGTGATAGATCAGATATCTATCGGAGAGAGACAGAGATGAAGAGCAGATTATTTGCACTCAGTATTTCAATGGCGCTGGTGCTCTCTCTGGCCGGATGCGGAAAGACCGGCACGGCGGGAAACAGCACAGCCGCAGCAGAGACAAATACCGCAGCGGAGACTTCTGCAGCGGAGACAAAGGCACCGATCGAGGTACAGACCGAGACTCAGGCAAAGACTCAGACCGAGGCTCAGGCCTCCGCGGAGGATGACGGACAGAATCCCGTGATGAATTTTGTGGGGGTATACAGCACCGATCACAGCCGGGAGGCCATGGTCGAGGCCGATGGGAAGGAAGACGCACGGATCACCGTGACCTATGCGGCCAGTCCCTGGTTTCATGATGTTACGGTCATGAGCGGGCATTTCGATCCTGAGACCGCCACGATGGACTTTTCCGACGCGAAAATGACGGAGTACGTCTACAACAGCGACGGCAGCGTCAGGGAAGAGAAGGTCAGCTACACGGACGGCAGGGGTCGGCAGCCTTGTCATCAGGGCGCACTACTGCATTGACAGCGTCGAAGGCATCGGAAGACGTGTCTCCGCGATGCTGAACACCCTTTCGCTCATCTGAAGAAGCGGAAACCGAATAACGCACGACCCGCCGGGCTTTTTCCCGGCGGGTCGTTTTTATTCCGGCGGACAAAGAACTCTGAGCGTCCGGGAAGGTCTGTAAAAAGCGGGGAAAAGGCGGTACTATATTACTATAAACAAATGTGTGATCCCGGCCGGAAAGGAGGGGAAAATGGATCCGGAAACGAAGAAAAAAACAGAAAAGATAAACTCGGAAAAGAAGAAAGAGATCGGAAATAAAATAGAGAATAAAATAGATAAAGCCATGGAAAAACCATATGTCAGGGTCGGAAAGAAGACGCTGGAGCTTTTCCTGAAGAACGACATGATCGTGTACGCGGGACACGCGACTCTCGGTGTGCTGACGGCGATCTTTCCGCTGATCATGCTGATCATTTCCCTCCTGAACATGATGCCGGGATATGATCCCGAAATTTTTACGGACTTCGTGTTCCGCTTTCTGCCGGATATCCCTCAGTTCAGATCTCTGTTCTACGGGATCGTGAAAAACCTGCGCTCCCAGTCCACCGGAATACTGGCCCTCGTGTCAGCGGCTACGGCCCTGTGGTCTGCCAGCGGCGGCGTGACGAATATCCAGAAAGGACTGGTGAAGATCACGCCCGGCGCAGAAAAGAGCCTGCGGGACAAGCCGGCGGCGCTGGTCTGCACGGTGATCCTTGTGGCCCTGATCCCCGTGGTGCTGATCGCCAATGTCATGGGAGGCGCACTGGCGGAGCTGCTCACAAACCTTTCTTCGATCATCGGCTTTGATTCGGTCGTCAAGACGGTTATTTCGGTGATCCGCTGCTCCGGTGTCATGTCTGCGGTCGCGGCAGTCTTTTTCATCCTCGGAATGTACACATGGCTTCCCGGCGGGAAACGGAGCCTGAAGAGCCAGCTCCCCGGCGCGGTATTCTGCTTCGTGTGCTGGATGGTTTTTACCTTTGTGTTTGTCAAATTCCTGCCGCTGTTCTGGAAGTCTTCCGTATACGGTTCTCTGGCTTCCATCTTCCTGTTCATCACCTGGGCCCGGATCCTTTTCATGATCCTTTTCCTCGGAGGAGCGTTGAACGGGGCGCTGGCTGACGAACAGAACGGGACAGGCGTATAACAGGATGCGCATAGGTTCATGCCGGAACCGGTATTGGACGATGCACTGCTTCTGCCAGTATAATCTTAGTAAAAGAAAGAACAGTTCCACACACCTTACAAACGATTACGAACTGGATGATCCAGGAAAACAGGAGGCCCCATATGAATATCAGAGAAAAGTTTGAACTGCTTGGCATCGACAACGCACCGGGACAGGAGAGTCTCCAGAAAAACATGGCACTGGACCTGAGAGGCGAAAAGCTTCCGGGCGCGAAGGTGGACTTCTCCCACGGCGACGTAGACGCGCATGAACCCACGCCCGGCAGTCTGGGCGTGTTTGTGGAAGGCTTCCTGGAGGGCGGCTCCCAGGCCTACACTCCCTACAGAGGCAAGAAGGATATCCTGGAGCAGGTCGCCGCGGATCTCGCGGCGTTCTCCGGCGCGCCGGTGGATCCGGCTTCTGAACTGATCCTGACTCCGGGAACCCAGGGCGCCCTGTTCCTGGCCATGGGCGCGAACGTGATGCCCGGCGACAAGGTTGCCATCGTGGAGCCGGACTACTTCGCGAACCGGAAGATGGTGGAGTTCTTCGGCGGCGAGATGGTCCCGGTACAGATGTATTACAAGAACGTGAGCGTCGGCTCCGGCATCGACCTCGCAGAACTGGAAAAAGCGTTCCAGGCCGGGGTGAAGGTCTTCCTGTTCTCGAACCCCAACAACCCGGTGGGCTGCGTCTATTCCTTCGATGAGATCGTGAAGATCGCGGCGCTGGCAAAGCAGTATGATGTGACCCTGATCGTGGACGAACTCTACTCCCGCCAGGTCTACCCGGGCGTGAAGTACACTCATCTCCGCGCACAGAAGGAGGTCCCGGACAACCTGATCACCATCATCGGCCCCTCCAAGACCGAGTCCCTGTCCGGCTTCCGTCTGGGCGTGGCCTACGGCACGGCGGAGATCATCGAACGCATGGAGAAGCTGCAGGCCATCATGGCGCTCCGCTGCAGCGGCTATAACCAGGCAGTGTTCCACACCTGGTTCCATGAGCCGGACGGCTGGATGGCGGCGAGGGTCAGCGCGCACTGCGATATCCGCAACGCGATCCTGGAAGTGATCAGCACAGTTCCGGGCGTCAGCGCAAGACCTACCGACGGCGGCAGCTATCTCTTCGTCGAGATCCCGGAACTGGAAGTCAGCCTGCATCAGTTCATCCGCATCGTCCGGGAGATGGCAAATGTCACCCTGACTCCCGGAACGGAGTTCGGACCCCAGTTCCTGCACCAGTTCCGCATCAATTTCTCTCAGGACAAGACCAGGGCAGTGGATGCCATGAAGCGCGTGTTCGCAGTCATGGACCGCTACAGAAAGTAAAAATAAGGAGGAGATCACCATGAAGAAAATCGCATTTTTAGGCGGCGGAAAAGTCGGCCAGGCTATGGCAGCCCATGTGCTGGAGAACAAGAGCGCAGAGATCGCTTTCATCTTTGATCCCTTCCGGAAAGAGGATACCCTTCTCGGCGTCCCGGTGATCCGGGAGCTGAATGAGACCTGCTTTGAGGGACTGGATCTGGTCGTGGAGTGCGCCACCGCGGACGTGGTCAAGGCGTATGCAGCCTGCGCCCTGAAGCATGCGTCCTTCCTGCCTTTCTCCATGACGGCCTTCCGCGAGGACGAGGTCCTGGAGGGCGCGAAGAAGGCAGCCGCGGAATACGGACACACCCTGTATCTGCCTCACGGCGCGATCCTGGGCCTGGACGGCATTTTCGACGGCCGCACCATCATCGACGAAGTCTCCATCGAGACCATCAAGAGCCCGAAGAGCCTCGGCAGGGATGACAAGGAGTACACGGTGGTGTTTGACGGCACCGCAAGAGAAGCCGCCGGCCTGTATCCGAGAAACGTGAATGTCCACGCGGCGCTCTCCCTGGCAGGCATCGGCTTCGACCGCACCCATTCCCGCATCATCTCCGATCCGTCGGTCAACACTAACGAGCACGTGATCCGCGTGAAGGGCGAGGGCATCGACTGGACCATTCACGTGACGGCATTTGCCGCGGGCGCGGTCTCCGGGAAATATGTTCCCTACTCCGCGTGCGGCAGCCTGGACCGTATTCTCGGAAGCGGGAATGTAAGCTTCGTATAAGACCTTGTACCGGGGCTGTCGTATTAAGGTGTCTGAAGACGTCCTCCTTAATACGGCAGCCCCTTGTTTTCAAAACAGAGAACTGCAGCCTGAGACTGGACAGATCAGCAGAACGGAGGAAGACAGTATGCGTGATTTTATCAGCAGCAAGATGAGTACCATCGGACTTTCCGGGATCCGAAAGGTCAACGAAAAAGCCCTCGCCATGGAGCGTGAGGGAAAGACAGTCATTCATTTCGAGATCGGCCGCCCGGATTTCGATACCCCGGAATACATCAAGAAGGCAGCCAAGGAAAGCCTGGACCGCGGAGAAGTCTTCTACACTTCCAATCTGGGCGACATGGGGCTTCGGAAACAGATCGCCGAGAAGCTGAACAAAGAGAATCACATCCCTTACACGGCAGAGAACATCCTTGTGGCAGTCGGTCTTTCCGAAGCAGTCTTTGACGCGCTGATGACCATCCTGGATCCGGGCGATGAGATCCTGGTCCCGGATCCGGTCTGGATGAACTATGTCAATGTTCCGAAGCTCCTGGGCGCAGTCCCGGTGCCTTATCTGCTGAAGGAAGAGAATGATTACCAGATGGATCTGGACGAGATCCGCTCCAAGATCACGGACAAGACCAAGGCCCTGGTGATGGTGACCCCCAACAATCCCACCGGCAGCGTCCTTTCCCGCGAGACTCTGGAGGGCCTGGCGAAGATCGCAGTCGAGAAGGACATTCTGGTCTTCGCGGACGAGGTCTACGAGCGTCTGCTGTATCACGGCGCGGAGCATGTCAGCATTGCCTCCCTGCCGGGTATGGTGGATCGGACCTTTACTTTGAACGGCTTTTCCAAGGCTTATTCCATGACCGGATGGCGTCTCGGATACATCGCGGCTCCGGTGGAATTCATCAAGGAGATCAACAAGCTGCACCAGAATGCCGTCACCTGCGCGCCGTCCTTCGTCCAGAAGGCAGGCATCGCGGCGCTCCGGGATGAGAAGGATGAGGTCCGGGAGATGGTCAAAGAGTACGAGCGCAGAAGAGATTACATCGTGAAGACCATCGAAGAGATCCCCGGCCTCAGCAGCGCGGATCCGAAGGGCGCCTTCTATCTTTTCATCAACTGCAGGGAGATCTGCGCGAAGAGCGGAATGAACAGCCAGCAGCTGGCGGAGTATCTTCTGGACAAGTACGGGATCGCCCTGGTGGCCGGCACGGTCTTCGGAGATTCCGGTGAAGGATATATGCGGATGTCCTTTGCGAACAGCTATGAGAACATTGTGGAAGGCTGCAGAAGACTGCGCGAAGCTGCAGTGGAACTGATGAAATAAGCCCCTGAATTCGTGAACGGTGCACTGGAAATCAGAAAGGGCAGACAGCATGCCCCCGGATCTCAGGATCATTGATCTCGCGGAAGAAACGATCGTACTGGCGGTCCCGGCGGCGCTGGAAGTCAACGCCCACGACCCGTGATTCCGCATACAACTGCGCACGGATCGCGGCGGAGAACATCGTGAAATACTTTGCCGGAGAAGAAGTGACCGGACGAATTGTCTGAAGCGCAGAAGAAAGAAGCATCGCACTGAGATATTTAAAACATAAAAACCGGAAGCTCTGATGAGGGCTTCCGGTTTTCTGTACAGTGAAAAACTTGTTCAGTCAAACGGGATATCTGATATAGTAAAAGCAGATGCAGCACAAAAAAGAGAAGGAGATCGGGATGGGAAACGGAAGCAGTATTGCGGATGTCCACTGCCCCAAGTGCGGTGCGCCGGCAGAGTACAATATCATCCGGGGGTCTTATAAGTGCGGGTTCTGCGGAAGCAGTGTGCAGATCAATGAAGCGCTGGCGGAAAAGCAGGGGTTTCAGAAGCTGCAGCAGGAAAAGATCCGGAAGAGCGCAGAACGTTACCGGCTGATGCGCGCCTCCTGCTCCGGCTGCGGGGCGGAGATCGTCTTTGACGAGAACGAAGCCATGTCGGGCTGCGCCTTCTGCGGCCGTGCTCTGGTCCGGAAGGACTATATCCAGTCTGAGGACATGCCGGAAATGATCCTGCCCTTCCGGATCACCCGGGAGGAGGCCGCAGAGTGTCTGAACAGCTGGTGCAGAAAGAATTCCGGAAAAGCGGAAGCGAAGCATCTGTCCGCCGACATCGGAGCCCTGCAAAGCTTTTATCTTCCTTATGAGCTGATCCGGGGACCGGTCACCTCAAGGGTCAGCCGGATGGACTCCAGCCGGATCTATACCTGCGGCGGATATGTGGACAAGGTCTTTGTCAACGCGTCCCGTCAGCTGGACAACCTGCTTCTGGACGCGATGGAGCCCTTCGAGCTGGAAGATCTGAAGCCCTTCAATTTTGCTTACGCGGCAGGGCAGCGGATCAAGATCCGGGACGCGGACGCGAAAGAACTCAGCATCCGGGTCGACGAGGAGATCTCAAACGACTATACGCCGCTGGTGCAGAAAACGCTGGAGACGAAAAAGGTGGAGGTGTCTACGAACGCGGCTTCCGTGCTGCGCATGCCGGTGCTGCTGCCTGTCTGTTACCTGCAGACGGGGGAGACCGCAGCCGCTGTGAACGGCCAGACCGGAAAGGTCAGCGTCCGGGCAGAAAAGGAATCCCATTACTATTTCCTGCCCTGGTGGCTGAAGGCACTTATTGCGGTCCTGGTGTTCGGAGGCATTGCCTTTGCGGCGTTCCGCCTGTTCGGTATGGATCCGGGAGAGAGCCTGGTGATCATCGGCTGTCTGGCGGCATTTTTCCTGATCGTTTTCCTCTGCGCTTACAGCGATTCTGTCCACAACAAGTTCCGGGTGGAGTCAGGAAGAGAAATCTTTACCTCCACCGGCGGTGTGCTGCGGCGGCAGGGGAAAGAACTGGTCCGGGACGGGAAGGATCTGAAAAAAGATGTGGCAGATCCGGTCTTCTTCGAAGGACTGGACGGGAAAATCAAGCCTGTGCAGCTGGTCTTCAGCTCCCTTCCCCGGGCAGTGAAAACTGCAGTCACGGCGCTGGTGGTCCTGTTCCTCCCGGTAATCATAGCCCTCTTCCTTAACGGCTTTGATTTCGGACGGCTGCAGCTGGGCGGCTCAGCGGTATGGTTCTGCATCATGGTGCCGGTGGTCCCGGTCTATCTTCTGAAGTTCTCCGTGATCGAGCGCTATGAACGGCCATGGATCTATGTGATTTCGGAAGACGGCTCCAAAAAACGCTGGCGCAAAAAGACAGATCCGAAAGAGATCCTGGATTTTGTGAAGATGTTCCTGAAGGCGCTTTTCATACCGCCGGCCTGCTTTGCGATCTGGTTCGGCATCATCTGCTTTTTCATGTGCTGCTACCTGACCGCCTTCGGGTTTGACTGAATGGAGGAAATATGAAAAAGATCCTTGTCATCGATGCCCAGGGCGGCGGCATCGGCCGCCAGGTCGTCGCAGAACTGGTGAAGAGAAATGTGCCGGCGGAGATCATCGCCGTGGGGACGAACTCCGCGGCGACCGCGCAGATGATGAAGGCCGGAGCGGTCCACGGGGCCACCGGGGAGAACCCGGTGGTGGTATGCAGCCGGACTGCGGACCTCATCATCGGCCCCATCGGGATCGTGATCGCGGATTCCATGTTCGGGGAGATCACGCCGAAGATGGCTGCCGCGATCGGGCAGAGCAGCGCCCGCAAGGTGCTGATTCCCGTCACCAGCTGCGGGAATTACGTGGCCGGCCTGCGGGACGCCGGCATGAAGGTGTATATCGAAGATGCTGTCCTGTTTGCGGAGCGGCAGTGCGCGGAGAACGCGCCGGAAATCTGCTGAAAAACCCCGCGGAGCCGAAAATATGCTGAGAAGCCCGCGGACATTCCCGTGATATGCGAAAAGCCGGCGTCACGACAACGCCGGCATTGCATCTCTTAACTTCGAGATCATGGCATCCCTGTCCCGGGGCAGCATTCCGGCGACAGGCACCGGATCTGAGGTGTGGATACCGAGAAAAATACAGTTCTTTAGTTCCAGCATTTCAAGAAGGAGGATCTCCTCGCGGAGGATGTCCTCCTTTTCGCATTTCCGGAACTGGCCCTTCCTGACCGCTTCGTGGAGCGGACTGCCCGGCGCGTGGTGCAGGGTAGTCACGAAGATGAGGGAAGGGAGGAGTTCGTTCATGAGGGCAGCATCGGCCGCGGCCTTTTCCCTGATCCATGCGTCTGCGGAAGCGTTTCCTTCCGGCATATCCGCTCCTGGATTCGTATCCGGCGCGGCGCCCCGGGCCCCGAGGATCAGGTTCACGCTGAAATCCATGCCGGCTTCCCGGAGCTTCCCCAGCTGCTCCCGGGCCTCCTCCACGGTGAAACCCTTATTCATGTCCTTCAGAAGAGACGGGAGCCCCGTCTCGATGCCGAAATTCGGTTCGCTGATCCCGGCCGCCCGGAGAGCCTTCAGATCCCGGACGGTTTTGTTTTTTACGTTCTGCACAGATGCATAGCAGGAGATGGTTTTAAGCTTTGGCAGGGCTTTGCGGGCCGCCTCCGCGATCTTCAGAAGCTTTTCCGCGGGGAGTACGAAGGCGTCCCCGGAAAGAAGAAAGACCCGCTCTGTTTCCGGGAAACGCCGGGCTGCTTCTTCAAGATCCGCCCGGACTTCCTCCATCGGGGAGACATGGAAGGGCGTTGTCCGGTACATACTGCAGAAGCTGCAGCCGTTGTGGCTGCAGCCTGTGGTGACCTGCAGGAGCAGGGATCTGAATTCAAAGGGCGGACGCCAGACAGTTCCTGTGTAATGCATGGCGGATCACGCTTTTTCAGCTTCGCTGAGCAAAAGGTCCAGAATCCGGATGAGCTGCTCTTCCGAGAGGATCTGCAAGGAGCGGATCCCGACAGCCTCCCCGGCGGTGCAGTTCACGTCCCGGTCGTCGAAGAACACACACTCCGCGGGATCCAGGGCATAGGTATCCAGAAGGTACCGGTAGATCCGGGCCTCGGGTTTTCCCATATGGATGTAGCCGGAGACCACCATGCCGTCCATATCCGCGGGGAAGGGACGATCCTTCGTGTGGATCTCAAAAATCTCTCTTCCGTAGTTGGAGAGAATGTAGAGATGGTACCCCGCTTCCTTCAGCAGGTGGAGGCGGTCCCAGACCGCCGGGCGCTCGACGGGAAGCAGGTGGAGCCCTTCAAACCAGCGGGCGATGCTGTCGGCGTCATCAGGATAGATGAGGCTGTATTTTTCCACCAGCTCCGGCACCGTCAGGACGCCGTAATCAAAGAGCGGCCAGAGGTGGCTGCGGGAGATCAGTTTCGTGATCCGGAGCGCTTCCTCCGGGTCCGTGCCGGCTGCCGTCAGCGGCGCGGGCCAGATGTAGGAGAAGAGCACGTTGCCCACGTCGAAGATAAGGTTTTTCAGCTTCCCGGATCCGGCGAATTCCCGCAGGGATTCTTCCTCCTCCCGCTGGACCTCCGCCTCGGACAATCCTTCCCGCTTTTTCCCGTAGACGAGTTTATCCAGGACGCCGCCGGCGCCCTTCAGCTCCCGCGCCCGTTCTTCCTTGATCACGAGCTTCCGGATGTAGTCGAGAGAGACCGGCTTTTCCTGTTCCGCCGGGATCTCAAAGTTGATGATCCCGTCATAGCCGGAGGCAACGATGGCATGAACAGCGTCCCGGAAATCGATCACGGATTCCATGGGCGGTTTCCTGTCTTCTCCGGAGATGTCGATCTGGAACGCAAAGGGAGCGTATTCCCGGAGACAGCGTGATACGTCATAGCGCTCCCGGTAGAGGTGCATGGTATCCAGATACAGACTGAAATACGGGGAACCGACCTTTTCCACAAATTTCCGGGTTTCTTCCGGGTCGCAGAAGGCCCGGGATTCGTTCCGGTCAATGACTTCCAGGATGACCGGGACCTTCAGAGGTTCACAGTACGCGACGATCTCCCGGATGCTCTTCTCCAGCTGGGACATGTAGAGGTCGATGCTTCCGGCGTCGGAATAGTTCCCGCGGACGGCGCCGATGACCAGTCCGGGGCATCCCAGAGGGACAGACCAGGAGGCGATCTTGTTCATCCGCGCCACAGCACCCTGACGCACGGACTCATCGCCCGCGCCGAGGCTCATATGGTCGATGGAATAGATGCGGCCGGTGGCGAGAGCGGTGATCTCGAGGCCGGTCTCCTGCATGAGAGCCTGAAGCTGGGCGATGTCATAATCCGTGGTATCCCGGATGGTCAGCTGGAGACCATCGTACCCGGCAGCTTTCGCCATGGCGAAGGCTTCCCGGACCGGAGCCTGGATCACTGCGGAGTTGGTGGGGAAAGATCCGTCTGTGACGGTTGCGATGTACTTCATGATGTATTGTCCTTTCCGGATCGAATATTATCTGGTGTTCAGGCGAAGAGGGATCCCGGGGGATATTCATGAGAGCCTCCTGCCGTTGTTGCGTCTTCAGTTATGTTCTAATTTTAGCTCATTTGGAAAAGAATTCCATAAAAAAACAGGAAGACGCACCGCGCGCGATATGGAACGCACACGCACCGCGGGCGCAAGCGCCTCGCGCACCGCGCGCGATATGGAAATCATTTTCATATTGTATTGACTTTTCCCGTGGTAAGCGTATAATCTGAAAACGGTTTTCATTTTCATGTGATCAGATTATAGAAAGGAAGCGGCAGCAGGGTGGGCGTTAAGGTACAGTACCGGACAAAGCAGCGGGAAGAGATCATTTCCTACCTGAAGACAGTTCCCGGAAAGCATGTGACCGCGGCGGATGTCCGCAGCCATTTTCAGGATCAGGCTGTCTCCGTGGGCCAGACGACGATCTACCGTCAGCTGGAGAAGCTGGTGGATGAAGGGCTTCTGAAGAAGTATTTCATTGACGAGCACAGCAGCGCCTGCTTCGAGTATGTAGATCCGGAAAGCCACGGAAGCGGTGCCTGCTATCACTGCAAGTGCGAAAAATGCGGGCGGCTGATCCACATGGACTGCCATGAGATCACGGAGCTGCAGCAGCACCTTGCAGAGCACCATCATTTTCAGATCGATCCGCTGCGGACAGTGTTTTACGGGATCTGCGAGGCCTGTCTGGCAAAGGGAGAGTAATTATGGGAAGAGTGAGAATAACGGAACGGCTTTTTGCGCTGGCGGCGGCGCTGCTGGCAGCCGGAGTCCTCTCGGGCTGCGGCGGAACCGCGGTGCCGGATGCATCCGCAAAAAAGATCAGCGTCGTGGCGACCATCTTCCCGGAATACGACTGGATCCGGAACATTGTCGGAGAGAATGCGGATCATGTGGAGATCCGGCAGCTTCTGGACAAGGGCGTGGATATGCACAGCTTCCAGCCCACCGCAGAGGACATGATGACGATCGCCTCCTGCGACCTGTTCGTCTATGTCGGCGGAGAGTCGGACAGCTGGACTGCGGATGCGCTGAAGAACAGTGTGAATCCGGACCAGATCTCCGTGAATCTGATGGAGACCCTGGGCAGCCGGGTGAAGGAAGAGGAACTCGTGGAAGGCATGCAGGAAGAGGATCATGACCACGATCATGAGCATGAAGGCGAGGCCCACGATCATGAGCACGGTCCGGCGGAGGCGCCGGAGTACGACGAGCACGTCTGGCTCTCTCTGAAGAATGCGGAGGTGCTGACGGAGCGCCTTGCTGATGCCCTTGCAGAGGCAGATCCGGCCTGCGCGGACAGCTACCGCGAAAATGCGAAGCAGTATGCGGAGAAGCTTGCGGCGCTGGACAAGGAATTTGCGGAGACGGTGGCTGCGGCGCCGAAGAAGACCGTGCTGTTCGGGGACCGCTTCCCCTTCCGCTATCTGACGGATGACTACGGGCTGGATTATTACGCCGCCTTTGC
>Ga0256404_1009009_pt1 | contig 14573 bp, 15 predicted proteins | sample RumenRJG_01DNA_FD_185990 | JGI IMG/M metagenome (GOLD analysis project Ga0256404, IMG submission 185990) | Bovine rumen microbial communities from Lethbridge, Alberta, Canada - RJG_01 | ecosystem: Host-associated > Mammals > Digestive system > Stomach > Rumen | place: Canada: Alberta | collected...
TGAATTGCGTTACTATTAAATTGTCGATTAATAGTAGTGTAATTCATGATTACATTATACAGTAAAACCCGGTCTTCACCGGGTTTTATTGTTCTATGGGCTTTCTTATTTCGTTACAGCCCCTTTTTTCTTTGAAAGTACTACAGTTTGATTTTGTTATATAATGGATTCATAAAGCGAGGACATTACAATGAAAAAAACGTTTCCTGAGGGATTTCTGTGGGGCGGAGCAACCGCAGCCAACCAGTATGAAGGAGGCTTTTCGGAAGGCGGGAAAGGCTGGTCGGTTTCCGATACGGTCAAAAGCCGCCTGGATATCGACGTGAAGGATTATACAAAGCAGAATGAGGTCTTAATGAAAGACGTCGAAGAAGCCTTGGCGCATCCGGAAGATCTTGTTCATTATCCAAAACGCCACGGCTCTGACTTCTACCATCATTACAAGGAAGATATTGCTCTTTTGGGTGAGATGGGCTTTAAGGTATTCCGCATGTCCATTGCCTGGAGCCGCATTTATCCGAACGGAGACGATGAGAAGCCGAATGAAGAGGGTCTGAAGTTTTACGATGATGTCTTTGCGGAACTGAAGAAATACAATATCCAGCCACTCGTAACGATTTCCCACTATGAACCGCCGCTCAATCTGGCACTGAAATACAACTGCTGGTATGACCGCAGATGTATTGACTGGTTTATGAACTTCACCAGAACGATCGTGGACCGGTATCATGATTCCGTGAAATACTGGCTTACATTCAACGAAGTCGACTCCATGATCCGCCATCCGTATACAACAGGCGGTCTGATCCGTGACCGCTTTGATCCGGATCAATTCGAAGAGGTCGTCTTCCAGGCGATGCATCATCAGTTCGTGGCTTCTGCTCTGGCTACCAAATACATTCATGAAGTGTCACCGGATGCCAAAGTCGGCTGCATGCTGACAAAGCTGACATATTATCCTTTGACCTGCAATCCGGAAGATGTTCTGGAAGCGCAGCAGAGAATGCGCTCCACATACTGCTACAGCGATACCCAAGTATTCGGAGAATATCCGGCATATCTTCTGACCCGCTTTAAAAACAACAATCTCCATATTGAAATGACTGAAGAGGATCTGAAAGTCATGAAGGAAAACCCTGTCGATTTCATTTCCTTCTCATATTACTCCTCAAGTTGCGTAGCGAAGAATCCTGCCGATGCCGAAGTGACGGCAGCAAATACGGTTACGGCTTTGAAGAATCCGTATCTGAAAGCTTCCGATTGGGGATGGCAATTGGATCCGATCGGCTTACGGGTCTCTTTGGTGGATCTGTATGACCGCTACCGCAAACCGCTGTTTATTGTGGAAAACGGTATCGGAGAAAAGGAAGAACTCGTCAGCGACGGCAACGGTTCCTACACCGTCAATGATGAGGGGCATATTGCTTATTACAAAGAACACTTTAAGGCAATCTACGATGCCATTTACGAAGACGGCGTGGAACTGTTAGGCTATACGAGCTGGGCATGCATTGACCTGGTATCGGAGAGCACACGGCAGATGAGCAAACGGTACGGCTTTGTCTACGTTGATCTGGATGATTACGGCAACGGAACGTATAACCGTTACCGCAAGAAGAGTTTTTACTGGTATAAGGATGTCATTGCGTCCAACGGCGCAAGCGTCTGGGAAGAAGAATAGGCAAGAGGTTTTTATGATTACAACAGTTACATTCAATCCGTCACTGGATTATATCATCCGCACGGAACATTTTGAAAAGGGTGAGATCAACCGTACCACCTATGAGAAGATTTTAGCCGGCGGGAAGGGGATCAACGTCTCCATCGTATTGGCAAACCTGGAGCACAGAAACCGTGCCCTGGGCTTTCTGGCAGGCTTTACGGGAAAGGAGATCGAGCGTCAGTTAAACGAAAGAGGCATCGTTTCCGACTTTATCTGGGTGAAGGAAGGTCTGAGCCGCATTAACGTCAAACTGAAAAGCGATGAGGAAACGGAGATCAACGGCCAGGGTCCGAAGATCACGGAAGACGATATCAGAGAGCTGTTTGTAAAGCTGGATGAAATGCAGAGCGGGCACTGCCTGATCATCTCCGGATCCATCCCGAACACTTTGCCGAGCGACATGTATGAGCGCATCATGGAACACTTAAAGGGCAGAGGGATCCGCATCGTAGTGGATGCGACCAAAGACCTCTTAACCAGAGTATTAAAGTACAAACCGTTCCTCATTAAACCGAACCATCATGAACTCTCGGAGATCTTCCATACCGAACTTCATACGGTGGAAGAAATCGTACCGTATGCAAGAAAACTGCAGGAAATGGGTGCCGTCAATGTTCTTGTTTCCATGGGCAAAGACGGGGCGATGTTACTGGATGAAAACGGGAATGTGACTTCCTCCGCCGCACCGAAAGGGGAACTGGTGAATTCCGTCGGTGCCGGGGACAGCATGGTGGCAGGCTTTTTGGCCGGGTATCTCGATACCGGGGATTATGCCAAAGCCTTTTATCAGGGCTTATGTGCCGGAAGCGCCAGTGCTTTTTCAGAAGATCTGGCCACCAAAGAAGAAGTCGAGGCATTATTAAAAACACTATAAAAGGCTCTAGTTATGAACTGCTAACGTAAAAGTAGACAAAACCCGAAAAGGCACATTGTCTACTTTTTTCATACAATGAAGTCAGAAAGGAAGTGATGTATCACTTATGGGAACGGGCAGACCTTTAGGAGGAAAGAACCGCAAATGGACACCGGAAGAGAAGGAAACCATCGTCTTGGAGTATCTGAACGGAAACTGCGGTTATGAACTAGTGGCACAATCGCACGATGTAGCGCGTAGTCTTATGCGTTCATGGATCAAGAAATACAGGGAAAACGGGATCGAAGGATTGAAGCCGAATAACAGAAACAATAACCCAAACCTTGGAAAATACGACCGTCATCCTTCAGAAGTTGAGAAACTGAAGAAGGAGCTGCTGAAGAAAGACATTGAGATCGAGCGGTTAAAAAAAGGTTATCAGGTGAAAGGAGGTGGGGATCGAAAGGAGTTCGTTACTACCTTCGATGTGAATACGGAATCATCGACAGACTGAAAGATGAATATCCCGTTACCCTCTTGTGCGAACTGATGGATGTCAATCGATCGGGATACTATAAGTGGAAACAAAGACAACGAAACCCCAATCCACGAGCGCTTCAGAGAGAGGAGGATCTAAAGCTCATTCAGGAAGTCCATAACAGGCATCCGTCTCATGGCTACAGATGGAACAATGCCTTCATAAAGAACAAATACGGTATCATATTCACCGATGATTATGTACACAGACTCTGCAAGTACGAAGATATACGCTCCAAAGGAAAACACTATCAATGGAAGAAACCTGAAGAAGAAAGCGAAAAGTTCAAGAATCTGGTATGGAAAGGCTGGAAGAGATTGAGCGGACCGTTTCAGGTGATCGTATCGGATATGACCCAGTTCTATGTCAAAGGAGCGGTCTATGAACTGACCTTATACTTCGATGCCTGGAACAAGGAGATCCTGGGCTATGGGCTGGGGACACGCAAAGGAGATACAAGGTCTTACTACAACGGTCTGAAACAGGTCCTTGAAAGAATAAAAAAAGAACAGCCTGAAGATTTGATTACGCTGCACACGGATCAAGGCTCAGTCTATTCTTCTAAGGCCTATAACGACCTCATAAAAGATTTTAACATTCAGCGTTCCATGAGTCGAGCCGGGACGCCGACCGATAACCCAATCAACGAATCACTTAACGGCTGGATCAAGGAGGAACTTTTCATCGATTTTCATCTGGACGAGTCTGATGATGTCCCTGGGGATATTGAAAAGTATATTTACTACTTCAACAATGAACGACCGTCATATTCACTCCATTATAAAACCCCACTTCAGTTCAAAACCGAAATGGGGTTCTAGGCTTTTTATGAATTGTCTACTTTTAGTTGACTAGTTCATTTAAAGGCTTTTTTATATTGATATACAATTAGTGCTTCGCTGCAGCCCATCTGCATGAAGAAGCGGGCATTACAGTCACCGTAGACCAGCATTCCGTGTCTGTGGGCGGCCTCACACAATCCGTGGAAGTAGGAAATGATTTCCTCTTTTGTGCCTTCAACGGAAAACAGACTGGTAAACACTCTGGTAAATCCGTACTTTTCGGCGAGAGTAAGATACTCTTCGATCTGCTGGGCAGTTTCCTGCTCCGGATACAACGAAACACCTAACTGTATCATGTTACCCTTCCTTTCTGTTTTATGATGTAATATTATGATTTCTATTGTAAAAAATAACTCCGCTGCCGCCTTAAAACATGAACGAATACGCGAATATTCGCACTGTCCTAAGGATAAGCCTCGGAGTTATCGAGTTACAAACCTTAATTCTAATTTCATTTTATTTATTTTATAAAATATTTTGTCAATATTTTCTTGTACCGTGTCAGAGGCAGGGGACTTTCAGTCCGGATTTCTGCCCGGAAAACAAAAAAAATGGACTCTCTCGAGTCGACCCTTTTCATCTATATATAAACGCAGTCTTCTGCGGAATTGCCGAATTGGTGGAGCTTAGGGGATTCGAACCCCTGACCCCCTGCTTGCAAAGCAGGTGCTCTCCCAGCTGAGCTAAAACCCCAACTCTGATCAGGAAATGGTGGGCCTGAATGGACTTGAACCAACGACCTCACCCTTATCAGGGGTGCGCTCTAACCACCTGAGCTACAGGCCCATTTCCCGACTGCTTTATTAGAATACCACTATATTTTTGATGTGTCAACAAGAAAAAATACTTTTTTTCAAAAATGCGGAAGGGTTGAAAATGCGGTGTTTGTCAGGGTTCGGAAGGGCGACTCAAAGGAATGTGTGATAAAATAATTTTAGTATGAGCCGACTGATTGCACTGTTCTGGATTCTTTCGCAGAACGGGCTTATCACTTTATATAATCAGAAACGCAGTGAATCGAATTGTCCGCTGGTTTTTATCTGCGGTGTTTTTCTGCTTTATGTCGCCGGTTTCTTCACCCAGTTGCAGCTCGACTATCTGCTGAGCTGGATCACGGTGCTTCTCTTCTGGATACGTCTGGCTGTTTTGTTCTGGAAGAAAGATGAAGAGCGACTCATTGAATTCCGGGATAATTTCCTGACGATTGGCAATGCGGTCTTTGTTCTTTTGTTTCTTTACATCTGCCAGAAGTATAAGTATACCTTCTTCCGCTACTGGGATGAGTTTTCCCACTGGGGACCGATGGTACGGGAAAGCATCCGCTACAATACGTTCTATTCCACGGCGACTTCCAATCTGTACATCCATAAAGACTATCCGCCGTTCTTCCCGCTTCTGAATGTGCTCTTCTGTGATCTGTTCGGTGGGGAATACGCGGAAAACCGTCTCTATATTGCGCAGAACACCTTCATGCTCTCGCTCTTTGTGACGCCGCTTGCGCACTTAAAGCAAAAGAATGCGAAAGACTGGGGAGCAGCGCTGCTGTATGTTCTGATCTTTCTGCTTTGCGCCTTTACGGTGCAGCTGACACCGGATTCTTCGGATTCCGCCGTCGTTTACCGCTCCATTTACGTGGACTGGCCGATGGCGCTCTTTGGGGCGTACACGATCTATCTGGTCTGTTTCGGAATCAGAGAAAACAAACCGGCAGATCTGTTTGCGGCAGGGGCGTGCATCTTTACGCTGTTATGCATGAAGCAGATGGGCTACATCCTGGCCTTTATGGCGGTTGTCATCTTTCTGATTCAGCGGCATCTTGTGGAGAAGCAGCCGCTGCGGCTGAGCTATCTGGCGCTCTTACTCTGCCCTGTTTTGTTGCGCTTTGTGTGGAAGTTTTACTGCGATGCCATCCGGGTGTCGGGAGACGCACAGTTTCTACCGCTGGATCTCATTCAGAAAAGCATCTCTTTGATCAGCGGGAAATGGCAGCTGGAAGGGTGGCAGACGGAAGCATTCCATAATTACATGACGGCCATCGTTACCCGTCCGCTGATAGTGTTCCCTGTGAGTCTCAGCTATTATCCGATTGCGCTCATCATCACGTTCGGCATGGCAATCTTACTTCGTAAGAGGAAACATCTCTATGTAGCGCCGCTGTATCTTTTTGGCAGTATCGCCTACAGTGTGATCATGCTGCTTTTGTACATGTTCCCGTTCGGGCCTTTTGAAGGGCCGACGCTGGCCTCCTTTAACCGCTATCTGTTCTCCTATCTGTATCTGGGAATCTGCTTTGCGGTTCTGTTGGGCGGGGAGATCCTGCTTCAGAGAAAAGAGCACCGTTTCCTTTCTCTGACAGTCCTGTTGGCCTGCTTTATTCTCTTTGCGGACTACCGTCTGTATCCGGATCTTCTTCCGGAAAAGAGGAGTGAGCCAAAGGACAGCGAAGCGTTTGAGGAAGTTCTGGAACACGTGAATTACTATGACGGGAAAAAGATTCTGGCCATTGAGCAGTACAATAAGATCAACCTGCTGCAGATCAAACTGATCTATTACGGCGTACCGAAAGAGCGCGTCCGCTTCCTGCGGCTGGAAAACGGGGAGCAGCGGCTGGGGATTTCCGCAGAAATGAGTTTTGAAGAGTGGAAAGAACTCTTGCGGGAGTACGATCTGCTGTATCTGGAATTTGCGGACAGCTACTTTATTGAGAATTACTGGGAGAAGCTGACAGAGGAGAATCTCTATAACAATTCGTTCTATGAGATCACAGACAATAACGGTACTCCGGACGTAAAAGTATTAAGCATACTGGAAGAGCTGAAATAGAGCTCTTCCGTTTTCTTTTTCAATAATTAGTGATAGTATAAAACTAATTCTAGAAAGAGAGAAGCGCGATGACATTCAAAGAGGGACTCAAAGACGGACTGCCAATCGGGCTCGGGTATTTATCCGTGTCCTTTGCGTTTGGCATCTTTGCGACAAGCAGCGGTCTTTCCTTTCTCGAAGCGCTTTTTATTTCCATGAGCAATCTGACTTCGGCCGGACAGCTGGCCGGGGTGCCGATCATTATCGGCGGAGGGAGCCTGTTGGAAATGGCTTCCACGCAGCTGGTTATCAATCTGCGCTATGCCTTGATGTCGGTCGGAATCTCGCAGAAGCTCGCGCCGAGCGTTTCTTTTATTGACCGCTTCTGGATTGCCTTTATCAATACCGATGAGATCTATGCCGTTTCCTCTTCCAAAAAGGGAGAGCTGAACCGGCCGTACCTGTTCGGCTTGGCGGTGTTACCGTATCTGGGCTGGCAGGCGGGAACTTTGATTGGCGGAATCCTCGGGGATATCCTGCCGGCGATCCTGATCAATTCACTGACCATTGCCATCTACGGCATGTTTATTGCCATTGTGGTACCGGTCTGCAGAAAAGAGAACGCCACGCTGTGCTGTGTTCTGATCTCCGTTGCGCTGAGCTGTCTCTTTTATTATCTGACAGAGATCCCAAGCGGCTTTGTGATCATTCTGTGCGCTTTGATCTCGGCGGGAATTGTGAGCGTGGTTGCGCCGTATCAGGAGGTGGAACATGAAGTATAGTTTTGCTGTCTATCTTCTGGTGATGGCTCTGACCACCTATCTGATCCGCCTTCTGCCGTTAATCTTTGTGAAGGAAAAAATACAGAACCGCTTTGTTCTGTCCATGCTGCACTATATTCCCTATGCGGTCTTAAGTGCCATGACGATTCCCGCTGTCTTCTATGTCTCTGAGCATATTGTCTCTTCCTTAGCGGGACTGGCGGTGGCCTTTGTATTGGCATATCGCGGGAAGTCCCTTACGGTTGTGGCCTTTACGGCTGTGGTTGCGGTTTTTATCGGTGAGCTGATCTGTCTTTAGTTAGGAGGATTTTATGAACCGTCGTTTGGAATTATTAAAGAAAAAAATGCAGGAGAACGCGCTGGATACCTGCATCATTACGGACTTTTATCAGCTGAAATATTTTATCGGCTGTGAGATCCATACCGGGGAGCGCTTGCTGGCACTGGTATTGGAAAAGAGCGGGGAAGCGACATTATTTGTCAATGCGCTCTTCCACGCAAAAGAGAGCAAGGACTATAAGGCTGTTTACTATCACGACTCCGAAGATCCGATTGCGCTTATGGCAAACACGATTCAGGGCAAACGCGTCGGCATTGATGACAGCTGGAATGCCGGATTCCTCTTACGGCTTATGAGCGCGTATTCCGCGGAATATGTGCGCGGCAGCTTTCTGATGGCGGAGATCCGCTGTCAGAAGGATGAAGAGGAACAGAGATGCATGATTGAGGCTTCGAGGCTCAACGATGAAGTCATGCGCCGCATCCGCCCGTATCTGAAAGTCGGTGTCACGGAGATGGAGATCTATGATAGACTGATTACCTTATTTAAGGAAGTCAGTCACGGACCGGTTTCCTTTGAACCAATCGTGGCCTTCGGGAAAAACGGCGGGGACCCGCATCATGAAAGCGACGATACGGTGCTTCAGAAAGGGGAAGCCATCATTATCGATATGGGCTGTTACTATAACGGATACTGCTCTGATATGACCAGAACCTTCCTGCAGCACGGAAATGAGGAAATCGAAAAGATCTACGATATTGTCTTAAAGGCCAATACGGAAGCGGAAAAAGCCATCCGTATCGGCATGCCGTTAAAGGATGAGGACAAGGTTGCCCGCGATATCATTACTGAAGCGGGATACGGACCGTATTTCACGCACCGCTTAGGACACGGCATTGGAATTGAGGTGCACGAACCTTACGATGTCTCCGAAAGCGATGAAGTGTTGGTACAGGAAGGCATGTGCTTCTCCTGTGAGCCGGGCATCTATCTGCCGGAAGTCGGCGGGGTGCGCATTGAGGATTTGGTGATTGCCAGAGCTGACGGAACAGTCATCTTGAATCACTATCCGAAAGAAAAACAGTATATTGACTAAAAAAGCTGTGGGCAACTGCTCACAGCTTTTCCTTTTACTCTTCGACGAATTCGATGACGCCTTCATCCATATGCTTGATGCGGGCCAAAGATTCCACGCGGTAACCCATTTCGCGGATGCGTTCGAGTCCCGGCTGGTATGTCTTTTCAATGACGATACCGCAGCCGACCACTTTGGCGCCGGCCTGCTTGCACAGGCTGATGAGTGCGTTCAGGGCTTCTCCATTGGCAAGGAAGTCATCGATGATGAGGACAACGTCATCCTCGTGGAGATATTCCTTTGAAACCGTAATGTTGTAATCTCTCTGACGGGTGTAGGAATGCAATGCGGCACAGTAGACATCTTTGGACATGTTTGCGGCTGCCACTTTCTTGGCAAATACGACCGGGATGTTTCCAAAGGCCTGCGCTGTGGTGACTGCCATGGCAATGCCGCTGGCTTCGACTGTTAGAACCCTGTTGACACCTTCGTTGGCAAATAAGCGCTGGAATTCTTTTCCAATCTCATTCAGAAAGGCAACATCAATCTGGTGATTCAGAAAACTGTCGACTTTCAGAATGTCATTGGGTAAAGCTTTTCCCTCTTTTTTGATTTTTTCTTCCAGAAGTTTCATGGAACTACCTCACTTTATGCCGCTATTATAGAACAGAAAAAATAGAAGTTCAATGTGAACTTCTATTTCATGTAAACATGTTTCATGCGCTGATCGTAGACCGGACGGTCCATGAATCCCGTGGCACACGTGGCGATCTCATCGACTACATCCATGCCGCTGACCACCTTGCCGAAAGCGGCGTAGTCACCGTCGAGATGCGGTGCATCCATATGCATGATGAAGAACTGGGACGATGCGGAGTTCGGATCCATGGAACGGGCCATGGAGATGACGCCGCGCGTATGTTTCAGAGTGTTTTTCACACCGTTGGAAGCGAATTCGCCTTTGATTCTTTCACTGGATCCGCCGCGACCCGTTCCTGTCGGGTCACCGCCCTGGATCATGAAGCCGGGAATGACGCGGTGGAAGATCAGTCCGTCATAGAATCCTTCCTTTACAAGTTTTTCAAAATTGGCAACCGTGATCGGAGCAACTTCCGGATAGAGTTCGATCTCGATCTTCTTGCCGTTTTCCATTTCAATAATAACCATAAGACTTCTCCTTATAACGCTTCCATTATACCATCCGTCCTGCCGATACAAAAGAGAAGAGGTTCTCAAGAATGCCTTCCTTATACTATAATAATCACGTAGCGAGGTGGTAACAATGAACATACTGGTGATCAGCGATCTGCACGGCTCCCATTACTATGCCAAACAGGTAGAGGAAGTCATGAAAAAGGGAAAATTTGACAGGATCCTTGTTTTGGGAGATGTCATGTATCACGGACCGCGCAATCCGCTGCCGAAAGACTATGCGCCGATGAAGGTGGCAGAGATTCTCAATCAGAGAAAGGACATCACGCTGGGCGTCAGAGGCAACTGCGATGCGGAAATTGACCGGGCCATCTGCGAATTCCCGCTGTCGGCGGACTATGAAGAGTTCCAACTTGGAACGCGTGGCGTATTCATGACGCACGGACATATCCATTCGCCGGAGATGCATCCGCCGCTTGCGAAGGGGTCCATCTTCCTTTACGGACACTTCCATGTGCCGAAAGCGGAATACCGCAACGGCATCTACTATCTGAATCCGGGCAGCACATCGCTTCCCAAAGAAGACTATCCGGGAAGCTACGGTATATTGACGGAGGAAGGGTTTCAGGTACTGGACTTTGAGGGAAAGGAAATCAAGAGCATCCGTTTCCTGGATGAATCAGAATGAATCGTGAGGAGTTTCTCCTCACTTTTTTTATTGGAAGAGTGAGGAGGAAGTCGTTATGAATGAATGGGTAATGAAATATCTGAACTATCTGCGCCGTATTCTTTTTTTCATCTGAACTCTGCTTTCTGCTCCTGCTGAGCGGGTGCGATGGAAGTTCTGTCTGTCAGGAGATCAGCGATGAGGCGGAACTCAGCGCGCCTTATATTCTATATATTTATGAAGAGGGTTGCGCTTACTGCCACGCGGTGGACCGCTTACTGCGCTACTATCCCCAAGACGGACTTCCCATCTACCGCAGGAAAGCGAAGGAAGGGGAAGTGTTTCCGCTCTGGATCGTGACGGAAACGGAAGGAGAGACATTAAGACTGGAAGGGTACTATGAGATTTATGAGTATATCAGGGAGGTAAGAAATGCCGGGAGTAAAGACACTGATCCGCCGACTGATCTTTTTCGCCATCAGCTCGGCGGCACTGACGATCTATCTGACGGAAACTATTCGGGCCTGACGGACTGATTTTCCTGTATAATACAGGTATGAAACTGAAGTGTCCCATCTGCGGGAAAGAATGCAGAGAAGAAGAACACGGCTACCGCTGCGTCAACAATCACTCCTTTGACAAAAGCAGGGAAGGCTATGTGAATCTTTTACGGAAGCAGAAAAAGAAAGAGTACGGAGACTCGGTGGCCCAGGTGGATGCCCGAAGAGCATTCTTCCTGAAGGACTTTTACGCACCGCTCAAAACAGCCGTCACGCAAGCCTTAAAAGACTACGAAGTGAAGCATGCGGTGGATGCGGGATGCGGGGAAGGCTACTATACCAACTTCTTTAAGGAAGAAATCCCTGAGCTGGATCTTTTGGGTGTGGATATCTCCAAGGAGGCCGTGCGGCTGGCAAGCCGGCACTCGAAAGCACAGTATGCGGTCTGCGGCGTGGACGCCCTGCCGGTTTTTGACCGCTCGCTGGATGCGGTGTTGAATCTTTTTGCGCCGATCGCGGAGAAGGAATATCTGCGTACATTAAAGAAGGACGGCATTGTCATTTACGTTCAGGTAGGGAAAGACCATCTCTTGCAGCTGAAGGAAGAACTCTACGAAACGGTCTACCGCAATGAGATCAACTATCTCTCCGAGCAGTTTGTCTTAAAGGAAGAGCGGAATGTCGGATTTGAGATCGACGTGAAGCAGGAGGATCTCTGGAATCTCTTCCAGATGACACCGTACTATTTCCATACCCCGCTGAGTGCCAAAGAGCATTTGAAAGAAGTAAAAGAGCTGCGAATCCACTGTGAATTCGTGATACAGATCTATCGGATCGCAAACATGTGATAAATGCGTCACATGTTTTTCTTTTGTGACAGTTTCCTGTGCGGAAAATATACAGAATCCTGTATAATGATAGTGTAGTTATGCAGTTTGAGAAGTTGTCACAGAAACAAAAGGAATATTTGCCGCTGATCTTCAGCTGGTGCTTTGTCGCATTGGTATATATAACGGTATATGCGATCTCCCATGTGCGCAATATTCCGTTTTTTATTTACGCTTACGATCTGGAAAAGCAGCACGTCTTCTTCTATGAGGAATTTGCGAATCTCATGGACGGCTTTCTCTCCGGGGCAGGCGGACCGTTTTACTCCTGGAATCTGTTCCTCGGAAGTAACTTCTACGCTTCAAAAGTTTATTATCTGATTGGGGATCCGTATGCCTATCTGCATTATTTCCTCAACCGCTATCTGCCGCTGGGATTCTATAATCTCAACTTTCTGACGACACTTCTGAAAGTGGAAGTGGCCGCAACGGGAATGTATTTTCTAATACAGAATATTGGCGGAGAAAAGCGCAGCCGCATGGTCGGCGCGGTTTCCTTTGCGCTTTCGACCTGGATGATCGACTATTTTGCCCAACCGGTCTTCCTCTCGTTTTATTCCTTTGTCCCGTGGTTCTTCCTCGCATTTGAGAGAGGCATCAAAAAGAGAAAGTACCTTTTCCTGAGCATAATGGCGGGCATCTGTCTGAGCACGAATTACTATCTGTTCTATTCGCTCTCCTTATTCTCTCCTGCTTATTATTTATACCGTTACTATCAGATCCATCACACCTGGAAGGGCTGTTTTCGCTCGGTACTTTTGGCCATCCTGCATTACGGACTGGGCGTGGGCATGAGCATGTTTGTGATTCTGCCGGCAGCGCTCTTTATGCTGAGCACCAACCGCATCCAGACTTCGGAGTTCTCCCTTGTCTATGAGAATTGGAATGTCTATTGGAATCTTTTATGCGGTATCTTTTTAGATAATATGCATTTCCGGACCATCTTCTCTGACGGGACGGTCTTTCCGACCGGTGCCTACCAGACGGAAGAGATTCAGCTGTATTCCTCCTGCATCTATGCCGTATTATTACCGCAATGGATCGCGCAGAAGGAAGAAAAACCGCTGCAGTGGATCAAGATTTTTACAGTGCTGATCACACTCTTCCTGTTTCTGACACCGCTCGGAGCCAGGGCGGCATCCCTCTTTACGGATACCAACTACCGTTGGCTGTATGTAGTCATGGTGTTTGGGATTCTCCTGTCTTCCAAATATATCGATCATCCGGAACTGGTGAATCAAAGATTACTTTCCGGTACGGTCATTGGTTATCTGGTGATCCTGGTTTGTTTCCTCTCTCCGGCAAAGGCAGGGAATATCAAGGCATTTTACTACTGCCTCTGCATGATTCCGGTCTATCTGCTTCTGTACTGGATCGTAAAGAAAAAGAACATGTTCGCCGTAAGCGTACTGATTCTGATGGAACTGTTTGCGAATAATGTCATCTTCCATATTGAGAATATGGATCAGCAGAGTTTTAAGACCGAATCTTTCTGGGACGGTATCACAAGTACCTTGGGCTCAGAAAGAGAAATGTACTACTGTCTGTTACAGGATGAGACCTATGAAGAGGATCCGTTCTACCGGAACTATGTGGACTTTACCAACATCCTCTGGATGGACGCCTACAACGTCAATATTCATTATCCGTATAAGGGTGTGATTCTCTATGACTCCACGTATTCCTATGCGTTTGACGATTCCAAGCGCTTAGTGGGAATGGATGAGGAAGCGGTGAATTTCTCCAGAATGCTGATCATACAGGACGCGGATCTGCTGGACTTTCTGAGCGTGAAATACTTCTTTGTGACTAGGGAAGAGGAACTGCCTCCGGGCGTGAATGCCGTCCTACTCGATGAGGACTATCTCGGCAGTATCCTGGTCTATCGAAATCTAGACTATACGCCGGGTGTTCAGGTATTCCAAGAAGGCATCACTTATGAAGAGGACCATCCGGGAACCAGAGAACTGCGGGAGTACCTGATTTATCATAAGGAAGATGAGATGAAACTGCAGGAATATCTGTCCGGGGAAAAAGGAGAATTCCGTATCGAGGAGATGAACCTTATGCAGAATCATGCGGAAATCAAGGCGACCAATACGGAAAAGGGCATTGCGGTTATGAAGATCCCGTATGATGCGGGATGGAGCGTGCAGGTGAACGGAGTCCCGGTTAATACCTATAACGTGTCCGGCGGTATGCTGGGCTTCCCGGTGGGAAAGGGCAGTCTTACGATTACGATGGACTTTATGCCGAAAGGGCTGAAGGAAGGCGTCTGGCTGAGCCTTGGCTCGCTTGGCTTGCTGATTCTGGCAGAAGGGATTGAGATCTTCCTGCGTAGAAAAGAGCACTTGAAAGCATAAGAAGGGGCTGTAACGAAATAAGAAAGCCCATAGAACAATAAAACCCGGGGGAACCCGGGTTTTACTGTATAATGTAATCATGAATTACACTACTATTAAAAGGCAATTA
>Ga0256404_1009010_pt1 | contig 14572 bp, 10 predicted proteins | sample RumenRJG_01DNA_FD_185990 | JGI IMG/M metagenome (GOLD analysis project Ga0256404, IMG submission 185990) | Bovine rumen microbial communities from Lethbridge, Alberta, Canada - RJG_01 | ecosystem: Host-associated > Mammals > Digestive system > Stomach > Rumen | place: Canada: Alberta | collected...
AAAGTAGTTGCCATAGCATATATCTCCTTTTTGGCTTTTGTTTGTTGTGGTGACTACATTATACCAAAAAACGGAGAAATATGCTATTTTTATATGTAAAAAGTTTCTGAAGGATAGTGTTTTTCTATAACTCAAGGAACTTTTTCGGAAAATCTACATGTGGGAAGTATTAGTAATAGTATTAAGATTAGGCATCTGTATACGACGTTTTCGACGAAAAACAAATGTTGAATAAAACAAAAAGGGAATCATCCGCACAGGATGTACAGCATTTGAGGTAGTTGTTGTGATTGGTGCGAAGAAAACTGTTTTTATACTGCTCCTGTTTACAATACTGCTCATAATATTGTTTAGTGTTCCGGCATATGCTGAAGGAACGCCGGAAGATGACGGGACCGCAATTTCTTTTTCAGCTGACGCGACAGTCAGCGGTGACGCTGTAGTTGTTTCATATGAAAAGCAGCGCGATGATATTACCATCAAAGGGGTATCCTGGAAATGGGAAGCTTTATCTCCCAGCCCCGGCGGTGCAGGTGTCGCAGGAGCCGTGGCAGTTGCTTCATCTGCAGGAAAATGGGATATGGATTCCAATACTGTTGTTTTTCCTTCACCAGTGGAAGGATCCTTTATCCTAAGCATACATTATAGTGACGGCAACGGGCAAATGTACAGAGCCAAGTTTGATCCGGTACCTGTGATTTCCGGAGAGGATGATTCTGCCAATACGCTGGTTGGGATTTCTCTGGAACAATCCGAATACCTTTGTGGTGATCCGCTTGAAATAACGTATGAGAAGATGGATAACATTACTGTATTGTCCGGGTGGTTGGCGCCTGACAACGACAGATATGGTGCAATATATTTTACCAAAAGGCTTGATGACGGCAGCTCTAATCCGATTTCTTTAGCAGAATGGAACGATACACCGGTCACTCTTGCGTATGTACCTTCTAATCCGGGCGATTATCATTTGAATCTATACTATCAGGATACGGAAGGGCGGTATCACACAGCAAAGAGTGCCTCAATTCATGTAGCCAATCCCTATGCGGTGAATCTGAATATAAGTGGTGCAGGAGAGGATGGCAGTGTAGAAGCAGGGAGGCCAATCTCCCTTGAATATAACATCGACGGTGGTGAGGACGACTTCGACGTCCGGATGAACTGGATTATCTCTTTGGAAGATAACTTTACCCTCCGTACAGATCCTGTTATTACCAGGGATCGAAGTGGGACCTTTGAATTCACACCAAATGGGCAGGCCAGTTATCTCGGATACACATTTTCTGTTAACAGAAATGAGGCATCCTGCTTTGCGGAATCCAGTCCTAAAAAATATAGAGTAACCGGTGGCGGCAACGCGCTTGAGGATTTGCCCGGAGCAATAGAAATCACAATTGACCAGAACAGAGTTGATGTCGGAGACACGGTTACGGCAACATACAGAAAGCTTGAAGAGACTGTAACCATCCTCGATGGAAAATGGCAGTTGAAAACAAACTCTCCGTACCCCGCCGCAGTTGCTGCCGGTGCTTCAGCAAAAAGCTGGGATGTCCCGGAACAGACGGAAATCAGGCAGGCCTATAATGAGGGAGAGATATGGCTTGATTTGCTGTATCAGGATTCAACGGGAACCTATTTTAAGGCATCTTCTGAGCATGTAATTGTCGGGGACTGGAAGCTGATCACATACAATTGGAGCCCGGACAACGCTACTGTTACTGCTTCGCGGGTTTCGGCCATTGATCCCGGTATAATGGAAGAAGAGACCGTACAAACATATGTTTCTGTCAGACCTCCGACAGAAGAGAATGAAGGGCATGCTTATTACAGGGCTACTTTTACAAACAGCGCCTTCAATGTGAACGGAGCTTGCCAAAAAAGCTTTAAGATTCCGTCACTATCGTCAATGTCCACGTTAATTCTGCCTTCCTCACTTCTGACAATAGAGTCTTCAGTTTTTTCCGGAGACGAGCGAATAGAAGCAGTCCTCGTACCGGATCACTGTAATGAAATATGCAATAATGCTTTTGAAAACTGCAGGCAGCTGAAATATATCAGAATTGGCGTAGACACTCTAATCGAAGATGGAGCCTTTAACGGGTGCCAGGATGTCGTTGTTGATCGTACGTACTGATAATCGTATAAAGAATAATGGAGCATTCCTGTAATCCGTAAAAGCCGCCAATTGAAAAAAGGAGAACCTCGCGGTAAGCTTGAGGTGCATCGTGACGGATGTAACAACCCAAACAAACCGGAGGTTCAAGATGGATTATACACAGAATGCGAAGATTGCGCAAGTCACAGAGAAAACTTTAATCATCGGCGTGGATGTCGGCAGCGAAACGCATTACGCCCGCGCATTCAACTGGCGCGGGCAGGAGTTCAGCAAGAAGGCGTTCTCGTTCGGGAACGATCTGAGCGGCTACCTCGCTTTCGTCAAGTGGCTCGACGCATATCGGCAGAGCATGGACGCCGAGAAGATTATGGTCGGCTGCGAGCCGACGGGACACTACTGGTTCAACTTCGCGCGGTACGTGAAGCAGAGCAGCATGACGCTGGTGCTGGTGAATCCGTACCATGTGAAGCAGACGAAGGAGCTGGACGACAACAGCCCCACAAAAAACGACCGCAAAGACCCGAAGACCATCGCCAAGCTGGTGTCGGAGGGACGCTATACCTTTCCATATATGCCGGAGGGTATCTACGCGGATTTGCGGCAAGCGGTCTCAAGCCGGGATCGGATCGTCAAGGAGCTCAATGCTTCGACGAATCGGATACAACGCTGGCTTCAGATATATTTCCCTGAATTTCTCAAGGTCTACAACAAGTTCTCCGCGGAAAGTGCGCTGCTGGTGCTGGAAACAGTGCCGTATCCGGCGGATATCATCGCGCTCGGCGCGGAGGGTGTCAACCAAATCTGGCGTGAGCACAAGCTCCGCGCGGTCGGTATGAAGAGGGCAACGACCCTGGTAGAGGCTGCGCAGAAAAGCGTCGGAATGGATGGCGGTATCAGCGCAAAGTTGGACTTGCAGATGCTTTTGGAGGATTTCAGGAGAAAACAGGAACAACTGAAACGAATCACGGAGGTGCTGGAAGCGGAAACGCGGAAGGTACCGCACATCGAGAAGCTGCTCGCCATCAAGGGAGTAGGTCTCATCACGGTAGCAGGCTTTCTTGCAGAGGTAGGTGACGTCGGACGCTTTGACTCGCCGAAGCAGATCCAGAAGCTGGCCGGGCTGGAGCTCAAAGAGAACAGCTCCGGCAAGCACAAGGGGCAATCTTCCATTAGCAGACGCGGACGGAAAAAACTGAGGAAGATCCTGTTCCAAGCGGTCTTGCCGCTGATACGGAGCAACGACGAGTTTCGGGAGGTGTACCACTATTACACGACCCGGCAGAAGAATCCGCTCAAGGGCAAGCAAGCCATAGTTGCGGTAGGCTGCAAGCTGATCCGCGTCTTCTACGCCATTCTCACGCACGGCGTGGACTACGACGCGAACAGGCTGCGCACGAACATTATCCGTCCGCAGGAGCAGCAGGCCGCGTAAGCAATTATAGCAGACATATTTCCCGGTTGCCGCTTTGGCGGAGAGGGAAATGGCGATTCGAAAACTGCATCTGGGAAAACGTCCGCCATTCAATGGTGCCAGATTGCAGGAATGCAAATCAACAACAAAAGCAGAGCCGATTAGCCGCATTTGAATTTCACCTGGGGGCATTGACCCTGTAATGGAGCAGTAGCGGCACCCATCTGCGGGCAGGCAGAACGAAGGAATTGAGGACTCCGCCGGAGCGCGGATGATCCTGTTGGACATGGGAGGTTTGCTGCCGCGGGATGAGTGGGGAAACGTATTGGCCGTCATAGCGAGAGCAAGACGTTGCCTTTGGCATACCCATCTTTACCTGCGGAGGGCAAGAAACCCGCAAATCCAAGGTTGAATCATGTCCGCTGCCTGCTGCTGTTGTTGGCAAACCGAAGTGATAAGTTCCAAATCAAATATATTCTCAGATCGATTTGGACGAAATCACCAAAAATATTTGGGGAGGTACTTATGAATAGTATGGTGAAAAAAACATTCACACTATTATTTTGCCAATTTATTTTGATTCTCCTGTTCCTGCTATTGGCGATTTGCACTACGGGTATAACTGCGTTTGCTGAAGATGGTGTTTCTGCCGCAAGTATAGGAATAGCTGGCAGCGGTACCTGCGGTGCAAATGCAAAATGGCACATTTATTATGATAAAGAGAGCGGTGACGGCACCCTGGAAATATACGGGACTGGTGCCATCTCGGATTATTCTTCGATTTCTGCTCGTCCGTACAGCGAATCTTTTGAGTATGAATACTACAACGGACATATAACTATCACACGCTCTGGAGAAATAAAAGAGATTATCATTGGTGACGGGATTACAAGGATTGGAGAGAACGCACTTGCATTCTTACGAAATGCTGATACGGTGATAGTTGGAAAATCTGTCCAAACCATCGGCAAAAGTGCATTTATGAGTGATACATTTACCAAGATATCGTTACTTGGGTCTTTAGTAACTATTGAAGACGGAGCATTCTGGGCCTGTGGTGATCTTACTTATGTGACAATCCCAGCGAGTGTGACGACCATTGGCGATAGCGCCTTCTTTGGGTGTGCAAATCTGCGGAATATCTACTATAGTGGAACAGAGACACAATGGAATGCCATTGCAATTAGCCCTAACAACCAAAGCCTTACAGCAGCTACAATTCACTATAGTTCATCCGGGCCATCTTTACCTGATTACAGATCTGGCACCTGCGGCGAGAACGGCAATAATTTGACATGGAATTTGGATACGACAGATAACAAGATCACTATTACGATCAGCGGTAGTGGCAGAATGAAGGATTACTCCATTGGAGATGAAGCTCCTTGGCCTGCTAGTCCGAATGAAGTTATTATCGAGCCAGGCGTAACGAGCATCGGTGATTACGCGTTTTGGCATTGTGATGAACTGTCAAGTATAACGATTCCTTCCAGTGTGACGAGTATTGGGAATAATGCCTTTTATAGCTGTGGCTTGACAAGTATTACAATCCCCTCCAGCGTGACAAGCATCGGAGATTATGCATTTGAGGTCTGTAGAGGGCTAACGAGTGTTACAATGCCTTCGAGGCTTACCAGCATTGGAAACGGTGTATTCAAAAGCTGCAGCAGTCTTGTCAATATTACAATCCCTTCGACCGTGATGAGTATCGGAGAATGGGCATTTTCTGAATGCAGCGGACTGGAAAATATAACGATACCCGCGAATGTAACAAGCATTGGTAAAAACGCTTTTCAACGATGTGGCAGTTTGGCGTATATTACAATCCCGTCGAGTGTGAAAAGTATCGGGATAGATGCATTTTATGAGTGTACTGCTCTCACAAGCGTCAATATTAATGACATCGCTTCGTGGTGCGGTATTGCATTTGGCGATAGTTATTCCAACCCATTGGGATATGCGAGAAATCTCTTTTTAAACGGAACAAGAATAACAAACCTTGTCATCCCTTCAGGCGTAACAACAATCGGAAACGGTGCCTTTTTGGGATGTAGTTCTATCAGCAGCATATCATTTCCCACAAGCTTAACAGGCATAGGACACAGTGCATTTTCCAGCTGCAGCGGCTTGACTCGTGTAACGATTCCATCAAGTGTGAAAAGTATTGGCCCGGGAGCATTTGCTTTCTGTACTGGCCTAACCGATGTAACGATTCCGTCCAGTATCACTAGTATTGAGGCGGGTACTTTCAACGGTTGTAACAGTCTGACTGGGATCACAATTCCATCAACAGTAAAAAGCATAGGAATCAGCGCTTTTGGAGGCTGCAGCGGCCTGACTCATATAACGATTCCGTCCAGTGTGGCAAGTATCGATGAGGGAGCTTTTTCAGCCTGTAGCAATCTGACAAGTGTGACGATCCCAGCCGGTGTGTCCAGTGTCGAGCCTGGAACCTTTTATAATTGCGGAGGCCTGACAACTGTTGAGATTCCTTCGAGTGTGACGAGCATTGGAACAGATGCGTTCTCTGGATGTAACAGCCTTACTGACATCATTTATGGTGGAACCCAAACAGAATGGGATGCAATCACAAAGGGCGATAATAATGACTCGCTTACCGGCGCTACCATCCATTTTGCAGCAGGCAGTTTGTATACGATCTCCTATGATGCTAATGGCGGTACCGGCGCGCCGGCAGCACAGATAAAAGAACAAGGAGCGAGCTTAACACTTTCTTCTACAGCGCCAGTGCGGGCAGACAGTGTCACTGGAAGCTTTATTGTCACATTGAACGCCAACGGAGGAAGTATCAGTCCGATTTCTCTGACAGCGAACAGGACAACAAGTTATACCTTTGATACTTGGAACACAAAATCAGACGGGACCGGAACGAGCTACGCCTCCGGCGCGATCTATTCTGCTGATGTGGATGTGACGCTGTATGCCCAATGGAGCAGCAGTACCGCGACGTCATCCGTAACACTGCCCACACCATCCCGCAGCGGATATAGTTTTAAGGGATGGGGCACTAGCAGAACTGCGACAACCGGTGTAACCGGAAGCTATACCCCGGCGGGCAACGTGACACTCTATGCTTTGTGGGAGATATCCAAATATACTGTTACTTTTAACGCAAACGGCGGTAGTGGCGCACCTGCCAGCCAGACAAAAGAACAGGGTGTCAACCTGACTCTTTCATCTACGAAACCAACGCATTCAAGTGCCAGCGCCGGAAGCTATACTGTTACGCTAAATGCGAATGGCGGAAGCGTCAGCCCGGCTTCTCTGACGGCTAATAGGACAACAACATACTCGTTCAAAAACTGGAACACAAAAGCGGATGGAACCGGAACAAGCTATGCCTCCGGAGCAACTTATTCTGCAGATGCGAACCTGACATTATACGCACAGTGGAACAGCAATACCAATACTTCATCGGTTAACCTTCCCACACCTATTCGTGTTGGGTATATCTTCAATGGTTGGAGTAACGGCGGTAGTACCAATTCAGGTGTTACAGGTAGCTTTACTCCAAATAGCAGTGTTACTTTGTATGCGTTGTGGGAGTCCAGTGAAACTTGGGGCCAAATGAGCTGGGGATTAGATGACAATGGAGTGCTGACAATATCAGGAACTGGCCCGATGAATGACTTTACCGAATCTACGGGAACGCCATGGGAGACACGAAAGAGCTCAATCAGGAAAGTAATAATAGAAAGTGGAATCACAAGAATTGGTAGTGTAGCTTTCCTCGGATGCTCTAATCTGACAGAGGTAGAACTGCCAAGTGGTTTGATTTCAATTGGGGACAGTTCATTTGCAGATTGTAGAGCTCTTACCAAGATCGACTTACCAGACGGTATAAAAAGCATAGGGAGTGATGCGTTTCAGTTTAGTGGTATTAGCAGCATCAGATTACCTGATAGCTTGACAAGTATAGGTGACAGTGCTTTCCAAGGCTGTTATACGTTGACATATATTGAGATACCGGGAAGTGTATCTGAAATAGGATTTCATACATTTGATATGTGTAGTAGACTGCAGACTGTAAAACTGAATGAAGGAGTAAAAACAATAGGAGAAGGTGTATTTGGAGCACAGTCTCTGACTACTGTATACTTACCGAAAAGCTTGGAGAATATTGATTACGGTGCATTTGGCGGCTGCAACGCTATAACTGATGTTTACTATTCAGGTACCGAGGAGGAAGCGAATTTAATTCAAATTGGCACAGGTAATACCTACCTGAGCTCTGCTACATGGCATTGTATAGATGGAGACAGCAATGGAATTGGAGCAACAAATGGAAAATGTGGGCAGCTTGTTAGCTGGGGATTAGATGATAATGGAGTGCTGACAATATCAGGAACTGGCCCGATGAATGACTTTACCGAATCTACGGGAACGCCATGGGAGACACGAAAGAGCTCAATCAGGAAAGTAATAATAGAAAGTGGAATCACAAGAATTGGTAGTGTAGCTTTCCTCGGATGCTCTAATCTGACAGAGGTAGAACTGCCAAGTGGTTTGATTTCAATTGGGGACAGTTCATTTGCAGATTGTAGAGCTCTTACCAAGATCGACTTACCAGACGGTATAAAAAGCATAGGGAGTGATGCGTTTCAGTTTAGTGGTATTAGCAGCATCAGATTACCTGATAGCTTGACAAGTATAGGTGACAGTGCTTTCCAAGGCTGTTATACGTTGACATATATTGAGATACCGGGAAGTGTATCTGAAATAGGATTTCATACATTTGATATGTGTAGTAGACTGCAGACTGTAAAACTGAATGAAGGAGTAAAAACAATAGGAGAAGGTGTATTTGGAGCACAGTCTCTGACTACTGTATACTTACCGAAAAGCTTGGAGAATATTGATTACGGTGCATTTGGCGGCTGCAACGCTATAACTGATGTTTACTATTCAGGTACCGAGGAGGAAGCGAATTTAATTCAAATTGGCACAGGTAATACCTACCTGAGCTCTGCTACATGGCATTATCAATATATATCTGAAGAAGAAACACTTACTCTTTCGAGTACGCTAACAACAATTCAAACTGAAGCGTTTTCTGGTGTGGGTGCAAGAAAAATAATTATTCCGACTTCAGTTGTTGCTATTGAATCGCGTGCTTTTGCCGAATGTGAAAACCTTGAAGAACTATATTTTGAAGGTTCACCATATAACATTGCAGATGATATCCTATCAGGATGTAGAAGTGTAAAAATATATGTAGTTAAAGAAAGTACAGCAGAAAAATGGGCAATACAACAGGGGCTGACAGTCTATTATAGGTGAGAATTTAATTCCGTATGTTTTTAAGCGCTCAGAACAGTGCAAAAAAGCATTGACACAAGCAGGGAAAAGTGTTATATTACCTGCGCCGCATTGAAAGGGCCGAAGTGAACCTCGTGTTCCGCCCTGAGAGCGAGACCTGAAAAGAGGGAGGATATTCCAGTGAAGCATGCCGTTATTGTAACCGGAGGCAAGCAGTATCGTGTTGCCGAGGGCGACGTGATCTATGTCGAGAAGCTCGAGGCAGAAGCCGGTTCTACGGTCACCTTTGACAAGGTTCTGTGTGTGGTGGACGAAGCGAACGCCACTGTCGGTACGCCTGTTGTCGCCGGTGCTACCGTTACCGCGAAGGTTGAGAAGAACGGAAAGTCTGCGAAGGTTCGCGTCTATAAGATGAAGCCCAAAAAGGGCTATCGCCGGACGCAGGGCCACAGACAGCCCTACACCAAGCTCACGGTTGAAGCGATCAACGCGTAAGAAAACAGGTTAACAGGTTTAACGATGGAGGTGTAACCAGATGGCTCATAAAAAAGGTATGGGTTCTACCAAGAACGGCCGCGACAGCGAGTCCAAGCGTCTCGGCGCCAAGCGTGCGGATGGCCAGTTCGTCCTGGCAGGCAATATTCTTGTCCGTCAGCGCGGTACAAAGATTCATCCCGGCACCAATGTCGGCAAGGGCAAGGATGATACCCTGTTCGCACTTGTTGACGGTACCGTTAAGTTCGAACGCCTGGGCAAGGAACGCAAGAAAGTCTCCGTTTATGAGGAGCTCGCCCAGTAAATTGACGGGAATCAGGCCGGACGCATGTCCGGCCTTTTCATTATATCGGAACGGAGGAGACCATGCCCTCATTTGTTGACAAAGCGCGGATCCACCTGCACGCCGGAAAGGGCGGAGACGGTGCGGTCGCGTTCCACAGAGAAAAATACATCGCGGCCGGCGGCCCGGACGGCGGAGACGGCGGCCGGGGCGGAAGCATTGTCTTTATCCCGGACGATAACATGACGACCCTGATGGACTTCCGCTACAAGAGAAAATACATGGCTTCCGACGGCGCCAACGGGCAGGGAAAGCGCTGCGCCGGGAAGGACGGCGCCGACCTCGAGGTCCGGGTTCCGCGTGGAACCCTGATCCGGGATACCGAATCGGGAAGCCTCATGCACGACATGTCCGACGGCCGGCCCTTCGTGGCGGCCAAAGGCGGCCGGGGCGGCTGGGGAAACATGCACTTTGCGACCCCGACCCGGCAGGTCCCGCGCTTTGCCAAGCCGGGGCTCCCCGGGGAAGTGCGCGACGTGACGCTGGAGCTGAAGCTGCTGGCGGACGTGGGGCTGATCGGCTTTCCCAATGTCGGCAAGTCGACGCTGCTCTCCGTTGTGAGCAAGGCGCATCCCAAGATCGCAAACTATCACTTCACCACGCTGTATCCGAATCTCGGCGTGGTCTATGCCGACGAGGGAAGCAGCTTTGTCCTGGCGGATATCCCAGGGCTAATCGAGGGCGCCTCGGAAGGGGCCGGCCTCGGGCACGACTTCCTGCGCCATGTGGAGCGCTGCCGCCTGCTGGTGCACGTGGTGGACGCCTCCGGCTCGGAGGGACGGGACCCCGTGGAGGACTTCACCATCATCAACCGCGAGCTGCGTGAGTACGAGCCTGCTTTGTCCGAACGGCCGCAGATCGTGGTGGCCAACAAGTGTGACATCATCACCGACGACGGCGAGGCGCTGGAAAAACTCCGCGCCCATGTGGAGGCGCTCGGCTTTCCGCTGCTGACGATGAGCGCCGCGACGCACCAGGGGACGGCGGAACTGATCCGGCTCTGTGCCGAAAAGCTCTCCACGCTCCCGCCCATCGCGCCCTTTGAACCGGACTACGTGGAACCGGAACCCGCTCCGGAAGGGGCCGAGGATGTCCGCATCGAGCACGACGAGGACGGTATCTGGCAGCTGGAAGGGGAATGGCTGAAGCGGGTGGCCGCCACGGTCAACTTTTCCGACTATGAGAGCCGGATGTTCTTCGACCGCTGCCTGAGGAAGGCGGGGATCTTCGACCGCCTGGAGGAACTGGGGATCAAAGACGGCGAGACGGTCTGCATCTATGATCTGATGTTTGACTTCCGGTACTGATTCGATTACAATGAAGCGTAACAGAAAGCACCTGTGGCTGTATGGCCTCCTGACGCTGGCGGTCATGGGGATGATTTTCTTCATGTCCGCAAAGGACGGGACCGAGTCCGGCGGCATGAGCAAGTGGCTTGTGGAAACCGCCTTCGGGAGGACGCTGATGCGGCTGCTTCCGAGTCTTACGGACCGCGGGCCCGAAATGGATCTTCGAAAATACGCCCACATGGCGGAGTATGCCATGCTGGCGCTTCCTTCCGCGCTGTTTTTCCGGGAACTCCTGCTGGAACGGCGGCTTCCGCTCCGGGCGGCGGGCTGTTCCCTGATTTTCTGCTTCCTCTATGCCTGCTCTGACGAATACCATCAGACCTTCGTCCCGGGGAGAGCCGGCACGATGATCGATGTGGGCGTGGACATGGCGGGCGTCGCCTTCGGACTTGTTCTCGTGCTTCTTGCATGCCTGAAGAGAAAGGAATTCAAATGAGCAAACACAGCTCCGCGTTCAACACGATACCGTCTGTGCTCTCTATTCCGGAAAAACTGAACGCATGGGTCCGGAAGCTTCTCGGACTGCGTTTTCCACTGGAGAGGCATTTTTCCGGCCGGGACCTGGGTCTTGCTGCCGGCGCCGGGCTGTTACTGCTCCTGGGCGTGCTGATCCGGGCGCTGGCGCCGCTTCGGCTCTATGTCTGTATTCTGGCGGCTCTGACGGCGGCGGTTCCGCCCGCCCTGCAGGGCTGGAAGCTGTTCCGCTGGAAACAGGCCCCGCTGGAGGAGATCACCTGGCTCCTCTCCGCGCTGCTGGCCATGCTGATCGGCGAGACGACCGCGGCGCCGCTGATCCTGATCTTCGCGGACCTGCTGACGCAGGTCGAGGCCTACACGCTGCTGCACCGGGACGCCGCGCCGGACTATCTGGCAGAGAGCGACCTGAAGCTTCGGCACGCGGTGGAGACCGCAGATGCGGAGAAGAGCCCGGAGCGCAGCGCTCTGGCCTCGGCGTCGCTGGGCTTTTACGCGCTCTATGTGCTGATCGCGCTTATCTTCGCGGTCTGTACGCTGTTTCATCTGGTGGACTGGAAAACCTGGCTGCACAGGACGATGATTTTCCTCGTGCTCGCCTCGCCGTCGGCGGTGCTGTTTTCGGCGCTGCTGACCCACTTCGGCGCGGTCTACAGCGCGGCGAAGGCCGGAATCCTGTTTGCCGGTGATGTCACGCCCGAGGAGTTCAGCCGCTGCCGGACCTTCGCCTTCAGCAAGACCGGCACCGTGACCGACGGCCGCTTCATGATCTCTGAGATCGCGCCGGTCGGCGTGAGCGAGGAGGAACTGCTGCGGATCGCCGCCGTGGCGGAATGCCGCTCGGAGCATCCCATCGCCATGGCGCTGAAGGCCGCCGCGGGGCTCCGCGAAGGCGTTGTGCCGGAGGGCGTGCTGGAGACGAAGGAAATCTCCGGCAGGGGGGTCAGCACCTTCTTCTCCGGCCATCATATCTACGTCGGCAATGCCGGCCTGCTGGAAGAGAACGGAATCTGGTACAAAATCCCGTCCAAAACGGGCTCGGCTGTTCATGTGGCAGTGGACAGCACCTACCGCGGCTATATCATGATCTCCGACGCCCTGCGGGAAAACGCCTTTGAGGCGCTGGAGGAGCTCCGCTCCCTGGGGGCGTCATCGCTTGTGATGCTGACCGGGGACGTCCGCTCGGGCGCGAGGACCCTGGCTTCCTCCCTGAACTTCGACATGGTTAAGCCCGAGCTGAACCCGGAAGAGAAGGGCTCAGCCGTCCGTTATCTGCGCTCGGCCCACGGTGACGGCGCAAGGATCGCCTGCGTCGGAGACGGTTATCACGATGCCGGCATGTTCCGGGAGGCGGATATCTCCGTCTGCCTGGAGCCGAAGGCGGAAACGCCGGAGGCGGATGTCACGATCTTCTCGGAGGACATCACGCGGATTCCGCTGGCCTTCCGGATCTGCAGAATGACCGAGCGTACGCTGCTCATCAACTCCGCCGTGCTCCTTGGGGTGAAGCTGCTGCTGGCCGTCCTTGGTGCGGCGGCGGTGCTTCAGACAGGACTGGTCGCTGCGCTGGACTTCCTGTTCGGCGCGGCCGCGGTCATCTATGCCCTGACCTGCCTGACGCTGGAAAAGAGGGGCCGCTGAATCCATGAACGTCTATGACTTCGACGAGACGATCTTTGTTCCCGACAGCTCCTACTGCTTCGTGCGCTTCTGCGCGCGGCACTATCCCAGGGCGGTCTTCAAGGTCCTGCCGGGTACCCTGTGGCAGTTTATCCTCTACCTCCGGGAGGGCCGGAAGGACGCCGGAAAACTGAAGGAGAGCATGTTCTCCTTCCTGAACCGCGTGGACAGCGTCGAGCGCATCGTAGAGGAATTCTGGGAAGAAAACTTCGGGCGTATCGAGCCTTGGTATCTTCAGCAGAAGCGCAGCGACGATCTGATCATCTCCGCCTCACCGGAGTTTCTGCTGAGACCGGCTGCGGAAAAACTCGGTGTTTCGCTGATCGCGACCCCGATGAACCCGTATACGGGAAAGATCCAGGGAAAGAACTGCCATGACCGGGAGAAGGTCAGGCGCTTTCTGGAACAGTATGACCGAGACAGCGTCGAGAGCTTCTACTCCGACTCCCTGACCGACACGCCGATGGCGGAGCTTGCCCGGCGTGCCTTCCTGGTAAAAGACCGTCAGTTCCTTCCGTGGCCTCATGGGAAGACCTGAAAAACACAGGAACCCGGCCTCCAGTCAAAACGGAGGCCGGGTTCTTCAGAACCGGAGATCATGAGCCGCGGCGTACGCTCACGGGCAGACCGGACGGCGGCGCCCTTCGGGAGAGAATCAGGTCTTATCCTGAAACTCCGGCACAAAGCTGCTCCCGTAGCCGAGCTCGCGCAGGCGGCGGTTGATTTTCTTGAAGTCCTTGTTATACAGGATGGTCCGGAGCTCATCATCCGGCACAAAGCGGCAGTACCCGCTGCAGAAGCTTTCGAACATGGCCCGGTTGGAGGGCGTGATCTTCCCGAGGATCATCACAAGACAGAGCGCGACGCCCACGAAGAACGAGATGATCAGGTACTTCGGGCACAGGAACACGACCACGCCGCAGAGCACGGCGATGCTCGCCGCGCAGACGGCCACCGAGGTGTTCGTATAGCGCCGGGCCCCCGGGGCGATCAGCTCCGGATCCAGCGCGTTCATTTTTTTCAGCAGCGGATAGGCGACCCGGAAGTTGAACAGAAGCTGCCGGAGAAAAACATACGACATCAGCCATCCGCCGAAGAAAATGGCGGCGGCATACATGATTTTGATTTCCATTTCGGTTCCCCCTTCATGATACAGGGGTGAATATAACATATTTTGCGGAATCTTTCAACAATGGAACGAAGACTTTTCCTGAGGTTTTCTGAAAAATATGCAATGAGGCTTCCTTTTTTCAGGCTTTCGTGGTAAAATATTAAAGATTCTGGTTTGGAGGAATAATTATGGGCGACAGCTATATCAGCTACCGGGAAGAAAACGGCAGCATCAATATTTCGGAAGATGTGATTTCAGGGATTGTCCGCGCGGCGGTTCTGGACGTGGAAGGGGTTTCCGGCATGTCCAC
>Ga0256404_1009012_pt1 | contig 14570 bp, 13 predicted proteins | sample RumenRJG_01DNA_FD_185990 | JGI IMG/M metagenome (GOLD analysis project Ga0256404, IMG submission 185990) | Bovine rumen microbial communities from Lethbridge, Alberta, Canada - RJG_01 | ecosystem: Host-associated > Mammals > Digestive system > Stomach > Rumen | place: Canada: Alberta | collected...
CGCCGGGGCCGAGGTCGCCCAGGGCATGCTGAACCTGTCCTCGTCCTCGGTGTCCGTCAGCGTGGACGTGTATCCCACCAAGGACCTGCCCGTGTCCACCGATCTGGCCAAGGTCGTCACCGGCCAGCCGGGGGAGGGCTACGTGGTCCAGTCCGTGACCATGCAGCCGGATGTGGTCACCGTGGCCGCCGACGCGGAGCTGCTGGACGGCCTCACCGAATTGATGATCGAGCCCGTTTCCGTGGAGGGCGCGACGCAGAGCTTCACCGCCCGCGCCGCCATCTCCCAGCTGTCGGGCCTTCGGAACGTGTCCAGCGAACAGGTCTACGTCAACGTGGTCATCTCCGAGGCCAGCGTGGTGGGCCGGGTCAAGGACATCTCCGTGCTGGTGTCGGGCAAGGCCGCCGGGCTCAGCGTGGAGTACAGCCCAATGAGCGTCATCGTCACCGGCCCCCGCAGCGACATCGAGAACCTCCAGAAGGAGGGCGTCTACGTCAGTCTCGACCTCTCCGGGCTCGGCCCCGGCACCTACGAGATCGTCCCCGTGTTCGACCAGGACCGCTATCCCAACGTGGAGTTCAAGCCCGAGCACGAGACCATGACCGTGGTGCTGACGGAGATAGGAGCCGAGTGAAAAGGGAATGGAGAATTGAAAATGGAGAATGGAGAATGAGGTGACCGTTGGGATGCACCGCCATTTTCCATTCTCCCTTCTCCATTATCCATTATATCTTACCATCGTTTGTCTTAGGAGGATTCATCTATGACCATCACCGCCTATTCCAGCGCCATCGTGGACACCATGCTGGGGTGGCTGAAGGGGCTGGCGAACTGGGTGCTGCGGCTGTTCAATCTGGCGGGCGGCTCGGGCGTGTCGCCGCTGCTGTGGCTCTCGCAGAACTGGCTGAAGCTGCTGATCGTGTTCATGATCATCGGCGTGGCGGGGGATGTGCTGGTGTGGCTGGTCCGCTGGCGTCCGCACTGGGTGTGGTTCCGCAAGGAGCGCGTCATCGTGGACGACGAGCGCTTCTTCGACAAGTCCGACATCCGCGAGGAGCTGGAGCCGGACGACGACGAGCTGCTGGAGAAGAACTGGGCGGAGCGCGACTACGTGGTGGCCAGCACCCTGGTCAGCCGCAGGACCCGGGACAAGGGCGCGAACAGGCACCGCCCATCATCCGGCGGGGATGCCACCGTGCGGCGGGGTGAGCGCCGCCGCAAGCCCGGCATGGACGTCGCCCCCGACGCCCGCACCCGGCGGCCCCAGAAGGCCAGCGAGGTGCCCATCCCCGATCAGAAGGATCTCTTCGGCCTGGACGGCAACCGCCCCGGCGTCACCGATTTCTACGAGGACGAGGTCTTCAACGTCAACAATCTGCCCATATCGGGCGACAAGGAATGACACAGGCTGGAGGCGTCCCAATTGCAAAAGCGCATACTCTGCTTCGGCGATTCCAACACCTGGGGCTACATCCCCACGGGCGGCCGCTATGACGAGCACACCCGCTGGCCCATGCGGCTGGGGGAGCTGCTGGGCCCCGGCTATGCCGTCGTCGAGGAGGGCTTCCACGGGCGCACCTGTGTGATGGACGACCCGGTGGAGGGCGGCTTCAAGAGCGCGGTCCGCTACCTGCCGCCCTGCCTGATGAGCCACAATCCGCTGGATCAGGTGCTGGTGATGCTGGGCAGCAACGACGCCAAGCGCCGCTTCGGCCTGACCCCCATGACCATCGGCCAGAGCATGGCCCAGGTGGTCAGGACCATCAAGAGCTACGGCGCGGACGAGCTGGGCAATCCGCCCCACATCGTCATCATCGCGCCGCCGCCATTCCTGGACAATCTGATGGAGACCCGCCACGCCGAGTGCTTCGGCGAGCAGGCCATCGCCGTCACCCGGGACCTGGTGCCGGAGCTGCGCCGCGTCAGCAAGCTGCTGCGGGTGGACTTCTTCGACGCCACCCCCTGCGCCGAGCTCTCCCGCATCGACGCCGTCCACATGACCGCCAACGGGCATCTGCGGCTGGCGGAGGCGCTGGCGGAAAAGGTGAGACAATAGGCATCAGGCATCAGCCGGGGTCACGGCAGGCCCTGGGTTTTCTGTTGGAGCTTGTCGGTACAGCGATGGCATCCCGATTGCATGCCGTCAGAAGAAAAAAGGTTTGCCGCAGCCTGACTGATGAACAATGCCTGAAAAATGAATGTCGCATTACATTATAGATACAGGAGGTCACAGCATGCTGAACTTTACCCACTGCGTGCCCACGAAGTTTGTGTTTGGGCGCGGCGCTGAGAACGAGGTCGGAAAGTATCTCCGGGAGCTGGGCGTGAAGAAGGCGCTGATCCACTATGGCGGCGGGTCGGCGGTGCGCTCGGGCCTGATCGCACGGGTGGAGCAGTCCCTGGACGCGGCGGGCATCGCGCACGTGGCGCTGGGCGGCGTGCAGCCCAATCCCCGGGACACGCTGGTGTACAAGGGCATCGAGCTGGCGCGGCGCGAGGGCGTGGACTTCATCCTGGCGGTGGGCGGCGGCTCCGTCATCGACTCCTCCAAGGCCATCGCCCACGGCACCTGCTACGACGGCGATTTCTGGGACTTCTTCTGCGGCAAGGCCAAGCCTGGGACCACGCTGGCCTTCGGCGCGGTGCTGACCATGTCCGCCGCGGGCAGTGAGTCCTCCAACAGCTGCGTCATCACCCAGGAATCCACCAAGACCAAGCGCGGCCTGCGCACCGAGCTGAACCGCTGCCGCCTGGCCTTCATGAACCCCGAGCTGCCCATGACCCTGCCGCCCTACCAGATCGCCTGCGGCGCCACGGACATACTGGCCCACATGATGGAGCGCTACTTCACCTCCACCGAGGCCGTGGACCTCATCGACAGGATGGGGGAGGGGGCCATGAAGGCGGTCATCGACGCCGCCCGCGTGGCCGTGAAGCATCCCGACGACTACGATGCCCAGGCCCAGCTGATGTGGGCCAGCACCGTCGCCCACAACGACACCGTGGGCGTGGGCCGCGTGCAGGACTGGGGCAGCCACCAGATCGAGCACGAGCTCTCCGCGCTCTACGACGTGGCCCACGGCGCTGGCCTGGCGGTGGTGTTCCCCGCCTGGATGCGCTACCACATGCACAGGGACGTGGCGCGCTTTGCCCAGTTCGCCGTGCGCGTCTACGGCTGCGACATGGACTTCATGCATCCCGAAAACACCGCGCTTCGTGGCATTGAGGCCCACGAGCGCTTCCTCACCGACATCGGCATGCCCATCACTCTCAAGGCCCTGGGCGCGAAGACCGAGGACATCCCCGCCCTTGCCGCCAAGACCAAGAAGACCAACCCCGACGGCACCACCGGCGGCACCTTCCACATGACGGTCCAGGACATCGAAGCCATACTGCGCATCGCCGACAGATAAAGAAAGGCCTTCCTCCACACCTTGCCGGGGAAGGCCTTTTGCAAAAAGTTGAGCGCAGATTCGCCTTGCTCAAGGGCTCCTCTGCGCTCGGGGGGAAGAAGAAGGTTGGGTAAAACCTTGTCGATCGTTTCAATCGACAATTCATTATAGCATTTTGCTAAACTGATTAAAATAGAGAAATTGATAATAAATTAGGGCGAAATTGTGGCATCTGCCGTAAATTGGCCCGATTCAGACGCGAAAATGAGAGAAATAACGCGCAAATTCTCATTATGATAGAATTCAAGCCTTTTCTCCATTGACCGGACCCAACCGATAGCTACAATAATAATTGTATGCAATCGACAAAATACAAGCGGGGAGGCATCGACATGACCATCAAACCCATCACCTTCAGAAAGAACGGCTTCTACGGCCAGCCCTTCGCCTTTGGCGGCGAGGACGGCCCCGACAAGTTCGACCCCAACGTCCGCTACCGCGGGGCGTTGACCAACTACCTGATCGACACCGGCGACGAGGTCATCCTGGTGGACACCGGCCTGCCCGCCGGGACCCCCGAGGAGGTCCCCACCGCCCAGAGCCCCGCCTACACCGGCGAGGACTGCGGCGCCTACATGGAGAACTTCGCCGCACTCGGCTACAAGCCCGAGCAGGTGACCCGTATCCTGCTGACCCACAAGCACGCCGACCACTCCGGCGAGCTGAAATCCTTCCCCAACGCGAAGATCTACGTCAATGCCGACGAGACTTCCGCGGACGAGCTCAAGGGCCTGGACAACCTGGTGCCCGTGACCTTCACCGACGGGGCGTACTACAACTTCCCGGAGTCCCAGACCATCCGCGAGGGCATCCACTTCGTCAAGGCCAAGGGCCACACCAACGGCAACAGCATCGTCATCGTGGAGCTGGACGGCCTGTTCTACATGATCCACGGCGACATCACTTATGTGGACGAGGCGCTCTACGCCAACAAGCTGTCCGTGGTTTACGACGACAAGGCCGCCGCCCGCGAGACCCTGGACCGGGTGCGCGAATTCATCCGCAACCATCCCACCGTCTACGTCTCCACACACACCCCCCAGGGCTACGAGAATCTCAACGCCAAACGGGTCATGGATCTGGATCACCCCGTGGAGACCATCCTCCCGGAGATCGACTTCACCGCCAGGCAGGCCACCGGCAAGTACGTCTGTTCCGTCTGCGGCTACGTCTACGACCCCGCCGAACACGACGGCGTCGCCTTCGACGACCTCCCCGAGGATTGGAAGTGCCCCCGCTGCAAGCAGCCGAAGACCAGGTTCAATCCGGCGTAAGGCAGGGTGTTATTTACATCTCGTTTTGTCCGCAGATTGATGCGTCAAGAAGGGAGCGCGGAGCGTTCAACCATTGAACGTCCCGCTCCCGGCTTTCGACGCTCGGCGCCTCCGCGGCTGAATCATTGACATCATCGCCCAAAAGCTGTATAATGATACACACAGTATACAAAAGGGGTGGATCATCATGCCGAGGCCGAAGGGCTCCAAGAATAAGAAGAAGGCGGTCGTGGTCGTCGAGAACGTGGACGAGCGGATCGCCGCCGCGGAAGCAGAGATCGCGTCTCTGACCGAGCAGCTGAAGGCGAAGAAGGCCGAGCTGAAGGACCTGAACAAGGCGAAGGCGGAGGCCGACAGGCTGGCCGCGCAGCAAAAGGCGGAGGCGGAGCAAGCCAAGCTGCTGGAGGCCGTCGCCGCCAGCGGGAAGAGCATCGACGAGATCATCAGCCTGCTGAATCCTGAGGGATAATCCATGCAGCCCGGCCCGAGGGGACCGGGCTGCTCGCGCGTAATGATAACTTAATGCTCGGGTGGTACAATACAAAGCAGGATATTTACAACAAGGAGCCCCCGATGAAAAAGCCATCCTCTGAGCGGACGACGACGCTGTTCCTGATCCTATATGATTTCATCGCGATCCACGTGGCGTATTTCGTGTCCCTGTGGATGCGCTTTGACATGATATATTCCTCCATCTCGGTGACCTATCTCCGCTGCTATGCCAAGACGATCACGCTGTACGCTGCCGCATGTGTGGTCGTTTTCTATCTGTTCCGCATGTACCGCACCATGCTGCGCTACGCCGGGGTGTACGAGCTGTTGCGGACCTTCCTCGTATCCATGGGGATGTCCATACTCTACGCCGTGTCCATACGCTACCTGGTCCACGCCATGCCCCGGCTGTACTACTTCATGGGCGCCATGGCCCAGCTGGCGCTGCTGATCGCGGGACGGTTCTCCTTCCGGCTGGCGGACTACATCCACAGCCTCCGCAAGCGCGCCGGCATCCAGGCCGGGCGGGTGATGATCATCGGCGCGGGGGTGGCGGGTCAGATGATCCTCCAGGACATGCGCCAGAACCGTGACCTCAACGACAGGGCGGTGTGCTTCATCGACGACGACAGCAAGCTCTGGGGCAGGTTCATGGAGGGCGTGCCCGTCGTGGGCGGCCGGGACGAGATCCTGCGGATGGTGGACCAGTACGAGGTGGACAAGATCTATCTGGCCATGCCCAGCGCCAGCGCCGCGGACCGGCGGGACATCATCAGCATCTGCAACGAGACCGCCTGCGTCGTCAAGCAGGTGCCCGGCATGTACCAGTCCGTGGACGGCACCGTGTCCGTCAGCGCCATGCGGGAGATCTCCGTGGAGGACCTGCTGGGCCGCGCGCCCATCAAGGCCGACATGCGGGAGGTCTTTGAGTTCATCCACGGCAAGACCGTGCTGGTCACCGGCGGCGGCGGGTCCATCGGCTCGGAGCTGTGCCGCCAGATCGCGGCCCACAACCCGAAGAAGCTCATCATATTCGACGTCTACGAAAACAGCACCTACGGGGTGCAGCTGGAGCTTCGTGAAAAGTATCCCGGGCTGGACCTGGAGGTGCTCATCGGCTCCGTGCGGGACAGCCGCCGGGTGTTCCAGGTGTTTGAGAAGTACCGGCCCGAGATCGTCTACCACGCCGCGGCCCACAAGCACGTGCCGCTGATGGAGGACAGCCCCTGCGAGGCCATCAAGAACAACGCCATCGGCACCTACAAGACCGCTTACGCCGCCATGGTGCACGGCTGCGAGCGCTTCGTGCTCATCAGCACCGACAAGGCCGTCAACCCCACCAACATCATGGGCGCCAGCAAGCGCATCTGCGAGATGATCATCCAGAGCTTCAACGCGATGATCGGCGCGGGCCGCGCCGCCGAGATCCCCCAGCTCTTCACCCATGACGGCTTTGAGAACGCCGACAAGGCGGGGGACGGGGCGGTGTTCAAGGACGTCAGGACCCAGTTCGTGGCGGTGCGCTTCGGAAATGTGCTGGGCTCCAACGGCTCCGTCATTCCCATCTTCAAGCGGCAGATCGAGGAGGGCGGCCCGGTGACGGTCACCCACCCGGACATCATCCGCTACTTCATGACCATCCCCGAGGCGGTCAGCCTGGTGATGCTGGCCGGCACCTACGCCTCCGGCGGGGAGATCTTCGTGCTGGACATGGGCAGCCCGGTGAAGATCGTGGACCTGGCGAAGAACCTGATCCGGTTGAGCGGCTACAAGCCCGACGTGGACATCAAAATCGAATACACCGGCCTGCGCCCCGGCGAGAAGCTCTACGAGGAAAAGCTGATGGCCGAGGAGGGCCTGCGCACCACCGACAACGATATGATCCACATCGGTTCGCCCATCCGCTTCGACACCGACGCCTTCCTGCGGGAGCTTCAGGACCTGATGGAGGCCGCCTACGACAACCGCGACGACATCCGGGACCGCGTCGAGCACATCGTCAAGAGCTACCACGCGGCGGCGAACGGATGACGCGCACAGCCCGGCTGATGAGGGGGGACAGAGCATGATCATAGAATGTCCCGGCAATACCCGCCTTCAGGACTATCTCCTCAAGCAGGGGATACACCTGCTCACCGCCTGCGCGGGCAGGGGCAACTGCGGGAAGTGCGCGGTGCGGGTGCTGAAGGGCAGCGCCGCGATCAACACCATGGACCGCGTGTGGTTTACAGAGGAGCAGCTCAGCCAGGGCTATCGGCTGGGGTGTCAGGTCTATCCCGGAGAGCCTTTGACCGTGGACCTGCTTCGGGATTTCTGAACGCATCAAAAGGGGCGGCAGCTGCCGCCCCTTTTGATTGGTTATCTGTGCTTTCTTCTGTTTTTCCGCTCGTACATCATCGCGTCGGCCTCCTGCACGCACGCATCGAGGGTGCGTCCCTCGGCGCGCTCCGCGCGGACGATGCCGACGCTGAGGCTCAGCTCGAAGGGGATGTCCTCCCGCTGGCGGGTCTGCTCCACAGCCCGCTGGATGTCGGCCTCCAGGGTGTGGGCCTGGCCCGTGGTGACCACCAGGAATTCGTCTCCGCCGTAGCGCATGATGAAGGACCCCGCCGCGCAGGTGTCCTTGAGGATATCGGCGGTGGTGTTGATGGCCAGGTCGCCCATCTCGTGGCCGTAGCGGTCGTTGATGGTCTTCATGTCGTCCATGTCGATGAACAGCACCTGGGCGCTGCCGTCGGAATCCAGGAGGCTCTGGTAGGTCTGCCGGGCGTAGCGCTCATAGCCGAAGCGGTTGTAGAGCTGGGTCAGGCTGTCGCGGACGTAGAGGTTGCCCAGCTCGTCGTTGAGCTGCCGCAGCAGGCACTTCTTGCGCACGTTTTCGATGGCGATGGCCAGAAAGTTGAATATGGACTTGTGCAGGTTCAGCTTGGCCGCCTCGCTGATGCCGTTCATGGCGATGTAGCCGATGGAATAGGTGTTGTAGTGCAGCGGATAGAACACCAGGAACCGCTCCCGCTCGGTGATGGCCTCGGGCAGCAGCTGGTCGGTGGGGAAGCGGTCGTGGCGGTGGCGGCTGTCGCCGCTGCGCACCGTCTCGCCGCAGGCGGCCAGCACCACCTGATCCCCGAAGGCCTCGGAATCGTGCTGCCAGTGCTTCTTCTCGTAGTTGTCGTGGTAGTAGTCGTTGATGCACAGATAGCTGTTGTCGCAGCCGAAGATGCGGTGGTTGTGCTCCACGATGGTCATCAGCCCCGGCAGATCGTCGGCCTCCAGCAGCGACTCGGCCATCTCGTCCTGGAGGATGTAGAAGTTCTTCAAAAAGCGGGTCTGCTGGAAGTACCGGTTGCGGATATACCCCGGCTGGGCGGAGATGTGGCAGCCGCAGGATTCGGAGCACACCAGCTGGTGCTCGAAGGGGATGAAGGATTTGGTCTCGGTGCCGTCGATGCGCCGGATCAGCGCCTCCATGGCGGCGTGCATCAGCCGCTCATAGTCGCGGTTCACGGTGGACAGCCGGGGACTGGACAGCTCGGCGCTGGACACGTTGTCGAAGCCGACGACGATCACGTCCCGGGGGATGGCGAAGCCGTGATCCTCCAATACCTCCATCAGGCCCAGGGCCATCTCGTCGTTGGCGCAGACGAAGGCGTCGGGCAGGGGCCGCGCCTCGGCCAGCCAGCGCTCCGCCACCGCCGCGCCGTCCGCGGTGCGCCAGGTGCACGCGATGATCTCCATGTCCTCCGGCGCGATGCCGTTGTCGCGGCAGGCGTCCAGGAAGCCGTCCCGGCGCTGCGCGCCCTCGGGACAGCCGTTGTCCATGATGCCCGTCAGGTAGACCAGCCGCCGGGCCCCGTGGGCGCGGATGACGTGCTCAGTGATGCCGTACTGGGCGCGGTGGTTGTCGATGCTCACCAGCCCGCAGCCCTCGATGGGGCAGTCGATGCTCATCGCCGGGATGCCCGCTGCCAGCACCCGCCGGGAGATGGCCTGGCGTATCGGCTCCAGCACGATCTGACTGCCCTGGATCAGCAGCCCGTCGAAGCGGCGCAGGTCGGCGAGGTCGAATATGGCGTATTCGCTGCGGTCGTTGGCATTGCCCAGGTCCTTGCCGAAGCAGTCGAAGACGCGGATGGACACGTTGTCGTGCTCGTCCACGAACTGCTTGAGGCCCTGGAGCGTCTTCTCCACCAGCTCATAATTCCAGTCCGCGGTGAAGAACGCGATGCGGTAGTCTATCATGACCTTCATCCCTTATCCCGGCACTACTTCCGAAAACCGATAATTACGCATAATACCACTATAAACATTATACTATGTCAGCGTTGAATTGTCCAGTGTTTTGTGAAGATCGTGAAAATCAGAGCCGCGGCGGCTATTGAAAACCCCGCGGCAACGTGATATAATATAAACATAACATAACGACGGGAGGGGAGGACATGACCCAGTACACCGCCGCGGGGAATGACCTTCCCCTGGCCTCGAAGGAGGCCCAGTATCAGCTGGCATCCCGGCTGGTGGACCACCTGCGCCTGGGCGAGGCCATCCGCGTGCTCGAGGCCCTGGGCGATTACCGGGACAGCCCGAGCCTGCTCATCGAGACCCGCAGGCTCAAGGCCTACGCCGACCAGGAGGAGGCCAAGCGACAGGCCGAATGGCAGCGCTCCAAAGAGGAGCGCAATGCCCGGGAACGGGAGGCCGAGCGAAAGCGGAGAAAGCGCCTGCTCATCGCCCTCGCCGCCGCGGCCCTCGCCGTTTGCGCCATGTGGGCGACGAGGGGGGCTTAGAATGGAGAATGGAAAAGGGAGAATGGAGAATGAGCGGTGGAAATCCTTCGGATTTCGCATTGATCCGGTTCTTCTGTGATAAATGTGACAACTCTCCTGAAAGGGGAGCCAAGAGAGTCTTCTGCCATTCCTCCTGGCTCCCCTTTCAGGGGAGCTGTCAGCCGTCAGGCTGACTGAGAGGTCGTTCTCCGCTATCTCTGCAAATACCAGTTAGCTGCGGAAGTGATCAGTTATCTATTCTATCTGGTGGATACCGCGCGACCGAAACGACTCCATTGAATCAATGAAATCCGAAGGATTTCCACCTCCATTCTCCATTTTCCATTCTCCCTTCTCCATTAAAAAAACCACTGGAGCGCAGCGACTGCGCTCCAGTGTGTTTTTTCCTCAGATCTGAATCCCGGCCTTTTCCAGGATGGCGGGGACGTTCTTTTCCGCGCCGATGGCCATGATGTGGACGCCGTCGCAGAGCTTTTCGTCCTTGATCTTTGCGATCATCTCGGCGGCCATCTCGATGCCCAGCTTGGCGGGCAGGCCCTTGACGCCCTTTTCCTTGCCCTCGGCGGCGGCTGCGGCCAGGCGGTCGATCATGTCCTGAGGCACGGCGATGCCGGGCACGTTATCGTTCATGTACTTGGCCATGCCGGCGGCCTTCAGCGGGATGATGCCGGCCATGATGTGGGTCTTGATGCCGGCCTTGTCCACGGCCTCCATGAAGCGCTTGAAGGCGTCCAGATCGAAGATGCCCTGGGTCTGGATGTACATCGCGCCGGCGTCCACCTTCTGGCGGAGCTTGTTGATCTGGAGGATCTGGGGCTCATACACGGGGGTGACCACTGCGCCCTTGTAGAATTTGGGGGTGGAGGTCAGCTCGTTGCCGCCGCAGTCCTTGCCGGTGGCCTCCATGGTGGAGAGCATGCGCAGGATGCCGACGGAGTCCAGGTCGTAGACGGGCTTGGAGGCCTTGCAGTCGCCCACCATGGTGTGGTCGCCGGTGAGGGCCAGCATGGTGTCGATGCCGAAGGAGGCCGCGGCGAGCATGTCGCCCATGATGGCCATGCGGCTGCGGTCGCGGCCGGTCATCTGGATGATGGGCTCGATGCCGTTGAGCTTCAGATGGGCGCACAGGCCCAGGGAGGAAGCCTTGAGACAGGCGGACTGCATGTCCGTGACGTTGACGGCGTGGACCTTGCCCTTGAGGAGCTTGGCCACCTCCAGCTGCTCGGTGAAATCACAGCCCTTGGGCGGGGCCATTTCGGCGGTGACGCCAAAGATACCATTTTCAAGCGCGTTCTGTAAGCTGCTCATGACTTATTTCCCCCTGATGTTGATCGTTCTCGGATAGGCTACCTTTTCATACCCCTTGTCCTCGCGGGTGATGCCGATCTTTTCCTCCTGGCCCAGGGACACGAGCTTGTTGTAGATCTCGATCCAGGCGCAGGGGTTTTCGGGGTTGACTTCGCACTTGCCGTTGCGCGAGCCGCCGCACGGTCCGTTGACCAGGGACTTGGCGCAGCGGGAGATGGGACAGATGCCGCCGGTCTTGCCCAGCACGCAGTCGCCGCACAGGTGGCAGGCCTCCTCGAACAGGCCCAGCTTCACGCTCTCGCCCAGAAACATGGTGTTGTTGGACGGATAGACGGGGCACTTGCAGTACTGCGCGATGACCTGCACGCCGTCGCCGCAGGACATGGCCACCACTGCGTCGGGATTGGCGGCGATGACGGGCTTGAGGATGGTGCGGGTCTTCAGGTGCATGCAGCAGTATTCGCTCATGGCCGTGGCGACGACCTTGATGCCGTGCTCCGCCAGGATCTTGGACAGCTCCGCGATCTCCTTCTCGCCGCCGGTGCCGCAGGCCGTGGCGCAGCTGCCGCAGCCCACCAGGCCCACGGTCTTGACCCCGTCCAGCATGCCCAGCAACTCTTCAAGGGGCTTCTTTTGCGTGATGATCATACCGATTTCTCCTTATTTGTCTCCCCGAAAAGGGGTTTTTGCGGCTCAATGCACGTCAAACCGCTTCTTAATTCATTATAGTACCTTCCCTATCATAAATCAAGAATGTTAATGCGTTATGCTAAAAAGATGCGCGGAATATTTACATTGTGTTTAGAAGGGGATCGGGGGTCAGGACGAGGGAAAAGGGGAACGAGGGAACAGGCAACAGGGGGACGAGGGAACAGGGGGACGAGGGAACAGGCAACAGGCAACAGGGAACAGGGGGACGAGGGAACAGGGAACAGGGAACAGGGAACAGGAATAGCTCGGGTACGTAGGGGCGGCGATGCGCCGCCCGCCATGTACTGCGCATTGTTTCGCTATATGGCGGGCGGCCATTGGCCGCCCCTACAGGGCGCGCGGCAGCCGCCATTCCTGTTGCCTGTTGCCTGTTGCCTGTTGCCTGTTCCCTGCGTCCCCCTTTTCCCTTTTCCCTATTCCCTTTTCCCTGGATTCAATACTCCATCACATAGCACCCCTCGAGCGTGCCCTTGAACAGCTCGATCTCGTTGGGGAGGGTGACGGCCTGGGTCCGGGCGATGAACTCGGCGCTGTCGGTGACGTTGAAGTGACAGTATTGGTTGCGGTAGTGCATGGCGATGGCGGCCACGGGCTTGAAGGTCTCGATGAGGCGGATGGCCTCGGGGGTGGTGATGGTGAAGGTGCCGCCGATGGGGATCAGCACAACGTCCGCGCCCCGCACGGCGTCCTGCTGTGCCGGGGTCTCGGGCTGGTGGCCGAGGTCGCCCAGGTGGGTCAGCTTCACGCCCTCGGCCTCGATGACGAAGATCAGGTTTTCGCCCCGCTTCGCGCCCCGGACCTCGTCGTGGAAGCTGGGCACGGCGGTGATCTTCGCGCCGAACAGGTCGTATGCGCCGGGGGCGTTGACGAGGGTGTAGTCGCCCTCCACCGCGTCGAAGTAAGCGTGGTCGAAGTGGCCGTGGGTGGAGAGCACCGCGTCCGCCTTCACGTGCAGCGGCGGGTAGCCCACGGTGTCGTCGTAGGGATCGGTCACCAGCACCCTTCCGTTGTCCAGGGTGATCTGAAAGCAGGAATGTCCCAGCCATTTGAGCTTCATGTGAGTCTCTCCTTTTCCGGGTCGTCGTTGAGAACAGTATTATAGCGCAGCAGGGCGCAGGCGTAGAGCCCGCCGTCGTTTCGGTGTTCGCGCAGGGCCACGGCGATGTGCTGTCGCAGGGCCCTGTCCCAGCCCGGGTCAGGCGCGCCCTCCAGCCGCTTGCAGCCCCGGGCGAACAGCCGAAGCGTCTCGGTCGGAATGGGTCCGTCATAGCCTGCCAGGGTGGCGGTCAGGTGGTCCGGAGGCAGGGGATGGGCCTCCGCCAGCGCCCGCAGCCAGCGCGCGTCCGGGGTCAGGCGCTCCAGGCCGTCCCGCGTATCACAGAGAAAGCCCAGCGCCGCCCAGCCTATGGAGGCTCCCCGGCGGGCGGCGTCGGTGACGAACAGGGCGTCGCCCCGGTCCCGCCGCAGGAACGCGCCCGGGGGCAAGGCCGCCGCGACAGCTGCGCGCAGGTGGCGGACGAAGGGGTCATTCATAGCGCATCAGGACCTCCGGGAGGGCGTCGATCAGGTCCAGCGGGGTCATGCCGCGCACGCCCTTCTTCGCGCAGGCTGCCTCGCCCGCCAGGCCGTGGAGCTCGCTGCCCGCCGCGGCCAGCAGCGCCAGCGCGTCGCCGGTGACGTTCCGCCCGTGCTGGGCCATCAGCGCGCCGATCACCCCGGACAGGCAGTCGCCGCTGCCGCCCTGGGCCATGCCGCTGGTGCCGCTGGTGGAGATCAGCGCCCTTCCGCCCGCAGGGATCACGCTGGCCGCGCCCTTGAGCAGCGCCTGACAGCCCAGTCGCCGCAGCGCCAGCGCGTCGCCGATGGGGTCGGTCACGCGGTGCCCCAGCAGCCGCGCCGCCTCGCCGGGATGGGGCGTGACGACGTGGTTCTCCCGGAGCCTGCTCCGCAGCGCGTCGTGCTCCGCAATCAGGTTCAGTCCGTCGGCGTCCAGCAGCGCGGGCAGACCGCTGTCCAGCACCGCGGCCACCGCGCCGGGATGGGCCCGCCTCGACAGCCCGCAGCCGCAGACTACAGCGGTCTTGCCCTCGCAAAGCGACGCGATGACCGGCACGGCGTCGGCGCCGATCGCGCCGTCCGATTCGGGCAGCGGCACGCACATGGCCGGGGGGACCAGCGTCTGCAATATGGGCACGATGGAGCCGGGACAGGCGACGGTCACCAGTCCCGCGCCGGTCCACACCGCGGACATGGCGGACATTGCCGCCGCCCCGGCCATGCCAAAGGAACCCGCCACGATCAGCAGGTGCCCGGCATTGCCCTTGTGGAAGTTCCGGGGCCGCTTCGGCAGCGCGGCGCGGACCTCCGCCTCCGTGACCAGGGCGGGGCTGTCGCCGGGATAGAGATCCGCGGGGATGCCGATGTCCGCCACGGTCAGCGTTCCCGCCGCGTCCAGCCCGTCGCCCAGATAGCAGCCGGGCTTGGCGTACTGAAAGGCGCAGGTCGCGTCGGCAGTCACGCAGGGGGCGTAGGCCTCTCCCGTCGCGCCG
>Ga0256404_1009013_pt1 | contig 14566 bp, 11 predicted proteins | sample RumenRJG_01DNA_FD_185990 | JGI IMG/M metagenome (GOLD analysis project Ga0256404, IMG submission 185990) | Bovine rumen microbial communities from Lethbridge, Alberta, Canada - RJG_01 | ecosystem: Host-associated > Mammals > Digestive system > Stomach > Rumen | place: Canada: Alberta | collected...
GGAATACAGAGTTTGTTCATACGTTACCCTCTCCGCCTCGCATTCGCTCGGCACCTCCCCCAGAGGGGGAGGCGTTATTTGGTAGCTACCATCGCTTAACTTAATACCATTGCCCCCAAAGGGGGAGGCGTAAATTGAGGGTTTTACCCCCGATTCACAATGCTCGCGACGTGCTTGATGGTGATGGAGATGGTGCCGTCGTCGCAGTTGTTGAATTCGAGGAACTGGGTGTTGTCGAAGTAGTCCGTCGGGATGGTGAGCTCGATGCCGGTGTCGGTCTTGAGCTTGTGCTTCGCGACGGATTTCAATGCTTGCTCCTGATCCATGTGGACGGGCTCCGCGAATCCTTGCTCTTCGATGGCGCGGTTGTAGTCGGCCTGCATGGCGGGCTGGCCGGCGAAGAGCTCTTCCCCGGCTTTCTTGAGGTCGAGCTCGTCGCTGATTTCCATGTGCTCGGCGACGTAGTTCTTCGCGGCGGCGGCCGCTGTGACCGCGTCGTGGCCGTAGGATTCGGCGACGTTTGCCGCTGTGTCCTGCAGGGATTTCAGCGCGTCTTTCTGCGAGGGCGCGAGCGTGCATTCAAGGATCATCTCCGGCAGCACGTCGCGCTTGTCGCCGTCGACCGTGTGTTTTTTCGCGACGAGGCGGAGACCGAGCGTCTCCGCGTCGATGACGGCGAATTCGTCGATGCGCTGGCCAGGCCCCGGCAGGATGGCGTAGTGGTGGATGATGTCATTCTCGACGCCCTTCTCCGTCTGGTTCACCTGGTGGATGTAGCCCGTGCGGTTCGTGCAGCGGAGCAGCAGCAACGTGCGGCGCTCGTTGATGTGCGCGTCGAGCACGAGGACGTCCATGGAGACGGGCTCGTCCGTGTGGAGGTAGGCGTTTTCCATGCGCTTCGCGACGTCTTTCGAGAAGGCGACGAAGTCGGTTTCTCCGGCCGCATAGGCTTTGAGCGCAGCGGAAAAGGCGCTGTCTTCTGCAAACGTGCCGGGGCGCGCGTCCGTGCGGGCGAGCGTCTTTTCGAGATGCTTCTGCAAAAAGGCTTGCACGTCGTCCGTGAGCTCCATCGGCTGGTCGGAATAGACCGTGAGGCCGGAACGGAAGTCGAGGATGTGCAAAATGGCTTTTTCTATGATGATCAAGCAGGAATCTCCTTTCGATGTTCGTTTCGTGCGCGCACCCGCGGAGTGTTATGGCGTGCGTATTCTTCTAACGTACAGGGGACCCTCTCCACCGCTTCGCGGTCCCCCTCTACCTGAAGGATAAAGCGACCACTAAGCGCTAAAGCGCTAAGTGTCTGCTTTTCCCTGAGGGAGAGGCTGCTAAAAGAAAGCCACATGCGTGTTATCTTATCGTTCATGCACTGCGTCGGCGGCTTCGCGCGCCCAGCGGAGGCGCGGGATGAGGCGGTCGTCGAGGCGCTTTCCGAGGTCGTCGAGCGTCTTGGCGTCGAATTCGTACGAGACGTCGGGGATGGCGTGGACGCGGGCTTCGCCGAAGAATTCGTCGCGGTAGATGTTGTAGTAGATCGTGACGCCGCAGCCGTGGTCGAAATCGGCGTAGTCGATGATGATGTACGAGCCGTTCGTGATCTTGATGGGTGCCGTCGGGCGGACGAAGAGCGTATAGCCTTCGAGTGTCTCGGGGAGCTCTTTGGCGCGCGGCCACTCGAGGATGTGTTTCTCGCGCACCATGGCGGAGAGGCTTGCGGGGTCGAAATGGGCGAGGCCGTCCAGCACGTGCAGGAGCTGCGCATCGAGCATCTGCGTGAAGACGGCGAGATCCCCTGTGATGCATTCGATGCGGCAGAATTCGATGAAGCCCGTGCGGATGCGCAGCTTGTATTCCTGTGTTTCTTCGTGGAAGTAGGCCGTCACGCATTGGTGCGCGGCCGGCTTGTCGTAGGCAAAGATGTCATACATGTCCTGCGATTCGCCCGTCACGGTTTTTTGCACAGAAAAATGGAAGCCGGCATGCTCTTCCGGGAGCTTTCCGAGAAAGTCCCAGTCCGCGAGCGCGGCTTCCACTTTGTCGATGGTCTCCTGTTTCATGGCGCTTCCCCGCTTTCGAATGTCTACGAGAGACTATTCTACAACAACGGGGCGTTTCATGCAAATGGAGAATTCGATGTTACTTTTTGATCTGTTCGGCGAGGATGTCGGCGATGTGGCGCACTTTGATGTTCGGCGCCTGCTTGTCGAGGCCGCCGCCGATCTGCATCATGCAGGCCGGGCAGGCGACGGCGACCGTGTCCGCGCCGGTGTTCTTGATGTTCGCGATCTTTTCTTCGAGCATCGGCAGCGAGATCTCGCTGTATTTCACGCCGAAGGCGCCGGCCATGCCGCAGCACTTGTCGCAGTTCTTCATCTCGACGAAGTCGACGTCGGGCACGGTGCCGAGGAGCGCGCGCGGCTCTTCGAAGATGCCGAGGCCGCGCTTCATGTGGCAGGAGTCGTGGTACGTGACTTTGTGCGCGCCCTTGGCCGTGACGGCTTTCAGGCGGCCGGCCTTCTTGTAGGCGTCGGCGACAAAGCTCGTGAACTCGAAGATCTTCTGCGCGAACATGTCGGCACGCGCGCGCCACTCCGGATCGTTCTCGAAGAGCTCGTGGTACGTGTGCGACAGCGTCTCGGCGCAGGTCGGGCAGGCGGAGAGGATGACGTCGGCGCCGCAGTTCTCGAACGCCTGGATGTTCTGCTTTGCGATCTTCTTGCCCGTCTCGCGGTCGCCCATGCCGAGGACCGGCTTGCCGCAGCAGCTCTGCTCCATCGGGTAGACGACTTCGTAGCCGAGGTCCTGCAGGACTTCGACGACGTGGACGGACGTGTCCGGGAAGACGAAGTCGAGGTTGCAGCCCGAGAAGAACGCGACGCGTTTCTTGGCGTTCGTCGGATTCTTTTTCGCAAGCTGTGGGAAGCGGTCGCGGAACGGCGTGTCGGCGATGGCCGGGAGGCTCCTCCCTTTCGTCATGCCGGCAAAGAACAGCGGCAGGTTGCGCACGAAGCCGCCGGAGGCGACAGGCTTCTGCGCGACGGAGGCGATGCGGATGAGGCGGTGGAAGATGCTGCGGTTCGCGAGGATCTTCTGGAAGACGGTCTTTTCCGGCAGCGCGAGGCCGTGGTCTTTGACGTAGCGCGAGCGCAGCTCGTCGATGATGTCCGGGATGGGGATCTTGCCGGGGCAGACGGTCGTGCAGCGGCGGCAGCCGATGCAGAGGTCGCTGAACTGGCTGAAGGCTTCCATGTTGCCGAGGATGCCCGTGAGGATGGCGCCGATGCCGCCGCTATAAATGTGGCCGTAGACGTGGCCGCCGACGAGCGTCCAGATCGGGCAGACATTCAGGCACGAGGCGCAGCGGACGCACTGATAGACGGCCTGCAGCTTCGGGTCGTGCGCGGCCTTGAGGCGGCCGTTGTCCAGGAGGATGACGTACTGTTGGCGATCTTCCTCGACCCATTTGCCGTTGACTTTGTGGATGATCGGCGTCGGGCCGTCGACCATCGTCATGTAGCTCGTCATGCGCTGGCACGTGCCGTTGCGCGGCAGGAGGCGCAGGATCTTCGATGCGTCTTCGACGTGCGGGATGAGCTTTTCATAGCCGATGAGCACGACGTGGATGCGCGGCAGCGTCGTGACGAGGCGCGCGTTGCCTTCGTTCGTGACGAGGCCGATGGCGCCGTTCTCGGCGATGCCGAAGTTCGCGCCCGTGATGCCCATGTCCGCCGAGAGGAATTCCTCGCGCAGGACGCGGCGCGCCGTCGAGATCATGAACGGGATGTCGGGCGGGATTTCTTCTTTGAGCTCGTGCGAGAAGAAGCCCGCGCACTGCTGGCGGTTCAGATGGATGGCCGGCATGACCATGTGCGACGGCTTCTGCCCCGCGACGGCGAGCATCCATTCGCCAAGATCCGTCTCGCGGACGTGGATGCCGTTTTCCGTGAAGACTTCGTTGAGGTGGATTTCCTCCGAGGCCATGGATTTCGATTTGACGACGCGCTGGACGTTCTGCTCCTTGCAGATCTTCAGGAGGATGTCTTTGACTTCGTTGCCGTCTTTCGCGCGGAAGAAATGGCCGCCGCGCGCCGTGACGTTCTTCTCGAATTCGTCGGCGAGCTCTTCGATGTGCGTGACGGCGTAGTGCTTCATTTCCTTCAGGTCGTCACGCAGGTCCTCGATGCTGTCGACGTTCGCGTACGACTTCAGGCGGGAGCCCGGATACTGGTCGGCGAAGCGGCTGAGCGCGTCGCGCAGGACTTCGTCGTGGAGTTTTACATCGATTTCTTGTTTCAGGTTGCGCTGCTCGCTCATGTCATTTTCCCTCCTCTTTGCCGATGGCGACGACGAAGAAACGGTGCGGCCCGTGGACGCCGAGGCTCAGGACGCGCTCGATGTCGGCCGTGCGGCTTGGCCCCGTGATGAAGCCGAGGTAGCCGCGCTTGAAGACTTTCGCGAAGACCTGGAACGCCGTCGTGACGTTTTCCGTCGTCTTCGAAGCGTCCAAAAGCACGATGTGGTTCATCGGAAGCATGCCGACGACGCGCGCTTCATACGAATACGTGTCGACGACGACGCTGCCCGTCTCGCCGACGGCGAACTCGGCGCGCGACAGGCCGAGCGGCGCGGTCGGCGCATGCTCGGCGACTTCGAACTTGTCGCGATAGACCGTGCGGCCGGCGGCAGAGAGTGCCTCGCAGGCAGCGTTGATGCCCGTGTCGGTGTCATCGCCGGCGACGATGACTTCTTTGGCGTCGAGTTCTTCTGCGATCTTTTCGACTTCGGCGGCCGCGGCTGCCTCGTCTTTCACGCAATGGATCTCGGCGGACGCCGCTTTGGCGTTCTCGGCAAAGGCATCCCAGTACGCCGGACTGATGAGGTCGGGCGTGAAGGCTTCCTTCTCCCAGTTTTCACAGACTCGTTTCATACAGTTCATCCCCTCCAGATTCGGGCGGTTTGATATTCTTTATGATTCCCTTTCGTTTATATTCGTCATAAACAGGAGAAATCCTGCTAAGAAAAATGCGCCGGAAGAAAAAATTCTTCCGACGCAAAATTTGCTTGATGATGTGCGCGCACCCGCGAAAAGGGACTCTCTGCGAACGCATCAAACATGCAAGGGACCCTTTCCGACCCCTGCGGGGCCACCTTCCCCTGAGGGGAAGGCTGCAGCTGGGGTCAAATCACGTAGAACCACGCGGCGTCGCTGTCTTTTTTGACTTCTTCGACTTCGTTGCCTTCGTTGTTGAAGCGGAGTTCCTGGTTTTTGACGGAGACTTTCGTGCCCGGGGCGACGGAGCTCGTGAGGAAGACGTTGCCGCCGATGACGGAGCCTTTGCCGATGACGGTGTCGCCGCCGAGGATGGAGGCGCCGGAGTAGATCGTGACGTCGTCTTCGATGGTCGGGTGGCGCTTTTTCGCCCAGAGCCTCCTGCCGCCGGAGGTCGAGAGCGCGCCGAGCGTGACGCCCTGGTAGACTTTGACGTGGTCGCCGATCTCCGTCGTCTCGCCGATGACGATGCCCGTGCCGTGGTCGATCATGAAGTATTTGCCGATGGTCGCGCCCGGGTTGATGTCGATGCCGGTCTTGCTGTGCGCGAGCTCCGTCATGATGCGCGGGATGACGGGGACTTGGAGCTCGTAAAGGATGTGCGCGTAGCGGAAGATCGTGATGGCGTAGAGGCCGGGATAGGCGAAGATGATCTCGTCGGCGCTCTCGGCCGCTGGGTCGCCATCGAAGACGGCGGCGACGTCGGTCGCGAGGTATTCGCGGACGTTCGGGATGCGGCGCAGGAATTCGAGCGTGATCTCCTGCGACTGCGCGCGCGTCTTCGCAAGCTCGACTTCGTCCTCGGCCTTGCCGTAGCGGAGCGCGATGGCGATCTGCTTGTTCAGGCGGAACGCGATGTCTTCGATGACGGTCGAGAGGTTGTTCTTGACGTCATAGATGCGGTATGCCTTGTCCTTGACGAAGCCCGGATAGGCGATGCGCGTGAGTTCGCCGATGAGCTCGTAGATGACTTTCGAGTCGGGCTGGTTGAAAATGTCGAGCTTGTCGATCGGGCGGCCATGGTCGTAGTCGGCGAGGATGGCGCGCGTGACGTCGTGGATCGAGGGGGAAATCAGGTCTTTCATATGGTGGCCTCCTGTATTGGTTCTTAAGCCTCCCCCCCCCTGGGGGAGGTGGCCCCGAAGGGGTCGGAGAGGGTAGATTTGTTTGTAATTCAGAATCCTTTCGGTAGGGATACAGAATGCTTCATGCGCTACCCTCTCCGCCTCGCATGCGCTCGGCACCTCCCCCAAAGGGGGAGGCGTAATTACATATGCGAGGCTTCCAGTTCTGCAAGCTCCTTGTCGCGTTCATCACGCGGCTGCGGGCGGCTGATGAACATGGCGTCGCCGAAGGAGAAGAAGCGGTAGTTTTCCGCGACGGCGGTCTTGTAGGCGTCGAGGACGAAATTTCTCCCAGCGAAGGCGGAGATCAGCATGATGAGCGTAGATTTCGGCAGGTGGAAATTCGTCACGAGCGCATCGACGATCTTGAAGTCGTAGCCGGGATAGATGAAGATGCCCGTCCAGTCGCTCTTCCCTGCGATCCGGCCGTTCGCCGTGGCGGCGGATTCGAGCGTGCGGATCGAGGTCGTGCCGACGGCGATGACGCGGTGGCCGGCGGCTTTCGTGTCCATGATGAGCTGCGCCGTCTCGTCCGAGATGCGGTAGAACTCCTTGTGCATCTCGTGCTCTTGGATATTTTCCACGCTGACGGGGCGGAACGTGCCGAGGCCGACGTGCAGCGTGACGAAGCCGAGGTGGACGCCCAGGTCTTTGAGCTCCTGCATCTGCTCCTTCGTGAAGTGCAAGCCGGCCGTCGGCGCGGCGGCGCTGCCCTCTTCACGGTTGTAGACGGTCTGGTAGCGCTCCTTGTCCTCGAGCTTCTCGTGGATGTACGGCGGCAGCGGCGTCTCGCCGAGGCGGTCGAGGATCTCCTCGAAGATGCCTTCGTAGCGGAACTCGACGATGCGCCCGCCGAAGTCCGTGTGCTCCGTGACCGTGCACGAGAGCTCGTCGCTGAAGTTGATGACGTTCCCGACTTGCGCCTTTTTGCCGGGCTTGACGAGCGTCTCCCAATGGTCGGCGTCCAGGCGGCGCAGCAAAAAGACTTCGACCTTGCCGCCGGTCTGGTCGCGGTGGCCGATGAGGCGCGCCGGCAGCACGCGCGTGTCGTTGAAGATCAGCGTGTCGCCGGGCGTGAGGTAGTTCTTGAGATTGTAAAAATGGTCGTGCGCGATCGTCTTCTCCACGGGGTCGAGCACCATGAGGCGCGAGGCGTTGCGCGGCTCGATGGGCGTCTGCGCAATGCGCTCTTCCGGGAGGTCGTAGTCAAAATCGGAGAGGTACATCGTCAATCTGTGTTCCTTCTTTTTGTGGATGGGTCTTGTCATGAAAAGCCTCCCCCATTGGGGGGTAATGTCATTAAGTTAGTGATAAGCGGAGCTCACAAACTACGCCTCCCCCTTTGGGGGAGGTGCCGAGCGAATGCGAGGCGGAGAGGGTCAGATGGTAGATTGATTCTGGATTCTATCAAAAGGATATAGAAGCGAACTGCTTCGTTACCCTCTCCGACCCCTTCGGGGCCACCTCTACCTAAAGGATAAAGCGACCTCTAAGCGCTAAAGCGCTAAGAGTCTGCTTTCCCCAGAGGGGGAGGCTTAGGGACGATAGAGCTCTTTGAGCGTTGTTCCTTTGTAATAGTGCGCGAGGATCGCTTTGTAGTCCTTCCCTGCTTCGGCGAAGGCTTTCGCGCCCCATTGGGAGAGGCCGAGGCCGTGGCCGGCGCCGTAGCCGGTGCAGATGACAACATCGCCGTCGAGCTTGAGATCAAAGAGCGTGCTTGGCAGGTGAAACAAGCTTCGCAATTCGTTGCCGCTGAGTGTCAGCGTTCCTTTCGTGCCAAGGAACGTCGCTGCCATGACGCGGCCGGAGGCGCTGCGATCCTTTGCGCTCTTGCCGATGGTGAGCGGCGTGAGCTGGATTTTTTTCAGCGCTCCCATATTTTTTTTGTGCGATAGCGTTGCAGCGAAGGCTTGCGCGTCCCACGAACGTTTCCACGGCTGCGTCTTCGTCTGCAGTTCTTTCGCGGGCTGCAGATAAGCGATGTCCGTGCCCCAGATGGCGCGGCTGCTGTCGGTGCTGCCGCCGCTGTCCGTGTGGAAGACGGCGGAGATGAGCTGGCCTTTGTACGTGAGGACCTCGCCGTACGTCGCGGCGATGGCCGTCGTGCTGCCCGGCTCTTCCGCCGCGATGCCGCCATAGTTCTGGCAGTGCGTCGTCGCGCAGAGGTCGTAGCCGTCGGCGCTATGGCGGCCGCGGCCCTGAAGGGCGAACGTGCGGGCGGCGACGGCCTGTGCTTCGACGGCGGCGCGCGGCCACGCGGACGGCATCTCCTGCGGCACGACGCCCTGGAGGTAGTCTTCCGTGCGGACGATGTTGATGACGTTCATCGCAAGGCCATCGAGGTCGGTGCGGAGCGCGCCGCGATACGCTTTGCCGTTCACCGTCAGCACGAGCGGCTCGCGTTCCTCCGCACTCGTGATGAGGAGCGTGCGCGTCCTCATCGGCTTGCCGTCCGCCGTGAGCTGGCTGCCGGCCGTCGAGATCGTGATGGTCATGCCGGGACGCAGCGTGCGCGTCGGCTTCGCTTTTTCCTCGGTCTTCAGCACGGCCGTGCCGCTTTTGACGGCGATGGCGGCCGTCGTCTCCGCCGTCGCGATGCAGACCGAGACCGTCGGCTGCCAGGCGGCGGAGGCGGGGGCGGGAGTCACCGTCAAGCAAATAACAACTAAAAGAAGAAGGACGCAATGAAGTTTGTGCATTCGTTCAGTTCCTCTCGAGAGCGTGCCCATGAACCTAAGCCTCCCCCTCTGGGGGAGGTGCCGAGCGAATGCGAGGCGGAGAGGGTTATGTAGCAACTGGATTCCGCATTCGTTCGATCGAGTCGAGAATCTCATACGCCGTTACCCTCTCCGACCCCTTCGGGGCCACCTCCCCCAAAGGGGGAGGCGCAGTTTGATTGACTGGCACGTTCTTTCTCCATCCGCGCCCGTTTCTTGGCGCGGTTTTCCTTGCGCTTGCGTTTCAGATATTCTTTGCTGTAGCGTTCTTCTTCGGAGAAGATGCAGCCGCAATAGGGCTGGCGGTAGAGGTCGAGCTCCTTGGAAATATCAATCCCTTCCTGCCAGCCGGGGCGGAAGTCTTCGTAGTGGAACGCGATGCCGTACTGCGCGGCGAATTGTTCCGCGGTTCGCTTCATTAATTCGTGCTGCTGGTAGATGCTGTAGAAGAGCGTCGACGTGAAGGCATCGTAGCCATGTTCCTGGGCGTAGCGCGCCGTTTGCTCGAGGCGCCACGTGTAGCACATCGTGCAGCGGCCGTTCGGCAGGGATTCGGCGGGGATGGCGCGGCGGACGAATTCGTGGAGGGCGTAGTGTTCGTCCGTCACGATCTCCATGCCGACCTTGTCCGCGAATTCCTTTGCCGTGTCGAGGCGGTGCTTCCATTCCTTGTAGGGATGGATGTTCGGGTTGAAGAAGTATAGGGCGGGCTCGATGCCCTGCGCGCGCAGCGTTTTCACCGGGTAGCAGGAACAGGGGCCGCAGCACATGTGGAGAAGCAGTCGCATAAGCGTCCTTTCTGAGGATGGAGAGGGTAGCGGCATCTGTTGATTCTCTATCCTTCCGAAAAAATCGTGAATCTCGTAACTACGCTACCCTCCGCCGCAAGCGGCATAAGCGACCGCATCGGCGCTAAAGCGCCGTGCGTCTGCTTATCCGCCTCGCATTCGCTCGGCACCTCCCCAAGGGTGGGAGGCTTAATGTAAGAGCAGTCGCATAAGCGTCCTTTCTGCGCCTCCCCCTCTGGGGGAGGGGGACCGCGAAGCGGTGGAGAGGGTAGCGGCATCTGTTGATTCTTTATCCTTCCGAAAGAATCGTGAATCTCGTAACTACGCTACCCTCCGCCGCAAGCGGCATAAGCGACCGCATCGGCGCTAAAGCGCCGTGCGTCTGCTTATCCGCCTCGCATTCGCTCGGCACCTCCCCCAGAGGGGGAGGCTTAATATTTGAGAGCTCGTATTGCAAGAGAAGCCAAATAGTGTGCCGTCGGCAGGATGGCTTCGGTATGAACGACAAACTTCGGATTGTGGTTCGCGATGGAGGGGCCGGTGCCGACGAGGACGAAGCAGCCGGGGATCGTCTCCTGATACCAGGCGAAGTCTTCGCCGGCGAGCGACGGGGGCGCGGGGATGACGGTGAGGTGCTGCGCTTCGGCGATGTCGCGTGCAACCTCCGCCCAATGCGCCGTGTTGTTCGTCGCGGGCGGGCCGGCGTACCAGTCGATGGCGGCCGTCGCGCTGTGGGCGGCGGCGATGCCTTCCGCGAGCGCGTAGAGGCGTTCTTTGATGAGCGTGCGGTTTTCCGCGGTCATGCTGCGCGCCGTTCCTTCGACGAGCGCGGTATCAGGAATCACGTTCCACGTGTTCCCCGCTTCGATGTGCGTGATGCTGACGAGCGCGGCGTCAAAGGGCTCGATGTTGCGGCTGACGATGGTCTGCGCGGCCTCGATGAAGCTTGCGGCACAGACGATGGGGTCGATGCCGGCTTCGGGGTGCGCGGCGTGCGTGCCGCGGCCTTGGAACGTGAGCACGAAACGGTCGACCGAGGCGGTGAGCGGGCCTGCCGTGATGCCGACCGTGCCGACGTCCAATCGAGGTGAACAATGCAATCCGAACATGGCCGTCACGTCCTGGAGGCAACCCGTATCGAGCACGACTTTCGCCCCGCCCGGCGCTTCCTCGGCGGGCTGGAAGACGATGCGGACGGTGCCCGGGAGCGCGCTTTCGTGTTCTTTCAGCAGGAGCGCCGCGCCGAGCACGGCCGTCGTGTGAAAGTCGTGGCCGCAGGCGTGCATCTTTCCAGGGCATTCGGACGCGTACGGCAGCCCCGTCGCCTCGGTGATCGGCAGCGCGTCGATGTCGGCGCGCAGAGCGATGACGCGGGAATCCTGCGCCCGCTCGGATTCCCCTTGCCCGATTTCGGCGACGAGGCCGGTCTTCATCGGCAGGTCGAGGATGCGGATGCCGTGCGCCGTGAGGATGGCGCGCAGGCGCTTTGTCGTCTCGAATTCTTCGTAGGAGAGCTCCGGATGGCGGTGCATCCAGGTGAAATGGTCGGTGAGGAGCGCGGTGAGCGCAGCGTCGTCGATGGGATGGATGGTGTTCATACGATAGGACTTCCTTTTCGTGCGCGCACAAGCTTTGGAGGGTAGCGGCCTTTGTCGATTCTCTATCCTTTCGATAGAATCGTGAATTGCGTAACTGCTTGACCCTCCGCCGAAAGCGGCATAAGCGACCGCATCGGCGCTAAAGCGCCGTGCGTCTGCTTATCCGCCTCGCATTCGCTCGGCACCTCCCCCAAGGGGGGAGGCTTAAGGGTTGTACAGTTCTCCTTCAGTCCTCCTCCGGCACGGGGATGCTTGGCAGGGGGAACAGCAGGTGGACGAAGCCGAGTTCTGTGAGGTAGCGCGGATCGGGCGGCTCGGTGTTGAATGCGTAGAAGAGCTTCGTGAGCGCGTCGGCGACGGCGTCTTTTTCCGCCGCATAGAGCTCGAAAAACGAGAAGACGTTGCCGATGCCCTTGCCGTTCTGCATGGCGAAGTAGAGCGTGACGGCCGCGAGGAACGCGCTTTCGTCTGCACCCGCGGGCCCGAGGAGCTGCACGGCGTCGCGGTAGAGGCGCTGCACGGCCGCCTGCTCATAGACGGAAAAGCCGAGCGCTTTCATGTGCGCGCCGAGGCGCGTGACGGCCGGCTGCAGCGGCGCGGGCACGTCGGAGGCTTTGAGGGCGCGGACGTGCGGCAGCTCGGGCACGACGGTGAGCTGGGCGTAGCTCGTCATGCGCTCGATGACGTGGCGCACGGCGGCCGCATGGCGGTCGAAGAACGCGCCGATGTCCGCCTGGGGCGACTGGAGCTTGTAAATATCATAGAGCCGCTCGATCTCCTGCTGGATGCGGCGGCGGAGCGCGGCCGTCGCCGGGACGATCGTGATGGAGTTCAGCAGCATGACGCCGCCAGCGTGGACGTGGCCGTAGAGGAGCGTCTTCTTCGGGTCCTGTCCGTGCGCTTCGGGGCGCGGCAGCTCCATCATTTCGTCTGTGAACAGCGTGCGGCAGACGGCGGTGTCCCCCTCGAGCCGCTCGATGGAAAAGATCGTGAACGTCGACTGCAGGAGGTCGCGCAGGACGGTCAGCTGACCGGCATCGAGCTCCGCTTTTTTCGCGTCGAAAAACACGCGCAGCGGCCGCCGGTCCGTGGCGATCATATGGTAGTCGAACAAGAAGAAATCCCAGAACGCCTGGAGGTCGTGCTCGATGGCAGCCGCGTCTTCCGGCGCGTCCGCCATCATCTGCATGGGGCCGAAATAGAGCACCATGGCGCGCTGGAGGTCGGCGTGGTATTCATCGGCGCGGAAAAACATCTGGATGCGCGTGAAGAGCCCGCTGACGATCGCGTCCACGTCCTCGGGGGCGAGCCCTTCGAACGGGTCGCCCTCCCCCGCCTGCATCGACGCGAGGAACGCGAGGTCGTCGTCATCGAGTTCCTCTTCGGCGAAGAACTTCCCGTTGATGTAATACGAGTCCTCCGCTTCCTTGGCGGCCGCCGCGAGTTCCTCTTTTTCTGCAGGAAAAAGATCGACGAGGAATGCCTGAAGCTCCTGGAGCAGCGCGTGCACGCGGCCTTCCGTGATCTCTTCCTCGCGGTTCATCAGGCAGACTTCGACCGTCGTCCTCCAGTCGATGGCCTCGAAGTCCTCGAAGCCATCGAGCGCGAGCTGGTCGATGTGGTCGATGCCCGCGACGACGAGGTCCAAGAGCTCCGCGAGCTCCTCCTGCGTCCTGCCGCGCCAGAGCAGCCGCCGGAAATAGCGCTCGAGCGTCGCCTGCGGCAGGATGGGCTCGGCCCAGTCCTGGCGCTGGTAGTAGCCTGCGACCGCTTCAAAAATATTCGCCATGCGCGAACCTTCCTATTTCAAAATTTATTTCTTGTATTCCTCGGCCAGCTGCTGGAACAGCGGCAGCGAGCGGCGGATCGTGTCCGTCTTGATGCAATACGCCGCGCGGAAATATCCCGGCGCGCCGAAGTCCGCGCCCGGCACCAAGAGCAGCCCGTACTTCTTCGCGCGCTCGCAGAATGCCGCGTCATCGTCTTCGAGGCATTTCGGGAAAAGATAGAACGCGCCCTGCGGCTTCACGCAGGTGAAGCCCGCCGCGATCAGGCCGTCATAGAGCAGCTTGCCGTTTTCGACGTACGTCGAGATGTCGGACGGCTCGTCCACGCAACGCGCGACGACGTACTGCCAGAGCGACGGCGCATTGACGTGCGTCACGACGCGCGCCGCGCCCGCGATGGCGCCGAAGACCGCGCCGAAATCGGCGACCGTGTCCGGCACGGCGATGTAGCCGATGCGCTCGCCCGGCAGCGAAAACGACTTGCTGTACGAGTAGCAGACGAGCGTGTCGTCATAATATTTCGGGATGTACGGAACCGTCAGCCCGTCGAACGCGATCTCGCGGTACGGCTCGTCCGAGATGAGGAAGATCGGATGGCCGTACTCGTTTTCCTTCTTCTTCAGGATGGCCGCGAGTTCTTTGATCGTCTCTTCCGAATAAATGGCGCCGCTCGGATTGTTCGGCGAATTCACGATGACGGCCTTCGTGTGCGCGTTCAGGAGTTTTTCGAACGCCGCGAAATCGATCTGCCAGTCCGCCGGCCGCGGCGGCACGACGACGAGCTTGCCGCCGACCGACTCGACGAAGCAGCGGTACTCCGGGAAGAACGGCGCGAACGTGATGAATTCGTCGCCCGCCTCGCAAAGCGCCTTGAAACAGATGGTGATGGCTGCCGCTGCGCCGGCCGTCATGAAGATGTTCTTGCCCTCGTACGTCATGCCGAAGCGGCGGTTCAGGCTCTCGGCCACCGCCTCGCGCACCTGCGGCGCGCCCGGTGCGACCGTGTAGCCGTGGATATCGTTCGGCTCCCAAGAATTCAAAATGTCGATGGCGGCCTCTTTGATGAAGTCCGGCGTCGGCACGTTCGGATTGCCGAGGCTGAAGTCGAAGACGGCGTCCTCGCCGACCTCGGCCGCGCGCTTGCGGCCAAATTCGAAGATCGTGCGGATCGTCGATTTTTTCGTGCCGAGTTCGTACATTTTTTCAGAAACCATGGCTGCCACCTGTCCTTTTTACGATACAAATTTACACGGAAGTCATTCTATCATACTTTTGTAGAAAAAGAAAGCAACCAACGAGGCTGTTGCAGTTGCTAGACCAATTCCACATACATCATCCATTGCCGAACGTGGCGATCACAGAAGCCTCTCCCTCTGGGAGAGGGGGACCGCGAAGCGGTGGATAAGCAGACACACGGCGCTTTAGCGCCGATGTGGTCGCTTATGCCGCTTGCGGCTAAGGGTACTAGGGTGCGATAGCCAAACAAAAAGAGGAAGCCTTTCAAA
>Ga0256404_1009014_pt1 | contig 14561 bp, 13 predicted proteins | sample RumenRJG_01DNA_FD_185990 | JGI IMG/M metagenome (GOLD analysis project Ga0256404, IMG submission 185990) | Bovine rumen microbial communities from Lethbridge, Alberta, Canada - RJG_01 | ecosystem: Host-associated > Mammals > Digestive system > Stomach > Rumen | place: Canada: Alberta | collected...
ACTGAGACACGGTCCATACTCCTACGGGAGGCAGCAGTGAGGAATATTGGTCAATGGGCGGAAGCCTGAACCAGCCATGCCGCGTGCGGGACGACGGCCCTACGGGTTGTAAACCGCTTTTGTGTGTGAGCAATAAGGTGGCTTCGCGCCACCGATGAGAGTAGCATACGAATAAGCATCGGCTAACTCCGTGCCAGCAGCCGCGGTAATACGGAGGATGCGAGCGTTATCCGGATTCATTGGGTTTAAAGGGTGCGTAGGCTGTGCGTTAAGTCAGGGGTGAAATACCGTCGCTCAACGTCGGGGCTGCCCTTGATACTGGCGTGCTGGAGTGCGGATGCCGTTGGAGGAATGAGTGGTGTAGCGGTGAAATGCTTAGATATCACTCAGAACACCGATTGCGAAGGCATCTGACGAATCCGTAACTGACGCTGAGGCACGAAAGCGTGGGGATAGAACAGGATTAGATACCCTGGTATTCCACGCCGTAAACGATGATGGCTAACCGCCTGCGATATAGTGTAGGTGGCCAAGCGAAAGCGATAAGCCATCCACCTGGGGAGTACGACCGCAAGGTTGAAACTCAAAGGAATTGACGGGGGCCCGCACAAGCGGAGGAACATGTGGTTTAATTCGATGATACGCGAGGAACCTTACCCGGGCTCGAACGGCAGACGAACGACACAGAGATGTGAAGGTCCTTCGGGACGTCTGTCGAGGTGCTGCATGGTTGTCGTCAGCTCGTGCCGTGAGGTGTCGGCTCAAGTGCCATAACGAGCGCAACCCTTGCCGTCAGTTGCCATCAGGTGAAGCTGGGGACTCTGGCGGGACTGCCACCGCAAGGTGTGAGGAGGGGGGGGATGACGTCAAATCAGCACGGCCCTTACGTCCGGGGCGACACACGTGTTACAATGGCGGCCACAGAGGGAGGCTACCCCGCGAGGGGATGCGGATCTCGAAAAGCCGTCCCAGTTCGGATCGGAGTCTGCAACCCGACTCCGTGAAGTTGGATTCGCTAGTAATCGCGCATCAGCCATGGCGCGGTGAATACGTTCCCGGGCCTTGTACACACCGCCCGTCAAGCCATGGAAGCCGCGGGCGCCTGAAGTCCGTGACCGAGAGGAGCGGCCTAGGGCGAAAGTGGTAACTGGGGCTAAGTCGTAACAAGGTAGCCGTACCGGAAGGTGTGGCTGGAACACCTCCTTTTTGGGGTTTGTTCCCGACAGCGCGACGCTCTGGATGCAAGGTGGGAAACCTTGTGCTGATCTTTCTTTATTATACAGGCTCTTAGCTCAGTTGGTTAGAGCGCTACACTGATAATGTAGAGGTCGGCAGTTCAACTCTGCCAGGGCCTACTTAAAAGCCGGACACCAGCCCGGCTTTTTTTGTTTGGGGGTATAGCTCAGCTGGTAGAGCACATGCTTTGCAAGCATGGGGTCGCCGGTTCGAATCCGACTACCTCCACAAAAATCCCTTCCAGATTGCTCTGGAGGGGATTTTCTTTTTGTTATCTGCTTCTCTATTTCACGAGTTCAAGCTGATCCAAGAAGTCTGGCGACCCGAGTCGGGGCAAGTTCTTGCCGCAAACGATGCGCCCATCAGGATCGACAAGCTCGTTATGTGGAATAGCGTTGAAATTGAAGAGTTGCCTTAAAAGAATGCTCTCGGCTTCAGGAATGAGATAACTCGTTTCTTCAGCCATATATTTGGCAACATATTCCTTGTAAACTTGAGGAGGTGTACTCCTGTCCCCGGTGATGAACACCAGTTCCAGGTTATCCATCCCCGCGATCTTTTTCCTTAGGGCGACCGAAGACTCGATACCCTGTTTGCATGGGGCACAGCCTATGTCCCAGAAATCCACATAAACCCATTTCCCGAGGAAAGGATCCACCATGCGCCGGAATATGTCCGTCGCCTCTCCGGTGGGCAGGTCGTAACGATTATCCGATTCAGCGAGGAGCTCATCCAAGGTCGCCTGGTACCGGGCTTTCAGATAAGGTGAAGACAAGGCCGACAGACGCTCATCCCAGACTTTATTATAATCAAATGGCAGTAGCTGGTCATTGCCTTTCGCCTTATACATCTCGAGCAATTGCTTGTTTAACTTGACTTCCTGCGAGAGTCCCCTTCCGTTCATGATGGCGGCCTGAAGGAATATGGAAGGTCCGGGCTTTTTGAAAACCGCGCTGTCCACGGCCATCATTTTCCGGGTATCATTGCTAATCCCTCTCATCGGCCCCAAGAACTGATAATAATTGGACAAAGAAGATATCTCGTTGCTGATGCTGAAAGCGGTCCAATCCTCGGGATCCAACTTGGCCATGGAAATATACAAGGAAGGATCTGTCTCAGACACGGACAATAACTCTCTAGCCGCTGCAATAATCCGGATATTCTGTTTCAGAAGATGGGTTTCTTCATTTGAAAACCCCTGCCTCTCACCTACATAGTCCGCCAACAAAAGAATCGTACTGTCCTGAGGTGAATTGAAACTTGGGGCGGCATTGGAGAGCCAACTAGCCAGTTTTCCGCACCGGGAATCGGCTGGGTAGTGGACAAGGCCGGAAGAGTCTATCTGTATATCTGTCTCTCCGTCAGGTGTAAGGAAGAAATATAGAGGTCTAGAGGATTTGTCGCTCCACAAATATGACAGGATCGGGTGTTCGAGAGGGATCTCCAAGGAGAAATTTCCGTCAGGGGTGACTTTGCAGGCTTGAAGATGATTCTCTTGAAAAGCGTTATTCCCAAAGTACTGAATTACTTCCGGAAGGTTACTTCCTTCAAACCGGCCGCTCAGTGTGCCAGTGCCCTTCTTGAAGAATACATTCTCATCCTTTATGGCTCCTTGTTCCTTGGCGGGCCTTATTCTTAGAGGCTTGTCAGCATCGTGGATGCCGTAAATCATCCAGCCCTGCGGCTCGATAAGGTCTAAAGCCTGTTCACGTCCCTTGACGGGTTCGAAGTACAGGTCAAAGGACTTGACATCTTCAGAAAAAGGTGTCCATTGGTCGAGGGTGAGCCCTTCGCTGCCAGTCAAGGCATATTCCTTACCGTTGTCTCCTGCCAGGTAAGTCGTGCTCTGGATGCGGAAATTATTGCCGGGTCGCCCCTCGATCGAAAGGTGGAGGACAGTGCGGTCCGCCTGCCGCTCAACACCGTTGACGGTTAATGACGAATTTGAATATAATACATCTGGTTGCTCCCAGACCTTATTACCGGAGCAAGAAGCCAATAAAATAACAACCGCCCAAGAGCAAATAGCAAATGAAAGAAAATGGTCTCTCATATCTGTCTATTCTGTTACTTTTGCAATACTTTCTCCAAATCGTCTATCATCTCCTCCTCAAAACCTACGTACTTCTTTACAATCTTTCCATCCCTGTCTATAATGAGATAAGTAGGGAACACATTCGTTTCAATTTGCTTGTAAATTGTATTCAATTGCTTTTCGGTGAGATAATAATGATCTCCTTTGATGTTCACGATCATCTCATTCCATTTGGGGAGCGGAGATGTCGGGCTTGTGACATAAACGAAGGAAACATCCTTGAAGCGCTTGTCTTTTAAAGGCTCCAGAATCTGATGCGCTTTACGGCATGGGCCGCACCATGTGGCCCAGAAGTCCACCAGGACAACACTTCCGCGATAGGGCTCAAGAATGGCATCGAGCAGTTTTTCGGAAGGGACATCAGGGACCTCTTTCACACAGTCCGGAGCTGACTCCTTTGCCTTCTCGTTCTCTTCGACCAGCGAGAGTATGCAGTCCTTGAAGAAAGGCATATCCAGGGCATCCAGGATTGCCATATCCTCATCGTTCGGGGTAAGCCCTTGTTTCAACACTTTCTTCGCGATGGGAAAAGCCTCACTATAGCACCTTTGAAGACCTTTTTTCTCCGGGAATACAATGCTGTTTAGACTTGACCCAAGTATGCCGTCATTCCCCTGCAGCATCATCCTTGGATTGTTCAAGTCCATATCTTTCAGGAAATCCAAGTCTTCCGGCGTGAACGCTTCAACAACATAGCCTGTCCTATCACCGTCATGAGTAGACGCGAATTTATAAGAAAGCAAGATGTCAGCGTCTGAAAGGAGACCGATGGCTTGCGCCGCGAAAAAACTATGGAGATACTCTTTCTGAAACGGAGGAATGGTGGAGTCGTCCGCTAGAGATGATATTTGCTCATTGTAAATGACCTTCGTCGCGGTCGCCAGATCCGACTTGGAAGAAGCTTGGTCGATCAATCGCATATTCTGCTCGCTGGCGGCGTAATGATTGTCGATGGTGCGTCCAAAACTATTCAATTCGGCGAACTTGCCTGTAAACACAGCCTCTTGGGTAGGAGCCTCATCCAGTTTGAAGCGCTCCACTGTCATATTTCTGCCGCTGGGATCTACCGTGACTTCGATTTTGTCGCCGGGATTTATTATGATATATCCAGGCGCATGTATTTCCTGTCCGATGAAAAGGATCGCCCTGGCCGGACCATTCTGCTCAAAAGTGAAGGAGGCCACCCCGTTCTCTCCGATAACCGTGGAATACTCATTTTGCACCGGCGGGAAATAGTCATCAACATATAATTTGGCGCTCACCTGAGGGAGTCCTTTAAGGGAAAAGGGCAGATGCACCTCAAGTGAGGATTCTCCGGTTTTAAGATCCGCTTCCGGGAGTGCCTCCGAATCGAATGAAGGCGTTTTTAAAAGAGGCCGTTTGGTCCCGGTTAAATCAATGTGATAGAAAAGGAAAGCTCCGGCTTCCTCGTTTTCAACATAGCTGATTTCCCGGACTCTTGATGGAATCGGCTCAAAGAGAAGCTTGTACTCAGCTTCCCCCTTATCGTCCATAAAGAGGTCTTCCCCTGGTGTTATCCCCTCAGAACCGATCAATGAGTAATGCTTTGTGCCGTCCGTCAGATATGCCTCCTTTGCCACCCGGATCCACTGACGCGGGATGAAGAAAGAATGGAAAGAAAGGATCGTGGCCGTGTCTGTCCGTTCGACACAGACTAACTCTTGTGAACTGGTGTTACGGAAGTCATATCGGGGATAATCCACTTTCGGCGGCAGTTTGCCTGTGCACGAGAAGAAAAGTAAACAGGGGACAATTAAAGTGAATAGAACCTTTTTCATAGCTTTAATAGCATTTGATTTGCCAAAAATAGCACATAATTGATTATTATCCAAAATACGAATATTATGAATAAGAAGTCAAAAGGCCTCATTCTTCCGTGTCATGAACACCACCCCCAAGGTGATAGCACACCCTGCGACGAGGGCAATCAGGAATTCCTTCCATTCCTTAAGTCCGGTCATAATCCTTGCGATGACTGTTTGACCAACCTCTATGGATGGCAAGGGACAGAACACTATCAACAGAGTGGCCATACAACCCAGGCCGAGCCCGACAGCCAGCGCGATAATCAGCGCCATCCGGCTGCGAAGCAGGTCCTCATCGACACACTTCTTAATCCCTTCCACATTGCGGAGACGGGCGTTGGTCTCAACCAGGAACTGTCCCTCTTCCGGCATTTCCGGTTTGTTGTCACGAAGATATTGTTCAATGTCCATCATAAGCGAATGTGTTGTTTAAGGTGGTTTCGTCCCACGGATAGATAATACTTTACCGTTCCAGCAGGAATGTCCATAATGGCGGCGATGTCTTTAATCGGCAGATCTTCAAAATAATGAAGGACGATAGCTGCCCTTTCCTTTTCCGGAATCCTTGAGAGTGCTTGCTTCAGTTCCTCGTGTCTGAAAGCGGCGTCAGATTCTTCCTTATCAGCAACGTGTAAGGCCTCTGGAGCATTCAAATCTACCGTCGGCGGAGGAAGTCGCCGCAGGTTGTCGATAAAGCAATTGTAAGCAATCCGGAACAGCCAGGCCTTGAAACTCCCGGCGAAGCGGTCACTCATCACATAGGCACGCACCAGCGCTTCCTGCGCAATATCATCGGCCAGGGCGGCGTCTCCGCACAGCGATGCCAGGAACCGCCGCAGCTGCCCCTGACACGCCCTCACCTCGGAGATGAACCGCTCCCGTGTCATTTTTTATTTCTCGCCCAGAATCTGTTTTTCCTCGGACACAATCTCTTTAGCCATGAGCTTCTTACCGGTAAAGTAAACGATGAAGAGCGCGATGCCTATGGCAAGAAGGATACCTCCGAGGATGACCAGCATAGGAGCTGGACTATCGGAAAATACCCATTCTCCTGGCCAATCCGGAATAAGGGCGACCAAGATGAGGGCAAGTCCAAGCACGCCAGTCACACTAGCACCGGTCAAACGCCCCAACAAGCGCTCCTTTATAGTCTTGCTCCCGCTCGGGCCTTTGAAAAAATCCGAGTCAATCTTGGCTCCGTTGTCAAGGGCCTTAAGCATAATCTCGGCCTTGCGGTTCGTCTCATTCTGTTTCACACGGCCGATGAGCCATATAACCAGCGTCGGCAATACGACGCAGATGCAAATAGGAATTAAAGCGTGAAAGAAAAGATCCCAGAAGTTAGTCATTGTATTAATCTTTTTAATTGTTTAACTAAGCCCGTTTCCTGAGCGGTTACATCACTATAACGCAAAACACACTCGAAAGGTTGGAAAGAAGTGTAACACCGCAAATTCCTATTTTGCGAGTTCAAGCTGATCCAGCGATTGGAACACCATAAGCGTAGCTGTCGGACATGTTTTGGGGACAAGGGGTCAAAAACAGCTCGGGAAATAAACTCACCCACGGATGATCTTGACTTCTCCGTCGAGGCCGATCTTGATGATCTGGGAGGCCTCACCGGTTGAGCCCGCTTCGAGCCGGGCATCGACTATGTAGTCAACGGCGCCGGTGATCTCTTCGGGAATATCCTTGAATTTCTTTGGTGAAGGCTGCCCTGAGATGTTCGCTGAAGTGGAGACAATAGGACGGCCGAACTTCTCCGCCAATCTCAGGCAGAAATCCATCATCGGGATTCCCTTCCAGAGCAATCTGGAGGGGATTTTTTGTTTCAAGTTAATGACGTTCTGAATCAATTTTATTGATAGTCCGGATCCCGTATAGGATATCCTGCCCTGGAGTCACGGCTTCAATTGAGCTTTTTCCAAGGGTCATGTCTAAATATACTTCAATCGGTCGCGAGACTTTTTCAGCAGTCCATTCTATGGTGAATAGCTCTTCACCATTTTGACTGATAAAGGCCCTTGCTCCATCTGCCGTCATAGCATTATCTTCGAATCGATGGCTCACCCCATCCGCATCAACGATGACTGGAACTGCTTTTAACTCAAATGGTTGCCTATTAAGAACCCATCCTGAAATATAAATTATGCTTCCTTCGGGCGCCTTGATGTCTTTTTCAGATAGTTTAATACCGGGAGAGCGTAATTTCTTGCCCCAATACGAACCTGTGAGCATAAGCGGAATCCTCCATTCACTGGAAAGCCTGAATGTGTATGTGTGCCCGGGAGAGATAATTGAGTTTCCCTGGGAGCCTATATCGTGGATCCTGATTCCTATGCTGTCAGGAGCAGGGGTTTTAATAACATCATCCAATCCTTTCAATGACTTCAAGTAGAGACCTTCTCTATAGATCCCATCCGGCGTATCACAAAACAAATAGTGGAATGGCCGACAGTACACCCAGTGGCTATCGCTCTCCCTGACCGACGCACCTGTCTTGGAAATAAACTCCATCTTGAAGTCGAAGAAATGATCGGTGTCCTCATAAGACACTTCGACCTGCGCCTGATTGAAGTGGTCGAGCCCCTGTTCCTTCAACTTTGGGAAAGGAGCCATGGTTGTTATGACCTCGTCTGAAAGGGGGAATCTTGTCTGGGCGAAAGCTTTAGAGTATTCCAGAACCGATGTTGAGAAAGATATATTCAGGGTCGGTTCCCAGCCGTTGACATTCCCTCCGTTAAAATCTTCCGGATAACAAATCAGATGTGCGTTAGAATAGAAAGGCTTGTCGTTATATCCCGCATCGTATCCTGAACACTCGAAAGACAAGTCAATTCCCTCCCTGGTAATGGCGGTCTCTTTCAAGAAGACGATTTCTTTGTCTTTACAACGTATCACCGAGTCATTCCGTTCCGCCAATCCTACCGGGACCGTGAAACCTGAATACGGGAGAAGCCACACCTTGTCGTAAGGACTCGATTCGGGTAAGCTGATGCGCAAAGACATCGTCCCGGAAGCGAAACCACTGTCGACGGAGATAATATCATCATCTTTGTGAACATCCTTGAAAATGACATGGTTACTTCCTAAAGCGGAGGCGTACACGGCGCTGTCTGGAGATTCGGGATTGCTGACCCATCCTGGCGGGGTGGAAAACGTCGTGTCCAGTGGCTCGACCCAGATCCGTCCGGGAGTGTAGGAATAATCAACCGTAGACCCCGGGACAAAGAAACTGTAATAATGGTTATCCTGGTCCACCTTCATTTCCTTGAGTTCGGGCATTATATCCTCGATTGTTATCGGAGAGATGTTGAATGATACGTGTCGGATACTTCTTTCTTGCACTTCATTCTCCTTGTCGCATGAGGTGAGGAAAATGAAGGAAACAGCGATTATCTGACAGAGGAATCGTCTCATCTCTAAGAGCGGATTATCTCGACCTCTCCGTCGAGACCGATCTTGATGATCTGGGAGGCCTCACCGGTTGAGCCCGCTTCGAGCCGGGCATCGACTATGTAGTCAACGGCGCCGGTGATCTCTTCGGGAATATCCTTGAATTTCTTTGGTGAAGGTTGTCCTGAGATATTCGCTGAAGTGGAGACAATAGGACGGCCGAACTTCTCCGCCAATCTCAGGCAGAAATCCATCATCGGGATCCGGATGCCCACAGTGCCATCAGAGGCGACCACATTGCAGGCGAGATGGTATTTGTCCGCTTTCGGGGCTTCACCTTCCTCGGGTGTGGGATAGGCGATCGCTCCGGGATAGATGATGGTCATGGGCTTGTCGTTGACCTCGACGAGGTCGATGGCCATAGGAGGGATCTCTTTAACATACCTTGCCACCTGATCTAAGTCGCTGGCCAGCAAGACCATCGACTTGCTGTCTCCTCTCCGTTTTATTGAATATATCCTGGCCACCGCCTCCGGATTGGTGGCGTCGCAACCAATGCCCCAGACAGTGTCGGTAGGGTAGAGAATAACCCCGCCCTTCCTCAAAACATCCAAGGTCTCTTGCAGGACCTTCTCTATCTCATCTTTTCTCATATCTAAGAGGTTTATTTCAAATAGTGGAGATAAACGGCTGTCGCCGCGGTGACCGCCGCGGTCTCGGTGCGGAGCCTGGAGGGTCCGAGATGAACCGGAATATACCCGTTCTCAACGGCCAGCCGGGCTTCCTCAGGGGAGAAGTCTCCTTCCGGTCCGATCATTATAGTAATATTCGCTCCTTCAGCAGCTTCCGCAAGGACATCCCCTATCGAGCGGCGCAAGGTCTCTCCCTCGAAGCAGTAGCAGATCAGTTTAATTCCATCCGCGGACTCGTTAATAAAGTCTTTGACGGAGACAGGCTCAGCGACAATCGGAAGCCGTGCCTTGAGGCTCTGCTTCATCGCGGAAAGAGCGATCTTGCGGGAACGCTCCGGCTTGAAAACACGTCGCTCCGACCGCTCGCCAATCACCGGAACTATCTTATCCACACCGACTTCCGTAGCCTTCTCGACAAACCACTCGAATCTGTCGTTGTTCTTGGTCGGGCAAACGGCCATCGTAAGCGAATATGGATGCCCGCCCCAGTCATGGAAAGTCTCGACGACCTCGGCGGACGCTCCCTTTGGGGAGTCATCTGCCAAACGGCACCGCATCATGGTTCCAAGGCCATCGACCACGGTGATCTCATCCCCGGTCCGGTGTCTCAGGACCTTGACGCAATGGGCGCTCTCTTCCTGGTCGAGGAATACGGTCTTCCCGTCGCTTTCTTTGGCATAGAAAATCTCCATGTCGCAAAGATACCAAATTGGCTTGAAAAGATTATATTTGTAAAGTATGAAAATAGGACTAATATCAGACACTCACGGGGTTTTCGCACCTGATGTCAGAGCCTTCCTGGAACCAGTTGACCAGATTTGGCATGCCGGTGATTTTGGCACTCTGGCTTGCGCCTCGGTGGTGGAGGCTTTCAAACCTCTTATCGGGGTTTACGGCAACTGTGACGGAATGGATGTCAGGCAATTGTATCCCAGGAGCACCCATTTTGAGTGCGAAGGACTGCGGGTGTTGATGACACATATTGGTCTGAAGCGAGGAAGTTATTGGGCATATGACCCCAAGCGGCCGATTTACGACGAGTACGCTAAAGACATCATCGACATGTACCATCCGGACATATTCGTTTGTGGCCACACTCACATTCCCCAGGTTTACAGGGACAGCCGCTACGGGTTCCTGTTCATGAATCCAGGTGCCTGTGGTTATCAAGGTTCCCGTGATGTGCCCCGCATGGCCCTTCGCTTCGACATCGCCGACGGCAAAATCTCCAACCTTGAGAAATGCGAGTTCCCATGGCCTGAAAATGATTAAATTATGAAAGAGAAGACAGTATGGTTCTGCACCAATTGCGGAAATGAATATCCGAAGTGGATGGGACGCTGCCCGGCTTGCGGGGAGTGGAACACGTTGACGGAACAGAAGATAACCGCTTCGTCAGGTTCCGCGGCCGTAAGGAAGGGAGTCTCAGGAACTGTGCCTGGTGAAGGCCGGGCGCCACGGAAGCTTTCTGAGATTGACTCCTCTTCCGAGGCGCGCCTCTCCCTGAACAACGAGGAAGTCGATCGTATCCTTGGCGGCGGTATTGTCGAGGGATCCCTTGTGCTGATCGGCGGCGAGCCAGGCATCGGGAAATCGACTCTCTCTCTGCAGATTCCGCTTGGATGCCCCACTCTAAAGACTCTTTATGTCACAGGCGAGGAAAGCGAGCGCCAGGTCAAGATGAGGGCTGACCGTCTCGGCGGCGACGCCTCCAATTGCACCATCTACAGCGAGACACTTATCGAGAATATCATCGCTCAGGCCAGAACGCTCGACCCCGACCTGATGATAGTCGATTCGGTGCAGACAATGTACACTGAATCAGTCGATTCCACTCCAGGATCCGTCTCCCAGATCAAGGAGGTGGCGGCTGTCCTGCTGCGTTTCGCGAAGGAAACCGGCATCCCCGTCATCCTGATCGGCCATATTACCAAAGAGGGATCCATCGCGGGACCTAAGATTCTGGAGCACATTGTCGATGTGGTTCTCCAGTTTGAGGGAGACAACAGAGGCTCGTACAGGATTCTCCGTAGCATCAAGAACCGTTTCGGCTCGACCTCCGAGTTGGCCGTGTTCGAGATGACCGGCACCGGCCTGCGCCAGGTTGCCAATCCCTCCGAGTTGCTCGTCCCGATGCATGAGGAAGGTCTCAGCGGGGCGGCTATCGCCGTCATGATGGACGGCGCCAGACCCTTCCTCTTTGAGGTTCAGGCGCTTGTCAGCTCGGCGGTCTATGGCACAGCCCAACGCTCGGCGACCGGTTTTGACACAAGGCGCCTGAATATGCTCCTTGCGGTCCTTGAGCGGAGAGCTGGCTTCAAACTGGCCCAGAAAGATGTGTTCCTGAATATGGCTGGAGGCCTGAGGATCAACGACCCGGCCTGCGACATGGCTGTGGTCTGCGCCGTGCTGTCCTCCAATTTCGATCTCCCGATCCCGCCGGACAATTGCTTCGCTGGAGAGATTGGCCTCAGTGGTGAGATACGCCCGGTGGCACAGGCGGACAGGAGGATCTCCGAAGCCGCCCGACTCGGATTCAAGAAGATATTCATATCCTCATTCACTTCCCTGGAAGGCAAGATAAAGGGAATCGAGGTGGTGAAAGTCGCCGATGTCCCGGATCTGGTCAGGAAACTTTTCCAAGGAGGAAATAATTGATATTCAAGATGAAAGTTTTAGGCGGAATATTTTTGGCAACCCTTTTGGTCGTGGGAGTGTATTCTTGCGGACAGGCCGGTCAAGCCAGCCTTACCCGGGAGGAAAAGGCCCTGATCTCAGGTTCTGACTCGCTTATGCGGGTGCTGACAATTTTTTGCGAGGAAGATTCTCTTCTGCTGCGGGAGAAATCAGTTGATTTCACGGCTGCCGATCTCCGGTCCGAGTCTTTCAAGTCCCTGGCTGCTAAGATGTTGTATTCCGTCAAAGATCCCAGCCAGGACGGAGTGGGGATTGCCGCGCCTCAGGTCGGACTTCGTCGAAGGCTTGTCTGCGTCCAGAGGTTCGACAAGCCGGGCGAGCCGTTCGGGGTCTATCCCAACGCGCGTCTTGACTCCCTGTGGGGAGAGAAAGTCCCGGGCGGGGAAGGCTGCCTGTCCATTCCAGGCTATTATGGCTCGGTGCGAAGATTCCCCAGCGTCATTGTCTCTTATACTGATCCCAATACGCTGCAAACCGTGAAAGAGACTGTTGAGGGCTTCACAGCGGTGATATTCCAGCACGAGATCGACCATCTTGAGGGCATACTCTACATCGACCGGGCAGATTCCGTCTGGGTCGATTCAAGGTGATTAACGGAAGATTTATTGATAAGTGTATAAAATGAATAAAAGATGAAAAAAAGTTTTCTCAGCCGCATGGGCAATATCGGCAAGATCATGAATCGGGCCGCCTTCTCTGATGTCCATCAGAAGATCACAAAGTACCACTACGGTTCCGACGCTTTCATGCGCATCCTGGAGAGCCGTTATTCTTGCCACTCTTTCAGCAGCTATCCGGTCTCGGACGCCAAGTTGAACATGATTCTTGAGGCAGGCCGCCTGGCTCCTTCCGCCGGCAACTGCCAGCCGACCAGGATCTGGGTTGTCAAGAGCGAGGAGGCCTTGGCCCGCCTGCGCGCGGTCCATCCGTGCTACAATGCCCCGGTAGTCTTGATCGTGGGCTGCCGAAACGAGGAGGCCTGGGTGCGTGAGAGCGATGGTATCAACTCGGCCAAGACAGATGCCGCCATCGTCCTGACCCACTTGATGCTGACAGCCACGGACATGGGGCTGGCGAACATGTGGGTATGGGATTTCGATCCCAGCAAGGTCCGCGAGGCTCTTCCCGATCTGAAAGAGCATGGTGTTTACGCCCTTTTGGCCATCGGCCATCCAGAGGCGGACGCTGGTAAGCCCACGGAACTTCATCATGTCCGCAAATCTATTGAGGAACTTGTGAAGACCTTGTAAATGAGACGGCCGTTCATCGCGTTGATCCTCTTGTCCCTTGTCCTTTTTTCCTGTGGGAAGGATGAGGATGAGTTCGCTTCTTTTGTGATAGGCGAGGAACATGCGGATGATTATCTTGAGACCGGACTTCCTGTCCTTTATCTGGACACGAAAGATGCTCGGAATATCGTCTCAAAGACTGAGTATCTTACGGCCACACTTTCGATTTGGGACAACGGTTCCGAGGTTGGGAAGCCGATGGCTTGTTCTGTCAGAGGCCGGGGAAACACAACCTGGACTTGGCCAAAAAAGCCTTATCTGATCAAGCTGGACAAGAAGGAGTCTCTTCTTGGAATGAAAAAGCACAAGAGATGGGTCCTGCTCGCCAATTTCATGGACAAGACACTGATGAGGAACCTGGTGGCCATGAAGGTATCTTCCCTCACCTCGTTGGACTGGACTCCATCATGCAAGCCGGTGGAACTGGTGCTTAACGGGAAACATGTAGGCAATTATGTGCTTATCGAGCAGGTCAGGGCGGACGAGAACAGGGTGCCTGTCACGGATGGATATCTGATGGAATGCGATTTCCATTTCGACAATGAGATCCAGTGGATTGACCCCCACGGCCGCTCGAACAGGTTTCCTGATGGCATCCCTTATGCGGTCAAGTATCCTGATCCGGAGGAGATCACTCAGGAACAGCTGTCTTATATCAAGCAATATATTCATGATACCGGGGAGGCCCTCTATGGCCCCGATTTCAAAGATCCGGAAAAAGGATATTCAGCCTACATGGACGTGGATTCCTTCATAGACTACTGGATTGTGTATGAGGTTATGGGTAATATTGCCCTTATGAACCCCGGCAGCATATTTTGCCACAAAGCCGCTGAAGGGAAACTCACAGCCGGTCCCTGCTGGGACTTTGACTGGGGAGTCCTCTCTTTTGTGACTGCTCCAAAGGGTAAGACCAGCCTTCTGCACAGCGATTCCATGTGGTACGCCCGTTTTTTTGAAGACCCCGCGTTCAAGGAGAGGGCCAAGGCCCGTTTCCAGGAACTTCTCCCGAAGCTCGAGACTGTCCCAGCTTACATGGAGAGCCTTCGGAAGACACTCTCTTCATCCGCGAAACTCAATTTCCATTTGTGGGACCCCACGCAGGACGCTTCCTCGAATGGGGGTAAGATCATTAACGGAGATGAGAACCTGTCTTTTGATGCTGCGGTTGACAGGCTGAAGGCTAACTACTTGGAGAGGCTGAAAGTGATAAAAGATTGTTTATGATTAATTACAAACCTTGATATGATGAAGAGATTTCTTATTCTCGCGGCCGCTATAATGGCTGCAAGTACGGTTTCCCTCGCGGACAATATCCGTTTCGCATCCC
>Ga0256404_1009015_pt1 | contig 14556 bp, 9 predicted proteins | sample RumenRJG_01DNA_FD_185990 | JGI IMG/M metagenome (GOLD analysis project Ga0256404, IMG submission 185990) | Bovine rumen microbial communities from Lethbridge, Alberta, Canada - RJG_01 | ecosystem: Host-associated > Mammals > Digestive system > Stomach > Rumen | place: Canada: Alberta | collected...
CACGCTGATGATATCGATATCCTGATAGACCTGGCCGGACACACCGCGAATAACTTCCTGCCCGTACTGGCCTGCAAGCCAGCACCTGTACAGGTATCCGGTATCGGCTATTTCGGCACGACGGGACTCCCGGCAGTAGATTATTTCCTTGCCGACCATTATACCGATCCTGAGGATGTACCTGAGCCGAATGACAAATGGTTTGTGGAGAAACTGCTGCGGCTGCCGCAGAGCCATTTCTGCTTCATGTGGCACGATGCGCCTGACTATCCCGGTCCGGCTCCCTGCCGCCGAAATGGTTATATCACGTTCGGCAGCTTCAATAATTTCGCCAAGGTATCTGATGCGGTGCTGCAGGTCTGGAGCGAGATCATGCGCCAGGTGCCGGACAGCCGTCTATATCTGAAGGCGGCTGTATTCAACAAACCATATACAGCTGAGGCTGCGAAAAAGCGCATAGCTGCGGCTGGTATCGACCTTGCCCGCGTGATTCTGGGGGAGCAGGAGCCAAAGTACCTGCGTCACTATCATGAGATGGATATCGCACTCGATACGTTCCCATATCCGGGCGGCGGTACGACGTGCGATGCGCTCTACATGGGCGTGCCGGTCGTGACACTCGTCGGAGAACGGCATGGGGCGCGCTTCGGCGGCTCGCTGCTCACGAATGTCGGCCACGAGGAGCTCTGTGCAGCGGATGTGGCTGAGTATATAAGGATAGCCGTGGAGCTGGCCCACGATACGGAGAGGCTCTGCCGCTATCACGATACGCTGCGCTGGGATATGCAGAGGTCACCGGTCATGCAGTCGGCCGACTACATGGCAGCAGTCGAGCAGGCCTATATGCGTATCTGGCTGGACTATGTCGAGGCCGACATGCCGGAGGCCGCACGAGCTATGGATATAGCTGAGAAATGTCTGCGCCTGCAGAGCTGTTCACAGACTGATGATTGGAAGCAGGTGCGTCAGCTAGCGCTTGAAATCATAGCGGGTACTGCGGATAAAAGGAATCTGGCTATGGCCTATGCAGCTGGAGCAATGGCACAGTATGAGCACAGCCGGAATACTAGGCATGACTGGGGCCGTACGAGCTGGTGGCTGCAGCAGGCGCTAGCCTACGATACAGAGCATCGCGCGGAGCTCTATCGCATGCTGGCCGAGGCCCGCATGAGCCTCGGCGATTTCGTGGGATGCCGTGATGCAGCCCGGCAGGGCCTGCAGGAGCTAGGGCCTGATGCCGAGTCGTCTGCACCGAGTGACTTCCGCATGGATCTGCTGGCCAAGCTGGCCCATGGCGAGAGCGGTATGGGAGAGAATGAGGCTGGGGCCGCGGACTATATGCGGGCCTCGCAGGCAGCGGAGCATTTGCCCGACCGCTGCCACATGTACAGCTCAGCCCTGCTGACCATGCACCACTATGCTGGTGACACGACCGAGGATATCCGGGCGCTCAATGCGGCCCATATGGGCTACAACGATTTGCTCAGGGATGCAGAGATTCTGCCGGAGCTCAGTCCAATCGAGCTTTCGCAGCGCCTTGCAGCACGTCCTGACCATCGCCTGCGCATCGGTTATTTATCGCCGGATTTCCGCAATCAGGTCATGTTCTATTTTTACTATCAGCTGCTGGTGGGACATACGACGGATGCTTTCGAAATTTATGCCTATGCGTTGAATTCGCGTCAGGATGGTTTCACGGAGCTCGTGCGCGGGGCCGTAGATCACTATGTGGACTGCTCCGGCAGGCGGGATGACTATGCGGGCCTCGCGAGGCGCATCCGCGACGATGGCATCGATGTGCTCGTCGACTTCGCGGGACATGTGGCTGGCGGCGGACTGCCAGTGTTGGCCTATAGACCAGCGCCGGTACAGTTGTCTGGTATAGGGTACATCCATCCTACGGGCCTCAGAGGTGTCGATGGCTTCATCACTGATAGCTATGCCGATCCGCCAGAGGATGAGGCCGAGACATGGGCCGGACTCCAGGAGCGACCCGTGCGGCTCACAAGCCAGTTCTGCTATACCGGCCGCAGTGATGTGCCGGGACTGGCTGGCACTCCCTGCCGTACGAAAGGCTATGTCACGTTCGGCGTATTTAATCGCTACAGCAAAATCACCGATAAGATGATAGGACTATGGCGGGAGATCATGCAGGCGGTGCCGGGCAGCCGTCTCCTGCTCAAGAATCCGCAGGCCAATACTCCGCAGGGCTGTCTCGCAGAGTATGAGCGCCTGGAGCATCTAGGCATAGACATGAACCGCGTGGAGATTGAAGGCACGACCATCAACTACATGGCGCGCTATCTCGATGTCGATATCGCGCTTGATACCTATCCTTACGTAGGCGGTGGTACGACTTGCGATGCGCTCTATATGGGTGTGCCGGTTGTGTCGCTTTACGGTAGGCGCCATGGTGACCGTCTGGGGCTCTCGATACTGATGAATGCCGGTGTCGGTGAGCTGGCAGTGGCAACATCCGCCGAGTATGTAGCCCGGGCCGTGGCACTCGCGCGCGATGCTGATCTGCTCGATGTCCTGCATCGGAATCTGCGCAGCATGATGATGGGAGCGCCGCTGATGAATACGAAGCAGTATGTGGCCGAGCTCGAAGAGCAGTATATATATCTATGGCAGAGGATGGTAGTTCGTGGAGAAAACGGCAAAGAATAGGCTACAAGAATTGAATAAACTATTTGAGCGACAGCCCCGCATGGCCATGGCGAAGTTGCAGTCGTTAGTGCGACAAGGAAAGTTCCAGAATAGCGATATGTGGGGCGTCTACCAGCTCCAGGCCAGGTACTATGGGCTGTTCAATGATTGGCCACGTTGGAAGACGGCCTTTTGGAGGTCGATAGCCGAGGTCGATGGATTGACGCGTGAACGGCAGGAGGAGACGCTGAGTAACTATCTGTTCAAATTGCACTATCTGCCAGACCTTAGCGATACCGAGCTGCGCGAGACCTCGTTCCTTTATGATCAATTCGCCCAGACAGCGGTGCAATTTGAGCACCCTTTGGCTAGGCATCAGCATACTAAGTTGCACATTGGCTATATAATGACCGCCATAGGTGAAAACGTGCTGGCCAGATTTTGTACGCATCTGTTGACAGAATACGATCGTGATCATTTCGAGGTTTATGTTTATGTGCTCACTGATGACCAGCAAAATGAAATACTAGAGAAGGTGCGGCAGAATGTCAAGGTGGTGCAACAATTTTCGGATGGACAGAATCTGCACGAAATCGCACAGACCATTTATGACGATGAGATAGACATCATGTTCGATGTCGAGGTACATGTCTCAGGCGGACATACATTGCGCGTGCTCTGCTACAAACCGGCTCCGGTGCAGATATCTGGTATTGGCTATATGTCTACCTCGGGAACGCATGTGATTGATTATTTCTTGGGCGATAAATATCTCGATCCACCGGGATTACATGATGATGATTTTGCTGAGCAGATTATTCGGTTGCCGCATTCGCATCTATGCTATGTGCCATCTGGACACGCGCGGCAGATTACCAAAAAACGGACACTGCATGAGGGGATAGTATTTGCCAGTTTCAACAACATAGTAAAAATAACCGATGATATGCTTAAGGCTTGGGCCGAGATACTGCGGCGTGTGCCGGATTCACGTCTGCTGATAAAGGACACCGAGACGCGGAGATATAGGATGAAACTGCTTCATAAACGGATGTTGCAGGCTGGTATCCCAGAGGACAAGATGACATTGGAAGGGCCGACAGCTGATTTCATGGAGTGCTATCGGGCTATCGATATATTGCTTGATACATATCCTTATACGGGCGGAGCTACCACCTGCGATGCGCTCTATATGGGCGTACCGGTCGTCACGCGCTATGGTCGACGCCATGGCTCGCGCTTCGGCTATTCGCTGCTTATGAACGTTGGTCTCGGTGAGCTCGCGGCGCCAGACCTCGCGGGCTATATCGAGCGAGCTGTAGCGCTAGCTCAGGACCGGCAGCTGCTCACAGCGTTGCATGAGCGGTTGCCTCAGATGATGCGCGAGTCGCCTCTCATGAATGCTCAGGGGTATGTGCGTGTACTTGAGAGGTTATATAGAGGAATTTGGCAGAAATGGCTGAGACGACAGTAGATGGCAGAGTTTGACAGGAAATATCAACCTGATGTCGAAATGACAAATAAGGTGATGGTAAACTTACTAATCAGGAAAGGTATGATATAAATATGAGCAGAGCCAGCAGGAGACTTAGAAAGAACCGGAATAAAAAGGTATCCGTCTCCGATACTGCACGAAAGGGAAAAGACAAGCAGCCGATGGAGACGACGAAGATGGAGGAAGCAAAGATGCAAGCAGGCAAGGCCCCAGCCGGAACCATAGAGCGTATGCAGGAGAAATTCGATAACGATGATTTTCTCGGTGTACTGCAGGATCTGACAGAGCTGATCGATAGCGGATGCTACGATCCGAAGGCCCTGTACCTGGGGGCCTATAGCTATTTCATGCAGGGGGATTACGTGCGGGCAGCCGCGCTCGTGAACGATGTTCTCCAATTCGCTCCGCAGGATATAGAGGCGCGCATCCTGTTGGCCCGTATCTGCATGCTCGAAGACCGCAGCGATGACGGCCTGGCCATATTCGATTTCGTGCTCGAGCATTACGCGGATCAGCTCACGCTGGAGCAGCACAACGATGTAGAGGATATTCTCGATTACTATGTGCAGAATGAGCCGGAACATATAGCGAAGGATTTCCCGCATATAGCTGCCTTCATGCATAGGGACACTGCCGTTTGTGAGGACATAGGAGCAGGGTCGGTCATAGAGGATGCCAGAATTGAGATGCCCGAGGAGACTGATGCTGGGGCTGGCGAGGAGTCATCAGTGGCTGAGCCAGATGGTAAAGCTGAAATAGAACAGATCATGGCGACAGAAGTGTCGCTGGCAGAAAAGGTTCGTTTGCTCAATAATTTTGCTGGTGGCCACTATGCTGCAGGTGAATATGCGATTGCTCAGCAGGAGCTGAAACAGGCGCTTACACTTGATGACCAGTCTGTAACGACTATCAGGAATATGGCTGTACTGCTGAAGGACCAGGGGCAGTCGGAGCTTGCCTTGCAGGTAGCAGCGCAGTTACCGGAGGCAGACTTCTTATTACTGGCCTATCTGAAAGACTGATGTACTTCGGAAAGGAATATATATGAAAAACAAGGTGGCAATCGTAGTTCCGATATACTCTAATCATCTTAGGAAGAGGGAACAAGTCTCTCTGCAGCAATTGCAAAGGGTATTAGGCAGCTACCCTCGTATATTCATCGCACCCGAATCACTTCAGGTCAATCTGGGCAACCTCGATGTGGGTTTCCAGGTAGAGCGCTTTGCGGATGAATGGTTCAGCGGGGTCATACAGTACAGTCTGCTTATGCTACAGCCATCCTTTTATGAGAGGTTTCGAGAATATAAGTATATCCTGATATATCAGCTTGATGCTTTTGTATTTGCTGATCGCTTGCAGGAGTTTTGTGACTTGGGCTATGATTACATCGGGGCTCCCGTAAAGAAACAGGGACCGTGGATAGTCATGAATACATCAGTGGGGAATGGCGGCTTCTCGTTGCGTTGCGTAGAGGCCTGCCGTAGAGCAACCGAGATATTTGCGAAAATGCCTGATGGACATCCATTGAAGGATTTTTTTATATCCTGCGAGGACTCTTTTTTTGCTTATTGCGGCATGCGTAAGGACATAGCATTCCGCGTGCCGTCTGTCCGTGAAGCGTTGGAGTTCTCCGTACAGGAGGATGTGTGGCATGTGTTCCGCCGTATGGCGAGGGGATGGCGACCGTTTGGTTGCCATGGCTGGAATCGCTATAAGCCGGAGATATGGCAGCCTATTATAGAGCAAGCTGGCGGCGTGCATTTGGGGCCACCGGTGGCAAAACTCATCGGCCATGGGAAAAAAATATCGAAGCAACAGCATCGCCTGAGTATACTGCGCAGACGTTATACGATGATGCCGGTCTGGCGTGTCTATGGGCTTATAAGGCGGGGCGAGACGTGGGCGGCATTGAATATGGTCGCGCAGTGGCTTGGCGACTACAACGATCAGGATTCTATCTGGGATGAACTGCATCAGGAGTTCAACTATCTGTATCGGCTGTCGCTATGGCAGTCACCCAGATGGCATGATACGGTGTCTGATGTCTGGGAGAGTGATAAGACCGTCGGGACCTTGCTACGACAGGCTCTGCTGGAATGTATGCGGCGCTGTCTGGTGTCTACCGGCTATCATGAAGGCCAGACGGCACAATCAATGCTGGTGATGAGTGTCGTCGATAAGCAGGATGAGCAGGAAGATATCCGGGCCGTATGTCAGGGAACCATGCAGAGGCTGTCTGCCGCTGGTGGAAAGGGGGCTGACTGATATGCTGATAAAGAAAGCTCTCTCCCATAAGGTGGCTGTCGTTGTGCCGGTCTACAAGGCAGAACTCAGTATTCAAGAACAGATGTCCTTATTCCAGTTACAACGAATCCTGAGGCGATATCCGCGCATATTTGTGGCCCCAGAATCGCTGTCATTCGATTATGGCGAATTCGGCTGGGGGTTCGATGTCATCAGATTTAGCGACAAATTCTTTGTAAATGTGGTCAGCTATAGCATCATGTTGCTGTCCTCGGAATTTTATGCAGCTTTTTCTGATTATGAATATATACTGATATATCAGCCAGATGCCTTTGTTTTTTCTGACAGACTTATGAAGTTTTGTGAGCTTGGCTATGACTATATAGGCGCCCCGGTGGTGCCATGGGGCTCTCCTTGGCAGGTCATTGGTACGCGGGTTGGCAATGGTGGGTTCTCCTTGCGGCGCGTCGATGCTTGTCGTCGTATGGCAGAGATGCTTGTAAATACCATGCGTGATGATCCACTGTACGACTTATTTGTTCCGTGCGAGGATTCATTTTTTGGCTACTGCGGTACACAGCCGGAATTGAATTTTCATGTGGCGCCGCTATCTGTGGCCGAGGAATTCGCTGTACAGGATCTGTCTCGCTCCTACAGGCGTATGGCGAAGGGCTGGCGGCCTTTTGGCTGCCATGATTGGCCCGAACGGGAGAAGCTTTATAGTCTGGTGGAGAAAATCACAGGCATAAAGTATGGAAAGCATCCGGCTGAACGATATGGCAGGATTGACACATATGGAAAGCTGATGCTACTCAAACAATGGCGGGTGCATGACAGATTGGCTATAGCGAGACTTTATGGGCAACTGCGGCGTGGTGAAGCAGGGGAAGCGCTAGCACTCGTGACTTCATGGCTGGACCGCTTTGATGAACATGATAATGTGTGGCTGGAGTTGCCGATGGAGATGAATCAGCTCTATCGTCTAGCCTGTCGGCAACTGCCACCGGGAGGCGATGGAGACAAGCATGCGGAGCGACCGGATGAAGCTGTATCTGGTCTGGTCCGGCTAGCCCTGCTGGAATGCCTGCGCCGTGCGCTGATCGTGGGCAGTTGCCCGAAATCAGACCTGCCTTACTATAAGATGGTGGAGCGCCTGATGGACAGATACTCTGCTGATGATGCTGTAGCGCGTCTGAGGGAGAATACCGAGGATGCCAGGCTTACATTCGGCTTTGATGAGATATAATGAATAATCGGGCCAGCTTATTTTATTTCACATGAATCTTTCCGGATACAGCAGATGTACAGCTTCACTGATGCTCTGGGCGCGGTTCACCCAACGGTGACGTGCCGTGGCTTTTTTATAGGCCTGCAGGACCATTTGCTGACGGCGCGGTTCATCGGCCAGCAGTGCGGGGATCTCGCGTACCTGCTCAGCACCGTGCTGCCAGTCGAACAGCAATAGTTCTTCGCCATCGGTGAATTCCTCAGCCAGATACTGGCTGTATTCGCTCATGACGGCGGCACCGTGCAGCATAGCCGTGAATACGCGGTCATGAGCGCCGTTGTTGAACTCGGCGTTGTCCTGGTAGACGATTTTTGCTTTAGAGAATACATCGAGCGTCTCGGCGTAGGATACATTGCCGTGGATGCGGAGCTTATCTGCGAAATCTACATGCTCCCAGTTGGCGCCGAATACATCTACTTGGATATCGTTTTGCACGAGAAAATCTACAGCTTTTTGGCGGCGCCACATCTTCATGTAGGACATGATAGGCCAGTAGAATTTTGTCAGCTGCGCCATGTATTCCTCATCGAAGAGTCCACGGCCCTGTAGCACATGGCGTGCGGCTGTCGGCGTATTGACTGGATAGGCCTGCATATAGTCGATAATATCGTCAAGCAATGGTGCTAAAATAGGGAAGGCAAAGTCATCGGTCCGCCAAATCGGCGTTAGCTCAGTATCAAACCAGAATGAGGCACTGACTATCACAGTATAAGGTCGTTCGTTGGTGAGTAACTCCTCGAGTGAAAATGGTGACTCGGTGCCGCCGAGCGGCAGGAAAAGCTGATGCAGGGGCTTCTGGGGCAGCACATAGTGCAGGTATTTTCCAGCATCGCGGTCAAGTAGGGTCACTATGTGATTCTTGACGCGATAGTTTGGCCCATTCAGGCATTGGTTGTAGGGGACATCGAGTAGGATTGACACATGCGGCGTATCCAGATTTTGGTATATATGCAGTTCTTCCGTTCCAAGCTCGCTTATGACCGCATGCAGGCCATAATCGTTGAATCCTGCTGAGAAAGCAATGTCATCCTTGGCGAGCAGATGGTCTAGGCAGTAGGCAAAAGAATTGTTATTGGCGATATCACAGAGCAGTACATCGTAGCCGAGCTGCTGGAAGCCCAATGCGAGACTCTGCGTATTCGGCCATATGGCCGGATGTATGTCAGAGGCTGAGGTACCGTAGATGATTATCTTTTGGGGCATAGTTAGTCCTCCCTGTATATTCTGTCATTATATTTATAAGTTCGCTTTGGAGCGCGTTAATCCTGCCGTTGCTAAGTTGTCGGCAGGATTATTGCTGTGTCGTGTAGAAAATTAAATATATTAAGACTGTATCAATCGATGGACAAGATTGATGGACATGGGAACTTTAGAGCTTTATAAGACAGGAGGCAATGGCAGTCGTGGAGCTAAAAATAGATAGGATTGGCGATATAGAGCTTGCCCCCGATGGTGAAATGACAGAGCTGCAGTCGTTATTTACGAGCTTGCAGGCGAGGATAACTCATAGCCAATATGATGATGAATATCTGCATCTGATTATACGCTATCGCGAGCTCAGCCCGCATACTGAGCATTTTGATATTTTTTACAGCCTTTATGCTTTGGCATATGATAATTATGATTTAGCCTTGGAGTATGCATTAAAGGCATTTGCTATCCGCAAAGTGAATAAAATAATATGGCAGATTCTGAGTAGCTGTTATCGTCGTAAGGGAGAATATGGCTATGCAGCTTATTTTGCTGGTCTCATATATCGCTTTTATAGTGGGAATATTGGCATATGTGCGGAGCGTGAGAATCTTGGTAAAATACTGGACATGTTTACTTTGGGTAATGGGCTGGCAAATTATGCTCCGATAGCGATAAAGCGACTGATATTGCAGCAGGATAAGCCTAGGGAAGAGGGAGATGTATTTGCAGGCGAATATCTGCCAGCAGTATGGCAGGATATGTGGGAGCCATATTTTGTGGGCATATACCCGCATGGTACCACAGTGGCGCAGAATATGGAACGTGTAGTGAGCAAATTGCGCCATGATAGAGAATTTTTGAGCAGTAATTGCGTAGGGACGATATTCGAACTGTTGCGGGCGCACACCACCAGGGCGGAGACCATAAATGCATCGCGAAGCTATATTTTGCCAGTGGCGACAACTGCGGCCAATCAGAAAATAAAGTTTGATTTCGGTGATCAGCAGAAGGAAATCAGATTGCCAGGGCGCTGGAACTACAGTTATTATCGCATGGATAAGGATACTCATATATCTTCGAAGCAGGATATGATAGTCGGATCACCGATACGGCTTGGGCACAATGAACGGCGGAGAAAGGTTATCCTGAATATTCTGACTGATGCTTTGTGCTGGGAACACGTTGGACCTCGTTTTGCCGAGTTAATGCCGAATACCTGTAAGTTCTTCCAAAAGGGCATTGTATTCGATAAGCATTACTCGGTCAGTGAGTATACATTCCCATCACTCGCAACGCTCGAAACCGGTCTTTATCCAGCTGAGGCCCAGATATTCAATGGGCGTTGTGCCGTAGGTATAGGTCCTGAGATAAAGACATTAGCCGAGTGCATGCATGATGCTGGCTACTACTGCGCGAATCTTATGAGCGATGGCGGCAATGTCTATGATGGAGTGACGCGGGGCTATGACAGATTGCTTATAAAGTCGTATGACAATAAGGCGTATGAGGGCGTCAGTCGGACCATAGAGCAACTGGAAGCGTTATCAGAATGCGACCAATTCATATTTTTACATGTAGATGATCCGCATTCATGGCCTATGCCAGATTATCGAGTCGGAATGGCCACGCAAACGCATTTGCCACTGGGAGAGAGACTGGTTACACAGGAATATAAAGCCAGTGTAAATATCGAGGGAAACATTCCTTACTATGTGGAGGGCGTAGATCACTATATCCAGATGATGGATCGGAATCTCAAAATCCTCTACGAATATATCGAGGAGAACTATAGAGAGTCGGAGTATATAGTACAGCTGTATTCAGACCATGGTACTGGTATATACAGACTTGGTACAGCGACGCCGGTACCATTGCTAGTGAGTGACTATTCGAATCATGCGGCGCTTATGATGCGCGGCGGAGGCATACCGGCTTGCGGTCTCGTGAGTGATGAGCTTACGAGCACGGTAGATTTTTATAATATCACGTTGCACAATGCCGGACTGGAGGGGCACTCGTCTGATGGCAATCTGCCAGCGGCGTTGGGGGGACAGAAACGCGAATTCACAGCCAGCTATGTCATCTATCCGGGGCAGGTATATACGCTCTGCTTGCGCACGGAGCAGGATCAGTTTGTACTGCAGAGTCGCGAGCCGCTGCGCAATGATGGCACGGTGAATCTCGATGGAGCCGAGTGCCGTATTTTGAATCGCGATGGCAGCTATGGCGATACCGATACGCCGGAGCGGCGCGACTACTATATGCGACTGGCAGGCTATATCGCGCGCCACGTCCATGACCAAGGCATCAGCTGGATACAAGGGAGGGATTGATGATGCAGGTAGACGATTTTCTCGCGATACTGGGTAGCGATTTCTATGCCGGGGTGCCGGACTCTCAGCTCCGAGCTCTCTGCGATACGCTGTTGGCGCGCTATGGCGCGGCCGGAATGCATCATCAGATATGTGCGAATGAGGGAAATGCGACAGCAGCGGCGGCAGGGTACTATCTGGCCACGGGAAGCGTACCAGTCGTATATTTGCAAAATAGCGGCATCGGCAATATAGTGAATCCAGTGGCTTCGTTGTTGAATAGGCGGGTCTATGGTATACCTTGTATCTTTCTTGTGGGCTGGCGCGGCGAGCCAGGCGTGAAGGATGAGCCGCAGCATGACTTTCAGGGCGAGGTGTCATATTCATTGCTGCATGATTTAGGTATGCGCACATATATATTTTGTCGCAATACCACATCTGCGGAACTGAAGGCAATATTGCAGGACGCTGCGGGCGAGCTGGCAGAGGGAAAACAGGTAGCAATACTCATACAGAAAGGGGCACTGCAGAGCGAGAAGGTATCATATCATAATAATAATACCATGCGGCGCGAGACAGCGATACGGATACTGCTGCAGACGGCTCCGGCGGAGGATGTATTCGTAGCAACGACAGGTAAGGCTAGCCGGGAACTTTATGAGATACGCGAGCAGACTCATCAGAGGCACAACCACGATTTTTTGCTCGTCGGCTCGATGGGGCATGCCAGCTCGCTGGCTATGGAAATAGCCTGTCAAAGACCAGAACGCCATATCTGGTGTATTGATGGCGATGGAGCAGCCCTCATGCACATGGGCGCTATGGCCGTGCTAGGTACTAGCGGTCTCGGCAATATCACGCACGTGCTCATCAACAATGGTGCACATGAGTCGGTCGGAGGCCAACCGACAGTCGGATACCTCATAGACTTTGGGCAGATCGCGAAAGGCTGTGGCTACAGGGCAGTATATACGGCTGCGACAGAGACGGATATGGCGAGTGTGGCCAAAGAGGCTCGTTCGGCAGCTGGGCCGGTATTCCTCGAGGCGCGCTGTGCAATCGGCTCGCGCCCCGACCTCGGACGGCCTGAGGGCTCACTCATCGAGTCGAGACAGGCCTTCATGGCGATGCTGCAGGGAAGATGAATAGATGGGGATGGTAGTAAGAGGCAGGAGGGAATCGGATGAAGGTAGAGCGCGCAGTATTCCTGGCGGCGGGCAGGGGCAGCCGTATGGCACCGGTGACTGATCAGCTGCCGAAGCCGCTTGTGCCGGTGAATGGCAAGCGCATCATAACGACATTGCTTGATGCCGTCGTAGCGGCGGGCATCCGCGATATATATATCATATGCGGCTATCGCCGGGAACAGTTTGCTATGTTGCAGCACGAGTACCCTATGGTGACATTGCTCAACAATCCCTACTACGAGCAGGCAAATAACATATCCTCGCTATACGTGGCCGGAGACCTGGTACAGAACGCTTATATAATCGAGAGCGATTTGCTCTTAAGGCGTGGCGAACTCATATCGCCTGACCAGATGCGGTCGAATTATCTGGCGATACCGGTAGAAAAGACGGATGACTGGTGCTTTTTCACTGATTCGGATAGTAGGATAAAGAAAATGATGATAGGTGGTAAAGATTGCCAGCAGATGGTTGGCATATCTTATTGGACAGCAACCGATGGCAAGAGGCTTGCGGAATGTACGAAGAAGTTGTTTGCGGATAGACAGAATTGGCAGCTTTATTGGGACCAGGTGGCGCTGGAATATTTCCTAAGAGAGTTTTCTGTATATACACGGACCTGTGGTCACGATGATGTCGTGGAAATCGATACATTGGCTGAGTTGCAGGCGCTGGACAGTTCATATAGATGAAATGGCAATTGGAAATAGTGAGGTAAAGAGGATGGCAAAGACTGTTTATGCGTGCTTTTGTACTGATGTGATACATGAGGGACATCGCCATATCTTACGTGAGGCTGCAAAGCTCGGGCGGGTGGTAGCAGGTGTGCTCTGCGATAGCGAAATGGTGCGTTACAACAGGTTTCCAACCATTACATTGGAGGAGCGCATCGAGTTGCTGCAGAGGGAACCTGAGGTGGACGAGGTCGTGGTGCAGCAGCAAATCATGTACGATCATATCATAGATGAGCTGCGGCCCGATTTTGTCGTGCACGGAGATAACTGGCAGATCGGTCCTGAGAAGGCCATTCGCGATAACGTTGTGACCTGTTTGGCAAAATATGGTGGCCGTCTCATAGAGGTGCCATATACCTATAATGATGCAGTGAAGAAAATAGATGATCGCATGCGTGAGAAACTGGCCATGCCGGAATTCCGCCGTGGGCGGCTGCGCAAGCTCATCGACATGGTGCCAGTCGTCAAGACACTCGAGGTGCATAGCGGCCTTACAGGGCTCATAGCCGAGAAGACGGTTGTCGAACATGACGGCGGGCTCGATCAGTTCGACGCGATGTGGATTTCGAGCCTTTGTGATTCTACGGCAAAGGGCAAGCCGGATATCGAGCTTGTCGATATGTCCTCGCGCATACGCACGATAGATGACGTGCTCGATGTGACGACGAAGCCAATCATCCTCGATGCCGATACCGGCGGCCTTATCGAGCATTTCGTCTATAATGTGCGGACCCTCGAGCGCATGGGGGTTTCGGCCGTCATTCTCGAGGACAAGACGGGACTCAAGAAGAATTCGCTTTTCGGTACAGAGGTTAAGCAGACGCAGGATACCATCGAGCATTTCTGCCAGAAGATAGCGGCTGGCAAAGCCGTGCAGCGTACGGACGACTTCATGATCATCGCGCGCATAGAGAGCCTGATACTCGAGAAGGGACTGGACGATGCGCTGAAACGGGCGGAGGCTTACGTGAAAGCAGGGGCCGATGGTATAATGATCCACTCGCGCAAGAAGGAGCCCCAGGATCTCTTTGATTTCTGTCAGTATTTCCATCAATCATATCCCGATATACCGCTCGTAGTAGTACCGACATCATTTCCTCAGTATACCGAGCGGGAACTCGCGCAGCATGGGGCGAAAATAGTCATCTATGCGAATCAGCTCACGCGCAGCGCATTCCCGGCCATGGAGCGGACAGCTAGGAGCATCCTTGAGCATCACCGAGCGCTCGAGGCGTCAAAATACCTCATGCCAATAAGAGATATCATCACACTCATCGATGAACTGTAAAGCGTAGAAACATACAATGTCGAAATTGAGCTACCATGTCTTTGCTATGCAGGGATATTGTTACATTCTCAAACTTCGCACATGGGAAACAGCCTATGTGCCTTGTAAAATCAACATGCGTAGGCCTTTAGATATCCACATCATGCACATTCACGTAGGCCTTCG
>Ga0256404_1009016_pt1 | contig 14554 bp, 14 predicted proteins | sample RumenRJG_01DNA_FD_185990 | JGI IMG/M metagenome (GOLD analysis project Ga0256404, IMG submission 185990) | Bovine rumen microbial communities from Lethbridge, Alberta, Canada - RJG_01 | ecosystem: Host-associated > Mammals > Digestive system > Stomach > Rumen | place: Canada: Alberta | collected...
ATCCGATATACCCTTTCCACGCAGCATGAAAGAAATTTTGACACTACCCCATCCGGTCAGGGAAGACTTCTCCCTTGCGAAAGCGGAGGCATAGCGAAGATCATCGACAAATTTATCCTCGACAAGTGAAGCTACCACCCTTTCGGCGGCCTCACGGTCGCCTTCAAGAGCCTTTAGAGCTTTTAAATAGATGTCATGACTGCAGTACTCTGCTTTGGCGCAGAGCCCCTGGAGGCGCGTCAGGACCCTTGTTTCATCATTAGAAGTCATACCCGAAAGAGACATAGAAACCTACATCCTTAGTGATAGAAGACCAATGGATATCGGCCCTCAGAGGCCCTGCGATAGTATTGTAGGCATATTCGAGACCGACTCCGTAGAAAGCGGAATCTTTGGAAATATTCAGAAAATCGGCAAAAGAGTTATTGGAATTGCCCACATTCAGAGTCGCAGTCAGAAAATTGTTCTTTAGAAGTTCATATCTGGCATCAATACCTGCAACAGCAAGAATCGGAGACATGACAACGGCATTGGTCACCCCCATGAACGGAATCTGCTGGTCAAGATATCTCCCGGCCATTCTTCCTCCTATAATGTTCATGTACGGGAAAGGCTTGTCTTTACCGAGAAGCGCCCGTGCAGATAGAGTCGGGATCAGCGAAAAGCCTGATCCGATTGGGATGACCGCATTGTAATTTGCAGAAGCAATATATGTCATCCCGGTATTGTCTCCGCCCATGACCACAGCTCCGTCAATATTGAGCCTATGTCCCTTGGAAGGGAAATATCCGGCATCATAGGTATCTGAAACGGCATTCACGTAACCAAGAAAATATGTAGCCGGGAAGCCGGAGAGAGAATAGTCCGGATAGTTCCTATCCCAGAAGAGGTCAGATACTCTGAAACTCTCGCTTCGGATACCGAGATTAATCTCAAAATCTTTCCAGCCCACATTGCTTAGATATGCCTCATTCCTCCACGAAGAAAACTGCATCTTGAGCCGGTTGTCAAGGAAATTGAACTGATTTCTGTCTACATATTTATACTTTGTCCGGACATTGAATACGGGTCCGGAGGACGGCTTGTAGAAATATCTCAGGTCGACAAACGGATTGGTTCCGAGTTTCCCTGTAAACTCTCCTGCGTGACCGCTGATGGCATGGACATTAAATCCTACATTGAAGAGTGCAGACACAACTTCTTCAGTGTCGAAGCGGACTCCCACACCGAGCTGATGAATTGGACCTTTACGGCAATTGATACAGAGTCTGAAAGGCTCGGTTTTCCCGAGAAGTTCATAGCCGACAAAGTCGAAATAACCGGTCCCATACAACTTCGCAACCTCATCTTCAAGTATCTTCCTGTCAACGTAGGTGCTGTCAAGGTGGAAGAGCTTGTTGATGACGTATTTTGCATCTTCACCCCTCACTCCCCTTACCTCAAGGCCGGAGATGAGAACAGGAGTGACGCCAATATCAATCGCCCTGGGATGATATCTTACCGTAGTATCGCTTCCGACCCATTCTTTAAGTATTCCAAGCTCCTCATCCTTGAGAAGAGCGGCCCTGTAGCCTCTTCCCATGATTGTATCTACCGCTTCACTTGAGAAACTCAGCATATTGAATTCATGGAGATCAGGCTTTATGCGGATATCCGTAATCTTGATATTTCGCCGGAACGAGTCATTCCCGAGCATATCCACTCCCTGCCATAGAATGTCAGCAAGATTATGGATACTGTTATAATCTTTTTCCTTGTCCGACAATTCGATTCCAAGAATCAGATCAGCACCAAGACTTTGGGCCAAGTCGGCCGGGAAATTATTTCTCATTCCTCCGTCCACAAGGACCATTCCATCCGTCCTGACGGGAGTGAAAAGGCCGGGAATCGACATAGTCGATCTCATCGCGGTATTTATATCCCCGCTATGCCAGACCTTAGCTCTTCCTGATACGAGATCAGTGGCCACGCAAAGAAACGGGATTGGCAGATCCATAAAGCTAAGAGAGTCCGAATAGCCGACGGAAATGCTTGTAAATATGCTGTTTACATTCAGTCCCTGGACGAATCCGGAAGGGAGGCTCCCCATAAGGTTCTTCCTCGTAAGAGAAGAAGATTTATCGTCACCGGCTCCGATTCTTAGAGAGCCGTCGGTCGATCCGGAGAGCATTGCCTCAAAGTCATCGGCACTATAGAAGAATGGAACCGCAAGAGCGTAAGTATCTTTGTAACGGTTGATCTCGTTGGGGATATGCTTTCTTTCGACGAAATCACTAAGAGCAATGTCCCAGTCGATACTTCTAACAAGGGAATCAAGATACTCGGAATCATATCCGAGGGCGTACATTCCTCCGACAAGGCCGCCGATACTGGTACCGAGGACCATGTCTACGGGAATCCCCACAGACTCGAGATGGCGGATAGCGCCGATATGAGCCGCACCTTTTGCTCCTCCACCGCTAAGGACAAGGGCTATGGTCGGACGATGCTTCCGGATAGAATCCATTCTTGCATTAATAGCCTTTATCGCATCCTGATCGGAAGGGTCTAGGCCAAATCCAGCCGCCCATTTATCTTGAGCGGAAACAACTGACAATGAAAGGATTATCAGCGTAAATGAAGCAATCAACTGTTTTAGGAATCTACTCATCTGCTCTGTTTTTATTGTGTTTCCCGGCAAGCATGCCACAAGCTGCTAAAATATCCTCTCCTCGAGAGGCTCGTATAGTAGAGGTTACTCCCCTTTTTGACAGTCTGTCTCTGAAGGCTTCCATAGTCTCCCTGGAAGAAGTCCCATAAGGGAAATCCGGAATCTTATGGAACCTTATCAGATTCACCCGGCTCTCTATCCCGGACAGGAGCCTTACGAGTTCGTCGGCATGTCGGAGCGAATCGTTGAATCCTTCGAACATGGTATATTCGAAACTGACCCTCCTCTGCCCGGTAAAGTCGTATTCTTTCAGGAGCGCAATTATATCCCTCAGATGCCAGGCTTTCTCCATTGGCATCAGGCTGGCCCTTTCCTCCGGGAAGGGGTCATGGAGACTTATTGCAAGATGGCACTTGCTCTCGTCGAGGTACTTTTTAAGGTTGGGAATAACCCCGATGGAGCTGAGGGTGATTCTCTTTGGACTCCATGCAAACCCCCAGTCCGCGGTCAAGACCTCAAGGACGCGGCGGACGTTTTCCCAATTGTCAAGAGGCTCCCCCATCCCCATGAAAACCGCATTGCTAAGGTCCTCCGCTTCGTCGATAGAAAGGAACTGGGAAAGGATGTCGGCCGGGGTGAGGTTGCCATGGAACCCCTGGCGGCCGGTCATGCAGAATTTACATCCCATACGGCACCCCGCCTGGGAAGAAACGCAGAGAGTTTTCCTGTCTCCGTCGGGAATCATAACCGCTTCGACAGCCTCTCCTTCCCTAACCGCTGGGAAAAGGTATTTCTTGGTCCCGTCAGTAGACTCCTGAACACCTATTGGGAATGTCCTTCCGACCTCATACCTCTCGGCTAGAGATTCTCTTCCTGCCTTGGAAATATTGGTCATCTCGGAGATATCTTTCACCTTCGAGACATAAAGCCAGCGCGCAATCTGACCGCCCGCAAAAGAAGGCAGACCGACGGATATGGCAATCTCTTTGAGTTCGGCGGGAGTCTTTCCCAATAATCGCTCTTTCATCAGCACTTTTTTTATTCCGGAGAGGAAGGTCCGGAGCCTTTATCATACCTGCAAAAATAATACAAAAAAACGATGTATTATCGGAGTATTTTAATATCTTTGCCATGTCGGGACAATAAAAGTCCCTTATTTTAACATTAAAACCTACATTATGGCTAAATCAGTAGAAGAAAAGACCGGAGCCGAACTCAATGCCGCCAAATTAAAGGCGCTGCAGGCCACTATCGACAAGATCGAGAAAGACTACGGCAAAGGGACAATCATGAAGTTGGGAGATCAGCCAGAATGGGATGCGAGCCAGGTCATTCCGAGTGGTTCGATCGCTCTTGACCACGCTCTCGGTATCGGAGGTTATCCGAAGGGACGTATAATCGAGATCTACGGTCCCGAGTCCAGCGGAAAGACCACCCTTGCGATTCATGCGATTGCAGAAGCCCAAAAGGCAGGAGGAATTGCAGCCATCATCGATGCCGAGCATGCATTCGACAGAAGCTATGCAAAAGCTTTGGGAGTAGACCTCGAAACCCTCCTTATCTCCCAGCCGGACAATGGAGAGCAGGCACTCGAGATTGCCGACAACCTCATCAGAAGCGGTGCGGTCGATATCGTAGTTATCGATTCTGTCGCCGCCCTGACTCCGAAAGCGGAGATCGAAGGAGAGATGGGTGACAACAAGGTCGGCCTCCAGGCAAGGCTAATGAGCCAGGCTCTCCGTAAGCTTACGGCCAACATCTCAAAGACCAACACCTGCTGCATCTTCATCAATCAGCTTCGCGAGAAGATCGGTATCATGTTTGGCAACCCTGAAACAACTACCGGTGGCAACGCCCTCAAGTTCTACGCTTCAGTGAGGCTCGACATTCGCCGGGCTGCGACCATCAAGGATGGTGAAGAGGCCCTCGGCAACCATGTCAAGGTCAAGGTCGTCAAGAACAAGATGGCCCCTCCTTTCAAGAAGGCTGAGTTTGACATCGTCTACGGTGAAGGCATTTCCAGAAGCGGAGAGATTGTAGACCTCGGAGTCGAGTTTGACATCATCAAAAAGAGCGGCTCTTGGTTCAGCTACAATGACTCCAAGCTTGCGCAAGGTCGTGAGGCCACAAAGCAGCTGATGGTGGATAATCCCGAACTTGCCGAAGAGATTGAAGGCAAGATCCGAGAGGCCCTGAAGGGTGTGAAAGACATCTAGGGATTCGCCAGGTGGCATCGCCCGAGTTTATCGGCATTCTCCGGAGGGAGGATGCCGTTTTTCTTTATATTCTCGACGGTCCATTCTTCCTTCGGAGTATTTTCTCTGAAAAGGACTATTCCATGGGCGGCCTCCTTCCCAATATATGGATGCTTTGAGAGCTCATCCTCGGGAAGGGACCAAAGAGGATACGCCTCCGGCTTCGAACAAGTGATAAGGTCTTTCAGACCCTCATATTTCTCCCGGTCAAAATGATAGATATCCATCAGTTGCTCGGGAAATGAATACCCACCGAGGGACTCCCGGTAAGAAACCATCCTGGATGCGAACCAGCCCCCTATGCCGGGAAGGGAGTCAAAGGCGGCCGAATCGGCCTTGTTGATGTCGATTTTAGGAATGGAGATGAAAGGTTCAAGCCTCTTGAAGACGGAATCCGAGACCACATAGGACTTTGCGAAATCCGAGGACCTCCTGAAGCGGCCTCCCTTTTTCCTATAATTATCAATAGATTCCGCCTGCTTTTGGGAAAATCCGAGTCTCATAAGATCCGATACGGAGGCAGTATTGGGATCAAAGGGGAATGATTCAACCTTCCTCATACCCTTCGGGACCACTATCATTGCATCTTTGTGATCACTCGCCTTCCTCACGGGCTCCTCTGCCGTCTCTTCCCCAATCTTCTCCGACGGAGAAGGTGCAACGACATAGACCGTATCAGGGCGGTCACGCTTTGAAACTATAAGAGCTACTGATGCCTTATGCAGGAAAAGGGCCGCCTGGAACCCTATCAGGAGGAAGGTCAGGGCTATCACCCCTGTCATAATCGAAGTCTTTCTTTCCATAGTTTTTCTTTTCTTTTTTAGGTTCTGCCCCGGCGACCACTATCACTATTTCGCCTTTGGGCTCATGCTCTTTGAAATGCTGGAGGACATCAGAAATGGTGCCCCTGCAATGCTCCTCATGGATTTTTGAAATTTCTCTTGCAACCGAGCATCGCCTGGAGGCGCCAAAATATTCGGAAAACTGCTCCAGCGTCTTTACAAGGCGATATGGAGATTCATAGAAAACCATCGTCCTCGTCTCTTCGGAAAGGGCTTTCAGAAGGGTCTGGCGCCCCTTTTTCTGCGGAAGGAAGCCTTCGAAGCAGAAGCGGTCGCAGGGAAGGCCGGAAGAGACAATAGCCGGGATGCAGGCAGTGGCACCGGGAAGTGTCTGAACCTCAATTCCTTCCTCCGCACAGGTCCTGGCAAGGAGAAATCCCGGATCAGAGATACCCGGAGTACCGGCATCGCTTACCAGAGCCACATTGACCCCGGAAAGGATTTTTTCTTTTATCATCTCCACAGTCCCATGCTCGTTGTATTTGTGGTGGGAACGGAGAGGAGTATGGATATCGAAATGCTTGAAAAGGACCGAAGTCGTCCTCGTATCTTCCGCAAGCACCAAATCCGCTTCTTTCAGAACCTCAACGGCCCTGAAAGTCATATCTTCAAGATTTCCGACAGGTGTCGGGACTATGTAAAGACGGCCCGGCACTTCCTATCCGAGTTTCTTTCTGAGTGCCATCATGAAACTGTAGACAACATCAGAAGCCAGATTCCAATCCGGGAAGTTAGTAAGGATATAGTCAATTGCTTCAGGGAAAGAGGCGACCTGGTTGAGCTCGCTGATTGTCTTGTCATAGAGAGAATAGTCCTCTTTGAAGAGGGTATTGATGAAAAGCGCTCTGTCGAAAAGGGAAATAGCACTGCGAAGGTTCTTGACTGGCATTCCCGGCTTGGCACTCTGCCAGGCATAGCTGCCGTCGACCGTCTTGAGCGACTTTTTCGGCTCGCTCTCAGGCACCGGAAGGGGCTTCACTTCTATCTCGCTCTCAGGCTCTGCCGCTTCAGAGGCGACAGGAAGCTCCGGCTCTTCCACTGGCAGATCCACCTCGACGGGGGCCACCGGCTCTTCGGGCTCTGACTCGGGGATGTCAACGATATCTATGTCGATATCAACGTCTTCGGAGACCGGCTCCGAAGGGGTCTCCACCGGAGCGGATTCCATTTCAGCCTTCATCGCGACAACCGACTCTTCGAGCGTCGAAATTCTCTTCTTGAGAGATTCGATTTCGGAGAGAAAATCTCCGAGGATTTCCATGTTGTTTTTCTCCATAATTGACTATATTTGCAAGAGTCAATCACAAATATAAGGAAATGTTTTCAGAAAATAACAAAAAATCGGGCTGCATAGAAGTAATATGCGGTTCGATGTTCTCGGGAAAGACGGAAGAGCTTATCCGAAGGCTCCGCAGGGCCCAATTCGCCAAACAAAAGATAGCCACATTTAAACCAACAATAGACAAACGCTACTCGGAATTGGATGTAGTATCGCACGATTCCCACAGCATTTCCTGTACTCCGATCAAATCTCCTTCAAGGATGCTCCAGATCGACCCCGATATTGAAGTAGTCGGAATTGACGAAGCACAATTCTTCGACGAGAGCATCGTAGGAGTAGTTCAAGAGCTTGCCGACAGAGGCGTAAGGGTAATTATCGCCGGTCTTGACACAGACTACCTTGGAAAGCCTTTCGGGCCTATGCCCGCCCTCCTCGCCATTGCTGAGGATGTCCAGAAAGTCCACGCCATCTGCGTCCGTTGCGGTGCACTGGCAAATCATTCCCACCGCCTGTCGGACAGTAAGAAACTAGTCGTTCTTGGCGAAAAGGACACTTACGAGCCTCTCTGCCGCGACTGCTACAATAAAGCTTTGAAAGAAGAATCCTAGCGAACGAGGGTTGTCAACTCATTCCAGGATACGTCTGATTTGTAGAAGGAATTGAGATAGGAAAGTCCTTTCCCGTAAAATACGTTGCTATTGACGGAAGGTACATGCTGAGACCGCTATAGATCTTTATATCGAATTCCCCTATGAAAGAAGGTGTCGCTTTGCGATAAGGAATACACTCATCAAGGGCCGCTTCAAAAGCGGTCCTTTCATTTTCACTCATTCCCGCTTTAATCAGAATATCCTCTAAATCATAGAAATAGCACCTGCCATAACGATAATACTGCTGGACAGTATTCGGGTTGACATTCATTATGGCATCATGGTATTTCTTGATAAGAGAGGCGGAAAGCTCAAACAGCGAAGAGGCCTTGGTACAGTCAACAATTGTTATCGTCGCAGAACGGAAATCTCCGGACTGCTTGTCATAATAGTCATAAAAATCCTTGGCCACACTCACGATATCGGGATCCCCGGGACCGAGAAGATGAGTCGTAAGAGTCGTATAATCAAGTCCTTCCGCAAGAACTTCCGCAGGAGAGAACTGGACCAGGTCGCAAATGCTCCTAAGCTCGTATGCAACCTCGACGCATCCCATAAGGCAAGCATCGAAAAGAAGATAATCAAGATGCATCGGTATCGCTTCAGCAAACTCCTTTAATTCCAATTCATATGTAACCTTAGTCGTCGAAGTCGACTCAGTGCTCACGTCCTGTCCGATACTCCTTACTGCCGGTTTGGACGGATCATAAGGCAGGTCGACATACGGGAACGGAGCACCCTTGCGACGGACCCAGTTGACTGTTGACCCCTCGTACTTTGACGGCTGGTTATAGTACCCGGTAGGCATCCATCCTGAAGCATGAGAAGAGAATATCATCCCGTAATGCTCGCATGGATAACGGTCTTTTATGTAAGATAAAACTCCTTTCATCGTCTCCGACGAAGCTGCAAGAGTCCCTTCAGGATAGACGATAAGGGTATCGCGGCAGACCTTTCCCTCTGAGTTAGAGAACATTCTGTATAGGACCGGGGAGGACTTATCACTATATGAACCTTTCCTTTTGGGAAGACGGCTGAAAACGAGAAGGACCTCGCTCGAAGTGCTCGGAACATATCCTTCGGAAAGATCGGCAATATCGTCAGAAAGATATTCGGAAAGGGAATTATATCCAGCAGAATAGAGTATGAGCACTTTTGAATAACTGCCGGTAGTTACAAAATCAACATGGGTGTCTGCGGGCTTCTCCTTCGTAGCATCTGTTTCGAAATCAGGAGAGAGTTTCCCGCAGGCAAAAAGACAAAGCGCTGCTGTAAAAACAGCCGCAAGTCTAATAGTTGACAATATTTTGATACGTTCCCCTATCATTTAAAATAAGCCAATTTGTGCAAAGTTAGTCAATAATTTGTAATTTTGCACATTATGAATAATACAGTCAGAATGTTTATCATTGCAGGAGCGGCTATCGCTCTTTCTTCATGCGGCAAGGCCTCAAAAGAAGCCGGCCCTTTCACCTATACCGTCGACCAGTTTGCCGACCTCAAAGTCATGAGATACCAGATTCCCGGTTGGGAAGACCTGACTCTCAAGCAGAAGGAGTACGCCTATCATCTCGCCGAAGCAGCCAAATACGGACGTGACATCCTCTGGGACCAGAACTGCAAAGACAACCTCCGAGTGCGTCATGCCGTCGAAAAAATCCTTGACAGTTACAAGGGCGACCGCAATAACACGGAGTTCGAGAACTTCAAGGTCTATGCCAAGAGGCTGTTCTTCTCAAATGGCATCCATCACCACTATGCAGAAGACAAGTTCTTCCCGGAGTGCCCGAGAGAGTATTTCGCATCCCTGCTGGAGAATGTCGGCATCGCAGATGAAGGCCTTCTGGATGTCATTTATGATCCTACGATCTATCCTCAGCGCCGTTCAACTTCCACAGACGGAGACATAGTGAAAAGCTCTGCCGTGAATTTTTATGAGGGTGTCACGAGGGAAGAAGTAGAAAATTATTACGCCGGCATTATCGACCCCAATGATCCCGAACCAATCTCATACGGTCTCAACACTAAGGTTGTAAAAGGTGAAGACGGAGTGATTCGCGAGCTCCCATGGAAAGTAGGCGGCATCTACTCCCCTGCCCTTGAAAAAATCTGCGTCGAGTTGGAAAAGGCTGCAGAAGTCGCTGAGAATGATATCCAGAAGAAGGCTCTCGGGATTCTCGTAGAATACTACAAGACCGGCGATCTTCGGAAATGGGATGAATTCAATATCGAATGGGTCAAGGACACCATAGGAACAGTCGATTTCATCAACGGTTTCATCGAAGACTACAACGACCCGCTTGGGAGGAAGGCCTCATGGGAGGGATATGTCAATATTAATGACGCCGCAGCATCTGCAAGAACTGAGATTCTCAGTGCAAATGCCCAGTGGTTTGAGGACAATTCCCCTGTCGACCCGAGATTCAAGAAAAAGACAGTGAAGGGCGTCTCCGCCAAGGTCATCAACGCAGTCTGCCTCGCAGGCGACAGCTACCCTTCGACCCCTATTGGAATCAACCTTCCGAACGCCGACTGGATCCGTAAGGAACACGGTTCTAAATCTGTGACAATCTCGAATATCACCCACACTTATGACCTCTCTGCACAGGAGCAGCCGAACAGCACCCTCAACGAGTTCGCCTTCGACGAGAATGAAATCGCTCTCGCCAAGAAGTTCGGAGGCATAGCTGACGAGATCCATACCGACCTCCACGAGTGCCTCGGACATGCTTCCGGTCAGCTCCTCCCGGGTGTCTCAACTACGGCCATGGGAGAGTATGCTTCCGCCCTTGAGGAGGCCCGTGCCGATCTCTTCGGCCTCTACTACAGCGCCGATCCAAAGATGGTCGAACTCGGCATTATGCCGGATCCGGAGGCCTACAAAGCCGAATATTCCAATTACATCAGAAACGGTCTGATGGTCCAGTTCACCCGCGTCGAACTCGGTCGTCCAAACACAGAGGCCCACATGCAAAACCGCAAGCTCATTGCAGAGTGGTGCTACGAAAAGGGCGCTAAGGACAATGTAATCGAGAAAAAAGTTAAAGACGGAAAGACTTATTTCGTTGTCAATGATTATGTCAAGCTTCGCGGTCTTTTCGCCGAGCTGCTTGCAGAAATCCAAAGAATCAAATCAGAGGGCGACTACAAAGCAGGTAAGAACCTGATCGAGACTTATGCAGTCCACATTGACCCTGAGCTCCACAAAGAGGTCAAAGCCCGCTATGAAGCCCTTAATCTTAAGCCCTACGGCGGATTCATCAATCCGGAGATCGTTCCCGTCGTCAAGGGCGGAAAGACTGTAGACTACAAAGTTGTCTACACAGACGACTATCTCGGACAGATGCTCGAGTATGGCAAGAAATACGGAACTTTATAGTTGATGGATTGTAAAAGGATACTCAAGGACTATACCTACTACATGAAATTGGAAAGAGGGATGTCACCCAATACGGTGGCATCCTATTCTTCCGATATCGGGAAGTTCCTATCCTCTTTCGAGGAAAAGAGTATCGCTGAGATTTCGTCTGATGATATCACCGGATATCTCGCCTCCGTGAATAAAAAAGGGATTTCCGGACGATCACAGGCAAGGCTTATCAGCGCCCTTAAATCATTTTTCAAATGGTCCGTTCTCGAAGGGGAGAGAAAAGATAATCCATGCGACAAGATTGACTCTCCGAAACTGGGCCGGTATCTCCCCTCAGTTCTCTCCATCGAGGAAGTTGAAGCAATCCTCGACTCCGTCGATCTCAAGAGCCCGACAGGTCCTAGAGACAGGGCCATTCTTGAAGTCCTATACGGGTGCGGCCTCCGGGTCTCTGAAGCCGCCGGTCTTCTGATTTCGAAGGTATGGCTGGAAGAAGGATTCGTGAGCATCGTCGGAAAAGGTGACAAGGAGAGGCTGGTGCCGCTCGGAGAAGTGGCGGCAGATTGCATAAAAAACTACCTGGAAGGGGGCACAAGGGCGATTCCAGCCTCACCAGAATATGAGGATTACCTTTTTCTCTCAAAACTCGGTAAGCCGCTGAGTCGAGTCTCCATTTTCAACCTTGTCAAAAACCAGGCGATGGCGGCCGGTATCCAGAAAGAAATATCCCCCCATACATTCCGTCATTCATTCGCGACCCATCTTATAGAAAACGGAGCAGACCTCAGGATTGTCCAGGAAATGCTTGGTCACGAAAGCATCCTGACTACGGAAATCTATACCCATGTAGAAACTTCTGCGTGGCAGAAAGCAATTCTCGACCATCATCCAAGAAAAAACTAAGGCTTTTTCTCTCAGAATTAATTACTTTTTGGAAAAAGTTTTCTATCTTTGCGGTCCCAAAATAAAAGCGTTTGCTTTTGGTGCAATGGGGTCCGGTCAGTTCCGGACTGAGTAACACATTTTAAATTTAACTACAATGAAACATTTCCAGCTTGACGGAGAGATCCGTCAGAAGGGTAACAAGGCCGTCATCAAGGCCTTCCGCAAACAGGGTCTCGTTCCCTGCAACCTTTATGGCCTCGGCATGGACAACGTCCTCTTCACAGTAAAAGCCAAGGACCTCAAGATGGTTACCGACACTCCCGCATCCTACATCATCGACCTCAATCTCGGTGGAAAGACCTATATGGCCGTCCTCCACGAGCTTCAGTTCCATCCGGTTTCCGACGAGTGCCTCCACGTAGACTTCCTCGCTGTTGACGAGAAGAAGCCTATCGCCATCGAAGTTCCCCTCAATATCTTCGGTCATCCTAAGGGAGTTCAGGCCGGTGGTAAGTTCGTTCAGCTTTGCCGCAAACTTCGCGTCAGCGCTCTCATGGAGAACCTTCCCGACCAGCTCGATATCGATGTTACTCCCCTCGGACTTGAGAAGAGAATCACCGCCGGCGATCTCAACTATGACGGAATCTCTATCATTTCCCCGAAGACTACGATTATCTGCCGCGTCAACGCTACCCGTGCTGCACAGCAGGCTGCTGCTGAAGCTGCAGAGTAATCTAACCTTCGACGGGCTATGGAGTATCTCGTAGCAGGACTCGGCAATATCGGTTCGGAGTATTCCCGCACCCGTCACAACATTGGATTTATGGTATTGGATGCCTGGGCTCAGGCATCCAATGCTGTTTTTTCAACCAAGAGATACGGAAGTATCGCCAAGGTCTCCTTCAAAGGCAGGAATTTTACTCTTTTGAAGCCCTCCACCTATATGAACCTCAGCGGCAACGCTGTCGATTACTGGGTAAAAAAGATGGGAATTCCTCTTGAGAATCTTATCGTCGTCTGCGACGACTTGAATCTCCCTTTCGGGACCACAAGAATGAAACTCGGCGGCAGCTCAGGCGGGCACAACGGACTATGGAGCATAGAGGATATGCTGGAGACAGACAGATACTGCCGTATTAGAGTCGGTATCGGAAATGATTTCAGCAGAGGAGGTCAAATCGACTATGTCCTTGGAGAACTTTCAGAAGAAGAATTGGCCGAAATGCCTTCGATAATCGAACGTGTCATAGAAGGAATTAAAGCTTATTCCACCGTCGGCCCTCAGCGAGCAATGAATGCTATAAATACGCGTCATGATAAGGGAAAAACCTCTGAAAATGAAGTAACTAAGTGATTTTTTGGAAAAATTATTTGTTTTATTAGATAATAATCCATAACTTGCACAAAGTTTTGAAAACTAATGTTTAATGAACAATAATAAACTAATTTAAAATCATGAAAGAGCTTGTTGAGAAAATCGCAGCCGAGTATGCTGAGTACGCAAAGAACGCAGAGGCACAGTTGGTAAAAGGCAATAAAGCAGCTGGCGCTCGCGCACGCAAGGCCGCTCTCGGTCTCATGAAAGATCTTAAGGAATTCCGCAAGGTTTCCGTTGAGGCTGCAAAGTAATTTGTGACACCAAAAGATTTCCCGCGACTGCCAAAAGCAGCCGCTTTTTTTTATCCCTCAAAAATTTTTCAACTTTTTTGATTTTTTCTGCAACGTTTCTTATAATCCCTGCATCTATAAGTCAGGTTTAGGTTTTAGTACACGTCTAGAAGTCGGTTCCGTCTCGCATCGGGCCGGCTTCTTGGTTAATAGCCTCCGCTCTCCCTCAGCACCTGCAATCCCACATCCATGTCGATATTCCACAATCCACAATTGCACCATTCATGTCGATATTCCACAATACCAGTGACTAATAATGTAACCATATGATATGCCCTTTTAACCACGATATGCCCCTTTGCATTTCTCCGCCCAGGAGGGTTGTCCATCAAAGGGCTGACACTCAATTGCTTCCAGCATTTTCCCTACCTCCACGGCCTTAGGGAAAAAGTTATATACCGCTGATATGCAATAAGATACTGGGCAGGCGCAGGAGGCAAGTTTTCTGAGCCCCATCTCCCTGGAAGGGCGTTTCGTAGCACGGCAAGGCAGTTTTGTTGGTTCCGTGCCTGCAGAAAGGCATTTCGTGGTACAACTGGTAGGAACAGACCAGGTCTCTTGATGGCGCAGGTGCAGATTATTTGTGGCTTCCTGCGCCATTAGAAAAAGATAAGTTTCTGACTTTCAGTATATTAATTATTTATAGCGGCGCAGGTCCCTAGCATTTTTTTTGCACCTGCGCCTTGTTGAATGACCTGAAGATGCCTTCGTAGCACGGCAGGTCATTTATCATGTTCCCGTGCCGTCAGAAGAGTGTTTCGTAGTACGGCAGGTTGATATTATTCCGTAATATCCGGGAGATGATGATTTTGGGGGCGGAAACACGCCTCCACGCCCCCAAGTTGCTTCACCATGAAGTGCGCCCCTTTTGTTGGACGGGTTAATAACTAAGATTTATTGTTTTGAGTTCGGTATTGCACCGGACTCATTCCGTTTAGTTTTGCTTTGATTC
>Ga0256404_1009017_pt1 | contig 14553 bp, 12 predicted proteins | sample RumenRJG_01DNA_FD_185990 | JGI IMG/M metagenome (GOLD analysis project Ga0256404, IMG submission 185990) | Bovine rumen microbial communities from Lethbridge, Alberta, Canada - RJG_01 | ecosystem: Host-associated > Mammals > Digestive system > Stomach > Rumen | place: Canada: Alberta | collected...
GTGGAGCTCGGGCAGAAGATCTACTTAAAATGGGATACCGAGAATTTCTATTTCTTTGACGCAGACACGAAGGAAGCGATCCGCTGACCTTCCGCGTCCGGTCCCGGTTCATTTCACCACCGCGGGCAATGCCGGGCGGGCCGCGCTCCCCGCGGGACTCCGACGGAAGTCCATCAGGCATAAGCTGTCCGGGAGAACGGACAGTTCTGCTACAAGCAAACTAACAAGGAGGAGGTAGTGATGAAAAAATTCGTAGCTGTTTTGTTGAGTTTGTCATGTGTGATTTCACTGGCAGCCTGCGGCGGCGGCGGAAGCGCTGCTCCGGCCGGCGGCTCCGGCGGCGGTGGCGGCGGCGGTGCTGCTGCGGCTTCTTCCAAGCTGGATGAGATCAAGTTCACTGACGGGAAATGGAACCTGGCTGAAGCTGCGGCTCCCTGGAAGGGCGAGACCCTTCACTTCATCGGTGAGGCGCTTCCCCCTCTGCAGGCGCTTTCTGACCTGGCTCCCAAGTTCACCGAGATCACCGGCGTAAACGTGCAGGTTGAGATGTACGGCCAGGAAGAGGTGAACCAGAAGACCACGGCCGACTTCGTCGGCGGCACCGCCATCTATGACATGGTTCTGGGCCCGCACCGCCAGATGGGTACCTATGTGGAAAACGACTGGCTGCTGCCCCTGAACGACTTCCTTGAGAACGAGAAGCTGAGAGATCCTGATTTCGATCTGCAGGGCGACGGCGTTCTGGACCAGAGATGGTGGAAGGAGTGCTGCTGGTACAACGGCCAGCTCTACGCGTTCCCCTTCGACTTCATCGCCATGTACACCTGGTACCGCTACGACTACTTCGAGAACCCCATCGAGCAGGAGAACTTCAAGGCGAAGTACGGATATGATCTTCCCAGCCCGCCGGTTACCGTCGAAGAGGTCCACGACGTGGCGGAGTTTTTCACCAGAAAGAAGGGCGAGCTGCTCTGCGGCGAGCCGCTGCAGGACGACCTGTACGGCATCACCCTCATGGGTAAGAGACACGTCTCAACCTGGTACAACATCCTGAACGTGCTCTACGTCTTCGGCGCCAGAGAGATCGAGGCGGACGAGGGCCACGAGTACGGAACTATCGCCATCAACTCCGACAAGGCCGTCAAGGCTCTGGAGTGGTACAAGGATATGACCCAGTTCTGCCCGCCCGGAGTCCTGCAGACCGACTGGGATTCCTCTCAGGCAAACATGCAGCAGGGCATCGCTGTCATGGGTTGGGAGTGGGATGACGCCACCGGCGCTGTCGAGAATCCTGACGAGTCTGTCGCTGCCGGAAAGATCGCCTACACCGGACTTCCCATCGCGGAAGGCGGAACCAAGGCTGTCGGTATCGAGGGCTGGAACTACCTGATCCCGAAGGGATCCAAGCATCCTGAGCTGGCGTGGCTGTTCCTGCAGTGGGCCATGAACAACGAAGTGCAGAAGGAGCAGATGTTTGAGGGCGGCGAGTCCGGCGTTACCGCGATCTACGACGATCCCGACATCCAGGCCATCCCCTATGTTCCCACTGCTGTCTACCTGAAGACCGGCGGAAAGAAGATCATCAGCGTGCGTGAGCCCGGCGCCGACAACGGTATCGGTGTCTCCCAGAGATACATTGACGCCATCAACCCGGCCACCGGCGACACCTCTGTCACCACCTTCAGTAAGCCGAGATTCCCGGAGCAGCAGGAGATCGTCGACGCGATCCTTCTGTCCACCTCCAAGATCCTCTCCGGCGAGATGGAGATCAAGCCCGCCCTTGACGAGTGCGCTGCCAAGTTCAAGGAGATCCTGGGCGACAAGGCGAAGTAATATCGCTTAAGACACACAGTCCGTGAGACAGGCGCCTGTCCGGCGGAGGACGATTCCGGCGGGCAGGGCCGGGTAAAAACTCTGTAAAAAAAGGAATCACGGGATGGTTCACATCCCGTGATTCTGTGATAGGAGACAACAATTCGGAATGTTCGGTTTTCTGTTCAGAAAGACCATCTTTGACGGATGGGATCACATTTTGGGACTCTTTCTCGCGAATATCGGATACCTTCTGCTGCTGGCCCTGGGCTTCCAGTTCTGGAGCCTCTGCAGCAAGGGGATTCTGCCCCTGCATGTGACGGCGCTGCTCCTGGTGCTGGTCATCGTCCTCTTTTCCCTCTACAGTATGGGGATTGCCCGGTACGCCTCCAATATTGCGGGCGGGGCCAGGAGAGGGCGGGGACTGGAGGGGGTCCCGGAGACCGTGAGAACCCACGTGCCCCACGCGATGCTGTTCGCCTTTATCACCCTGGTGATTGTGGTGAACCTGCTCTTCGCCATGCCCTTCTACATGAGCATGGGAGGCTTCGCGGGGCCGCTGATGGCGTTCGTAGGCCTGTTTCTCTCCATCTTCCTGGCGGCGAACTTCAAGTTCTACCTGCCCCTCTGCCAGATCCGGCCGGAGGAGGGAGTTGTGGAGATCGTGAAATACAGCTTTGCCTACGCTCTGGACAACCGCCGGGTGACATTCCTACTGCTTCTCAGGAGCGCCCTGGATCTGCTGGTCTCTGTGCCCTTTGTGGGCATCATCCCCGGCTTTGCCGGAATGCTTCTCTCGGACACGCTGGCCGCGGAGATCCTGAACCGCCGCTATGTGCTGGCAGAGGAGCGGGACGTGGAAAAGACCGCTGTGCCCTGGGACGAGGTTCTGGACGGTCTCGGGAAAAAGCGCTATGATAAACGCAGGTTCATCAGTCTCCTCTTTCCGGGGAGATGACGGAATCGGAAACAGAGAGAGTTTGCTTTTAAGACAGGAGAATGGATATGGCTGAGTATATTTTGGGAATTGACATGGGTACCACTTCCATGAAGGCTGCTGTCTATGACACCAAGGGCAACCAGATGAAGTCCGCCGTGGTGGAGTACGACCTGATCACGCCTTCTACCGTCATTGTCGAGGAAAAGCCCGAAGTCTACATGGACGCCATCGTGGCCTGCATGAACAAGATCCGCGCCAAGGGCTTCGCAGACACGGGCGACGTGAAGACGGTCTCCTTCTCCGTGCAGGGCGAGACCTTCTTTGTGCTGGACGAGGAGTGCAAGCCCTTAAGAAACGCCATTGTCTGGATGGACAACCGGGCGGACAAGCAGGCGGTGGAGCTGAGAGAGCACTTCGGCAACAAGAAGTGCTACGAGGTCACCGGACAGGTTTCCTTCGAGGCCTGCTGGCCGGCCGCCAAGGTCCTCTGGATCAAGCAGAACGAGCCGGAGATCTGGGAGAAGGTCCGCCACATCCTCCTGCTGGAGGACTACATCATCTATCTCATGACCGGAAAAATGGTGGCTGAGGGCTCCCTCCTGACCTCCACCGAGTACTGGGATATCCGCACCAAGAAGTACTGGCCCGAGATGCTGGAGTACATCGGCATTGACGAGTCCTGGCTGCCTGAGATCAAGGAGTCCGGCGAGGCGGTCGGAACCGTGCTTCCGGAGATCGCGGAGCTCCTCGGCATCTCGAAGGATGCCACCATCTGCACGGGCTGCCTGGACCAGGCCGCGGGCGCCATCGGCGTCGGCAACATCCGCCCGGGCATCTTCTCCGAGAACATCGGCGCGGCCCTGGCCATCTGCGTGCCCACCGCCAAGCTGACCTACGACCCGAACCAGCTGATGCCGGTCCACTACTTCGCGGTGCCCGACACCTACATGATGCACACCTTCACCACCGGCGGCATGTTCCTCCGCTGGTTCCGTGACGGCTTCTGCCAGGACGAGATCGCCATGGAGAAGCTCACGGGCATTGACAGCTACGACCTGATGAACAAGGAGGTGGAGCAGGTGGCTCCCGGCGCCGACGGACTGATCGCGCTGCCGCACCTGCAGGGCTCCATGGCGCCCGACGTGAACCTGAACGCCAAGGCGGTGTTCTACGGCGCCACCCTGACCCACAAGAAGCCCCACTTCATCCGCGCCATCATGGAGTCCCTGGGCTACATCATCAGCCGCAACCTGGAAGCCATTGAGGCCATGGGCCTTGAGGTGGAACAGATCCGCACCATGGGCGGCGGCTCCAAGTCCGAGATCTGGAACCAGATCAAGGCTGACATCACCGGCAAGACCCTGAACGTCACCTATTCCGCACAGGATACGGCCTGCCTCGGCGCGGCGATCCTGGCAGGAAACGCGGCCGGCGTCTTCGAGTCCATTGAGAGCGCGGTGGACAGCATGGTCCAGATCAAGAAGTCCTATGTGCCGAACGAGAAGAACCATGAGATGTACATGAAGCAGTACAAGAAGTACAACATGCTCTTCAAGGCCCTGGGCGAGCTCTTCGAGGAGGATGCAAAGAACCCGGTGAACGGGGACTGAAACATAACATATTAATAATTTGAGGAGGATACTGTCATGGCCAATATTCCTGAGCTGATCGTCATGCTGACCCACAACGACAAGACTGTCGAGAACGCCATTGAGGTGTTCGAGGGCGCCAAGAACTCCAAGGCGAAGTACTGGGGCTTCAAGGAGGTCGGCATTCCGGAGGATCAGATGATCGACCTTGTGAAGCGCATGAAGGCCGCCGGAAAGACCACCTTCCTGGAGGTTGTGGACTACACCGAGGAGGGCTGCATCGCGGGCGCCGAGTGCGCGGTCCGCTGCGGCTTCGATATCCTCATGGGAACCATGTACTTTGACTCCGTGAAGGAGATCGCCGAGAAGGCCGGCATCAAGTACATGCCGTTCGTGGGCCAGATTTCCGGCCGTCCCTCCATTCTTGAGGGCACCATCCAGGGTATGATCGACGAGGCCAACAACCTGGTCGACACCAAGGGCATCAAGGGCTTCGACCTGCTTGGCTACCGCTACACTGGCGACGCCGTCAAGCTGAACGCCGAGTTCGTGAAGAACGTGCGGGGCGATGTCTGCCTGGCCGGCTCTGTCGCCAGCACCCAGAGACTGGACGAGGTCAAGGCCACCGGCGCCTGGGCCTTCACCATCGGCGGCGCCTTCTTCGAGAAGAAGTTCCCGGGCGAGACCTTCGGCGACCAGATCGACTTTGTCGTGGACTACATGAACAAGTAAGCAGCTTCGGAGATCACCTGTTGACTCCAGCGCAGTGAATTAAGCAAATTAAGCAGTACTTTAGGCAGGGCCGGGTTTTCGGTCCTGCCTTTTTTCTGTGGAATGTGGGTTTTGTATGCCTTCCCCGGAATCGGGAAATTCGTATGCCTCTTGCGGGAAATTCGTATGTCTCCTGCAGGAGATTCGGGCTGGCGACCAGGAAGCTTGACCCGCCCTGCAAGGCCTGCGGAGGAATGAAACCGGTTAATCCATAACCTGCCGGAAGAAAAACCGTGATACTATAATACCAGTTGATGTTTTCCGGCCCGCGCAGGGATTACAATACAGGTATTCCCGCAGAGCGGCGGCCGCTAGGTTTCAGAATGCACTGCACACTGAGACCTGGCAGCCGGATGATCACCATTAAACCAATGAAGAACAGGAGGAAACAGGATGGCAGAGAACAGAAGACGGCTCACGCACCCGGACTGGGCGGAGGACGTGAGAGAGGGCGTCAACACCTTCCTGGATTCCTGCGACCCGCACGAAAATCTGTACGCGGTCTCCGACTTCGACAACACCATCACGATCTTTGACACAGAGGATCAGATGCTGGGGTATCAACTGGACACCATGTCCTTCGCGATCCGGCCGGAGGATATGGAGTGGGTGCTCTGCGCCGGGACCGGGGCACTGAAGAAGAAGGATGAAGCGCAGCACCGCCGCTTTTTGGACCTGGCAGCGGACGCGGCGTCGGCCTACGCGGTCCTGTGGGACCGGTACGGCGGCTTCTCGGCAGCGGGCGCGGCGCCGGAGAAGCTGCCGGAGATTCTGAAAGACCTGCACTGGGCCGAGTTTTCCGCCAAGGCGGTCTGCCTGTTCAACATGGCCTATGGCCTGCTTTCTCCCGAAGCGGCGGATCTCTGGATGATGCACTTCTATTACGGGATGCGGCGGGAAGAGATCTACCGGCTCTCTGCCAGGATGATCGAAGCTTACCGGGACAGGGAGACCTGCTCGAAAGCGTGGCAGAGTCCCGAAGGCATTCCCTCCAGAGCGGGGACGGTGACGGCAGATTGGGTTTACGGCTACAGTGTCTCGGAAAACATGCAGGAGCTGGTCAGGGCCCTTCATGAGAACGGGGTGGACCTCTGGATCTGCTCCGCCTCCGACATAGACGCGGTCCGGGCCAGTGTGGACGCCTTCGGGCTCCACGACAGCGTGAGAGGCGTCCTGGGGATGACGCCTGCCTTTGACAGCGAGGGCCGCTGCACGCTGGACTATGACCTGGAGACGGGCTTTGGCTGTTACAGCCTGCCGGGGGGAGAATGGGAACCCATGAAGCGGCCCACTCGTGCCGTGACCTGCGAGGAGGGAAAGGTCACCGCCATCCGGAACGCCCTTGTCCCGGAGTACGGCGGCAGAGGTCCGGCAGCGGGTTTTATGGACTCGGAGGGGGACTTCGCCTTCTGCACGTCCTTCGATTCTATGCGGCTCGTGCTCTGCATAAACCGGGCCAACCGGAGACCGGAGGACGGGGGCAGCCTGATGGCAAGGGCGGCGCTGTTCCAGAAGGCCGTCCGGGAGGGAAGAGCGAAAGCAGCAGCAAACGAGCGGAGCTCCGCCGGACCAGCTGTTGGCACCGCCGGAATGGAAACCTCCGGAACTGAAACAGTCTACCTCCTCCAGGGCCGGAGCGAGCAGGGCCTGAGAGGGTTCCGAAAGGGCCCGGAGTCTTTACTTTTCGGGGGAAAAGGAGCAATATTATTCCAGAAACAGGATAATATCCTGCTCCATGAACGGGATCTCAGGGAGGCAAAGTCGGTCCGGGAGATTCTGGGCAGCAGAAGGAAACTTGAGAAAGAAACCTGAGAAAGCCTGAGATAAGTAGCGAAGCGGATTGCGAATGTCCGCTTTACAAGAAAAAGGGGGAGCTATGAGAAGAAAAGCAGCCGTTCTGGCACTGACGGCAGCAATCTCCGCCTGTATGAGCCTGACGGCACTTGCGGCCGGCTGGTCCAAGGACGGGGAGGAGCACATCTGGCTAAAGGACGATGGGACCCGGGCCGTCAACGAGTGGGTGGAAGACCAGGGCAAGTGGTACTTCTTCGAGGACCACGGCTGGATGGTCACTGGCTGGTGGCCGGTGAACGGAAACTGGTATTACCTCCGGACAGAGGGGAGTGACACGGGCGCGGCCATCATGGGACAGACCGTGGGCGGCCGGAGCTTCGACGCCAGCGGCGCCTATGTGCCTGCAATCCGTCCCGCAGACAACCCGCCGGATAACGGCCATGAGTACTACAAAAACATCACGGAGGATAAGATCCGGGAGTCCGAGGCGATCTGCTGGCTGGAAGCGGCCCTGATCCTCAACAACCCTGAGCTGGACACCGACTTCAAAAAGGTTAAAGCGGCATTTCAGACAGTACAGAAATACATGGGAAGTTCAGGAGACAAGGAGCCGGCTGATGCGGATTACCGATCCCCGGCGGGTGTGCTCACCAGCGGTTATTGGAGCTGCGCAGGAACCACCCGAGCCCTGGGACGTATCCTGGACTACATGGGATATCCCTGGCAGCATGCAAATCCCGGGGAAGATATTCATCAGTGGTGCATTGTGATGATGGACGGCTCCAGAGGATATGCGGATCCCCAGGGAAATGTCATCGGATACGGAAACCACACGTACGACAGGGGAAGTGCGATGACTGTCGTGGGCGACCTCGGCGCGACTGGCGTTGCCGGGACAGAAAGTGCACCCTCTTATATCAGCGGCGCAGCGGTCCCGAACGCCGACGGATACGATCCGGCCCATCCGCTGGCAAGACTCATTGACCGCTGGCACCTCTGCATGGATGAATCCAATCCGGAGTACAGGGCGAATTACAGAGGATGGGGATATAAAGCAAACGGCCATATTGTCTCATGGCTTACCGGGCAGGAAAGCCTGTGCCCGGATATTAATCAGGACGGTGAATCCATTGAGATCGCTGTAAAGCTTCGGGATTACCTAAATACGTTTGACGTCGAAAATGCATCTGAACTGGAACGGGCGAAAAAACTGAACGAGTACATCAAAGACATCCAGGTTGATTATTCAACTTCCGGTGAAACAAACGGGCATACCCCGCTGTATAACCTCGTGGTCAACCGGCAGGCATTCGGCTACTGGACTTATGCAGCATGCGTGTCGGAAGTCGCCGAGTTCTTCGGCCTGGCCGCATGCCCGACCTCAACCGGGCTGGCAACTACAGGCATTGTAGTCCGGGTGGATGGAAAACCGTACTGGAAGAAAGGACTGCAGGATTTCGACTTCAGCAAGGATTTCTGGCACGACCTGACTCACGCCAGCTGGGAGCCCAGAAGCGGGTTTATTCTTGAGACGATCCTCTGGTCAGACGGGCAGACGGAATCCTGGAGACCGGTCCGGGATGATCACGGGGTGCACTACGAGAAGGTTGAATTCTGAGGAGGACAGGGATGGATGGTACAGGGCGGTTGTCCCCTACGCCAACACGACTGCCACTGTGAGCCTCGTGTTCACCAATGTCGGGTCGCTCTATGTATGCGGCTCTGAAGGAGACGTATCGGACGTTTACAGGAAAATCCAGTAACCTGACGAAGCGGGGAATCCCGCTGAGCTGAAAACTGCATGACAGACGAAATAGAATCGGAAAACCCGCGGACCCCGTATCATCAGGGGACCGCGGGTTTTTTCAGCGGGAGAAGATCCCCAAATAGTTGCCTGGCAGCAACATGCGCCGCACTTTCCTCCCAAATGGCGGGACTTAAATTTTGTATGGTTGATTTCTTTTGTTAATAACCTATAATATTAGAAACAAGCACATACAATTTAAAATATACAGGTTAAAATCCAGGATGAAACGTCTTAAATCCGTTCTGAAAAACGAATATAAATATCTTCTTCGCCAGCAGGTTCTCCAGGAAAGTCTCCGGGATCAGTGCTTTGCAGACGGGTATCTGTCGCGGAAGAAAATCGCGGCAAAAGAGCGGATATATTTCCAGTTTCTGGATCAGGGAAAGCTTCGCTCTGTCTATCTTTCCGAAGAGGAAGCAGAGCGGGTCAGGATAAAGCTGGAGCAGAAACGCAGGGCTGAAGATACCCTGTCCGAAATCCGGGCAGATATTTCTGATATCTGTTCCCTGATCAGCACAGAAGAGCTGAAGGATTGCAGGGAAATGGTCTGCCGGACGGCGGCACCGGTGCTGCCGGAGCCGCAGATGAAATCCGCGGTGGGACTTTCCCCGGATTTGCATGTGATGTATTTCTGGGAGCCCCTGTGTGTTGACAGAAAGCGGCACTTATGGAAATACAGCCTGCTTTTCCGGTGGAAAAGACGCCAAAGAACTGTTGACTGCGGGCTGCTGAACGAGGAGACCTGGCACAATGTAAAGGTACTGCAGGCCTATGCCGGCTGGCTGGTAGATGAGTATGTCAGGAATCAGGAGCTTCTTGCAACTGCAGAGAAGCTGACAGATGGAATCTTAGGGGAATAATTCCGGCACCAAAGTAGAAGAAGGGAAGAAAGCAGAAGAAGGGAAGAAACGAGCAGAAGGGAGGGAGAACATGCGCAATCTGTATATTCTGATGCACCAGAACGATCCTGTCGCGGGACTACTGCTTTCTGATGACGGAAGAATCAGCAAAATCCAGCCTGTCTGCAAAGAACTGCTGCCATTCCGGGAAATGACGGACCTGAAGCTGATCAATGTCTGGTGGGGGCAGCGCAGCATCCCGGAAAACAGAAGTGATCTGCAGAAGCTTCTGGAGGAATCTGGGTGCAGCTCTGCTTCTTCACTGATGGTCAGGAATCTGGCTCTCAGTCTGACAGATACCTATTGGATCAGGCCGGAATCGATGGAGCAGCTGACCTGGGAGCAGGTCAATTTGTTTGACAGCGCAGACAGGAATCTTGTTCTTCGAACTCCCTACGGTGAGGAGTTTACGCGGGACCCGGCCTCCACGCTGAACGGATCGCTGGTAAAGGCAGCTGTCCGGAGGCCTGACGGCTGGTATCTGCGGAAAAAAGGCGATACGGAAGACGGACAGCAGAATGTGAACGAGTTGATTGCTTCTATGGTGCACCGCTCCCAGAGCTGGGACGATTATGTGCCCTATGCCCTGCACCGCAGTGAGGAGGGAAGCTGTGATTTCTGCGAGTGCCGGCTATTCACCGGGAAAACACGGGAACTGGTCACGGCCTTTGAGCTTGCCGGATCGGAGAAAAGAAAAAATGATGTCTCTGTATTTGAGCAGATCATCAGGACGGCAGTGAAGCAGGGACTGGACGAGGAGTATGTGAGAGAATTTCTGGATTACCAGATTCTGACGGACTTTGTTATTACGAATACGGACAGGCACCTCTATAACTTCGGCGCTATACGTGATCCTGATACCCTGCGTCTCACGGAAATGGCACCCATCTATGACAGCGGCAATTCCATGTTTTTCCGGGATCCCTTTGCGGCTCGCAGCAGGACGTCCATTCTGAAAATCAGAATTACAGCCCTGAGAGAAAAGGAAGAGCAGATGCTGAAGCTGGTTTCTGACCGGAGCCTGGTTCAGGCAGATCTTCTTCCGTCACCAAAGGAAATCTTAGAACTTTATGCGGAATACGGAATTCCGGAGGAGAAGGCAGAGATGATTTCTGGAGGGTATGGGCTTAAACTGGACATGCTCCGGGAGTTCCAGAAGGGAATCACGATCTCTCTTTATCACGAACGATCAAAAAAGTGAACCGCAGAAACTGCCAGAGGCAGGAGAGAACGCTAAGCAGCGTTCCTCCTGCTTTTTTTCGGAAAACACCCGGGCAATCTGACGGCATTCCGGGGAGGAGCATTTCACTTAGGATGCAGACGCAAACTTATCTGTATCACATGATACAAATAAGTCTGACAACCTATAACCCGAAAACGGGATAAGATTGTTCCTCCGAAAAAACATATTGACATAGTAGGTTAATAGGGATATAGTGATGCCAAGATCAAGAAGGCCAGCAACCAGAAGGCCGGCAACCTGAAGATCAGAAGGAGAGAAGAATGGAAGGTGCCTGTAACCCGGCCAATGCGGGAAAGCGGATAATTTACGCCGACAATGCGGCGACGACGAAGATGAGCAGGGCGGCCGTCGAGGCCATGCTGCCCTGTCTGGAGGAGGAGTACGGAAACCCCTCGAGCCTCTACACCCTGGGACAGCGGGCAAAGGAGATCCTGGAGGATGCCCGGGCGGAGGTTGCCCGGGTGATCAACGCGGAACCCTCGGAGATCATCTTCACCTCCGGCGGCAGCGAGGCCGACAACCAGGCCATCCGCTCCGCGGCGATACTCGGAAAGAAGAAGGGTAAGACCCACATCATCTCCACCGCCTTTGAGCACCACGCGGTGCTGCACACCTTAAAGAAGCTGGAGAGCGAGGGCTTCTCCGTGACGCTGCTGGACGTTCACGAGGACGGCATCGTCCGCCTGGAGGACGTGGAGAAAGCGCTTCGGGAGGACACCTGCCTGGTGACCATCATGTTCGCCAACAACGAGATCGGCACCATCCAGCCGATCCGGGAGATCGGGGCCCTCTGCCGGGAGAAGGGAATCCTCTTCCACACAGACGCGGTCCAGGCCACGGGCCATGTGCCGATCGACGTGAAGAAGGACAACATCGACATGCTGTCGGCATCCGCCCACAAGTTCCACGGACCGAAGGGCATTGGATTCCTCTACGCGAAGAAGGGCATCCGCCTCACCAACCTGATCGAGGGCGGCGCCCAGGAGAAGGGACTCCGGGCGGGAACGGAAAACGTGGCCTTCGCCGCCGCCATGGCAGCGGCCCTGAAGGAGACGGCCGGGCACATGCAGGAGAACGGGGCGCGGATCACCGCCCTGAGAGACCGGCTGATCGCGGGCCTCTCGGAGATTCCCCACTCCGCCCTGAACGGCGACGCGAAGAAGCGCCTCCCGGGCAACGTGAACTTCTGCTTCGAGGGAATCGAGGGAGAGTCCCTGCTCCTGTACCTGGACGACCTGGGAATCTGCGCATCCTCCGGCAGCGCCTGCACCTCCGGCTCCCTGGACCCGAGCCACGTGCTGCTCGCCATTGGCCGCGTGCACGATGTGGCCCACGGTTCCCTGCGGCTGAGCCTCGGGGAGGACACCACAGAGGAGGATGTGGACTACCTGGTAAAGAGCGTGCGGGAAGTGGTGGAACGGCTCCGCGGCTTCTCACCGGTGTGGAGAGACCTGGTGAGCGGGAAGACCCCCTTCATCCTGCCGTGACGGTTGGAAATATGCGACAGCCCGCAATCTGAGCCGGCTGGGAGCCTGAGATAATCGGCAAGCTGCGACAGCCCGCAATATGAGAAAGAACAGCCCGGGAACGTGCCCGGAGGAGGAAAATATATGGCACTCTACAGTGAAAAGGTGATGGACCACTTCCGGAACCCCCGGAACGTGGGGGTGATCGAGGATGCCGACGGCATCGGCGAGGTGGGAAACGCCAAGTGCGGCGACATCATGAAGATGTACCTGAAAATCGACGACGACATTGTGAGCGACGTGAAGTTTGAGACCTTCGGCTGCGGCAGCGCCATCGCCTCCAGCTCCATGGCCACGGAGCTCATCAAGGGAAAACCGGTGTCGGAGGCCATGCAGCTCACCAACAAGGCCGTGGCAGAGGCGCTGGACGGGCTTCCCGCCTACAAGATGCACTGCAGCGTCCTGGCGGAGGAGGCGATCCAGTCAGCCCTGAGCGACTACTACTCGAAACACCCGGAGAAAACGCCATGAACTTTTACTTCGTAAGCCTCCTGAGGCACAACTACCGATTTGGCCGAATGTGTCCCTGTCCGTACTGTTGACTGTTATCAAGAGAACAATACGGGAGAGCCTGTTTCTCGCAGGACAGGCCCTGATACAGGAAAGGAGACACAGAGATGTCAGACTACAGATTTGAGACCCTTCAGCTTCACGTGGGACAGGAGAAGGCGGATCCCGCCAGCGACGCGAGGGCAGTGCCGATTTACGCCACCACAAGCTACGTTTTTCACAACGCCCAGCACGCGGCCGACCGCTTTGGGCTCGCCGATCCGGGAAACATCTACGGGCGGCTGACCAATTCCACCCAGGGCGTCTTTGAGGACCGGATCGCGGCCCTGGAGGGCGGCTCCGCAGGACTCGCCGTGGCCTCGGGCGCGGCAGCCATCACCTACACCATCCAGGCCCTGGCGAAGCAGGGTGAGCACATCGTGGCCCAGAAGACCATCTACGGAGGGTCCGCCAACCTGCTGGCCCACACCTTGCCCCTCTACGGGATCGCCACCTCCTTTGTGGATATCCACAACCTGGAGGAGACCGAGGCGGCCATTAAGCCGGAGACCAAGGCCATCTACATCGAGACCCTGGGAAACCCCAACAGCGACATCCCGGACATTGACGCCGTGGCGGAGATCGCCCACCGGCACGGGCTTCCGCTGGTCATCGACAACACCTTCGGCACCCCGTACCTGATCCGTCCCATCGAACACGGCGCTGACATCGTGGTCCACTCCGCGACGAAATTCATCGGCGGCCACGGCACCACCCTCGGCGGCGTCATCGTGGACGGCGGCACCTTCGACTGGGCGGCATCGGGCCGGTACCCCTGGCTCAGCGAGCCGAATCCCAGCTACCACGGCGTGAAATTCACGGAGGCCGCCGGAAAGGCCGCCTTCGCGACCTACATCCGGGCGATCCTGCTGCGCGACACCGGATCCTGCATCTCCCCCTTCGCGGCCTTCCTGCTGCTGCAGGGCACGGAGACCCTGTCTCTCCGGCTGGAGCGCCACGCGGAGAACACGAAGAAGGTGGTGGAGTACCTGAAGAACCACCCGCAGGTGGAGAAGGTGTACCACCCCTCCCTGCCGGACCACCCGGACCACGCGCTCTACGAGAAGTACTTCCCGAACGGCGGCGCGTCGATCTTCACCTTCGATATTAAGGGCGGGAAGGAGGAGGCCTTCCGCTTCATCGACGGCCTGGAGCTCTTCTCCCTGCTGGCGAACGTGGCGGACGTGAAGAGCCTGGTGATCCACCCGGCCACCACAACCCACTCCCAGCTCACGGATGAGGAGCTGGAGGCAGCCGGCATCCACCAGAACACGATCCGGCTTTCCATCGGGACGGAGCACATCGACGACATCATCGCGGACCTGGAGAAGGGCTTCGCCGCGGTGTGACGGCAGCGGAATCTGAGAAGAGAGGCGCGCGGAGGACTGCCCAGGAGCAGCTAAGGCAGACGCGCAGAAAAGAAGGGAGAAGATTATGGGAAAGATTTATCAGGGGACCCTGGGTCTCATCGGAAATACGCCTCTGGTTGAGGCGGTCAATCTGGAGAAGGAGCTGAAGCTGGAGGCAAAGCTTCTGTTAAAGCTGGAGTACTTCAACCCGGCGGGCAGCGTGAAGGACCGGATCGCGAAGGCCATGATCGAGGATGCGGAAGAGAAGGGGCTC
>Ga0256404_1009019_pt1 | contig 14552 bp, 9 predicted proteins | sample RumenRJG_01DNA_FD_185990 | JGI IMG/M metagenome (GOLD analysis project Ga0256404, IMG submission 185990) | Bovine rumen microbial communities from Lethbridge, Alberta, Canada - RJG_01 | ecosystem: Host-associated > Mammals > Digestive system > Stomach > Rumen | place: Canada: Alberta | collected...
TTAGTTACATCACCTTCGGTATAACTAACTGTAACAGTTTTAGTTCCTATCGTTGATAAATCAGGTGTTGAAACATTTGTTGGAATAACAACCGCGCTTGTTTCATCACTATAATTTGCAGTGACACCTAAATCATCATAGTTAAATGTATCGGTTGTTAAGAATTCTTTTTGAACATTATCAGTATCTAAGGTAATGTTCTCTAATTCTTTGATGATACTTAAAGTAATAGAGTAAACTCTAATGTTATAACTTTCTTCTTTTGTATGATGAAGCATGACACCAGCAACATTGTTAGTAGCAGGCATCAAAACCGTATATTCTTGACCGGTCGTTGTTTCAACTTTATCTGTAACAAGAGTTTCCGATGAAGAAATGATGTCACCATTAGAATCAATAAAATGAGCAATTAAATTGTTCGTTAATGTTCTTGTAGAACCACCGCCAACTTTAACTTTTAAGGCGATTTTATTAGGAGAGGTTGTCCAAATATTGCCTGAACTTTTCTTAATGCCAAGATTTAATCCTTCGCTACCACTTTTATCTGTATAATATTCTGAATAAGCTTTTGCACTTGTATTTACAAGTTCGTATCCAGAAGTAACAGTATCAGTTGAACTGCTTCTAGAAAAAGAAATATCTCCTGTTGGAGTTGGATCAGCACTTTCAGGGATAATTGTTATCGTTGAGGATGCACTAAAATGACCATCATTAGTTGTGACAGTTATTGTTACATTACCTTCACTTATACCACTGACAACACCATTTGATACAGTAGCGATACTTGTATCGCTTGAAGTCCATGTAACCGACTTATCTGTCGCATTTGATGGGCTTACACTAGCGGTTAAAGTAACTGATTTATTAACTTCAACTTCACTTGTTGATGGGTTTAAAGTAACACCGGTAACAGCAACTGCTGAACCACTATTATAGCCATTGATTGTATCGCTATCAGGATCAGCAGAACCGGTTGGATTAGAACTATATGAAACATAAGTCGTTCCATTATAAGTTGCGGTTCCCCAAATATAATCAACCCATTCAGGGAAATCGATGAATGGATTACGGTTATTTGTATAATTTTTGTAAAGGATGTTATTTCTTCTTATTTCATAATCATCGACTGGGTCGGAGTGATGCCAGTTAAGTAAATCGGTCATTATACCCATATAACCTTTTTGAGAAGCCGATGATGTGTATCCACTCTTTTTCCAATCACTTAGTGATTGCGATAAAGTTAAGTTCGGATTATTTCCGTTGATATTATCAGTGTCACTACCAGATAGATAGTTATAACGAGCGACCATATAAAATATTGCCCTAGCAATATCTCCTTTATCGCTATCTTGTGGCTCAAAAACACTAGTATCTCCGCCTAAAGTTAAAGAACTACCTCTCATATTGCCTTTTTGATTGGAATATTTTTTGCCACAATCGGTATCGATTTTCGATTGATTTACATAGCCAAAGAAATAGTTACTATGAATATTGTTTGAATAGCCATTACCTGCCATTAAATGCATTGGATCACCACGAGCACCACCACTTGTCGTATCGCTATTATCACCAGTCGTATCAAAACCTTCTGCTTTCGCCCAAACGTGCTCACGGTTAATACCCCATTCAGTTTGTTGATGGTCATCCCAAGCAGTTGTTTGATTAGTGACATCTCGATTTATGTATAAAGCATGAATATATGGGTTGTTCTTTGAATTAGATGCAGACGTTCCATATTGATAGTTTGTAATTTTATTGGTTGAGGAATTATAAGTTCCGTATTTAGTTGAACTAGCAGGAGAAAGATCCCAATCTCTATCTGTTATTTCATACATTTTCCAAATGTTTTCACCATTTGAATCGTATGAATAGTATATTTGATTAGTTTTTAAAATTGTTTTTAACCTTTTTAAAAGATTGTTTCCTTGTGCTTCGCTAGGAGTAAGATTTCTTAAATCCTTATAATAGGAACGAATTTCACTTTCCGTAGAGGCATTTAAATCAATAGTCGTTGGTAGACTTGTTTGATGGCTGTAACCATTAACTTCTTTGACACTTGTTAGAACAAAAAGAGCCGGTAACGACAAAGCCCCAATTCCTAAAAGAGTTATATACCTCCAAAATTTCGGCATAGAACAATATTAATTATTAAAAATAATTTTTACAATAAAAAATTAGTCTTTATATCGTGATATTAAAGAAAACACCACTATGTGGTGCTCTCTATTTAATAAAGTGGGTATATTCGGTTTCTTCTAAACTTGGAAGACCATATTTTTCTTTGCCTAAGGCAATTGATTTCATTAAGAAGACCATATTTCTAGCAACGATTCTAGCGTTTTGTAAACCTTCAAGATCTTTTTCAATTTGACCTTGTTCTCTACCAAAGCCATTATTCCAATATCTTCCAGAGGCTACGGGCATTTGATTGATCGTAAAATATTTGTTTAATTCATCAAATGTTGCAGTCGTACCTGCTCTACGAGCAACAGCAAAAGCTGCTCCTACTTTCATTCTTAGGTCTAAATGAGAGGAATAAAAGAGGCGGTCAAGAAGAGAAATAACGCTTCCATTTGCTGAGCCATAATAGACTGGAGAAACAACGACTAAACCATCGCTATTTTTAAGTTTATGAGCAAGCTCATTTACATCATCTTTAAAGACGCATCCATCGTGACTTGCGCAGTAATTACAAGCCATGCAACCACGGATAGTTTTACTTCCGATTTGATATACTTCATATTCGACTTCTTCATTGTCGAAAATGTAAGTCATTTCTTCGATTAATTTGGTAGAATTACCAACATTTCTTGGTGAACCATTAATAATTAATACTTTCATAGCATATTCCTCTTTATCTAACGATATTTTTACAATAATGCGTCATTCTTGCAATTAATTTTTAATAATTGAGAATCAAGAAACTGGGTTTTATAGTTGAATTGAGTCGAGAGCGAGCATGATGACAAAGCCAATGATGAAAGACCAGACTCCAAAATGATCATGACCTTCACTACTCATTTCTGGAATCATTTCTTCTGCCACAACATAAATCATGCATCCAGCAGCAAAAGCAAGTGCCCAAGGCATAATTCCTTGAATTTGCATTGCTAAGAATAAACCAAAAACTGCCGCGATTGGCTCCACTATTCCTGATAACATTCCAAATAAGAATGCTTTTGAAGATGAACCGGTTTCAGCTTTTATTGGCAAAGAAACCACTGCTCCTTCAGGAATATTTTGAATACCAATTCCAATTGCAAGAAGTAAAGCACCCATTAAAAGCGCAGAATTATTCGTTTGCGATAAAGCTACACCAAAGGCAATACCAACTGATAGACCTTCAGGTACATTATGAATTGTGACTGCTAGAAACATCTTAGATGTTTTTGACATTCTTTTTGCTTTTAAACCTTCGTCTTGTTTTTCGCTGACATGAAAATGTGGCACCAATTTATCGATACCCCATAAGAAGAGAGCGCCTAAAACAATTGATATAGCAACAATGACCCAAGTAGGCATATAAGAAACATTGGATTCTAATGCTGGTTTTATAAGCGAGAAAAATGATGCAGAAAACATCACACCTGCTGCAAATCCTGTAAAAATCTTTTCTAATTTAGGAGATATCTCCTTTTTTCTTATGAAAAATACAAAAAGCGATCCTAGAGTTGTACAAATAAAAATTAACGATATACCAATTAGAGGATAAACATAATCTTGCATATCACTACCTCCAATAAATATTTAGTGAATGGTAACTATATAAGTTAGTCACCACTAACTAGTATATCAATTCAATGTCATTAATCAATAAAAGATCCTCCATAATCTTTGGAGGAATTTTGATCTGATGTCAGCATACTAAACATTTGATACTAGTAGCTTTTTGGGCTTGAAAGTGACTTTTTTCGGACAAAAGTAACTCGCTACTTTTTAAATGTATTTTTCTTCTAATTGTTTTAGATAATCTTTTTTGATTTTTCTTATTTCACCAAAGAATTTAATCTCGTATTTGCTAAGACCTGCTTTTTGAATCTTGTATTTAATTAGTTCGAAATAACTAAATAAATCAGCGACCTGCATATAAACATTTTCTTGCTGAAGTGTTTTTACAATCACGACATTTTTAGAAAACATCCTGAAGGCAGTTAATAAAGCACCTTTTAGGAAATCTTGACCATTATCATAGTGAACTATGACTCTGTCATACTTTGATAAGTAATTTCCCAAACCCTTAACCGTAGCGATTACAGAATCAGTGATTCCTTCATATATTTCATTATTGATTTCTTTCTTTTCCGCAATGGAACATGTAACTTTAAACTTTGAATACTTCGCTAAGAGGAAAAGAATATAAAACAGATCTTGTCTTTCCTTTAATAAAGTCTCCTCATATGGTTTTTCTCCTCTAACAAGATTCCCAACGTGAACAAAATGATCACCACCAACAATATTTGATAACTTGCTTTCAAAAATTGCTACTTGCTTGTCGTTCATTTCCTTATCCGTCAAATCAACCATTACAAAAGCAACGGAATAGATTAAGTTATGTTTACTATAACTATCAAAGTTCCCACTTTCATCGATATAAATGTCAAGTTGTTTAGTAGTTTTTTCCATATTGATATAAAAGAAAAACGGGAGTCAATTCCCGCACTTCGATGGACCCCAGTTCCCTGTGTCCACTATTATTATTACACAGCGTCGTGAAATAATCAATTCTAATGGTAAGGTTTTGGGACCAAAACAAAGTTTGGGTTATATAATCTCATCCCCTCAATCCTTCCTCTAAAGAATAATTTATAATAGATTGATATTCAAACGTCACTTTATATTTTTACTTTGAGAATTTACGCATAATTTTGGAGGAATTTTGATCTGATGGCTCTCTTGTTCGATTTGGACACAATCGTATGTGAGATTGTGAAGTTCGTACATGAGATGCTAATTTTTCGTACATCAATCAAAGATTTTCGTACATTGAAATTATAGCAGTTTTATCATCTAAGCACCGGTACTTTTTTAAATCCTGTGTAATAGTTGAATTATAAAGTTTTATCGTTGAACGATAGGACATTGTTTTCGGTGGGTGAGAATTTATCCTTTTTTGACTTCACACAGATTGCTAAATACGATAATACACCAAACGATGGCTGGGAGAGACACTAAAGGATGAAAAAAAGGCCGAAGCACCACACATGGGCATCGGCTTAAATTCGCGGATGATTGTGACCCCTAGCAGGAATGAGAACCCTGGTCGTCGTCCGCCGCTTCCAAATGTAAAAAAGGGGTTGCCTTCACTTTTGGCAAACCCCGTTATTTGACCATATGCGACCTGCGCCGTGCGCGATGTCAGCAGTTCCAATAAAGGCTCAGGCTCTTGATGTACAAATTGGTCTCCGGCGAATCATCCATGGAGTAGAGACTTACATTGACTTCAACCACGGTTCCGTCGGTAGGCCCTTTGTCCCATTCGAGGTGCGCGGTGCCGTTCCCATCCCCGTCGAGTTCGAAAGAGGAGTTCCAATGCCCGACCTGGTTTCTGTCATCGTCGAGCAGGGTGATACTGTACTTGTCCCCCGTGTACATGTCGTTTTCGACGCCCATGTCGATCGCGAAATGGGTGAGGTTATTTATTCCGATCATCAGGGAGTAGCCGCAATCCCCTAAAAACGGTTCCGCTCCCACGAACCTTTCACCATCCCCAAAGGTGAGCTCCATGGACTCCGGCGCGACCGTCGTGTGGATGGGGTCGGATACACCGGTTGTGACATTAACGTCTTGACGACCCGACATGGACTCGAACTGGGATCCGGCGGCGGCGTTGAAGGTGAAACTTTTGCCCGTGGCCTTAGTCTCGAAGATGGCGTTTAGTTTCGGGCCTCCAATAGCTAAAGCGGTAACACCAACTGTGGAAGCTAACACTCCTATTGAGGCTAATAATAATGCTTTTTTCTTCATATTTTCTTTAAATCCTTTAAATAAAATAATCAATTAATTTCTTTTTATTTTATAGAAGGAGGATGGAAGGAGCAAGCACTTTGTGCTAGAGAGTGTTATTCACGTCATTTTTTATTCATTTGTTTTTGTTCAGTTTTGATACAAATATTCAAAAAAGTGCGACTACATCGCATAAAAAAGACTGATAACTAGTATCAGCCTTAACCTACGTTTCTGGTGCCTCCACGCAGAATCGAACTACGAATTAATCCTTACCATGGATCCGTTATACCACTTAACTATGGAGGCGATGCTTTAAATTATATATACGCTTACGCTATTAATCAATAGATTATTTTACGACTTCTCCAAACAAATCATAGACGAATGCACTAGTAATTTTGACTTTAACAATATCACCAATATTTAATGGATCTTTTGAGACGAATGAGATCTTACCATCGATATCGTCTGGAGCGTTCCAACTAGAACGTAAAGAATAGGTGTTTGATGACTTATTATAGTCTATGACTATTCCTTCCATTATTTCTCCGATTCTAGCCTTATTATTTTGATAGGAAATCTTCTTTTGAATTTCCATTATTTTAGCAAGACGAAGCTCTTTAATTTTCTCATTGATTTGATTTGGATAATTATAGGCAGGAGTGTTATCTTCTCTAGAATATTTAAAGGCTCCCATGTGATCAAATTTATTCTTTTTAGTGAATTCAACTAAATCTAAAAAATCTTCATCGCTTTCTCCAGGGAAACCAACAATATAAGTTGTTCTTAGTATTGGATTTTTAACTTTTGATCTAATCTTATCGAGTAAGATTTGATAATCTTCTTTACTTCCCCGACGATACATGGCTTTTAAGACGTTATTTGACGAATGTTGGAACGGAATATCAAAATAAGGTTTAACGGCTTTGCTAGAGGCTATAAAGTCAATTAATTCATCACTTATTTCATCTGGATATAAGTAAAGTAAACGAATTGAATAAAAACCAATCTTTTCTAATTCTTTTAATAAAGAGACGATATTTTTGCCTTCTTTTAAATCAGTTCCATAACGAGTTGTGTCTTGGGAGATAACTGCTAATTCTTTGACGCCTTTAGAATATAAATCTTTGGCTTCTTTAATTAGATCATCGAATGGTCTAGAACGGAATTTTCCTCTAATAAGAGGAATTGCACAATAAGCGCAGCAATTATTACAACCTTCAGATATGCGAAGATAAGCCATATATTTTGGAGTGGACAATAACCTATTAAATGGATCAAATCCTTTAATATCTTTCACTCCTAATAACTCTTCTAATTTCTCATTTAGTTTTGGATAATCTCTAATCGGTACCCATAAATCTACTTCTGGAATTGAAGTTTTAAGTTCATTTAAATATCTTTCGGTTAAACAGCCTGTTACAACTACTTTTTTACCATAATTGACAACATCTAAAATGTTTTCAATCGATTCTTGCTTACTAGCTTCGATGAATCCACAAGTGTTAACAATGATGACATCGCTTTCTTCAATGGTATTAACACATTTAAATTTTGAAGCGTTAAGCATGCCTAAAATAATCTCGCTATCAACGAGGTTTTTCGCACATCCTAGAGATATTAGACCAACTTTGATCATGAGTAAACTATAGGTAATTTATCTTATATTTGCAAGTAAAAAGCCTTCTAGATTAGAAGGCTCTTAATAATCTTCAGATTATAATCCGAAACATTTTCTCATTAGGAATGGATAATCGACGAATGGATTTCTATTTCCTTGAATCTTTTGAACGTTGTTATTACGGAATATTTCTGTTTCGCTTACAGGATCAAGTTCATTCCATCTCACTAATGTTTCATAGACTTTGTTATCATCATCATAACCGATGACATCTCTAAGAGATAATGAACCACAATAATCATCCCAGTTAACATCGCCCATTCTTGAATAATGAATGTAAACATAAACTAAGATTCGAGCAACATCGCCTTTCATTTGATCGGCTGGTTCACTATATTGTGAGAATTCGCTTGCTGTACAAAGGAGTGAATATGGACCACCATCACCCATGACAACTGCTTTTTGTTTTTCAGCTTCGCTAAATTCTTTAAAACGAGAATCACCACGAGCAGTATTTACTTTAGATGTACATGGTCTAATATGGTATAAATCGGAACCACCACCAACATAGTTGGTGCCATCGACATAATATTTTGGATCTGTGTAGTTTTTATGAACCCACATTCCACCGCTTTTTGCACATGGCCAAACGTGTTCTTTTGTAAAGGAAGTTTTATATTCAGTTTGCTTACCAGTATAGAAGAATTCGTTCTTTTCAACTGATGCAGAAACTTGGTCAACTGATGTATTACGATTTGCGTTTGGTTTAACGTATGTTGCGAATTGTGAATATTTAATTAAGGTATGGTGAGTGGCAAGCATGAGTTTATGAAGCTCAAATTGTAAAGCTGCACCTTGTGTACCATTTAAATTAAATTTAGATGTGTCATAATAACTATCTTTTTTAACTTCGGTAGCAGATGGGTCGTAAGTTGGATCTTTCTTTTCTCCTCCACCACCAGGAAGACAACCACTTAGAAGTAAAGCAGTCATAGGAATGAAAATTAATTTTGCTAATTTCATAATTCATTCTCCTTTATATATAAATTATATTTTTATATATTTTTAATTTCAACCACCCGAATCTTTAAATAATCACAATTAATAAAAGATAAAAGAAAAGGGTGATATAATCACCCTAGTTTAATTTGGCGTCTTTTTTTATTAACTTATATATTCGACTTGATGTCTATACATGTGTTGGCAATAGACACGAACAGATTTGGCATTTAAATCAAAACCAACAGTATAAGCTTCAGCTGTTACTGAGATATCAATTTTTGTCGATGTTGATTTATTTACATATTCGTATTGGTTAACGACATATGCTTCATAATCAAAATGAGCAGCAACTGTTTTCGATTTATCGAATCTATTTACAGGTAAAACATAATCTGTTTCAAACCACTTTGGTGCGTGGACAAATTTATAATCTTCGCCATATTCAGAGAATTCGGCTAAGCCAAATTTAGCAATGAAATCCTTCATAACTTGTTCGTCACCTAAATAAAGACTATAAAGGTATTGAGTATAAGAAGTTCCGCTTGATGGTGTTGAATAAGCATATGTTCCATATCCATGGCTAGAATAGAAAGATTCTTTAGTAGAAGCTAAATATTCTACTGCGGTCATAGAGTATGAACCGGTATGATCAACTGCTCTTTTACCTGAATTTTCTTCAAGTAAAGTATTGAAACCAAGAATAAATTCACTGACTGTATAAGATGAGCCAGTGCTAATCTTATCGGTTTCATTTGGTTTATATGATAAACCTTTTCTAACAACTTCACCCATTTCAGTATACGATTTTTCAGAAATAGCGTATTTTGCGTTATTAATTGCATAACCAACACCAGTAACAGTAATGCCACCAAAAGTTAAAATGATGTTGAATACTAAACCAACAACGACTATTCTTTTACCTTTGTTGATAGCCTTTGGCCAAACAAATTGCATAGCAATACCAATAACAAGAAGTATTGTGCAAATAAGAGATAGGGTTAGATAAGAATCACCATGATTTCTTGTAAAATCTGGACCCCATGCCAGAATGCCCATTACCATAAAGGCGACGGCAAAACCTAAAAGGATGAAAGGAACTAAGATTAAAATTAATCTTTTCCAACCAGCTAGGTTATGATTTTCGACTTTGTTTTCTTCCATTAAAAAGATCCTCCTTTGAAACAAAAACAACGACTGATTAATATAAATATAACAAAAAGTATGCAATATTGGAATATATATCGTTAATTAAGGAAAAGAAAAGGGTGAATTAATCACCCTAATTAAGCTTGATTTTTATCGAGCTGTTTGATTTTTGCTCTATATTTCACCATTTCTTCACTGTTTGCTAAGACAAAGTGTCCTGGAACAATCTCTTGAAGAGTTGGTTTTTCTTTCGAATAATCATGCTCAGTCATTGGATTATAGACATGTCTTTGACGAACTTTTTCTGATAATGGATCTGGCTTTGGAATAGCAGATAGTAACGCATCAGTATATGGATGAAGAGGATGCTTGAATAATTCATCAGAATCAGCAAGTTCAACGATTTCACCAAAATACATAACCGCGATACGATCGCAGAAATATTTAACAACTGATAAGTCGTGAGCAATGAAAAGGATTGTTAAACCCATTTCTTCTTTAAGATCATTAAGTAAATTAATGATTTGCGCTCTAATTGAAACGTCAAGAGCAGAGATTGGCTCATCGCAGATTAGGAAATCTGGATTCATGATTAAAGCACGAGCAATACCAATTCTTTGACGTTGACCACCACTAAATTCATGTGGATAACGTGATGCATATTCAGGAATAAGTCCAACTTTCTCTAAAACTTTAGCGACTTTTCTTGAATTGGCATATTTGTTATGTTGACCTTGAATATGTAGACCTTCTTGAATAATATCCTCAACGGTCATTCTTGGGTCAAGAGAGTCAACTGGATCTTGGAAAATCATCTGCATTTTCGACATCAATTTTTTATCGACGTGTCGATTGTCATAATTGATCTTTTTAATGGTCTCTTTTTGAGTCTTTTTGACCTCTAAAACATGAGCTTTAATCTCCTCACGTTCCTTAGCATATTTTGCCTTAATTTCTTCGTGTTTTTTCGCAATTTCTTCTGCGCTTAATTTGCTCTTTTCTTCTTCAGTATTAGCTTTAGCTAATGTTGCAGTTTTTTCTTTCGAAACTGAAGCAAGTTCTCTTGAGAGAGCAACCTTTGATTTTAGATAGTTAGTTTTGAGGTCTCTAAGGGCATTTTTCTTCTCTTCAAGAGTGTACTCGCTTTTGGCGACTCTTACATCTTCAAAATAGTCGCTTCTAAGCATGGAAAGTTGCGTCTTTAATTCCTCTTCTTTTGTGGATAATTCGCGAAGTTTATTAGCGGTCTCTTTAGTGACGCTAGCATACATTAATTCATTCTTTTCGTTAATGTAAGATTCTCTAATGCGGTTTTTGCCTTTGATTCTCGACCACTTGATTTCTTTTTCATTCCATCTTTTACCAGCGGATATTCTATATCCTTTAAAATAGATGGAACCAGAGGTGATATCATAGAGTCTAATTAGAGAACGACCGGTTGTAGTTTTACCACATCCAGATTCACCAACAAGACCAAAGCATTCACCTTTTTTAATATCGAAGCTGACGTCGTGCACCGCTTTTGTTTTTAAAGCATTTGGTCCATGACCAAACTTAAAGAATTGTTTAAGGTGACGAACGCTTAATTCAATATTATTTTCAACAAGTTCAGGACGATAAGTAACTTTATGGTTAGACATTATTTCTTTCCTCCTTTCTTGTTCGCTTTTAATGAATTAGCAATACGAGTTTTAACGATTTTTGGCATCTCAACTTTTGGAGCACGTGGATCAAGTAACCAGGTAGCCGCATAGTGAGTTTCACTAACTTTAAATAAAGGAGGTTCCTTCTTAAAGTCGATGGCCATCGCATATTTGCTTCTTAAAGCAAAGGCATCACCAACAGGAGGATAAATCATGTTAGGTGGAGTTCCTGGAATTGCTTCAAGTTTTTCATTTGAATCAATATCTGGGATAGAAGAGAGTAAGGCCCAAGTATATGGATGACGTGGGTCATAGAAGATTTCATCTTCTGTTCCATATTCAACGATCTTACCAGCATACATAACGGCAACTCTATCCGCCATATTAGCAACAACACCTAAATCGTGGGTGATGAAGATACAAGAAAGATTTCTTTCAACTTTAAGACGATTGATAAGTTCAAGGATTTGAGCTTGAATTGTAACGTCAAGAGCGGTCGTTGGCTCATCGCAGATAATAATATCTGGATCAGCAGTTAAAGCGATCGCGATAACGATACGTTGTCTCATACCACCAGAGAATTCGAATGGATATTGTCTAAATCTCTTCTCTGGTTCGCTAATACCAACCTCTTTCATAATCTTTAAAGCTCTTTCTTTAGCTTCAGCTTTAGAGATACGAAGTTGAGAGATATATCTTTTTCTTTCCTTCTTTAAGTCTTTACGAATATATAAGAGGGTTTTATTTGGATGATTGATTCTATCATCTTCGATGATTCTTTTTTTATTTTCACGATGTTTTTCTAAGATATTTGCTTTATATTCACGAACTTTTTGTTTCGCGACTTTCTCTTTCGCTTTAAAAGCAATTCTTGTTTCCTTAATGATTGGATTATATTTTGCTTTTAATTCTGCTTTTGCGTCTTTTGCATTTTCACTTGCTAAAGCAATCTTTTCATCATATTCCTCACGAACTTTATCTTCTTGAAGTTTGGCTTTTTCTTTTAAAGATGATACTTCGGCTTTAACAGCTTCTTTATCTTCTTTATATTTTGCTACTAATGTAGCAAGCTTTTCATTTTTGATATCTAAAGCTTCTTGTTTAGAAGAGTTATATTCATCTTTAGATATTTCTTCTTTTTCAAGCTTTTTATTTAGACTATTAATCGTATTTTGATAAGCTTCAGAGATCTTGAATTCTTCCACTCCAAAGTCTTGTTTTAAGGTGTAGAGTCTAGAAGAGATTTCATTAGAGGCGAGTGAACGAGCCTTATTGATCTCTTTTTTCTTTTCAGATTTTAAGAATTTGATGTTTTCTGTGTATTTTGCTAGACCGCTCTTAAGTTCGGTAATTGCGTTTTTATAAGCAACTAATTCATCAGAAACTTCTTCTTCATAAATTTTTCTAGTTCTAGAAGCATTGATCAACATTGCTTCAGTGATTTGTTTACCAATTCTAACAATTGGGTTAAGTGAAGAAAGTGGGTCTTGGAAGATCATACCGATCTTATGACCACGAATTCGATGGAATTCATCTTCACTTACTTTGGTAAGGTCTTCACCTTCATACATGATTGAACCGTCGACGATTCGACCATTTGAGGCTAAAATACCCATGATTGTTTTCGAGGTGACTGATTTACCTGAACCAGATTCACCAACGATACATAAAGTTTCACCTTTATATAAATCAAAGGAAACACCTCTAACGGCTTGGACATAACCATGATCTGTGGAGAAGTTGACACGTAAGTTCTTAACAGAAAGAACGATTTGTTTGTTTTCCATTATTCTTCTTCTCCTTTCAAAGATGGGTTGACCGCATCACGTAAACCATTACCAAACAAGTTAAAGGAAATCATAACAAGCGCAATGATTACTGATGGGAATAATAATAAGAATGAATTTGTTGATAATTCAGTTTGGTTATAGGAAAGAATGACACCCAAAGAGGCTAAATTCTTTAAGCCTAAACCTAAATAGGAAATCGTTGCTTCAGAGAAGATAACGGATGGAACCATTAAGACTGCTGAAGTAATAATTGTACCCATAGCGTTAGGTAAGATATGTTTAGCGATAAGTCTAGCATCGCTTGCACCTAACGTTCTTGAGGCTAAAACATATTCTCTACCTCTAAACCTATAGAACTGTGTTCTAGTAGTTGCAGCTGTACCAATCCAACCGGTTAAACATAAAGCGATTGCAAAGGTAATGAAGTTCGAACCTAAATGGATGATGACTAATGTCATAACGACGATCCAAGGAATACCAGAAAGGATATCGGTGAATCTTTCCATAATTAAGTCGACTGTTCCGCCGAAGTAACCGGAAACAGCACCATAGATTAAACCGAATATAAAGCAAACAACGGTTGTAATAATACCAAGGAGTAAGGAAGTTCTAAGACCTTCAAAGACATATTTAAGCATGTCTCTACCACTCTTATCAGTTCCAAATAAGAATCTTGGCATTGAATCATAACCAAAGACTTTATATTGATATACTTTTGCGTGAACGAAGGAAATAGTGCCATCATAGTCGATGTTAAAGTCTTCGATTGTTAAATCTTCAACAAGAGGACATTTATCTTTATTTAAGATATGACATTTAAATGTTGTCTCATCAATATAACGATTACCTGTTTCTTCATCTTGTTTAGTAATAACTTTTAAATCAAGCCATTTATTACGACGATACCTTTCAAGTGAAGCATATGGGAATGATATATCATCTTTAACACCTAATTTAGCTTCATAAACATCATAAACAAAGTCGCAGAAATAGACTTTTGACATGTGCATTAGTTTTTCACCAGTATTTGACCAATATGCTGGGTTAGGTTTTGCGTTAATTTGTTGTTCTCTTAAGAAACATTCAGTTGCATCGCTAAATGATGGAGCGACAAACGAATTAGCAAATACGGCATCATTAGAATCAGTTGCTAAGACAATGCTTTTGATAAGTGAACATGTATTAGCATGATTCAATGAGTTTTTAAGTCTAACGGAGATATAAGGTGAGACAAATGATGTTTCACTTGTCTTTTCTTTAATGATTGATGAAATGTTGATTCTTGCTTCTTTCTTTGAAGAGATGCTAGAGCCAATATTATGGGTAACTGAATATTCAGTTAATTGAATTGATTTAACATCATCTCCACTAAAATAGTTAAAGAATAAAGCTGTTTCACCTAAA
>Ga0256404_1009020_pt1 | contig 14551 bp, 11 predicted proteins | sample RumenRJG_01DNA_FD_185990 | JGI IMG/M metagenome (GOLD analysis project Ga0256404, IMG submission 185990) | Bovine rumen microbial communities from Lethbridge, Alberta, Canada - RJG_01 | ecosystem: Host-associated > Mammals > Digestive system > Stomach > Rumen | place: Canada: Alberta | collected...
GCCCTTGATGCCGCAGCCTACCCATGTTCTGTGACAGTTGCCACACGACAATGCGGCTTTCGCCACACGGTTACGTGGCATTCGCCACGCGACAATGCGGCATTCGCCACACGGTTACGTGGCGTTTGCCACACGTTTAACCCTTTTGGTTGACTATGTAGTTTAACGCTTTTGGTTGAGTACTTTAAGCCTTATTTTTAATGTTGGTTGACCCGGTTAAACATTACTTTTATATTTGGTTGATACATGTGCGGCTTAGTCACGTTTATGGTTGATACAGCCGCTGCATAAGCAAAAACATAACAGAACAAGAGAGGTGTAAAGGCGGAGGTCTCACCTCCTGCTCTCGTTCCGGTCTCGCATAAAGCAAGACATTCTTTTGGGGTCACCTGTGAGTAATCACATTTTGCCGGCTTCCTACGTGCTCAGGAACATCCAGACCAGCTCGTCGCCATATTTCTCAAGGACAAATTTCAGGGCAGCGTTGGTAGACGCACAGCCTTTTTCGGCCCCTCTTTGGAATGTAGTTTTTACTCATTGGCATAAATTGTATTAGTGAAACAAAAAAAGTCGGCTCTTATTAGGGTCGGCTTCAACGATATTGTCTACAAAAATAAGCATTTACTTTTGATTTGATACTATTGTACGCATATAATTTCTTGTCTATTAGGATATTTTGGTATTTATATGTGGTCGGTTAAGACCTCTGCGTGGTCTGTAAGTGATCTGAAGGAAATTCATCGATTTGAGAGATCTTTTAGACACGCAGCAAAGCAAAACATTTTTTTCTCATTGGCTTCAAAAAAACTTTCTCATTATTTTGTATTTTTCAATATTTCTTCATAAATTTGCCAATGTTAACCATATCCGAAACCTTATCGGCTGATGCAGGGTGTGTCCCTTGTGGCTGTCCGCCAATGCAGAAGCCCGCAGAGGGTGGGAAGAGCTGCTCATGAGGAGCGGCTTGACTGTGGGAACATATATATGATGAAGGCGTTTACTTGACGCTTTGTTCTTGACACTCTGAAATCTGGAAAATTTCTATTATCGTCTAAGAACATGGCAACGGTAGATGTTCACAGGTGTGTTATCACCAAAGCCAGCGGTGTACCTTATAATTATTTATAAGGTGCGCCAAAGGTGAGGTACACATATTGGCGTGGGCTTCTGCGTTACTCGTTCAGACGATAATAGGCAATCCAGAGCCTCAGAGTGTGGGACGAGTAACAGGTACAGACTCCCACGCTTTTCTCGTATATACCTAAATTGAATAACCTACAAGTATTGGGAGCCACTTGTAAAAATGTGCTGACGAAGTGATTAGAATCTCTAATGTCATACTATATTTAATAAGTGTCATGTTGTGCTATAGTTGTACTAGTGTTAGTAGTGCATCTGGTTATAGCCGTGAAGAGATAAGTGAGATTATTTCTTCGGGGAACTATGATGATATGATAGAAGCATTAAATGCGGGGCTTGAAGAATGTGCTACCGTGAAAGACAATTATTTCGCAGGTGATGTGACAGACAATCAAGCTAAAGCAAAGATAGAAGAGATAATGAGTCGGTATGAACCACTCTCTGAGAGACTTCAAAAAGCAGACTTGAAAGGAGAATTGACATATAATCAGCATAAGGCTCTGTTTGGATTATTATCAAAAGCAGTTAGTTATACGGCAGATGGACTTAACAAGGTGCTTAATGATATGGGATTGTCTAACGACGATCAGGAAGACGAGCCATCCAATGAATAGTCTCTTATAATAATACAATCTAACTCTACACTTTTTTACAATAATAGTTGGCTATGAGAAATATAAAAACATTCATTAGAAGTGTTGCTTCTGTAGGAGCATCGATCTTGCTCGTTAGTGTTATGAGCAGTTGCCATAGTGGTGAAACGACATCTTTTAGAGATCAATTATCGCAATATCTCGAGAAGGACTTGCCAAAAGTGTCCGTAAGTTCCGATAAGTATGCTGCTTACTTTGATTTTACGGGTGTGCTGACGGCATATTCTGATCCAAATACAGCGCAGACATTCAATGGACTAACTCAAAAGATTACAAGCCAAGGTGACAAGTTTGACAACTATAAGCTTGGTGATTCAAAGATTGAGCCACTATCAGGTACGTTTAGTCCAGCCCAACAGTTCGCTATTCTGCATAATACCACAGACGAGTATGCCTTTTATGCGCCGATAGAGAAGACCTTGAGCAAGATCGCTGATGAGGGGAGACCGGCTGTCTTGGTAACCGACTTTGAGGAATACACTCCTGATGGAATTGTTTATAAACAGGCTTATGCTACTCCCTATTTTGAGAAGTGGCTGTCAAGGGGCGGTGATATCACATTCTATGTGACGAACTATAAGGAGGGCTCTGTTCCAAAACATTTGTATTATGTGGTTTTTGACTATAATCAACACAATCTGTTGAAGATGGTTGAAGAGGGCCTGCAAGACAAGCCTAAGAACTATCAGTGCTTTACCTTATCCACTAACTCTTATCCGATGGAGACTGCATATCCTAATGCCAATGCGGGCGGCACATACCATGATGCTTCTGGTGAGGATATCATTTTCGGTTCTGTAGAGGATGGCAAGTTGCCTGACTGTCATTTTATGATTGACAGCTTGCATGCTGAAAGTTATGTCTTTGCAAACAATTGGACAGATAGCTATAGCAATGCCAAGGATCAGACTAAGGTTAACGACCCGTCGAATCCGGCATTCACGCACGTCTTCGACAAATTGTTCGTCGATCTGTCTCATTCCGATTCTTACAAATTGAAGAAATTGGCTGTCAAAGTAACTGATGTACAGAATGACTTCGACAAATATACGGCCTACTTAGCAGCCATCAACAATAAGCCTAAGATAAGCAAGGAAGATGGCGAGACGGTAGTGGATTTCTCTAATGCTAAAGACGGTGAGCAATATTATGATGAAAACGGAAAAATGCTCCATGAGTACGACTATGCTAAGTCTCCCGGAAAGATTGGCGAGGTGCAGGACATGCTGGTGTTTGATGACAAACTATTCAACAGCACATACGCCAAGAATCCGGCTAAGACAGAGTTGGGTATTACATTCAGTCCAAACTTTAATGGTACGCTGTCACCTAATATAGGTGATCCCAGCGACCTTCTTCGTGTTGACATTGTCATTGCAGATGCTGAGATTTGTTCTCAGCCGAGAATTAATGAACTGTTTTATTGGCCGGGCAACGATTGCCTTTCTTCGGCTATTATGAATGTGCTGCAAGACTTGATGCCAATTGGCAAGCCTATATACAGCTATTTCGTAAGAACTTTGTAATAACGAAACTAATTAAAAACTTTATATTATGACAACACTAATTTTAGCTGCGTTCTCCACGACCTCTGCTTACCTTTTTGGCGTTATTGTAGCACTGGTGCTCATTCTCATTTCTGCCTTAGTAGCAAACCTTATTGCTTTCAAACCTGATCGCTCTGACGTGAAAGCACGTAAGGTGTGGTTCTGGGTGTTGGATATCCTTTGCCCTGTATTCACATTCCTTATTTCTTTCCTTGTGGTGTACATTGGACTGAAATCCCATAACCAGCAGGATAAATATATGATTGCGATGGCAATAGCTTCTGCCATTTCCTTTTTCCTTTATCTGGTTTTAGGTCTCATCGCAGCCAAGGCTAACAAAAACGGGAAAATTGGCAACTGGTTCTAACAACATTTTGCGACTATGAGTGAAAGTAATAAGCAATTGTTTGTCGTTGCTATTGGGGGAACGGGCATGCGCTGTTTGGAGTCGTTTGTTCACCTCTGCGCTATTGGTATGTTCGATAGTGAGGAAATCAATGTCCTTACGCTCGATACTGATCAGACCAACGGCAATAAAGGACGTGTGGAGCAACTTATCGAACTCTATAACAAGATAAAGTCGGCAGACCCGGCAAAGATAGATGGAGGTACACCTAATGTAGATACTTTCTTTTCTGCAAAAATAAATTTATATAAGTTCTTTACGGACTATACCGATCAGCAACACAAGACATATAAGCTTCTCTCCCAAATGTCAAACTTGACACCGGAGCAGGATGCCGACAATGAGGATTTGGCACGTTTGTTTCTTGATGAGGATACGGTGCAGCAGTTCGAGCTCGATCATGGGTATAGAGCACAAACTCACCTTGGCAGCATGCTGATGTATCATGGCATCGTTGAGGCAGCAATCCACTATGCTCAAGACAAGGACAAGGCACACGAGCAGGAGAAAAAACTCTGTGAGTTCCTTACGAAATTGGCTCAGGCTGGGCAGGCAGCTCGTGTGTTCGTGTTCGGCTCTGTTTTCGGTGGTACAGGTGCCTCGTCCATTCCAGTCATACCGACGGCATTCAAGGATGCGACGGCTATCTGTACCACGAGTGCACTTGATTTGAGTAAGGTGAAGTTTGGATCCACTCTTCTCACACAGTATTTCACATTCCCGGCACCCGACGACAGCCAACTTGCCAAGCAAAAGGTTGTTGCCAATTCACAAAACTTCGCTCTGAACAGTCAGGCTGCGCTACAGTTCTATCAGGGTGATCCTACGGTAAAGGCTGTTTATAAGCGGCTTTATCTTATCGGATGGCCTTTGCCACCAGATGACAAGATGGTGAGCAAGAGCGATAAGCCGATTACTGGCGGAGGAGATCAAAAGAATGCCTGCCATGTTGTAGAACTTATGTCGGCTTGCGCTGCTTTCGACTTCTTCAACTTGAGTGATGATGATCTGTCGAGTAAGGATACTCAATACGTTTATCGCTCTGTGCATTATGATGCCAACTCATTTGATTTCGAAGGATCTGACTTTGTGGGAAGCTATGGGAAAAAATTCATGAACAAACTGGGTGCCATGTTCTCCTTTGCACACGTGGTGCTTGCAAAGCAAGGTGCAGCATTTGGCATGGAAGGTGTGAAATCGTTGCTTGGCCGACTGCACGACCAACACATCACTGATTTTGATTCATTGGAAGACAGTCAGGCTAAGGAGATTGACAATTACCTGAAACTCTTTGGCTATGAATATAATGAGAAGGCTGACATTATCGTTCCGGGATGGATCTACCAGATTAGAGCATCGGTAGAGCCGGGCAAGTTTATTTTTGACCCTAAAGCTTTCCCCCGAACACGGCGTGAGATCGAAAAAGTCGATCCGGGAGATATTTTCTCTGATGAGAAATACCAATGGAACAAGAAATGGCCCAACGATCGTTATGATTACTTCATCAAGACGACGGTCACTAAAAGTCTGCCACGTGAGGACCAGAAAGTCAATACTGTCAAGGAACGCTTCTTGGCCTCTATCTACAATGGTATTACCAATTCCCAGAATATTAAAGAGGATTAATTATGGCAAGTATAAACACGAAAGCTTTAGTTATCAATGTTCTTTCAAAGTCGGTGCCCCTGGGTGTTGCGTCAAAATGGACCGACATCACAACCCAGATGCCGAAGTTCACCCACGATATTGTTACACCCGGGCTTGACGACAAGAAGCACAAGACTGATATTTCCGCCTTGGTATCCGGTGTGCCAACAGTATTTGCCCGTGCTGACCTCTTCAAAACTGCTTTAATTTATTCAGGAACCGACAATGCCAATGGAGCGCTGAACGACTTTTACAATGACTTGGTTGATGAGTGGAAGGGTCTTATTGGCTGTCTTGCACTCAAGCCAAACATCATAACCATCAAAAAAGTTGAACTGGCTTACAGTGACAGCAAGCCTATAAAGGAAACTTATAATATTTATGAACCCAAGGGCGCCTTTGGCAATATGCTTTTTGAGCAACGCGCCGCATGGTGTCTGAGAAAACGTGCGCAAAACGAGGACCTCATACCGTTCATTAATATTATTAAGATAGGTGATCAGGTAGTAGGTGGTACGTCACCATTTACCTTACTGTTCACGGCTCCCAAATATTACTTAGAAGAGAGTGCTGATACACCTTTTATTAGAGATGGAAAATTTACAGACCCTCTCAAGTCTGGGCTGGAACCTAATCAGTTGTTGGCGCTCTATGCCTATGTCGACAATATTATCGCCAAGTGCCCGCAGTTTACTAACTATTTCATTCCTCAGGGTGAGAAGAACTCTCTTGTCAACCTGACTAAAGAGCGTGACTGCCTTAATAAATGGAAAGAAGAGATAGGGAAACTATTGGATGAAAAGGGTATAGCCAGAGAGACGGCAAGCGCCAACCCAGTGAAGGTGTTCTCTGAACCTTTCAACATAGTGTTCAACCTTACTTTTGAACTTTATGGGCTCAATGGCGTAATTTACAGCAAGGCTGTTGAAGGCTCGCAGATCTTCAATGCCGATGACCTCTTGCTTGACGACAAAACCACCGAAGTTATCCGAATTCCATCCTTAGAGCGAAACTATAAGGAAAATCCGAAGTATTATGAGAACTTCCCTGTTACTTTGCTCAAGGCTCGTATAGAAGGCAGCAATGACAGTGCTTTCTTCGTAGTACCTCTTAGTGAAAAGGGGATTGATGTGTTCGGACAAAGCCTTGGCGCACTTATAGGGCAAGAGCAAAACAATAGTGCCTTAAAATCACGTTTGGAAGCCTCTTACAGCAAGGATAGTAACAAGTTGTCTGTGACACTCAAAGTGACTACCAACGATGGGAAAAGTAAGGAGTTAAAACGCGACTATGCGGTGAGTGCTGAGAATCTTCGCAACGACGACTTGCTGTTGTGGCCAAACTTCATATCGCGCCATTGGAATAAGTATTTCCTTTATTCTGAACTTCCTCAAAGAGGCTCGGAAAGTCCATTCCGTGCCATCCCGTTTGTCGGAGATGAACAGAAGTCAACACTTGACACAATAAAGGATAGTGATGACAATATCATCTATGTAACAAGTGGAAGTAGTGAGTGGAATGATTTGAAGACTCGCATGCTTATAGTCTCTGACGAGCGTGTCAATTACAATCAGTATAAGTATGAGATCTTCGAGAGCCGGCATCCTTTCAAGGGTATCAAGTTAAACAAGAGTGGTAAGACTTGTGGCTTCTTGGTAATCAGATATTCGCTTGTTAAAGACAACAATATGCCATGGAACGATCTCTCAGGTGATTTGAACACCCTTTCGCCTGTTAATCTTGGTATCGACTTCGGTAGCACTAATACTTCCGTTGCTTACTACGATACCCGGAGGTCCAACCCGGAGGGCATCCAATTCCATGATATGCGTGTGTCGCTCATTCAGACAGCACGAGGTTTTGGGAATGTTGACCTTCCAAGGGAAAATAATGTATTTTTCTTCCAAGGTCAAGAAATAGAATCGAACTCCATCAAAAGTATGCTTTCTCTCCAGGATGAGCGTAGATTTCCAAAGGATGCAAACCTTGAATTGTCTCGTTATCAAGCAGTTTCAGGCGGTTTCCCATGTTTCTGCAAAAACCTGCCGGTCTCTTCGGTGACGGGCGACAAGATTAACATCACTTTCCCAACAGGCTTGACAGCACAATTGGTCAACAATATGAAATGGAGTGATCAGGAAATAGACAAGGACCACAAAAAGGCTTTTCTCTCTTCACTGCTACTTCATATTTATGCCCAGCTCTTCACGGAGGGTATGTATCCAAAGAGTCTTAACTGGAGCTATCCCTCTTCGATGAGCGATAGCCTGGTTAAGGACTATAATGCTATTTGGAAACAACTTGAGGATGTTACTCCGGTTATTGATGATCAGGGTGCTAAGGTAAAATTGGATGTTGCCCAATGGAAAGCACGCAACATTAATGTGGAAGAAAGCGTTTGGGGTAATATGGAGAGTCAGACTGATAATGGCTGGGGCACCATGGACACTCTGTCTTCCCAAAACAACAACTGGTCAAACGACGGCCAGAATACAAATAATGGCTGGGGCAATTCTGATGCCGCTACCGAAACGAATGGTTGGGGCGAAGCCAATGGCGTGCCGCAAGCCAATGGCTGGGGCAACAGCGCAGGTTCTCAACCTAATGGCTGGGACATGGTAAATGCCTTTAACAGACATCAACAGAAGGTGGAAATACCAGATCTTAAGCCGGATGAAGGCCCGATCAAGTTTGATTTTAAATATGTTGACATGGGCCACTGCCTTACAGAGGCCGAGGCCGTAGCTAATTTCTTCACTACAGCTCAGCAAGGTACTGAAATTAGCAGTGACAGTAAGTATCTCACCTTGTGCTTTGATGTTGGTGGCAGCACAACTGATATCTCCGCTTTGGCTTACATGACGAATGTCCAAAGTGGAATTCAGTCGCCTGCGCTCATCAAACAAAATTCCATTAGGTTTGCTGCGCAACGTGTCTCGATGGCTACGTCAGCTACCTACAAATCCTTCAAGAAAGTGCTTGATGAAATCTGTAACAAATACAACATTAAAATTGTAGGCTTGAACTTAGGTCCATCCACATACTCCAAGGAAACGGCTCCGTATTTCTTCGAGCAGATGGTTGACAATCTCAATGACCAGCAGATGTTGTCATTCTACAACAGCATTGCAGTTAATTGTCCGCATCTGTTCTGCATCAATATGTACGTCACGGGCTTGATTATGTACTATGCCGGTCAGTTGTCGTATAAACTCATCCGGGAAATACGGCGAAGTGAGGAGACTCCAAGTCCCAATTGGAAGCCCTGTGAGCAGATTGCCTTTGCGGGAAAGGGCTCCAGAATCTTTGAATGGTTCAGTTGCACTAACTTAGAGAGTGCCCAAAACTATTGTATGACTATGTTTATCAATGGATTTGGTGGCATTAAGCAAGCGCAGCAGTTCCTTGATTGTCCTCCAAATATATTGTTGCACGCTAATCCATCCTCAAGCAATAAGTATGAGGTCTCAAAGGGTCTCACTGTTGCGATACTTCGTCATAATCAGGATGCCAATGGAGGTTTGATGGTACCGTCATGTGACGATGCCATTGAGGTCTTGGGTGAGGATGGATTCTCTGTCAAGACGAAAGATGGAAAGATTGTGCCACTAAGTTTTGACAATGGCATCACAGACAAGATGATGGAGTATTTGGGCCCTTATTTCTTCGGACCGACTGATGGCACAGGTGAGATGAAATGTAAGAGGTTTATGGACTTCACCAATATCTTCTATACTTATGCTAAGCAGTTGTTCGGCTTGGATCGTTTCGTAACCCAACAGGACTTTATGAACGGCTTTGCCAACATGAACATTAACACTTATATTAAGTCATTGCCCGAGTATAAGAAAGCAATTATAAACAAGCCTAAACTTAACAAGTTTTCGTTTGTGGCCCCTGTTATAATCCTTGAGGGTATGAAGTTCTATGACGAGGTGCTATTAAAGAAACTTTCAGAGTAAATATGAATTTCTGTGTTGCGATAGAGTTATCAAAGAAGAGCATTTCATTCCTTTATTATAGAAGTGACAGTGCGGAGCAACGGTTCAAGTATTTTGAGGGCTTGAACCCGGTGCTCCCGTTGGCTATCTATTGTAAGGACAATGATATGGAAATTGGCAAGTGGGCTCAGGACGAAGCACTTAGAGGCAACCATAATGCTTATACGTCCGTATTCAGTAACCAAGGTACCTACAGGTTCCGCGGTAAGACCTGTCCTATGAATACGCTGGTTTATAATGCCATTCTGGTAAAATTGGAGTATTTCTTCAATCAAATCCTTCTTGGCGTGGAAAATCAACTGGAACAGAACGTAGCCACTATGCCTATCTGCATTGTCCTTGATTCTGATTTGTCTGAGAATGAGTCTCTTCTTGTTACCAACAGTTTTAAGAAAGGCGGCTTTGGCAACGTCGGCATCTATAATTACAATCAAATCGTGGTTGACGTGTCAGGAATTTCAACGCCTTATGCTTTGTGCATGAAAAGCGATGGCGTAGACCTGAATCTCAGCCTTTATAATCAGAAAGGTAGGAAGTGCGACTCAGAGAGTATAAAGGGTGTGGGTGCTGACCCCAGAGTTGGCCTCGCAGCAAAATTGATGTGGGAGTCAGCTGGCTATGACACATATTATCTTGAAGAGAATGCAGAGATGCCATACTTCCATAGGGCTGCAGAGGACTTTATCAATAGCGGAGATACAGAATTTAATGGTAATGTAGAGCTTTCGAAGGGCAATACAATAGGATGTTTCGTCTCACGTCATCAACTTGACAACTACAATTATGCAGAAAATCATCAGTTGAGAGAATCGGTGAGCAAATTTCTTAATACACGTCATATCTCTTCTTCTCAATGCACGCTTTTAATGATGGGCAAGGCCGCGGGGAATGTGTATTTCAATGATGTATTCTCATCTTCTTTCGCTGATACGCGAGATGTGGGACCTTCCTTCCGTTCTGAGGTCTTTAGTAAGCTGCTAAGAGATGTTATTTCCGACCATTTTCGTCTTCAGCCAATGGGGCAGTCGAGTCCTATGCCGTCGGATCCCTGGCCTGGTGAAGTGGTTTCTATACCGTCGAATATGCCTTCTTCGGTTTCATCGGCAAAAGGCTCATCAGACACCACCGTGTATGGGGATGTGTCGCAGTCTGCCAGTAAGGCCACTGAAGATCAGCGCCAATTGACCTTAAAAGGTCGCAGAATGTTGGCTGAGATCAAGGGTTATATTCGTGAGGATATGCTCGGCCAAGCAAGGAAAGGTCTCGACGCATTAGAAAAAATGATGAAAGAAGGAGGTTGTGATACCTATGATGTAGCTATCATGGACTTGCGTCAGTCGTTGGGAGTAACAAATCAAGCGGAAAACTATAGTCAGCCTGTATCCATTGATCACAGAAGGGTGAGAGTCATGATTGCGGATATAAAAGGCTGTTTGACTTCTGGAAACGTTGACAAGGCGGAGAGCAAATTGAAAGAACTAAGGCAGATGTTGGCTCAGGCTCATTGCAGTGACTTTGATGACAGAATAGCTGAACTTGAAAAGTCCATAAAGAAAGAACCACAGAAACCGTCTCTCAGCCTGTTGTCGGTTCGTAAAATTGTTGCAGACATCAATGGCTGTCTGAGATCTAATAACCTGGTAGTAGCCCAAGAAAAACTTGCGGGTCTGGAGAATGCTGTCTTGGGCAACAGCAATAAACTCATAGTAGCGGCTGTAAACAAGGTTAAGGAATTGGTAGAGAAAGCATCTCCAAACAATTCTGGGGAGAAGACCGTGGAGAAGCAGATCCATGCAAAAAAAACTAAAGAAGGTGATGAGGGGTATTCACTGATAAAACGTGGTGACTTTGCTCAAGCTAAGAGGTTGTTTGTAGAGAGCCACGATGACAAGATGGTCAAGATCTGTGTGGAACTGATTTCTGCCAACGGTGTCATAAGAATGGCACAAAGCAGGTTGCCAATTATGCAACAGAAAAAGGACCAGAAACAGATCAAACGAATCGTTGCCGATTTGTCAAAGTCTGCTGTACTGTTTCGCGAGAATGGGGTACCGACAGAAAAAATAGACAGTTTATTGGCCTCTTACAAGAAGATAAAGTAAACATTTATTAATAACTTAAATAAAGTATTAGATTATGGCAAGATTTCAATTGGAGAAGGGAGACCGTTTCAAGCTCGACAAGAGCAGTGGCCTCGAAAAAGTCAGAGTTGACCTAAACTGGAAGTCTGGTGCTGACCTTGACGCATCCGCTTTTTTGATCGGGTCTAATGGTGTTATCAATGACGACGCAGACTTTGTGTTCTACAATTCTGCCAATCGTGCCAATCCTGAGACGGGAGAGGTGGAACCGTTCAACAAGAGTGTCCACGGGAACAAGAAGCATTGGCAAGCTGTAACAGTTCCAGTATCTGCCGATGGCTCTGTGCTGGGTTCGGCTGATGACCTGGGAGAAGAGGACGATGAAGGTGAAGATGCAGGTGAGACCATGCATGTCGACTTGTCGAAGGTGGGTCCGAAGATAGAGGAGATTGTTTTCTGCGTTACCATCTATCATGGCGATAAGGAAGGAGTCACATTCGGATCTGTTCGTGAACCTTCTATCACTATCTCGAACGAAGAGACCGGCGAGGAACTTTGCCGTTACAACTTGAAGGAGAAGTTCTCCACTGAGACCGCTGTTGAAGCCGCAAAGCTTGTCTGCAATGAAGACGGAGAATGGGAATTTGTTGCCCTTGGTGAAGGCCATGATGGTGGCATGCAGACTCTCATAGACATTTACGCGTAATTATCAATTCAGAAAAGCAGGTTTATTATGGGAAGATTCAATTTGAATAAGGGTGATCGTTTCAATCTGAAGAAGTCTGAGGGACTCAACAAGATACATGTGCATTTGGACTGGCAGGGCGCTGATCTTGATGCCAGCACCTTCCTTTGCGGTGACGATCAGCTCATAATCAATGATGAGGCTTTCGTGTTCTACAACTCCGAAAATCGCAGCGAGCCATTCGATGTGGCAAAGTTCGGCAACAAGAAACGCTGGAGAGCCGAGACACGCCCTATGTCGGCCGACGGTGCAGTCCTTGGCTCTATTGATGACCGCAACGGTAATGGGGGTGAAGATATAGATGTTGACCTTAGTCGTGTGGACCCGAAGGTCCAGACCATCTACTTTTGTGCAACTATCTTTGAGGAAGGCAAAACTTTCGGTGATGTGACTACTCCCACGATAATCGTAACTAATGCAGAAACTGGTGAGGAACTTTGTAGTTATGAATTGGCCGAGCAGTTCTCGGACGAGGATGCAGCTACAATAGCTAAGCTTTCCATTGATGTGGAGGGTGACTGGAGTTTCGAGGCCGTTGGTGAGGGCCACGCGGGAGGATTGCAGACCCTAATCGATATTTACGCAGGCGAATAATAAATTAATATTATGGCAGAAGATAAAGGTAAAAGAAAATCGTCGCGCCATTTTGACCTTGACAAGCCCGCAAAGAGGAAGTTCAATCTCGAAAAGGATAGCGAGTGCATTGGGGCTACTCCTGCCCGGACAAAGCCTCAAGTTGACCAAACTGCAACTACAAAGCCGGTTGCAGGGCAGACAAAGAAGCCAAACTGTAATTTCAATCTTAACAAGGATTCGGAAGAAACAACTAAACCTACTGTGCATCCAAGCGCACTTAGTGGGAAGAAAGTTGGTTCGATAGATTCGGATTCGAATAATAGAAAGGGAAATGGCAAGAAATGGATAGCAGCTGCGGTCATCGCCGTGGCGTTGATAGCTGGTGGCTTGGTGTGGCATAACTTAAGTAAGGGAGGTTCTGAAGCCCCCGAAAAAACTTATGTGGCTAATGACACTACGGCCAAATCTCCTTCTGACAGTTCCTTAACAACTGGTGGCACTGCTGATAAGAACACTACTTCTTCTGGTGACAATGGTAGTAATACAGGTACCGGAGCTGTCGAGAACGACAATTCTGCTGCCTACAGCGATAATCCAGTTCCGTCGGAACAGGCTGCAAGTATGGCTTCTCCGGCACAGCCTTCTGCCGAAACTCTACCTAAGGGATCAACTCACGAGTTGGCCATGAAGGTTTGGGATGATGCATTTGGATTTGGCGCTGAGCGCAAGGCAAAACTTGGAAGCCGGTACCGCGAGGTGCAAGCAGAGGTCAACAGAATGTACCGTAACGGCTATAGGCCTAACAAGTAGTGATTGATGAATGGAACTGTTGGTCTTACAGATAAGCAGTTCTTGACTTCATAACCAATAAATTGGGGTCCTCCTATTGGAAGACCTCAATTCTTATTCTTTCTTTTTAATTATGCTGCAAAAAAAACATTACACAGGCCTGACCGACGCACAAGTGTTGGAGAGCCGCGCAAAGCTTAATGTGAATAACTTTACTAAAAAATCAGAAAATGAGAATAAAACTATTTATTTTATTGGTTAGCGTCTTCTGTCTCTTTAACATGAAGGCAAGCGCAATCCCTGTCTTTTACTCATATGGAAATGCTGTAACTACAGTAAAGGAATTGCCCAATACTGAAGATTTCGAATTAGAGACAAAAAACGGTACAACAAAGCATTGTGACCTTGGTGTAATGCATCAGGAATTCGCAATATTTGGCATTCCTATTTGGAATTATGGAGACTACAAATATGTGTTATTCCATGATAATGGCGATGACTTTGATTATATAACATTAGGCAAAGACGAAATAGAAGCCCTGCAATCGCTTTACAGCGAAATTTCAGACAATCCGGAGTTGCCTTTTTGGAACACGATTGGTGGCAAGTTGCTTGTTCTTGGTGTTCTTGCTTTATTTATAGTTGGTAATTGGTTTATAAAGAATAATGATTCTGGAAGTGAAGCAAATGAAGCAGGAGACACTCAGTCGTAATGCTTACGGCAATAAAGAAGACGAAAAAGAGAGACTATGGAAAAATCACATCATTTTACAGGCTTGACCGACGCACAAGTGTTGGAAAGCCGCGCAAAGTATGGCGTGAACATCCTTACGCCACCTGAGAAAGATCCGTTATGGAAACAGTTCTTGGAAAAGTTTACTGACCCACTGATCATCATTTTGCTTATTGCCGGATTCCTGTCTATAGGTATCTCGTGTTACGAGTTTTTCGGATTAGGTGAGAGTT
>Ga0256404_1009021_pt1 | contig 14550 bp, 16 predicted proteins | sample RumenRJG_01DNA_FD_185990 | JGI IMG/M metagenome (GOLD analysis project Ga0256404, IMG submission 185990) | Bovine rumen microbial communities from Lethbridge, Alberta, Canada - RJG_01 | ecosystem: Host-associated > Mammals > Digestive system > Stomach > Rumen | place: Canada: Alberta | collected...
CTGATGACCCCTGTTGAATACCATGAAAGCTACTACGCGGCTGCATAAGAATACCGCCAGCCGATTGCTCGACTGGCGGCGCGAAACTTTTTAATTATTCACTGTCCTCTTGACGGGTAGCACACCAAATACTTAGAGTATCCTCCACCCCAACATATTTAACAGAGCCGAAATACTTAGAGTATCCTCCACCCCAACATATTTAACAGAGCCCATATTTAACAGAGCCTAAAAAACGCAGCAATGCCCTCATCGAGAACTGCTGCGTCGACCGTTGATGGTGTGCCTGAGGCGATTCGAACGCCCGACCTTCACATTCGGAGTGTGCTACTCTATCCTGCTGAGCTACAGGCACATGTTTCTGTCAACGGTCATTATTATAGCACAGATTCCGGGAAATTCCAAACATTATTATTCCAGAACGTAAACTTTTTTATAGCGGCGGCTTCTCCTTTGTTTTCCAGAAATTACCATGGTACAACATCTGGTACAACACTTTTTCCTCATCGTTCATTCAGCATTTCCCAAACATTATTATTCCAGAACGTAAACTTTTTTATAGCGGCGACCCCACTGGATGCACTCGCCTGTGCTGTTCATGTAAAGATCGATCACATTCCCCTTTACCGCGCCTCCGCAGTCGTTCGCGACGGCTACGCCGTAGCCCTCGATATAGAGCTTTGTGCCATAGGGAATCACGGACGGATCCACCGCGCAGGTTCCGTAATGACAGACCTGCCCTGTCGCGCCTCTGGCATTTGTGCCGGCGTAGTATGCGGTGCAGTTTCCTGTAAACGTGCGTGTGTAGCGGACGGAGCCGGTCTCACCGGTTTTGCTTGTGCCGAAGCGAACCGAATTGTTCTTCGGCCTGCTCACCCAGCTCAGAAGCTTCGCCTTTTCCTTCGTTTTCTTCCCGTTCACATAAGTTGTGATGTATTTGTACACACCCTTTCCGTCCCTGCCGCTGGTGGAAGCCACTGTGCCGGAGGAGAGGCTGCGGTCGAATATGACCTCGTTCTGCGCCGGAACCGTGACAGTCTTTCGGCGGGTTTTCACATCGACGACCTTAACCTTCAGTTTCGTCGCGGCTGTCACCTGTCCGGACAGTGCGGGCCGGACGATATCATTCTTGTCATAACTGATCTTATTCAGCTTCAGATTCTCCTTGATCGTTCCGGGGTACAGAACGATGCTGCGTTTTTTGCCGGCGATTTCCGCTTCGGTTCTGGTTCCGCGTCGGATCCGTATGGTCATATCAGTCTGAATCGGCGCGTCGCGGTCTGTATCGACGATAATATTCTGCCGGTCGGCGGATTTCAGTTCCCCGACGGCGGCGCCCACCGTTTTCCCTCTGGTTTCGAAGTGAACCGTCCGGGTGCCGGAAACAGACTGATACTGCAGCAGAACCGGGACAGGTATCATGCGATACCAGACGAACAGCGCGCCGCAGATAAGCGCAAGTACGATATTTAAAAGAATCAGTTTTCGCAATGTCATAAAAAAACCTCACATAATGGTTCTATTCTACCATCATGTGAGGAAATTTTCAATCCGTGATTAAAAAGTCTGTAATCAGCGCGTCATAATCAGGTTGATATCGTTGCTCATCTGCAGCGGGTCGCTGATAGTCAGACCGGAGATCAGTGCCGCCTGGTCGTACAAGAGCCGTGTCATGGCCGCGGCGTTGTCTTTGTTCTCCCCGTCTTCCCGGTAGGTGTCCTGTAGCTTCTTCACTACATCATGCTCCGGATTAAGTTCCAGAATTTTCTCTGCCTTCACCGTTTCCTCCGTCGGCATACGGTTCAGCGTTTTCTCCATTTCCAGCGAGATTCCACCCTTGCTGATCAGGCAGACAGGCGCGCTGTCAAGCCGGGAGGAGAACGTGATATCCGCGACCTGATCCTTCAGCGTTTCCTTCATGAAGTCCAGAAGGTCTTTGTTGTCCTCCTCTGCTTTTTTGACCGCGTTCTTTTCCTCCTCAGAAAGCTCCTCGCTCATGTCCTCATCAGAGATGGAACGGAATTCCTTTTCCTTGTAATCCCGAATCATCTTGATGGCGAATTCGTCGATTTCGTCTGTGAAATAGAGGATCTCACAGCCCTTTGCCTTCGCCGCCTCCGTCTGCGGGAGCATGTCGATCTTCTCCACAGTTTCACCGGGCGCGTAATAGATATACTTCTGGTCCTCCTTCATCCGGGAGATGTATTCGTCCAGAGATGTCATTTTCTTTTCCGTCGAGGAATAGAACAAAAGAAGATCAGCCAGGGTATCCTTATTCATTCCGAAGCCTTCGTACAATCCGTACTTCAGCTGCCGTCCGAAATCCCCAAAGAATTTTTCGTATTCCTCCCGATCGTTCTTCATCCAGGAAACCAGCTCACGCTTGATTTTCTTTTCCAGATTTTTTGCGATATTCTTGAGCTGACGATCCTGCTGCAGAGTCTCGCGGGAGATGTTCAGCGAAAGATCCTGGGAGTCAACAAGTCCTTTCACGAAGTTAAAGTAATCCGGCAGCAGGTCCTTGCACTTCTCCATAATCAGGACGCCGCTGGAATAGAGCTGAAGTCCCTTCTCGTAATCCTTTGTGTAATAGTCATAGGGAACATGCCCCGGAATGAACAGCAGCGCGGTATAGCTGCTGACGCCCTCCACCGTGGTCCGGATTACCCTGCGGGGATCGACATAATCGAAGAACTTGCTTTTATAATATTCGTTATAATCCTCGGTCTTCACCTTGCTCTTCTGGCGTTTCCAGATAGGCTCCATAGTGTTCAGCGTCTCCAGTTCCTGATACGATTCCATCTCGGGAGCCTTGCCCTCTTCCGGCTCAGCGCCTTCCTTCGGCCGCTGCTTTTCCACCATCATTTTAATCGGATAACGGATGTAATCCGAATATTTCCGGATCAGTTCCCGAATTGTATACTCCTCCATGAACCGGGAGTAGTTCTCTCCTTCCGTATCCTCCTTCAGATGCAGAACGATATCCGTGCCGTTTCCTTCCTTCTCTGCGGGTGTGACAGTGTAACCGTCGGCGCCTGCAGATTCCCAGCAGAACGCCTGATCGCTTCCGTACAGTCTGGATGTGACCGTCACACGATCGGCCACCATAAACGCGGAATAAAAGCCTACGCCGAACTGCCCGATAATATCAGTGGCGCGGCGGGCCTGCGCTTCCGCGCTGTCTCCCTCCGTCGCATCGCCGGCGTGCTCCTCCTTAAACGCCATCGAGCCGCTGCGGGCGATGGTTCCCAGGTTGGATTCCAGCTCCTCCTCGCTCATGCCGATACCGTTATCCGAAATCGTAAGGGTCCGTGCATCCTTGTCCGCCGCGATATCGATTACAAAGTCAGACCGTTTTATTCCGGTATCCCCTGACTGAAGGCTCTGATAATACAGCTTGTCCAGCGCATCGCTGGCGTTGCTGATCAGCTCTCTCATGAAGATTTCTTTATGCGTATAGATCGAATTAATCATCAGATCCAGCAGTTTTTTCGACTCTGCCTTAAATTGTTTTTTCGCCATAATTTCGCCTCCATTATACTTGTTAGCACTCTTTATACTCGAGTGCTAAATCCATAATATACTGTACCACGTTTGGTGAAAATGTCAATAGTTCTTTGTAAGAAAAGAGAATTTGCCTTTGTAAGAAAAACGCCTGACACAGTTCTCTGCAGGAAAAAGGAAACCGGCGCGCCGCTGACGCAGACCGGTCTCCGTATAAAAACTTTGTGAATGTTCTGCAGATGTTCTATGGATGAACGATTACAGGCATTCCCGCCTCCACATAGCTGTAGAGTTTAGCGGCCTTGGCCGGCGGCATGTTTACGCAGCCGTGGCTCCCGTTCCGCAGATAAATCGAGCCGCCGAAGGAATCTCTCCATTTCGCGTCATGAAATCCACAGCCCGCATAAAACGGCATCCAGTACTTGACCGGCGTTTTGTAGGAGGAGCCATCGTTGTTCCTGCCCTCCAGCGTGGACGGGGACTGCTTGTACATTAAAGAGAACACGCCCTCCGGCGTTCCGTTTCCTTCCTTGACATTTCCGGTCACAACGTCTGCCGAAACAACGGTCTTTCCATCCTTGACGCACCAGACGTGCTGTTTGCTGATGCTGACCTCGACATAAAAGTCGCCGATATCGTCCGTCACGGAAGTGGATGAGCCGTATCCGGTCATGGAGAACACAGCCTCTGTCGTCGCGTCCTTCCCTTCCGCCAGAACCCTGGACAGACGGGTCGTCTCTTTGGTGATATTCAGCGTATTTCCGTAATTTCCGCCGGAGATGGTGACCTTTCCGCCCTTCAGTTTAAGATGGCGCGTCATGCCGACGGTGGTGAACCGGTCCGCGATGGATTTAACAAAGGTTTTTACGGCCTTTTCATCCACCGTAATCTCTCCGCTTTTGCTGACGGAAATCATTTTGTCCAGCTGCGCCGGCTTAATCGTATATTTCTTCCCTGCGCCGGTGATAGTGATCTTCTTCGTCAGATATTTCTCTGCATACGCCTGTCTCTCCTTCAGCGTTTCACTGTCGGAAAGAACCGTCGGCTTCTCATAGTAATCCGCCGCCGTATACGAGAACTTCATTTTGTTGCGGGCGATGGCAGACAGCAGAGCCTTCTTCAGTTTGCTCTTGTCAAGATTGTCGCCGTAAACCTCCTTGACGATTTTGAAGTCGGAGGAAGTCAGGTCAACGTAGGCGTTCCGGGTCTTTGTGGTATATTTGTTGTCTTTAACAAAGCTGAGTCTGCGGAACTGGCGGTCGAAGGATCTGCTGCTCGCCTTCGCTGTCATGGCGATCGAGTAGCTGCGCTTCGAGGGACGCACCGTCCGGAGCAGTTTTCTGAAGAAACTCGGATGCAGACATTCCTTCACTTGCTGATTAATATCGTATTCCAGGTCGAAATTCCGGATGGTTCCGATTTTGCTGTCCTTCTCCGTTATCGTCAGTGTCTTCTTGTTCCACTCGTCAGTCAGCTTTTCCACGGCTTTAGCCTGCGTCAGACCAGACACATCGATTCCGTTAATCGATGACCCGGACTGGAAGGTGTCCGCATTCAGAACAACCCGGTTCAGAGCAAATCCACCCACACCGAGTACGGCCAGAATAATCACCAGTAAAAGAAGGATCCGGCCCGTTCTTCTCTTCTGTACGCGGCCGCTCCTCAATCCTGCTGTCCCCGGTGCACGCGAAACCTCCGCGGCTTGCTCCGTCGCAGCGGGCTCCGCAGCGACTGTCTCTTCCGCGGGTTCTTCTGTCACCGCTGCTTCCGCGGCAGAAGTCTCCTCTGCGGTTTCCTTTGTTACCGCTGCTTCCGCGGCTACTGTTTCCTCTGCGGGTTCTTCTGGCACCGCTGCTTCCGCGGCAGAAGTCTCCTCTGCGGTTTCCTCCGTCACCGCTGCTTCCGCGGCGGCTGTTTCCTCTGCGGGTTCTTCTGTCGTAACAGGTTTTGCAGCGGCGGTGACCGCCGCCGGTTCCTCCACCGTGAGGTCGGAAACCAGAAGCGTCCGTGTGTCCGCGTCCGTCCGGCTCTCTTCTTCACCCTTTTTCAGGGCGTCCGATGCCGCTGCGTTCTTTTCCAGAACTGATGCTTTGCTGTGTTTATCGATATATCTTTTTTTTATTCCTAATTTCTTTAATCTGTTTGGAGCATCATGTTTGCCCAAATACTTCACACCCTTCTTCTTTTTTAATACCTTCCGCAGCGTTTCCATGAGTCTGTTCCGAAAGCCCTGCGGCAGTGGGATTTAGAAACGGCCGAATCCCTGAGCACAAGCATCAATTAGAGTCTTCCGGCGCACCCTTCCATTGGATGGTGCGCCGCGGTGCTGTTGACAGACTATCGTCAGCGCCCATTTAGTCCGACGGGGACTTAATGGGCAGACACTAATTATCTACTCAGTATAACTTATTCGTCATTTTATTTCAAGCGCCGGAACATCAGATCCGGGCATTGCCTGTAACCGGATGTCCCCCGCCTTTAGTCTTTTATACCATTATTATCTCTATTTTATCTCATTATCTCTTCTTTTTTCTTTTTCTGTCGCGGCTCGCTCCGTTTTTATCAGGACGGGGACCGCTGCCGGGGCGTTTTCTTCTCAGCAGATGATTGACCACCACGTAGAGCATCCCGATGCACAGGAAAATAAAGAAGGTGATTCCGATTGATGTAAATCCCTGAAATCCGTTTGAAAGACTCATTTCCTCCTCCGTCTATTCACTGAGCTGCTGTGTATGATAGAGCCTCGCGTATTCTCCGTTCCGCGCCAGCAGTTCTTCATGGGAGCCCTCCTCTGCGATGCGTCCGTCTTCAATCACCACAATCCGATCCGCCCCGCGTACCGTCGCGAGCCGGTGCGCAATGACAAGCGTGGTTCTTCCTCTGGACAGTTCATCAAAGCTCTTCTGAATCCGTTCTTCCGTGATGGTATCCAGCGCCGAGGTCGCCTCGTCCAGAATCAGTATCCGCGGATCCTTCAGGAAGATACGGGCAATGGAAACTCTCTGCTTCTGTCCGCCGGAGAGCTTTGTGCCCCGCTCCCCGACATAGGTGTCGAACTGATCCGGCATTTCCAGAATATCACTGTATATTTCCGCCCTCTTCGCGGCCTCCACAACCTCTTCAAAGGTCGCCCCCGGCCGGCCGTAGCGGATGTTCTCCAGTATCGTGTCAGCGAAAATGAACACATCCTGCTGGACGATGCCCACATTCTGCCGGATTGACGCCTTTGTTACATCACGGACATCTGTGCCGTCGATGAGAATCGCGCCCTCCGTCACGTCATAAAATCGAGGAATCAGCTGACAAAGCGTGGTCTTACCGCCCCCGGAATGACCTACAATCGCCACCGTCTCTCCGGGCTGTACATGAAGATTCAGGTGCTCAATCACCTCCGCGTTTTCATTGTATGCGAAAGAAATATCATTGATATCGATGCGTCCTTCGCGCACGGTGAGCGGTTTTGCATCCGGCTTTTCCGTGACCTGCGGCTTCATCTCCATAATCTCTGTGAACCGGCGCAGACCCGCCATTCCGTTGGCGAAAATCTCCGCAAAGTTGGACATCTTCCGGATAGGGGTAACAAAGGTATTGACGAACAACGTGAATGTGATCAGGTCGATATAGTTCAGCCGGTTTTCCATAATCAGATATCCGCCGAAGGCAATCACCGCGCAGGGCATGATGCACATAAAAAATTCCTGACTCGCGTTGAACGATCCCATGGCTTTGTAGTACCCCTTCTTCGCGTCAATGTAGGTATCATTGGATTCCCGGAAGCGTTCCTGCTCCACTCCTTCATTGGCAAAGGCCTTGGACGTCCTGATCCCCGATATGCTGGATTCGATTTCCGAGTTGATGGAGGCAAGCTTCACCTTCACGTTAGAGGATGCGGCCGCCATATTCCGCCTGCGATTCATTACAATGACAAGAAATATCGGAATCAGAACCGCAACGATCAGCGCGAGCCTCCACTCCATCATGAACATGAACACGAGGGAGCCGATAATCGTCAGAATCGAGATGAGCAGATCCTCCGGACCGTGGTGGGCCAGCTCTGTGATCTCGAACAAATCACCGGTCAGACGGCTCATCAGTTTTCCTGTTCTGTTTTTGTCATAGAATTCAAAATCCAGCGTCTGAAGCTTATGGAACAGCGCCGAGCGGATGTCCGCCTCAACATGCACCCCGAAGGTATGTCCCAGATAGGTCATGAAATAATAGCAAACGGATCGCAGTACATAAAAAAGCGCCACGCTGACCATCAGGGCGAAAAACACGCCGTATACCCTGCCTGGCAGAAGATTGTACATGGCGTACCTCGATACCAGCGGAAACGCCAGGTCGATGGCCGCCACAATCAGCGCGCACATCATATCGATGGCAAAAAGTTTTCTGTGCGGTTTGAAAAATTGGAATAAAGTCCTGAGCATTGTTCTCCTTTTCAGTTCTCCGGCTATTTATTGTAATTTATAATTAACGGTGCTATAATGGTGTCTGCTCGATTTCAACGGCTGAACACGCATTGCGGCCGGCTTTGTTGATCAACTAAATCTTACATGATGAACGATATAATTTCAAGGAGGTATTTATGAAAATAAAGGCGTTAAAGACCGCCTTTCCCTACACACTTCCTATCTTCGCGGGCTTCTGGTTTCTGGGGCTCGCCTACGGAATCTATATGAACGCCTCCGGATTTTCCTTTGTATACCCTATGCTCATGAGTCTGCTCATCTACGGCGGTTCTCTGGAGTTCGTCGCCGTGGAAATGCTGCTGTCGCCCTTCGCTCCGCTGCAGGTTCTGATTATGACGCTGCTGATACAGGCGCGGCATCTGTTTTACGGTCTCTCCATGCTGGAGAAGTTCAAAGGACTGGGTTGGAAGAAATATTACCTCATTTTCGGGATGTGCGATGAAACCTTTTCCATAAATTATACCGCCCGGATACCGGAGGACGTCGACAAAGGCTGGTTCATGTTCTTTGTCACACTCCTCAACCATCTCTACTGGTTTTCCGGCGCTACCATCGGCGGACTCATCGGTTCGTTGCTGACTTTCAACACGCAGGGAATCGGCTTTGTCATGACCGCTATGTTCGTTGTAATCTTCCTGGAGCAATGGCTGAAGGAAAAAAATCACGCCTCCTCCTGCATCGGAATCGGCGTGTCGATTCTGTGTCTCATCATATTCGGTGCGGACTCTTTCATGATTCCGACCATGATCGCCATCATCGCCGTGCTCGCGGCGTTCCGCAAGCCTCTTGAACAAAAGGAGATCCGTCCATGACTATGACGCTGACCCAACAGATTATCACCATCGGACTGTGCATACTCGGAACGTTAATCACCCGGTTTCTGCCGTTTCTCGTATTTTCGGAAAGCCGCAGAACTCCGGCTTTTATTCTCTATCTGGGAAAATATCTGGCTCCTGCCGTGTTCGGGATGCTGGTTATCTACTGTCTGCGGAACGTCAGCTTTCTTCACGGCACTCACGGTCTGCCGGAGCTGATCGCAATCGGCGTGACCGTTCTTCTTCATCTCTGGAAGCGCCAGATGCTGATTTCCATCGCAGGCGGCACCTTGTGCTACATGCTGCTGATTCACTATGTCTTTCTGTAACCGTATGCCTGCACTATATTAGAGTGGCTCCCGTTGGTAGCCTGAGCGGTTTCTGCACTCCGGCCGACCGCATTTCAGCAGCTTGCCCGACCGCATTCCAGTTATATGCAGCCGGCTGGTTTTCTGCCGGAAACTGACCGTCTCAGCCCAGCGCAACATCCAGCGCCATCATGAGTGTGAATCCCACGGCGAACATGAGAACTCCGATATTGGAATGCTCCCCTTCCGACATCTCCGGAATCAGTTCCTCGACGACGACATAAAGCATTGCACCCGCGGCAGCACTTAGCATGTAAGGCATCAGTGGAAGCAGCGCTTCTGCGGCGAGGATCATCAGCAGCGCTGCAGCGGGTTCTACAGCACCGGACATGATTCCGCTCAGACATGCCTTCCCTCTGCTCTTTCCCTCCGCGTGAAGCGGCATGGAGATAATCGCTCCCTCGGGAAAATTCTGGATCGCGATTCCGATAGAAAGCGCCATAGCACCGCCCAGCGAAATATCCTTTGTTCCCGTCAGCAATCCGGCGTACACTACGCCCACAGCCATTCCCTCCGGAATGTTGTGCAGCGTCACCGCCAGCACCATCATCGTCGTTCTGGTGAGATTGCTCGCGGGGCCCTCCGCCTTCTCCGCATGCATATGAAGATGCGGAATCATGTGATCCAGAAACAGGAGCAGCAAAATGCCGATCCAGAAGCCCGCGACAGCAGGCACAAAGGATAACGTTCCCATTGTTTCCGTCTGCTCCATCGCGGGAATCAGCAGACTCCAGATTGAAGCCGCCACCATTACGCCGGCCGCGAATCCCGTCAGACCACGCTGCACATGGTCACGCAGCTCATTTTTCATCAGAAATACACACGCGGCGCCCGCAGATGTTCCGACAAAAGGAATGATTATCCCCGACAGCACATTATAATTCACAGGTCGTTCCTCCTTAAATTGTCCACCATAAGATAATCAAATAACCTCATAAAAGTTCCTTTCGTCCAGTCGTTCCCTGTTCGTCCAATTGTGCTTGATTTTGGACGAAAAATCAATTCACTGGACGATTAAATCAATCTCTTCCAGACATCCGGCATACCGATGGTCAGGGGACCTATAAGTTCGTTCGGATTTTTCTATATCATATCAGATGATGTGAACGGCATTTTGGATGAGATGGTCTGCTTTTACGAAACGCCATTAGTCAGGCTGTGAATGTATTGAGATTATATTTCCTGGATCTGCTTGCCGCTTAGATGCTCGATTTCGATAACAAACATCTGGACTGCCCTTCCGGACACTGCCACCTCTTCATCTATCGTCTTCTCATCAGGATAATATTTTTCCGCAAACTTTTTTACAAGTCTGATATTTTCCTCCTGATTTTCAATCAGACGGCAGCGTCCGAAGACTACCGCGCTCTGCAGATACGGCGCCCACGGCACGTCTTTGACCTGTTCATTGCCGAACACGGTAAAACAGATTTTGTCGCAGGCCTTCAGCGAGTCCACCTTGTGTCCCGCCTTCGCTCCATGAAATATAATCGTCTGCGTCTCTTCATCGTACAAAAAATTAATCGGTATCGCGTAGGGATAGCCATCATCGCCGTTCACCGCCAGAACGCCCCGACGAGAAGAGCGAAGCAATTCCTTCACCGCTTCTGCACTGATTTCATTTTTCTTTTTCCGAATTGGTCTGAACATTGTCTTTTCCTCCGTAAACATAATGCTTTGTTCTGTAAACCATTTATATATCCTGCTGCATCACCCACGAAAAAGCCCTGGCTGTCCGTCGGTCCGCATCCTTAAAATGATTTCCCTCATTCCATTCCAGCACGCAGTTTGCGCCCTGATCCTTCAGGAGAGAGTAAGCCTCCCGAATTCTGTCTCCCACCGTTGCCATGACAGGATTCCGTGTTTTCTCTTCTTTGTCCCCCAGACTCAGGTAAATATTTCGGCTCTTGTTCTCCCCTGCTTTCATAAAATCTATGAATTCCGGGAACCAGACCGAAGGGGAAGCTGCGGCAACCCCCCGAAAGAGATCTGTCTGATAGGCTGTCCACAGTGCGAACAGCCCGGCCAGGGAATAACCGCCAATATAGTAAATCCCGTCTTTGTCCCGGCAAAGTTCCATAATTTCCCGCATTGTATCTGCTGCACCGTCTCCGAAATTCTCTTTGCCGAAGACAGCCGGCGCCTTCCAGGGCGACAAATCATGATTCCAATTGTCAACTCTGCATGCGATCAGCCTGAAATCAGTTTTTGTACTTTCCTGAATAAGAGCAATCTCATGATCTATTGTTTCAAGGTCATGCTCATCCACCAGCTGAAGAAGAGTAACAGCCGCATTTTGTTTTCCGTATTCAAGTTTATCCATGATATTCTCGTCCCCGTATTACAATTCCCGCCCTCATGGGAATCGTTTCCCGCTCTTCCTTTGCAGAATTTCTTTTACTTCCGGCGTTTTGACACTCAAATTTTCAGGCGTTCTGTCAAATTGTATTCAGAAATGATCCGTTCAACCACATTTGCCGGCAAGTCATTGTCTATGAACACACGATTACGTATACCGATTTCGGCATAAATCTTACCATACCAATCCAGGTCTGCTTGAATATCTCTCATATAATACTCCCTATGTTCATTTTTATAAGGATCATCTGTGTAAATTATATCATTTTCATCACTGAAAACAAGCCGATCGAAAATATTTTCCGGCGTATCATACAACTCTATCGCAAGCATGCCATCGCCGCTGATCTTTGTCCTGAAATTCTCCGTGAAAGAGATCGGCGTAATGGCAAGAACCATATCTTCCTCCAGACGAATAAGTTCCTTGATAATTCTTCCACGCTTTTGATCCCGCCACCTGAGATCTGCTGTGTGAACGAACGTTTCAAGCGTCATCCCCATTCGAGTTTTGACTTCCATATCCAGATCATAAAACTTAAAGCCAAGCCGATTAGCCAGTAGCTCTCCAGTTGTTGATTTTCCTACATTAGAAACACCGAAAAGAAGTATTTTTATCCTTCCCACCATCAATATGATTCTTCTCAGATATACAATTCGCATTCTGAAAACAGTGTAGCTTTTCCTGCCAGAAACACTCTGTCGTCTGATACTCTGCAATACAGAGTTCCGCCACGCCGAGAAGCCTGATAGGCTACAATATTTTTCTTTCCAAGCTTTTCTGCCCAATAGGGAGCAATGTGACAATGGCCTGAACCGCACACCGGATCTTCGGCTACATTTAGTTTAGGGGCAAAGCTTCTTGAAACAGAATCTGTTGTCCTGCCGGGAGCAGTAGCCTGCAGCAGCAGTCCGTCCAGGTTCAAAAGTTTTTCCATATCCGGCGCAAGATTTCTTACAGTGTCCTCGCTGTCGAACACACAAAGCAGATCTCTGCCCATATATGCCTCGGAAGGAACGGCACCGATCGCTTCAATCATAGCATTCGTAACCGATACTCTCTCCAGCTTGTAGACAGGGAACTCCATTTCCAGCATGTCGTCCTTTTTACTTACGGTCAAATCACCGCTGAGTGTTGAAAATACGATCTGATCTTCACTTTGAAGATAGAACCGAAAAAGGATGTATGCGCACGCCAATGTAGCATGACCGCATAAGTCAATCTCTCCGCCAGGCGTAAACCAGCGCAGATGGAATTTCTCGCCTTCCTTTACGGCAAAAGCAGTTTCAGAAAAATTGTTTTCTTGAGTGATGCTCATCATAAGTTCGTCAGGCAACCACTGTTCCATAATGCAAACAGCGGCTTGATTACCGTGAAATACCTTATCGGTGAATGCATCTACGACATATTGTTTCATGATTTGTATCTCCTATTTTCTTCGATAGCTTCTGCATTAACGATGAACAACAACCGTAACTACGTAAACCGTCTTTTTCTCTTCTTCAATGCGGAAAATGATCATGCAGTTGTCTGCCAGAAGTTGTCAATACCCCCAATCGGCAAATCGGCCTGTTTGACACAACTGATGGGAATGCGGAAAAGTATCCAGGCTCAGAACAGCGTTTTTGATTCTGTCCGTCTGCTCTTTTGCATTTGCCGGGGAATGTTTTTAATTGCGATATACGCATAGATACTGTCAAGATCCCTCAATGCTTTCGGCAGGAGCCTGACCTTATATTTATCCATAATACTTTTTGTCCAGTCCGTCAAAGGCATCTGCCGCATCAACGGTTTCGCCGCCTTTTTTCACTTCTTCCTCTGCTTCAAAAATATCCTGATCTGTTCTCAGTATACTTACATAACGATCGTACAACTCAGCGCTCATCACAACAAGATTACTGTATCCGTTCTTTGTGATGAATATAGGTTCCTACTCTGTATGCACCAGCTCCGACAACTCGCTTGTTTTGCGCAGATCACGAATAGGCACGATACGTGGCATGTCGCCGACTACTGACTATGCTAAAAAGGTCTAAATCGGTCCAGACAGGTCTAACTTTAAGGAGGTCACACATGGATCAGATACAATCCATCAAAGCGGAACTTCGCCTGCGGCATTGGGCAAAGGTCATTGCTGAATGTCAGGCCAGCACACAGACCGTTAAAGCCTGGTGCGAAGCCAATGATATTCATATTAAAACATACTTGAGGCCTTTTGATTGCAGCTCGACACCGTGACCGTGCTCCGCGGATCCAAACTCGCCAAGGCGGTTCACTATGCCATGAACCCGAGACCATATATGGAGAACTATCTTCTTGGTCGGCCATCTGTCAATCTATTTCTTATGTTCTTCTTATTTCGGCTGCCAGTTTTATCAGGAATTGTTGCTTCAACAATATGTGCTAGTGCAGGATTTACATAGTTCACGCCCTATCCGATAGGCATTCTCCAAATCCTTAGGAAAATCCTTTTCGTGCACAAATTTCTTTTTATTTTCATCAAAGCTTGCCATATTGAACTTCGAATAATCCGATACTTGCAAAGTATCATAGCAGGGATACAGGATTACCTTACCACCCATCATTTCCAATTCTTTGGCATACTCCTCAAATTTTGTTTTATATAGACGGTCATAAAGCTCTTTTGTAGCATTCATGCTGACAAACATACCAACATTTACTTGTCCTGTAAAATAATTGCTGTAATCATCATAAGACAGCAAGCAGAAATGCAAACGCTCTAACAATTCGAAATAACGGCTCGTCGGCCTTCCCAGATAAATCGCCGTTCCGATCAGCAACGTATCCGCGCGAAATATTTTATCAATGATTGGTGATAAGTCATCTTTCCAATAGCAATGACATCTTTCTACACCTTTTCGCTTGCAGAGCATGCAACCTCTGCATTTATTACTCTACATATTTTCTATTTCTAACAGCATCAGCAAAGGCTAAGAAACTTTCTGATTTCATGATAGCAAGACCTTGTCTTTCATCACCAAGTACCACAAGCTGATCTCCGGGTGAAATCTCAA
>Ga0256404_1009022_pt1 | contig 14546 bp, 12 predicted proteins | sample RumenRJG_01DNA_FD_185990 | JGI IMG/M metagenome (GOLD analysis project Ga0256404, IMG submission 185990) | Bovine rumen microbial communities from Lethbridge, Alberta, Canada - RJG_01 | ecosystem: Host-associated > Mammals > Digestive system > Stomach > Rumen | place: Canada: Alberta | collected...
AGCAGCCAGCGGTCGCCCATCAGGCAGGCCGTGGTCTCCCAGGAGGCATCCATCTTTTCGAGCGCCTCTTTCATCATCAGGTACGGTGTCGAAAAATAATGGATAATCGTCGAAACGATAATCAGGAAGAAGGTGCCCTGCAGGCTGGAACCCGAAAAGGTCAGCATGTAGGCGACACCGAGCACCATACCCGGTATGGTGTTGATGACGAGGGCAAAGGTATCCAGCGCACGGCGCGGCCGGTTGGACAGGCGGCTGCGCGCGGAGACGAGCCCGGCCGCATAGGCAAGCAGCGTGCCGAAAAGCGCCGTCATCACGGCCGTGAAAATCGAGTTGAAATAGGTCTTTGTCAGTTCGCTGTCGGTCAGCACATCGTTGAAATGCTCCCAGGTAGGCGTCAGCCGGTACGGCCAGCTCTTGACGGCCGGCACGATGAAGATGACGGCAAAAATACCGAGAACCATGAAGCAGATCAGAAATGTCGCTGCGCCCCATCCGATATCCCGTGCGGTGTTTTTCGCCGGCTCAATTTCGGAACGCGTACGGTAGCGGATATTGAAACGTTCCATATAAGTCAGCAGCAGAACGCTGACGATGGAAGGAATCAGCATCATGATGGCGACAACGGAGCCCCGGCTGAAATTCGGCAGCGAGCCGAGCATCTCGTCGTACAGCAGCGTTGCGATCATATCCGTTTTGCCGCCGACCGCCATCGGAATACCGTAATCGGTAAAGCTGAAAAAGAAGCTCTGAATCAGCGAGGTAGCCAGCGTGCCGACCAGCGGGCGGAAGATTGCCGTGTAGAACGTGCGGGCCGGCTTATCGCCGAGCACGCGGGAAATAATCTGGTATTTCGGGTCGATATACTGCAGCGTGTTGTTGATCAGCACGTAGGAAATCGGCAGTGTGTAGATAATGTAGCCGATCGTCATGCCGGCGGGGCCGTAGATGTCAAAAAGCTGATGGCCGCCGAACAGTGTCCGCGTGAGCAGTCCTTTCTTGCCGAATGCGTAGATAATGGCGAAACCGTAGGTGATCGTCGGCAGCAGCATCGGCAGAAGAGCGGACAGGTGGGCAATGGCACGCAGCGGCCCGGGAATGCGCGTGAAGTTTACCGTGTAGGCAATGGTGAAAGCGAACAGGGTAGTCAGCGCCGCACTCAGCAGAGAGATGCAGACGCTGTTGCGCATAGCCCGCCAGAACTGCGCCGTACCGAGAATATCACCGTAGGCCGATACCGAAAAACCGGCATCGCCGCCGAAGGACCGGTAGAGGATGAAAAACAGCGGAACGACGAGGAAGAGGGCGAGCAGCGCGAAAATCGCGATCAGGATGACTCTCTGCTCCTTTTTACCGTTTTCGCTCATACGGCAGCTCCTTCCGGAACCGCCGCGGCCTCACCGGCATTTTCAAACAGCCGGTGGATGTTGCCGCGCTTGATTTCCAGCTGACGCAGAATGAATTTCCGGACGAAATCATTGGCCGGACTGAAAATAATGTCGTGCGGCTGTCCGTACTGCGCCGCAGTTCCCTCGTTGATGATCAGTATGCGGTCGGAGAGGGTCAGCGCCTCCTCCGGGTCATGGGTGACGATGATCATGGCCAGGTGGAAGGTGTTGGCGACGAGCCGGATCCGCTCCTTGATGGATTCCTTGATGACACCGTCAAGGGCGCTGAAAGGCTCGTCGAGCAGAAGCACCTTCGGCTTCATGACAAGCGTTCTGGCAAGCGCGACCCTCTGTTTCTGGCCGCCGGAAAGCTGATCCGGCTTTTTATCCAGATGCTCCTGCAGGTCGAGCAGGCGGATGAGATCGCCGACCTCGGCCTCTGTCGAGATTTCCGGTTTGTTGTGCAGGCCGTAGACAATGTTTTCATACGCAGTCAGGTGCGGGAAGAGACCGAAATCCTGAAAAACGATATTGAATCCGCGGTCTTCCATTTTGACATCAGTGATATCCTCGCCGTTGAAAATCAGGCTGCCGCCGGTTGGCTGCAGAATGCCGAGGATGATGTTGAGCAGCGTCGTTTTGCCGCATCCGGACGGTCCGAGGATGGAAATGATTTCGCCGTCGCTTATATCAAAGCTGATGTCTTTCAGTACTTCTTTGTTATCAAATGTCTTGGAAATGTGTCTGATCTGAAGCATAACGGTCACCTCCTGCAAAGCCTGTCAAATCAGTTGTATCGGCATGGTATGGCCATGCCGGCTTCTTTCATGTAATCACGTATGCAGTCGAAGACGCCCGGGATGTCTGCCGCTGTCAGGGCGCCGAGTGCGCACATGCGGAACATCGGTACGCCGGCAACCTTGCCGGAATAAATGGTATAGCCGTACTTATAGAGATAGTCATGCATCGCACCGAAATCGAAGGCCGGGTCGTCCGGGCAGAGAACGCTGATGACGAGGCGTGACTGATATTCTTTTTTGATCGCCATGCGGAAACCAAGCTTTTCAAGGCCGTCGTACAGAGCCGCCCAGACGCTCTGGTGACGCTCCCACTTGGCCTGCTCGCCCTCGGCGAAATATTCGAGGATGGCCTGCTTTGTCGCGTAAATGGTCTGGACAGGCGGGGTGAAACGCATTTCTCCGTGCTCCCGGATAAAGCTGTGCTGCATGTACAGGTTGGTGTAGTAGGAGCGGACCGGGTAGTCGGCGGATGCATCGATGATGGATTCGCGGCCGACGATGAAAGAAAGGCCGGTCATGGACTGCAGGCCCTTCTGGGCGGAAGCCATGATGAAATCCTGGTTGTCCTTTTCGATGTCGATCGGGATCATCGCGTAGGCTGAGGTTGTATCGGAAATCATGGTGCAGCCGTGCGCATGGGCGGCGGCGCCGATTTCACGGATCGGGTTGAGAACGCCGGTGCCCGTCTCGTGCATGCAGCAGTAGACGACGGCGATGTCCGGATCTGCGGAAAGCGCTTCTTCTGCCTTGGCAACGTCGATCGGGCGGTCGATCGGCAGCAGCAGATCGATGTGATCGACATGATAGGCACGGGCAACTTCAACGGCTCTTGCGGAATAAGAACCGTTATTGAGGATCAGGATCTTTTTCCCTGCCGGCACGAGGGAACTTACGGTGACATCGATATTCATGGTGCCGGAGCCGCAGAAGAGGACGCCGACAAATTTTTCCGGGTCTCCGTGTACAATTTTAACCAGGTCCAGCGACATCTGATGCATGATGTCACAGAATTCCTTTTCACGCGGACAGATGTCGGGGATAACCTGCGCGTATTTTACGGTGTCGGTCGTTGTGGCCGGACCCGGATTCATGAGAATATTCCGTTTTACATCCGGATAGTTTCTGCCATTGATAATCATAATGAGTACCTCCCTTTTTTTGAAAATGCGGCAGCCAGCGCATCAGGCATGGCTGCCGCAGAAATGGATATGAAGAATTCCGATTATTTGCAGCTCTCTGAAAGATCGGTGTGCTCCTGCAGGAGATCGACGGTCAGCGGTTCGCTGAATGTCTTTGCATTCGGTGCAACGTATTCGGAATCCGGCTCTTCGCCTTCATAGAGGGCAACCGGATAGTAGCTGAGCATATCGGTTCTGCCCTTGTCGATGATGCAGGAGGCGATATCCTGTGCAAGCTGTGTCCTGGCATCGTCGCCGTGGTCGATGACGGCAACACCCTCGGTCAGAGAGAAATCACCCTCGGACGGGTCTACGTAGTCGATCGGCTCACCGTCTGCCTTATCCTTGACAGCCTGATGGCGAAGACCGAAACCGATAACGGCTTCACCGGCGAGCACCTTCTTGATCGGGCCGGAGCCGGCATCTTCGAGGTTGTCGCCTGCGTTTTTATAAATAGCGGTCAGGATATCTTTTGCCTCATCCTCACCGTAGGCATCGATCAGGGCCTGAATCATAAGCCATGCAGTGGAAGAACCGGTGATATCCGGTACGGAAATCTTTCCGGCATATTCATCTTTGGCAAGATCCTTGATGGATGTCGGAACGTCAAGGCCTTCTGCCTCGAGCTCTTCTGTGTTATAGAAAAGCGCACCCTGGTTGGCCAGCATCGGACGATAGTAAGTTGGCCAGTCCTGCAGCGGCTGGCTCTCGACATTCAGATCCTGGAACATGTTGTACTGCTCCTGTGCGCTGTCAATATAGAACGAACTCATGCAGAGGAGGTCTGCCTCGAGGTTCTCGCCTTCTGCCAGCATTTTGCCGCCGAGCTCAGAAGTACCGAAAGTGCTGATCGTGTATTTGCCTTCAAAACCGTTGGCATCGAGTGTCTTCTTGATGACCTCGAGCGCCTCGTCATCGGAGTTGCAGTAGATGACGACGGAATCCGCATCAGAGGAAGCGGAATCTGCGGAGGACTGCTCCTCGGCCTGTGTGTCGGCGGAGGAAGAAGCCGACGAGCCGGAGGAGGAGCCTCCGCATCCTGTAAGAACCATGCCGGCTGCCAGAACGGCAGCGGTAATACTGAACAACGGTTTGCATTTTGCCTTTTTCATGATAAAACTCCTTTACTATAATGCTCTGTCTTGCAGTAAAATGCTGTTTTATGCATCTTTTGATTGCATTTTAACCGCAAAATAAAGCATACACTATCTCATATGGCAAAACTGTATGTGAAGTCTGCATGATAAAAAGTCCGGGTGCTGTACCTGGACTTAACACTGAGCAGTATTGTTACTTCTCAGAAAACAGATCTGAGAATGGTTTCTATGATTTCCTGCGTGAGCGGCACCGGATTGTTGTCGGCCCGGCCCTTTGTGATGCCCTGTCCGGCAAGCAAAGGAAGATCGGCGGCCGGCACGCCCCAGCCGGACAGAGAAGCTGCCTGTCCGGAACGGGTCAGATACGACCTGATTTTATCGCCCAGCTGATCAGCGCTGCGAACGCCGAGTGCCTGCAGGAGCGGTGCGGGGTCTTTAATCGAATCCTTGTTGAGTGCAAGAACGGGTGAGAGCAGCATACTGACGGCGGTGCCGTGCGGTATGCCATAGCGCAGAGTGAGCGGGTAGGAGATCGAATGGCAGGCCGTGGTTTTCGTATTGCTGAACGCGAGCCCGGCGATCATGCTGCCGCGCGCCATGGCTTCCCGCGCGCTGCCTTTGCCGGCTGTCAGATCATCCATGTTCTGCATGATGGTGCGGATGGCATAGAGGGCAAGCGCCTGCGATACGGGATTGGAAGATTTGGCCCAGTAACTTTCAGCGGCATGGGATACGGCATCCAGTGCGGTGGAAACAGAAAGGGGCAGCGGCAGGTCTTTCGTCATAACCGGGTCGGCGATGGCCGCCGCCGCAAAATTGCGGTGATTTTCGAGAGAGCGTTTCTTCCCTTGCTCCGGGTCCCAGATGGTTGCCCAGCAGGTAACCTCACTGCCGGTGCCGGATGTCGTGGGAATGCCGATCCAGGCAGATGCTGGCCTGACATCGCCGCCTTCGGCAATCAGATTGCGGATATCGTCGGCATTTTCAATATTTCTGCCGTAGAGACAGCAGAGCGATTTGCCGATATCCATGACGCTGCCGCCGCCGGCCGCCAGAATCAGAGAAGGGGCAAAGTCCCTTGTTTCCTTATATATGCGCAGAAGCTGATTTACCGTAGGGTTGGAGGCACTGAAAATCCGGCGCCGGAAGATGCGGTCAGGGTGATTTTTTTCCAGACTGGCAAAAACATCATTGTCATAAACGCACGGATCCCAGGCGAGAACGAGAATATGATCGCCCGCAGTAGACAGCGACCGGATGAGGGCATCAAGGTGGCGCAGCGATCCGGCACCGGTGATGGTTCTGACCGGATTGTAAAAGGTAAGGTTCATAGTGCATTCCTCCGCTTCATGTTAATCTGGTGTTATTTTAGCGGCAGGACAGCGCGCCATCTATCGCGGTATGTAAAATTCTGTTTTAAAAATGCAGAAAAAAAAGACCTGAAGCGCGAACTTCAGGTCATGATGCCGATAATTACAGGATATGGATTCCCTGCTCTTCATACTGCCTGCGGACGTCCTCCGGAATGCCGTCATCCATGATGACAGCGTCGACTTCCTCCCGGGAGAGCACCTTCTTCCTGGACCGCCGGCCCAGCTTGCTCGAATCCATGACCGCGTACACCTTGCCGGCACTGTGCGCAAGCAGATGCATGATGCCTGTCTCATGAAAACGGAAATCCGTAAAGCCGTCCTCGCAGCTGACCGCGTTGATGGCCAGAAAGGCGATGTCCGGAAAATAAGAGGCAAATTCCTGCTCGCAGACGCTGCCGAAGGATGCCCGCTCCTGGCTGTCGATTTCGCCGCCGATGGCGATGATGCGGATCCGGCTGCTCTGCATCAGAATATTGATCGCGGCCATGCTATTGGAAATAACCGTGAAACCGCGGTCGATCCGCAGCATCTCCTGCGCCAGAATCATATTGGTCGTGCCGGCGTTCATGGCGATGACAGCATTTTCCCGGATCATGGAAACCGCCTTGGCGGCGGCGGCCCTTTTGAGGTCCTCGTGGATAATCTCGCGTCCGGCGAAATTCAGAAAAGGGGATATACTATCCGGCAGACAGGCACCGCCGTGAATGTATTTGATCAGGCCTTTCTGCTCCATGGATTTCAGATCGCGCGCGCACCGTGTCAACGGATACATGCAGCTGCTGGCTGAGACTGCCGGTCTTGACGGTCGAATGCAGCTGCAGCTGCTGCATGATCCGTGCTTCCCGTTCTTCATATAGCATCGTGTCAGACTCCTGTTCAGTATGATAAAAAAGTGTGCGTTTGTATCTCAGTTGGAAAAGAACTGCACGGCCAGATCGTTCAGTGCCTGCTGGTCGGCAAGACTCATGAATTCACGGCTCGAATGCATCGCCAGCAGACCGACGCCGGTGTCGACCGCCGGCATGACAAGCCGGGAGGCCAGAACGGAGCCGATGGTGCCGCCGCCCTTGACGTTGGAGTGCTTGACAAAGCGCTGGTACGGAATATCATTTTCCCGGCACAGCGCAATGACGGCAGCCAGCGCCGTGCTGTCCCATGTATAGGACTGGTTGCCCGCCGTCTTCAGGCAGACACCGCTGCCGAGCACAGGGAAACTGGTGATGTCCTGCTTCTTCGGAAAATCCGGATGATAGGCGTGCGCCACATCGCAGGAGAGCAGCAGACCGGAATTCAGGTCGGACATGCACTGTACGCTGTCGCGCCCGAAAGCCTTCCAGATCTTGTTCAGGACAATCAAAGGCATGATGCTGTCGGCGCCCTGCTTGGTCAGGCTGCCGATCTCCTCGTTATCAAAAAGGCATACGAGGTTGACGCGGCCGTTGTCAGCTCTGTCACTGCCCTCGATCAGACCGCGTATCAGCGCGTAGCACGATGTCAGGTCGTCGAGACGCGGCGAAGAAAGAAATTCTCGGTTGACGCCGACGGTCTCCGGCCGGTCTTTGTTATAGAGATTCAGATCAAAATCGAGGATGTCATCGACATTGATGCCGATGCGGTCCGCGATCAGGTCGCACAGGGCGGTGTTCTCATCGAGGCTGCCGGTCAGCGTGCCCAGAAGCGGGCGCAGCATCTTCTGATTGTCGATCGGCTGCCCGTGCTCATTGGCACCCCTGTCCATGTGGATGGCAAGATTCGGCAGATAGGCGGCGGCATCCTCAAAATCGACCAGCATGGATCGCGGTTCATCGTAGCGTTCGCCGGTCAGCAGGACGCGGCCGGCAATCGAGAGCGGCCGGTCAAAGAAAGTGGAAAGGCGCGGGCCGCCGTAGACTTCCGTGTTCAGCTGCAGATAGCCGTGACTGCGGATTTCCGGGTCCGGCTTGATCTTCAGCGTCGGCCAGTCCGTGTGCGCCGCCGCGATATGAATTCCCTTGCCGTGGTTGGCACTTTCCCCTATGGTAAACGCATAGAGCGTCGAATCAAAAGGACTGCAGTAATAGCGCCCGTTGATTTCGAGCTTCCAGTCCTTCTGGATATCCAGTTCCATAAACCCCGCGCTGTTTAACAGTTCCGTGCAGTACTGCACCGTGTGAAACGGGGACACGCCCCGCAGAAGAAATTCATTCAGTCCGTTCATGATTACATCGCCTCTGTCAGTTATTCAAACATATTTAAAAGAATTGTATCTCATTGAACGTGAATATTCAATGTGTTATAATTTTTGTAATCGGTAGCATTCGTAAATTTTTCAGGGAGGAAAACGAATGGGATTACATAATATTATATCGGGACAGCTTCTGCAGAGCATCAGCTATCGCTCCAACGATCCGACTGAGCTTGCATCGCTTTATGACAGGGACGGCCGGAGAATCATGTATAAATCGGTTCTGACCGTTATGCCGGGACAGGCAGCGGTTTTTGTCAATGAAGGACAGATTACCGATATCTATATGTCAGGCCGCTATGAACTGACGACAGAGAATATGCCGCTGACCACGACTCTCAAAGAGTGGAAGTACGGCTTTAAGGAATCTTTTATCGTCGATATCATTTTCATCAATATGAATGAGATCCTCGACGTCAAGTGGGGAACCAGCGAACAGGTGACGGTCAAGGATGATGTGTTCGGCCTCGTCAATGTCGGCGCGAACGGCACGTATTCCTTTAAGATCACGGACCCGAAGAAGTTCGTCGAGAACGTGATGGGCACGAAGAACCGTGTGACGACAGCGGATCTCAGACCGTTTGTCACTCCGCAGATTTCCATGTATTTCAAGGAGATCGTGACCGACAGGAATCTTGATTTCTTTGATATGCAGGGCTTCAGCTACGAAGCGGCGCAGATTCTGCAGCAGAAGAGCGAAGACTTTTTCGGACGCTTTGGTATAGAGATCGTGAAGATGTCCATGCAGGTTGCACTGCCGGCCGAGGTCAGACAGGCAATCAACGAGCGTGCCACAGTCGGTGCGATGGGCGGCATGCAGGCATATACCAGTAAGAAGCAGGCGGATGCGATCGGCGATATGGCCAAGAATCCGAATGGCAATATGGGCGCGATGGCCGGTGCCGGCATGGGTATGGCGATGGGCAGCATGATGATGAATAATTTTGCGAATATGCAGAACCAGAGCCAGCAGAACCAGGGACAGCAGGCACAGAGCCAGCAGGCCGGTACGATCAAGTGCCCGAAGTGCGGTGCTGACATTCCGTCGGGTTCGAAGTTCTGTCCGCAGTGCGGCCAGAAGATTGCCGAGGCGAATGCATTTTGCCCGCAGTGCGGCAAGCCGGTGCCGGCAGGATCGAAGTTCTGCCCGAATTGCGGCGCGAAGATCGGCTGACAAGGCAGACGGCAGCGATGCCGTGAATCATCAGTATTACCAAAGCGGCACAGCCGCATCAATATCATAATTACGGAGGGGAACCATGAATTCTGCATTGGAATCCATGAACCCCGAGCAGCAGGAAGCGGTCCGGACAACAGAAGGGCCGCTTCTTATTCTTGCAGGCGCGGGTTCAGGAAAAACGAGGGTACTGACACACAGAATAGCTTACCTGATTGACGAGAAGGATGTCAGACCCTGGCATATACTGGCAATTACATTTACCAACAAGGCAGCGGGGGAGATGCGTGAACGTGTCAACGCGATAGCGGGAGAAGCCGCCCGCGACGTATGGGTGGCGACATTTCATTCCACCTGCGTGCGGATTCTGAGACGGTACATCGACCGCCTGGGATACGACCGCAATTTCACCATCTACGATACGGCCGACCAGAAGACCGTGATGAAAGAGGTATTCAGGCAGCAGGATCTCGATCCGAAGCAGTTCAAGGAGAAGACATTCCTGAACAGAATTTCCAACGCGAAGGATCAGATGATCGGCTGGCAGGACTACACATCAGCCTATGGCAGCGATTACGGCAGCCAGCTGACGGCGAAGGTCTACGAGGCATATCAGAAGAGACTGATCGCCAACAACGCACTCGATTTCGATGACCTGCTGTTCCTCACGGTGCAGCTGTTTCAGGAGAATCCGGACGTCCTGGCATACTATCAGGACCGTTTCCGCTACATCATGGTCGACGAGTATCAGGATACGAACGGCGTGCAGTTCCGCTTTGTCAGCATGCTGGCAGACAGATACCATAATCTCTGCGTGGTCGGCGATGACGACCAGTCCATCTATGGCTTCCGCGGCGCGGATATCCGCAATATTCTTGATTTCGAGAAGACATTTCCGGATGCGAAGGTCATCAAGCTGGAACAGAATTACCGTTCCACGAAGAGCATACTGAATGCGGCCAATGACGTCATCAGCAACAACCGCGGCCGCAAGGACAAGAAGCTCTGGACCGGCAACGAACAGGGCCAGCCTGTCGTGCTGCGGGAATACAGCTCCGAGTACGACGAGGCATGGGGCGTTGTGCGGGATATCGAAAACAGCATCCGGATGGGTGCCGGCACCAATAAGGATTACGCGGTGCTCTACCGTACCAATGCGCAGTCCCGTGTACTCGAGGAGAAATTCGTACAGTGCGGCGTACCGTACCGCATTGTCGGCGGCGTCAGCTTCTATCAGAGGATGGAGATCAAGGACCTGATCGCGTACCTCAAGGTCATCGCCGGCAGTCAGGATGATGTATCGCTGCGTCGTATCATCAACGTACCGAAAAGAGGCATCGGCGCCACAACCGTGGAGAAGGCGGCATCCTTTGCCGGCATGAATCAGATCAGCCTATATGAAGCACTGCATAAGACGGATTCAATCCCGGGACTGGGACGCAGTGCCTCCCGGATTCATACCTTTGTCGATATGATTGACGGCCTGAAGCAGAAGGCCGGCAGCATGCCTATCGCCGATCTTTTCGATGAGATCATGGAGAACACCGGCTACCGCATCGAGCTCGAGACAGAAAATACGGATGAAGCCCACACCCGTCTCGACAACCTGGATGAGCTGCGCAACAAGATCGTCTCTTATGAGGAGAGTGCGCAGGAGCCGACCCTGGACGGCCTGCTTGAGGAGATCGCGCTGGTGGCAGACGTGGACAGCATGGACGATAATGACAACAAGGTCACATTGATGACGCTGCACAGCGCCAAGGGACTGGAATTTCCGTATGTCTACATGACAGGCATGGAAGACGGCCTGTTCCCGGGCTATCTGTCCATCTCGAGCGGCGATGAAGAAGACATCGAAGAGGAGCGCCGTCTCTGCTACGTAGGCATCACGCGTGCGCAGAAGAAGCTGACCATGACATGGGCATATACCCGCATGGTGCGCGGCACAAAGCAGATCAATAAGGTTTCCCGTTTCGTCGAGGAGATCAGCCCGGAGGATATCGATAACCAGTCAGGGCAGATGAACCGCGGCGGCTTCGGAAACCGGTCGGGAAGCTTTGGCAGCGGCAGTCAGAGCGGCTATGGCGGCGGCCGGAGCGGTTACGGCGGCTATGGCGCAGGCGCGGCAGGCGGCTATGCAGCCCGGCAGGGCAGTACAGACCGTACATCTTTTTCAGGCGGCCGGAAACGCACGAAGCGCGCGGACAGCACAGACCGCGCAGCCCGCTTCATGAAAGAATATATCAAAAAGGGAACGGATATCGTCAAAGAGAAACCGGATTACAGCGAGGGTGACAGCGTGCGCCACATCAAGTTCGGAACCGGCACCGTCAAAGAGATCAAGGATATCGGCAATGACTATGAGGTCACGGTGGACTTCGAAAAAGCAGGCATCCGCAAGATGCGCGCGGCCTATGCGAAGCTGAAAAAGGTCTGAATCTGCAGGTGTGAAATTTTGATGGACGGTGTTATTTTTCCCCTGTGTGTGTTATAATGAACACAGATTTACTATAGACAGACATTTATATTGTTTATAGAAAGGATGAAGATAATGAACGATATGGAGGAGCTGATCAACATGAGCAAAGTTAAGGATTTCATGCACAAGTATGAACTCAAAGACGAGAAGAAGAAAACCGTACTTACCGTACTGGGCATTCTTGCAGCACTTACAATTGTCGGAGTTGTTGTATACTGCATCGTCAAGTATGTAAAGGATCGTGATGATGACTTTGACGATGAGTTTGATGACTTTGATGATGACTTCGATGACGATTTCGATGATGATGATTTTGTCAAAGAAGACGAAGCAGCTGATCAGGCTGAGGACACAGAAGAATAATCTTCAGACTTGCTACATGATATACTGGCCGCCGGCACGGATACCGGCGGCTTTTCATGTATATGGGGCGCAGGCCGCCGGGCTGCGCCGGAAAAATCAGTACGATACTATACCGGATGAGGTGGCAATATTGAAAAAAGGCGATATATACGAAGGCACGGTCAGCCGTGTCGACTTTCCAAACAAGGGCCGTGTCGAACTTCCCGATGAGGATACGGTGGTGACCGTGAAGAATACGATACCGGGACAGAAAATCCGTTTTGCGATCAGCAGCCGCAGAAACGGCAATGTCAAAGGGCGCTGTCTTGAGGTGCTGGAACATTCTCCTATGGAGACCAGAGAGCCGGTCTGCGGTGAATTCCCGGATTGCGGCGGCTGCCTGTATCAGACCATGGATTACGAGGAGCAGCTGGCGATGAAAGCGGACCAGGTAAAGCGGCTTCTTGATACGGCCATGCGCACGTACGGCCAGACGCGGGACGGAGAGCCGGATTATGTATTTGAAGGCATCACGCCGAGCCCGACGCCGTGGCATTACCGCAACAAGATGGAATATTCCTTCGGCGATGCCGTGCAGGGCGGCCCGCTGACCCTCGGCCTGCACCGGAAGGGCAGCAAGTACGATGTGCTCAGCTGCTGCGACTGTCAGCTTGTGCACAATGATTTCAATGTAATCGTACAGGCGACGCAGGACTATTTCCGCGGGACCGGGCTGCCGTTTTACCGCAAAATGCAGCACACGGGCTATCTGCGGCATCTTCTGCTGCGGCGCTCTGTGACGACCGGCGATGTCCTCGTGCACATTGTGACGACAAGCCAGCAGATATTCGACATGCAGCCGTATGCGCAGATGCTGCTGGCACTGCCGCTTGAAGGACAGATCGCGGGCATCATGCATATCATCAATGATTCCGCGGCCGATATTGTGCAGAGTGACGAGACGAAGATCCTGTATGGCCGGGATTATTTTTACGAAAAGGTGCTGGGGCTCGATTTCAAAGTGTCCACCTTCTCCTTTTTCCAGACCAATACGAAGGGTGCGGAGAGACTTTATGAGATTGCCCGCTCGTACATAGGCGATACAAATGATATGACGGTCTTTGACCTGTACAGCGGAACCGGCACGATTGCGCAGCTTCTCGCCCCGGTGTCAAAGAAGGTGATCGGCGTCGAGATCGTCGGGGAAGCAGTTGAGGCGGCGCGCTATAACGCCGAAATGAACGGGATCAAAAACTGCTCCTTTATTGCCGGCGACGTGCTGAAGGTGCTCGATGAAATTGAGGAAAAGCCGGATTTCATCGTGCTGGACCCGCCGCGTGACGGCATCCACCCGAAGGCGCTGCCAAAGATTCTGCACTACGGCGTGCCGAATATCGTCTATATCTCCTGCAAACCGACCAGCCTGGCACGGGATCTGGAGACGTTTGCGGGAAGCGGATACCGGCTTGTCAGGGCGAGATGCTGCGATATGTTCCCTTTCACGCAACACGTCGAGACCGTCTGTCTACTAACACATTCTTGAGCTAAGGGACCTGAAAAAGCCTGAAATACTGGGGTTTCCGTCACCGGGAGCAGATCGTGCTCGGCGTGATGGAAACCCTCGTTTATCCTCTGCGGGAACTTGTCCAGAAGCAGGGTCGTGGCTATGATTTTACTATTTTTGAAAACGAGACTATGAGATTACTATTTTGAGGGAAACGAGTCAACGATTTTACTATTTTGGGTGGGTCGAGGCTATGAGTTTACTGACAGAGAGAAAGAAAGCGGCGGTGTCAGGATGTAGAGTCCTGACACCGCCTTTTTCTGTTTTACTGTGCTTTTTCCTGTTCCTGTGTCTGTAGTTTCTCTGCCTCTGTGGCAGGAGCCAAGGTGATGGAATCCTTTTTCACATCCGCCTTATAGTGACTCTTTGTAATACGGTCGATGCTGTATACCAAAACGATACCACCGATTGCGGCATACAGGCCGCCGTTCTCACTGTTCATCATTTTCTCAAATACCTCCGATTTATTCATTGCCGTTGTCCTTTCTGTACTGTCTCCCGATTGCTTTTGCACGCTTGATCAGCTGATAGATCCTCGGCTCCGAAACACCAAGGTCTGCAGCGATCGTCTTTACAGAATCGCCATACAGTTCTTTGGCTTCGAACGCCATTGCGATCCTCGGGTCCTCCGCATCCATCAGGGTGCGGATTGCCTGATACTCCATTTTGGCCAGAACCTGGTGCTCAATCGATTCGGTAGCGTCCGGCTCCCAGCCCGTCTCAAGAAGCCCGTCCCAAGAAACTACAGGTGACTGCTTGGTTTCCGGGGTCCGGCCATACGGGCAAGCAGAGCACTTGTTTGTGTCTCTGCAGCGGGTGAAGGCTTTACGTTTGCCCGGGACCATGCATCGCGTGCTGAAGTAGCCGCTGGAATGAAGGGTGTTGATGTACTCCCACTGCGACTCAGCAAACGCTCGGTCGGGG
>Ga0256404_1009024_pt1 | contig 14540 bp, 11 predicted proteins | sample RumenRJG_01DNA_FD_185990 | JGI IMG/M metagenome (GOLD analysis project Ga0256404, IMG submission 185990) | Bovine rumen microbial communities from Lethbridge, Alberta, Canada - RJG_01 | ecosystem: Host-associated > Mammals > Digestive system > Stomach > Rumen | place: Canada: Alberta | collected...
ACAGCAAAAGAGAGAAGGTTTGGTTGCATTGAAGTTGGGGGACAAGTGCAGTTGGTTAGCCTTCTCTCTTTCGCATTATTATATATAGCAGCCCGATGAGCTTCGGGACTAAGAGGGGGAGGTGTTTACTCTATATTGCCGTCTGTGATGTCTGCCAGTATATACTCGCCCCACGAGTACTCGCTCATGAATTCGCCTTCGAATTTATCGCGGAGGTTCATGTTGCCGTCCTGCCAGGCGTAATAGTCACAGTCGAACATATCGGTATTGACCATCTGTCCGCGCGGCGTGGTTATCAGAAGGTTCTCGCAGCCCTCCTCTTTCAGGGTCTTTCTGAGCCGCCCGAGCGCGTTATAGAAAACGCTCATCTGCTCGTTGCTGTATTCGCGCCCTTCCCAGATGGTGCTATATATCTCTTCGTTGCTTATCTCCTTGCCGCGCCGTGTCACTATGAGCGCGAGTATCTCCTTTGCCTTTCCGGTCAGCCGGAGAGGCCTATCACCTTCCATGACTACAAAACGCCCAAAGGTCTGTATGTAGAGACGCTTTTCCTGCCTCTTCGCCAGCAGGCGGATCCTGTCCATGGTGAGCTCGAGGGTCGGTTTGTCGAACGGCTTGAGCAGATAGTAATCGCCGCCGACACGGTTGAACTGCCACACGTACTCCTCGTGCGATGTCGCAAAGACTATGAGTATGTCACTTCTGATCTTGCGCAGGCTGTACGCAAGCTGCACGCCATCGATCGTCGGGAGCTCCACATCCAGGAACGCCAGGTCCACCGGATTATGCAGCGCGTATTCGATCGCGTCCTCGCCGTTCTCAAATTCTCCTACTATATTTATGTCGCTTATGTCGCTGCTGAGATGTCTGAATATCTCGAGATTGACCTTCTGGTCATCGACTACAATTGTTCTCATGCCCTGCCTCCTTTCCGGTGCTCTTCTCCTGTATGGATTGTATCATATTGTTATTTATACACACGCGGTCTAACACCCCACTAACGGCGATTTTGTGCTACAATCTGTCTGTGAAAAGGGAGGTCAGAACATGAATATTTTCAAGACGGGTCCAAGATTTATCAAGGGGTATCTCGAGACCAAACGCTATACTGCGCTCAAGGGTCAGATGGAAAAGCTGCGTGAGGCGGGCGACCTGGAGGGCGAGAAGGAACTTATCCGTTTCGGACAGAAGCGCTGGGTCGAGAACATATCGCCTATACTGGGACTTACCTACGAAGTCCACGGTGAAGAGAACATACCTGCTCCTGAGGACGGGCCTTTCATGATATACAGCAATCATCAGAGTTTTGCTGACATCTGCGCTACGCTCTGGCTTGTGAAAGATCACTGCATGATGGGATATGTATCCAAGGAGGAGTGGCGCAAGTATAAGATACTGGACGACGTTGTGAATTATTCGCGTTCCATATACCTGGTGCGCAACAACCCTAAGGAGGCGGTGCGTGCGCTGGCTGAGGCCAGAAAGATGCTGAAGCTCGGATTCAACCTTTGCATCTTCCCTGAGGGTACGCGCTCGAGGGGCCCTGAGATGGGCGAATTCAAGGCCGGCGCTTTCAAGTTTGCCGAGAAAGCCAATGTGCCTATCCTGCCTGTAACGGTCAGCGGGACTTACAAGTTCTTTGAAGAAAAAGGCACATGGCAGCCTGCCCACATAAAGGTGACGGCTCATCCTCTGGTGCACATCGAACAGATGGACAAGCATCAGCAGCATGAAGCGCAGAAACAGATAGAAGAGACCATAAGGAGTGCACTGTGAAATTTGTAATACAGAGAGTTAAACATGCTTCAGTAACAGTTGAAGGAGAAGTTATAGGCAAGATCGGCCGCGGCTATCTGGTGCTCATAGGCTGCTGCGATGCTGATGACGAGGCGGTCGCAGACAAGATGGTAGATAAGATGATCAAGCTCCGCATCAACGAGGATGCCGAGGGCAAGACCAATCTTTCGCTCGCCGACGTTGACGGCGGACTGCTCCTCGTTTCGCAGTTTACGCTTTACGCAAACTGCAAGAAGGGCAACAGACCTTCATTCGTTGAAGCGGGATCGCCTGACCACGCTAACGCTCTGTACGAGTACATCATCGAGAAGTGCCGCGAGCGCGTTCCTGTCGTAGAAACGGGTTCCTTCGGCGCAGAGATGGAAGTCGAGCTTCTGAACGACGGCCCGTTCACCATACTTCTGGATTCGGAGAAGCTGTAGCTGCTGCAGGCACTGCGCAGCGCTAAGCATAGATAAAGAGATAAATCGTGCGGAATCGAAAGATGCACCTTCATTGTGAAGGTGCATCCTTTTGTTTATGCATTTTGGATCTTTATTCCTTGCCGTATCCCTGCGGATTGTGGCTCTGCCAGTTCCAGGCATCGCGGCAGATCTCGTCTATGCCGCGGCTCGCCTCCCAGCCGAGCACGGCCTTTGCCTTTGAGGCATCAGCCCAGCTGTCCTGCACATCGCCGGCTCGTCTGGCGCCTACTTCGTAGGCTACAGCGTGCCCGCAGGCGCGGCCGAAGGCCTCGACCATCTCGAGCACGCTGTAAGGCGAGCCCGTTCCCAGATTGAATACCTCTGTGCCTTTGTGCTCTGCCGCGTACTCAGCAGCCTTTACGTGCCCTTCTGCCAGATCCATTACATGGATATAGTCCCTGCGGCATGTGCCGTCAGGAGTATCGTAGTCATTACCGAAGACAGTCAGGTGATCGCGCCTGCCGACTGCCACCTGCGATATATACGGCATCAGGTTGTTTGGGATGCCCTGCGGATCCTCTCCGATGAGTCCGCTCTCGTGAGCGCCCACCGGGTTGAAGTATCTCAGCAGAACCACCGACAGCGGCGCCTTCCAGTCGTCACCTTTCTCGCTCGCCTTCGCGGCGTCGGTCAGCATCTGTTCCTGCATCCATTTTGTCCAGCCGTACGGGTTTGTGCACATCCCTTTAGGGGCATCCTCGGTGAACGGCGGTACGTTGTCTTCTCCATAGACGGTCGCCGAACTCGAGAAAACGAAATTCGTGAGTCCGAGCTCTCTCATGCACTCAAGCAGTGTGAGCGTTGTGTCGATGTTGTTTCTGTAGTACTCGACCGGCATCGCGACCGATTCGCCTACTGCCTTTAGTCCCGCAAAGTGGATTATGCAGTCCGGCATCTCTGCCTTCAGTATCTCCATCATGCGCTCCTTGTCGGCAACATCTGCCTCATAGAGCGCCACCTTCCTGCCGGTGATCTTCTCTACTCTTGCGATAGCCTCCGCCGAACTGTTTACATAATTATCTACAACTGCGACCTCGTGGCCTGCCTCAAGCATCGCCACTGCCGTATGCGATCCGATATATCCTGCTCCGCCTGTAAGTAATGTCTTCATAGTTCTTGATTCCCCTTTGATTTATTTTGCCTTCATGGATGCGAGGAATGCATCAAATGCATCAAGGTCTTCCTGTGTCAGCTGCTCTGCACCTTCCTTGATATTACCTTCGCTGTCCCAAGAATTTGTGCTCAGAGTGATATCATACATTACGCCGTCAGCCATGAAGATCGCGCTTGCATCATAGTAAACGTCGTCTTCATACGGATAGACCATTTTATATCCTTCAGCGCCTGCGATCGTTGTCTTTTCCGAATCATCTGAGTACTGTGTTCTTTTCTTGTACTCTTCCTCTACAGACTCCGGATGGCTTCCGTCCTCATACTCGATATACTGAAGGTCCTCTTCATCTGTTATGTATACCTGCAGTTCTGCTTCGCTGCCATCCTTTTTCAGATTGACATACCTGTCCGAAAATCCTTCGACTGAATATCCTTCCGGTACTTCGAAAGTCATTGATCCGACAGAATTTACTGTAAGATTCTGGCTCAGAAGAGCATCTCCGTCACCGCCCTGCATGCTTGAAATGATATTGTTGTATGCTGTCTCAAGGTCTGAACTCAAAGCCGGGATATCATCTCTGAGCTTTCCGTCATTGTCATAGGCCTTCTCATAGTCAAAATAGACCATGTAGTAAGTACCGTCATAGTAGAAGTTAGTACCCAGACCTGCGACACCGTTTTTGTTGGTTCCCTTGTACGCATAGCCTTTGCCGCCGCATACCTCTGTCTCGGAGCGCTCAACTCCTCTCTCCTTGAGTTTGTCTTCGTCTCCGGTATTGTTCTGCTCAAAATACTCCTCTACCGTTTCAGCAGTAACGCTTGAGTCGTACGACTTGAAGTCTGCGAGATCTTCCTCGTCGATAGCAGAGACGCCGAAGTAATAATCACCTGTCTTATAGCTGATATATTCTCCAACTGTTGCGCCGTCTACGGTCCAGTCTTCCGGTACGCTGAACACGATCCCGGCTACGCCGGCGTTTGGTTCTGCCGGAGCCTCTGAGGATCCGCCGCTGCTGCTTCCGCCGCCGCATGCTGCTAGTGACAGTACCATGATCACTGCAGTCGTCAGTGCAAGTAATATCTTGATCGATTTTTTCATTGTTCTTCCTTTCCTGTAGCTCATACATTTGCTGCTCTCGGGAAATAACTTTTTCTCTGAGTCCTTTTTGGCCGCAACAGCCACACCCAATATCAACTTTACTATATTGCACCACACACCGCAATGGCGTTCTCTCTGCAATCTGTTACCGCGTATGCCGCTTTATCTCCTGCGGGCTTGGCGTTTCCTTGCTGTAGCTTTCTTCGCCTATGAGTCCCGCATCGATGCCGCCCTTGTAAGGGTCTGCCGCTCCTTCGCTTCCCAGCGCATGCACACCTTCGCTGTCATAGCGGGTCAATACTATTCTGTCCCTGTATATCTCAGCGATCGTCCCCGTAAGAGTTTCGTCTGCTGCCCTGTACTTTTCGAGTCCTTCCGCTTCACGCTCCTTTGACCCGCAGTTCATGTAGTAGCCTGTGTATCCCGCGTTCATGTATGTGAAGCGCAGTGTTTCTTCCGTGTATTCATCGCTCGTGATCATCCAGTCCTCAAATCGCGGAATGAGGATCGTATCGCCCGGCGCCTTGTAAGAGCTGCTTCCTCCCATGTAGCAGTCCCAGCCCTTGGAGTGGTTGTGTCCATGAATATATATTATGTCGAGCGACTTTGCCGCTTCATTCACGACGTCAAAGATGAGGGATGAATAAAGATTATCTCCTGATGCATGCCTTGAGGATGTCCTCGCGGTGAAATGCAGCGGCACATGACCCGCTATGAAGACCGGTCTGGTCTCCCCCTTCTCTATGAGCCCGTCAAAGCACTCCTTCATCTCAGCTGCGGACTTTCGCACCTTTGCGAGGCTGCCTGCCGTCTTTCCCTGGACCCATGGGAAGTCCTCTTCTGTGTTAAGAATGTATATAAGGTAATCATCCTCTTCATAGAGTCCTGTCGCCGTGATCTGATCCGTCATCCTGTCGTGGTTGCCCTGCACAAACATCAGGTCTTCGCCATTTACTCCCGGATAGACCTCCTCCGCAATGCCGCGGATCTCCCCGATCGCTCCGTCCGGACTAACCTGATAATTGTACAGGTTTCTTTCATTTGAGTAGTCACCGCACATGATGACCTTGTCTGCGCTCTTGCCGTCCGCCTTCGCCGCATTCAGCAACGCGCGCAGTGTTTCTGCCGGCGCGGCAAAGTCCGGCTGATACTGGTAGTCCGACGCGAAGAACAGCGTCGCAAGCGGTTCCGTACTCTCCGCTTCGTTTGCGTCTTCCGCATCTCCGGTCTCTCCGGTAACTGTTTCGATCCCGCTCTTATCTGCCTGTCCGGCCTTCTGCACCCGTTCCGCCCAAAGCGCACCAAAAGCGGCCATGGCGAGCACGGCCAGCAGGATCATTATTGTTAATAGTTTTTTCCGCTTATTCTTCATATTCCTACAGGAATTGTAACTCACTCGCGTATACTCCGAAATCCTTTTGATTGGACAAAATAAAAAGTCCAGGTCGCACCTCCTCATTTACCTGGAATAAAAAATGAGAGCAGTGTACCGCTCGTCTCATCTGACTCGCGGGGGCTGCCATGCCAATCGACACACGCCTTATAGTTGCTTTGAGCGGCTGGTGGAAAGCCGCAGTCGCAGCGCGGGTCGCCTGGGGCAGCCCACAGCAAAGTGCTTTTTAGTTATAAGTATGTCATTCAAGGACTGAATATACCTAAATGCCATACTTCTGTCAGGCATTATAAGCTGCGACGGAGGCGAAAGTAGGTCACTTAACAGAATCCAGTAGAGAAATGACATACTGTCCGTTCCTCTTGCCCTTGCCTTTGCATGCCCAAAGTAGGTCAATTCTAAATAATTCAAATAAGAATGACATACTATTCGTTCTACACTATTCAACTGGTACTTAAGAAAGTAGGTCTTCTGACAGTTTGAAATACCAAAAAGACCTACTCCGGGCCGCCCCGCGTTGCCGCGCTGGTGGCGGGCGCCTCTCCTGCGCCCATGTCACCAGCTGCAGAGCGAGCATAAGCGGCATGGCGGCCCCCGCGAGTCAGGGGAGACGAGCGGTAAGTCTCTCAGTGTTTCCCCCGAAGCCTGCTTGCAAGACTTCCTATTGATTCAGACAAGTAAAAACGGCATCAGTCTTTAGATGACTTGATGCCGTTATGATTTATGTTTTGCCTGTGAGCTATACCAGTGTCAGCTGCTCGTTGCCGTCAGCGCCCACATTAGGGTCCTTCGGCTGCTCGGCCGGCTTCTGCGCCGACTCCTCATCGACTACCTTCGCGAAGGAGACGATGCGGTTGTCCTTCTCGACCTTCATGATCTTGACGCCCTGTGTCGTACGTCCGAGAGTGCTTACCTCGTCTGCGCGGATCCTGATGATGACTCCATTGGAGTTGATCACCATGACTTCGTCATCCTCGCTTACGAGTGTCGCTCCGACGAGCAGTCCGGTCTTTCCGAACTTGGTCTTGTCGTAGGTCGCGACGCCCTTGCCGCCTCTTGCCTGCAGCCTGTACTCATCGAGCGGCGTCCTCTTTCCGAAGCCGTTCTCGGTGATCACCAGCATCTTGCGGCTCTGGTCTATGTCGAGCTCCATCGAGACGACTTCATCGCCCTTTTCGAGCAGGATCGCCCTGACTCCGCCGGCGTTGCGGCCCATCGGCCTTACATCGTCTTCGCTGAACGCGATCGCCTTACCCTGCTTGGTGACTACCAGCACGTTCTCGCTGCCGTTTGCCAGCGCAACGCTTATAAGCTTGTCGCCTTCCTTGAGGGTTATAGCTATGAGGCCTGTCTTTCTGTTGGTGTCGAACTCAGTCATCGGAGTCTTCTTGATGGTACCCTGCTTGGTCACCATCACAAGGCACTCGTTCTCCCTGAATTCTCTTACCGGGATCATGGCCGTCACGCGCTCCGTGCTGTTGAGATTGAGGAAGTTGATGACAGGTGTGCCCTTGGCCGTCCTGGATGCTTCCGGGATCTCGTAAGCCTTTATCTTGTAGACTCGTCCCATGTCTGTGAAGAACATGAGGTAGTCGTGCGTGCTCGTGATTATGAGGTCGCGTACAAAGTCGCTCTCTCTCGTGGTGAGTCCGACTATGCCCTTGCCTCCGCGGCGCTGTGCCTTGTAGGTGTCGGCCGGAACTCTCTTCACGTATCCGAGGTGTGTCAGCGTGATCGCGACATCCTCTTCATCGATCAGAGCCTCTTCGTCGAGCTCGCCCTCATCTGCGACGATCTTGGTGCGTCTAGGATCGCCCCATTTCTCCTTGATCTCGAGGAGCTCATCCTTTACAACGCCCATCAGCTTGTGCTCGTCTGCGAGCAGGCTCTTGTAGTAAGCGATCCTCTTCTGCAGTTCGTCATACTCGTTCTTGAGCTTCTCGCGTTCGAGACCCTGCAGCTTGGCAAGTCTCATATCGAGTATTGCCTGTGCCTGGATCTCGGAAAGTCCGAAGCGGATCATCAGCTTTTCCTTGGCATCGTTGTATGCCGAGCGGATGGTCGCGATGACCTCGTCGATATTGTCGAGTGCGATAAGCAGTCCCTCTAAGATGTGTGCCCTGGCCTCAGCTTTCGCGAGGTCGAAGCGTGTCCTTCTTGTGACTACTACTTTCTGATGCTTCAGATACTCTTCGAGGATCTGCTTGAGATTGAGGATCTTAGGCTCGCCGTCCACCAGCGCCAGCATGATCATGCTGAACGATGTCTGAAGAGCCGTGTGCTTGTACAGTCTGTTGAGGATAACGTTAGGATTCGTATCCTTCTTGAGCTCGATGACGATACGCGTTCCTTCGCGGTTCGACTCGTCGCGGATCGCCGAGATGCCCTCGACTTTCTTGTCCTTGACCAGCTCGGCCATGGACTCGATGAGTCTTGCCTTGTTGACCTGGAACGGGATCTCGCTGACGATGATGCGCATCTTGCCGCGCTTGTCCTCTTCTATCTCGCATACCGAGCGGACGTTGACCTTGCCCTGGCCTGTCAGGTAGGCCTCGCGGGCTGCGCTCTTTCCGAGGATTATAGCGCCTGTCGGGAAGTCCGGTCCCTTGATGATGCGGATGAGGTCGTCGATCGAGCAATCCGGATCGTCGATCATCTTTACGCAGGCATCGATGGTCTCGCCCAGATTATGAGGCGGGATCGATGTCGCCATTCCGACCGCGATACCGTTTGATCCGTTGATCAGCAGGTTCGGAACTCTCGAAGGCAGGACCTCCGGTTCTTTCTCTTCGCCGTCGTAGTTGTCCATGAAGTCGACCGTGTCCTTCTCGATGTCGCGGACCATCTGCAGCGAGAACGGAGACATCCTTGCCTCGGTATATCTCGATGCGGCCGCGCCGTCGCCGTCGACAGAACCGAAGTTTCCGTGTCCGTCAACGAGCGGATAGCGTGTCGAGAAGTCCTGCGCCATCTTGACCATCGCGTCGTAGATGGATGAGTCTCCGTGAGGGTGGTATTTACCCATTACCTCACCGACGATACGCGCCGACTTTTTATGCGGTTTGTCCGGAGTGATGCCGAGGGAATGCATGCCGTACAGGATACGCCTGTGTACCGGCTTGAGTCCGTCGCGCACGTCCGGAAGAGCACGTCCCACGATTACGCTCATCGCATAATCGATGTACGAGTTTTTCATCTCGTCGTATATCTCGTGCTCGATTATTGTGCTGTTGTCGAGTAAATCTGCCATTTGTTTTCCTTTAAATATCTAAGTTCTTTACATAGCGCGCGTTTTCTTCGATGAATGCCTTGCGCGGCGGCACCTTGTCGCCCATCAGCGTGGTGAAGATCTCGTCGGCAGCCTGTGCATCGTCGACTGTGATCCTTACGAGCGTGCGGTGGTCGTAGTCCATTGTGGTCTCCCACAGCTGGTTGAAGTCCATCTCGCCGAGACCCTTGTAGCGCTGGATCTCGATCTTGTTGTTGCTGCCCTTGCCCTTGAGCTCTGCCAGCAGCTTGTCCTGCTCGGCATCCGAGTAGGTGTACCAGATCTGCTTGCCCTGCTTTACTCTGAAGAGCGGCGGCTGTGCAGCGTATACGTATCCGCCCTCGATGAGCGGCGTCATATATCTGAAGAAGAATGTCAGAAGCAGAGTTCTGATGTGCGCTCCGTCGACGTCAGCATCTGTCATGATGATGATCTTATGGTAGCGCAGCTTGCTGATATCGAAGTCCTTGCCGACGTTGCATCCGAAGGCCGTGATCATGTTCTTGATCTCCTCTGAACTGAGGACTCTGTCGAGCCTTGCCTTCTCAACGTTCAGGATCTTACCTCTCAGCGGCAGGACTGCCTGGCGCTTTCTGTCGCGCCCCTGCTTTGCGGAACCGCCCGCGGAGTCTCCCTCTACCAGGAAGATCTCGCTGAGTGCCGGATCCTTCTCGGAGCAGTCGGCCAGCTTGCCCGGGAGCGAAGTCGTCTCGAGGACCGAAGTCTTACGCGTGATCTCTCTCGCCTTGCGGGCAGCCTCTCTGGCGCGCTGTGCCTTGAGGCACTTGTCGATGATGATCCTCGCCTGCTTCGGGTTCTCTTCGAGGAAGTATGTCAGCTGCTCTGTCGTGTTGGTCTCTACAAAGCCCTTTACCTCGGCGTTACCGAGCTTGGCCTTTGTCTGTCCCTCAAACTGAGGGTTCGTGAGTTTGACCGATACGATGGCAGTGATACCTTCTCTGACGTCGTCGCCCGTGAGCGCATCATCGTTTTCCTTGATGAATTTGTTCTTCTTCGCGTAGTCGTTCAGCGTCCTTGTGAGCGCGGACTTGAATCCGACTTCGTGGAATCCGCCCTCGTTTGTGTGGATGTTGTTAGCGAAGGAGATGATGTTTTCGCTGTATCTGTCTGTGTACTGCAGCGCGACCTCTACAGAGTAGCCCTTCTTCTCGGCCTCGTAGTAGAAGATGGTCGGGTTGATAGGATCCTTGTTCTGGTTGAGGTAGGCTACGAATTCCTTGATGCCGCCCTCAAAGTGGAAGTGATCCTTGCGCTGCGGGCTGACTCTCTTGTCAGTGAGGTCGATGGTGAGACCCTTGTTGAGGAAAGCCATCTCGCGGAGTCTTCTCTGCAGTGTCTCGTAGTCGTAGACTGTCTCGTCGAAGATCTCGCCGTCCGGCCAGAACTGTGTCTTGGATCCGGTCTTGCCTGTCTTGTACTCGCCTACTACCTTGAGCTCTGTGGAACGTTCGCCTTTGAAGTACTCCTGCTCATAGATCTTGTTGTTGCGTCTTACCTGCACGATCATGTGTGTCGAAAGCGCGTTAACGACGGACGCGCCGACGCCGTGCAGTCCGCCGGATACCTTGTATCCTCCACCGCCGAACTTGCCGCCGGCGTGCAGCTGAGTGTGGATTACCTCAACTGCCGGTATGCCCATCTTAGGATGTATGTCTACAGGCATACCGCGTCCGTCGTCCTGAACGGTTATGGAGTTGTCGGGCTCGATGCTGACGCTGATGTTTTTACAATATCCTGCGAGCGCTTCGTCGACAGAGTTGTCTACTATCTCATATACGAGGTGGTGGAGTCCCGCCGGGCCTGTACTTCCGATGTACATTCCCGGTCTGAGCCTTACCGGCTTAAGACCCTCGAGGACCTCTATCTGACTTGCGCCGTATTCCTGCTTCTGTGCCATTACGTTTTTACTTACCTTTCATCTCTGTGCTGCCCGTGCCTGGCGGGGCTGTTCTGACATGCGTTTCTGAAGCCGCATTTTAAATCCCCTTACATGAAAAAACGGGCGCAGCACCCTTTGGATTTACGCCCGAATTTTACCATATAAGCCGTTTTTGTGCAAGTACTGCCACAATATCTTGTTTTTTCAGAAAAATGCCTTAAATCGAAAATTTTCGCCCCATTTTCAGCATCCATCGCCCGAAAGCCGCTGATTGCAAGTCTCAGAGCGGTTGACAAAAATACAGGATCTTTCGCCGCATCCGAAAGCCCCTTTTTACTCTCCGAAATAGTTTTTCAGGCGGTCATTTATGTACTTGAAATCTATCACTATTTCGCCTCCCGAGATACTCAATGGTATCTGATCATCAAAGCTGTATCTGTTTAGTATTGTGCACTCATTCAGGATATAAACGAATACTCTTCTGCTTTCCGGGGCGATGATCCAGTATTCACGCACCCCAGCATCCCAGTATTTGATGAGCTTTTTTGTCTTGTCATAGTCCTTGGTGGAAGGCGACAACACTTCTGCCACAAAATCAGGCGCACCGATTATCTCTTCTCCCCCTTTATATTTATCCTTGTCGCATACAGCCAAAACATCAGGTATAAACACATTTTTGTCATCGTCTTTGTCCGGCTGTACTGTTGTCGGCGCAGCCAGCACCAGGCAATCACGATGCTTTTCGGGGTTGTTTCTTATAGCCATATTAAGCTGTGCAAACAGTTCGAGCGCAATAACCTGATGCCTCGTTGTAGGCGTATTCCTGTCACAAAGAACTCCATTGATAAGCTCCATGGTCAAACCGTCCGGAAGATCGTTCAGGTCCTCTTTAGTGAATTCCCCGGGAGCTTTCCATGATATTACTTTTTCATACCCGGCTGCTATATCTTCTGCAGATACAGCGCTTATATATTCATCTAATGCAGGTGTTTCGGACACACGGTCTGCATAATCCAGACTCAGTTTATGCACCATATCCTTATACAGTGAAGCTTCCTTGTTTGAGTGAAGCTCAGGAAACAGCGCGCACTCTATGCTTTGCAGAGTATTGTACCTTGGTTTAGATGTTGCCCCGCCAAATATTTTTTGCACTGTACCAAGCGGAACGCCTGACAACGCCGATACTTTCTCATTGGTATATCCGAGCTCTTCCTTTCTCTTCTTTAAATCGCTGATCTTCATTGTTCTGCCTCATGTATCTATCCAATGTGCTTTCTTTCATGAACAGCATATCAGTTTTAAAGCCGTTTTGCAACCGTTTAAAGCCGTTTTAAGATCCGTTTTCGGACCGTTTTTATTAAACCCGGCAACGAAAAGGGGGGCAACCATGCTGCCCCCGACCACTTGGATCCATCAGTATTTATCTACTCTGGTGACCGTTCCATCTTCGATGCGGAAGAGTGTACCGCCTCTCAGAGCCCTTTTGACAATGTTGAACGGCTTCTTCAATGGAATGCCTTTATGTCGTTTATCTCTCCCCTTTTGCGCAGTTCTTTTAGATAATTGTAGAGAGTCGTATGCGATATCTCGAGAGACTTGCAAACCAGCGGGCCGGAATCACGGACATTGAACACTCCCTGCCGATGCAGCTCTTTGAGGAGCTTCAGCTTGCCTTCCTTTGTTTTGAATTCCGCATAAGACATCGTATCGATGGTTTCGATGATCATCTGTTTGGTCACTTTCATAATATAATCTCCATCGTACTTTGCCATATTGTCGTCTTCGCGCGGCAGCGGCATGATCATGCGCTCAAGATAGCGCTTCATTTCCTCTATCTTTGTTGTATCCTGATTGATGCACAGCAGAGCTGTCGGCTCGCCGTCCTCATAGAACACAAAATGCGAGGAACGCAAATGATCAGTAGGCATCGACCGTATGCTGTACCCTATGAGGTGCCCGTCCTCATCCGCCATGTCAATGATCGCCTTGCTTGTCATTTCACTGATCTTGTAGTCCAGAGTGCGCCCTGACAAGTAGGAATTCGCAATGTAGATCATTTCCTTCTTTTTCAGATCGTGCAAAGCCACTTCGGTATCTTCGCCCATTAGTTTGTGCATGCCAAGCGCAATATTCTTTAAGACCTCCAGCAGTTCTTCGTGTTTCACTACATCAAGCTCCCCTCTCAGTTTCTACCCGAGAACTATATTATAATATTTTTCACACTTCAATGACACAGTTTTGCATTAAAGAAAGGGAGCTATTGGTACAGCCCCTTTCTTTAATGTCGATATTGAGCTTACTTCAGTTCAACGACCCAGCCTTCAGGGCCTTTCTCCTCGCCATGCTGTATGGCAAGAATAGTTTCATACAGTCTTCTGCTGACAGGACCGACTTCTCCGTCTCCAACAGTCAGTCTGCCTTCATCGGCAAATCCGAAGCTGCCGATAGGCTCTATTACAACTGCGGTGCCCAGCGACATGGCTTCTGTGCACTTTCCGTTCTTCAGTGTCTCCTTCAGCTCGTCAACAGAGATCTTTCTTTCCTCGCAAGGTATTCCCCACTCCCTGCAGAGATGGAGTATGCTGTCTCTTGTGATACCCGGAAGAATGGTTCCGTCGAGCTCAGGCGTTACGACTTTGCCGTCTATGACGAACATGATATTGCTGGCGCTTATCTCGCCGATCCACTTATGCTCAACGCTGTCTGTAAATACTACTTCCACATAGCCCTTTTCTTCTGCAAGGGTCTGCGGCAGAAGAGTGTTTGCGTAGTTGCAGCCGCACTTGTCTCCGCCCGTGCCGCCGCCCGACGCTCTGGAGTATTCAGTTTCTACCCAGCAGCTGTCCTCCGAGGAGAACTCCGTGTGATAAGCCTTGACCGGGCATGCAACGATAAAGAATTTGTATTCGCTTGAAACCTCTACTCCGACTGAGCTCTGAGTGGCAAAGCAAACAGGCCTCATATAGAGAGATGTTGCAGGCTCAGTAGGGATCCAGTCCTTCTCGACTTTAACAAACTCGTATACCGCCTGCAGATAGTCCTCGACCGGGATCTCCGGAATCATGACTCTCCTTGCGGAACGCTGGAATCTTTTGGCGTTCATGTCAGGTCTGAACAGGAGCGGGTTTCCGTCCTTGGACTTGAACGCCTTCATGCCTTCGTATATCTCCTGCGCATAGTGGAAGGACATACATATAGGCTCTACTTCGAACGGTCCGTACGGAACGATCCTAGGGTCATGCCATCCCTGTTCAGGGTTATAGTCCATCACAAACATGTGATCTGTCGTAACGGTACCAAACTCCGGCGGATTATTGACGAAATCCGGTTTTGCTTTAGGATTCTTTGTTTTTTCGATTCTGATATCAAGCATTTTATGCCTTGTATGATGTTTGCAGAAGCTAAAACACCACTTTTCCTTTCTTTCATCTCCGTGGTTCAATACAACTCAGATACTGTGGACAATTGATTTTGTTTTGTAGCTTTGACTACTCAGTTGGGAGTGT
>Ga0256404_1009025_pt1 | contig 14540 bp, 11 predicted proteins | sample RumenRJG_01DNA_FD_185990 | JGI IMG/M metagenome (GOLD analysis project Ga0256404, IMG submission 185990) | Bovine rumen microbial communities from Lethbridge, Alberta, Canada - RJG_01 | ecosystem: Host-associated > Mammals > Digestive system > Stomach > Rumen | place: Canada: Alberta | collected...
TGGGCAGACCGATGCGGATGATGTTGTCCATGATGGGCCGGTTCCAGCGCCAGAGCCCGCTCAGCGTCAGCCTGAAAGGACCTTCTTCGCGCGCCAGGAAACAGCAGACGCCCGCCGCGCTGACCAACTGTGAAAAAACAGTGGCGTAAGCCGCGCCGGCCACTCCCATTTTCAGCTTCACAACCAAAAGCAGATCGCCGAAAATATTGACAACAGTTGCCAGAACCAGCATGTAGAACGGCCGCTTTGAATCGCCTTTGGCGCGGAGAACGCTTGAGCCCATGTTGTAAACGAACATGAAAATCATGCCGCCGTAGAAAATCTTCAGATAATCCGAGGCCAGCGGCAGAACCTCGGGCGGCGAGTTAAGCAGCCGCAGCGCCCATGGAGCCGCCGCGATTCCAACGGCCGACAGCACCACCCCTGCCGCAATTGACAGGAACATCGACGTGTGCACTGCCTGCGACGTCCGTTCAGGGTCTCCCGAGCCGAAGTACTGGGCGATCACTACTGTTGCGCCCGACGTCAGCCCCACAAAGAAATTTACAAGGAAGTTCACCAGGTAGCCCGTCGCGCCGCCCACGGCGGCCAATGCCGCCTTGCCAAGGGCGCGGCCGACGATAATCGCGTCCACAGTGTTGTACAGCTGCTGAAAAAATGTGCCCAGAAGGATCGGAAAAAAGAAGATCAGCAGTTCCTTCCAGATCACGCCTTCGATGATCTGCCGGTTTTCGCCCCTCATAAAATCACCTGATTCCGCGGTATTGAATACAATCCGCTGAAAATCCATATGTGGATTTTAGCAGAAATCGGGAAAATTTCTACAGCTGTACCTTCAGACGAAAAAAAACTACGGCGCCGGCGGATATTCACTGCACAGAAGACGGTACGGCGCCTCATCCTCCGTGACGGCAGGAAAGCGCGGCAGTTCGTCCAGAAAGCGGTTATCCGTTTTATCATCGTTGCAGCGCGAAACCTCGCCGAGGAGCACCGGCCCCGTGCCTTTCACAGCATGAAATTCGTGGTACTGATGGGGCTTCAGCGTGATGCTCTGTCCCGGTTCAAGGGCCACAAACGCTCCCGCCGGAACAGAATACGCCCTGCCGTCCGAACTGACGGTCACGTCAGAATCCGCCAGGCCGCCCTGTCCGTCATCGTTCCAGAGGCGGATCTTCAGCATACCGCCCGAACGGTTGATAATGTCCTCCATCTTGAACCAGTGAAAATGGCACGGCGACTTCATGCCGTCCCGCAGGTACAGCAGTTTTTCAGCGTACACCTTGGGATAGCGCGGATCGCGCTGACTGCCCGTGCGCAGCGTGATCAGGCCGAACCCCCATTCGCTGAAGTTTCCGAGGCCGTAGTCCGTCACGTCCCAGCCGAGCATGTTATCGCGTATTTCGTCGTATTCGTGCCCCCTGTTTTTCCACTCAGCGGGTGTCCAGCCGCAGAACGGCGGCAGATGAAAGCCGCACGACGAGATGAACTGCTCCATTTCGCGGATAATCCCGTTGATCTCAGAACGCTTCATGTTATCCTGCTCCTTCCCTGCGGGGAAATGCCTTTTCCTGGCCGCGCACTTCACCTGCCCGCAGAGGCCGGCAAACAGCCCGTCCTCCGGGACTTTCAGCAGATTAAGCGTCAGGTCTGCCGTTCCCTGCAGGTCTATTTTAGCAGAAGAGCCGCTGATACGAAAAACACCCCTGCCTTTTCAGGCCCAAAAAGGCAGGAGCGGCAAAAAAACGCATTTCAGGGGCCGTGTTTTTACCATTTTATATACTATAACCCAGACTTCTTGACTCTGGACACAAAAAGCACAGGACGCCGGCAACGTCCTGTGCTTTGAAGTTTCTGTTTCTTTTCTGTTCCTATCTCGCCTGAACCCATGCAGCGATAACCGCAGCGCCGGCAGGCAGGCAGTTTTCATCGGGGTAGAATCTCGGGCTGTGCAGCGGCTCAAAGGGCTGGCCCTGTCCGCGGCAGCCCAGTTCGGCATAGCAGCCGGGCACTTTTTCGGCAATATAGGCAAAGTCGTCAACGCCCATTTTCGGAAAACCGGGCACAAACACGTACTCGGCCCCAAGTTCGGCTGCGGCGGACTTTTTCAGAAATTCTGTCTCCGCAGGGTTGTTGATCACCGGCGGATAGCTTGGAATCACAGTAATTTCCGCCTCCATGCGCAGGGCTTTGGCCATATCTGTCACAATCTCCCTGAACCGCGCACGGCACCGTTCGCGGGACTCGGGCGTCAGGGTTCGGATAATGCCGTCAAGGCGGGCTGTGTCGGGAATCACATTGCGGGCCCGGCCTGCTTCAAAATGACCGACTGTAAGCACGACAGAATCAAGCGGGTCGGTTTCGCGGCTCACAAGGGTCTGCAGGGCGCTGACAATCTGCGCGCCGCCGGCCACGGTGTCAATTCCCAGGTGCGGATAAGCGCCGTGGCAGCCGCGGCCGCGCAGCGTCACAGAAAACATGTCGCTTGACGCCCGCGCCCTGCCGGAAATGGCCGCCACGGAACCGACGGGGTACTCTGACGACACATGCAGTCCCAGAGCGGCGATGACGCCGTCAAGAGCGCCGTCGTCAATCATGGGCTTCGCGCCGCCGTCGCCTTCTTCATCGGGCTGAAACAGCACGCGCAGCGACGCTGCCCGGTCTGCCTCTCCGGCCAGCAGCTTCAGCGCGCCGAGGGCGCAGGTGGTGTGAGCGTCGTGGCCGCAGGCGTGCATTTTCTCCGCATGGCATGATTTCCACGGCAGGCCCGTCTGTTCGTCAACGGGCAGCGCGTCCATGTCAGCGCGCAGGGCAGCGACAGGTTTTCCGTCTCCGGCGGAAAGTTCGGCCAGAATGCCGCCAGCACAGCGGCGGTGCGGTACGTTCATCTCGTCAAGCTGTTTTTCCACAAACGCCGTGGTTTCAGGCAGATCTCTCCCTGTCTCCGGAATTTTATGCAGCGAGCGGTAAATGCCGCTGAGCCACGGCATCAGGGCTTTTGCTTTCTCATAGTACATCGTTTTTTTCGCTCCTTGAAATCCGCGCCGGAAGCGGGCGGGATCAGTTTTTCTCCTTCAGTCCGAATTCGTCCATCAGTGCATTGACCGCCCGGTCGCGCTGCCGGCGCGGAACAAGGACGGCAATCTTTATTTCTGATGTGGTGGTGCCGAGCACGGAAATTCCGGCTCTCTCAAGCGCACCGAAAAACCTTCCCGCCACGCCTGAGGCAGACTGCATTCCCACGCCGATGGCCGAAACTTTTGCCACGTCAGCGTCGGTGCTCACGCTCCAGCCGCCGATGCCTGACAGCGCTTCGTCCAGTGCAGGCTGCAGCTGATCCATGTCGCCGCTGACCACCGAAAACGTTATGGCCGCCTCGTTTCCGCCGGAAACAATGGTGATCATGTCCAGATTGATATAGTGGGCCGCAAGGCTGTTGAATACTTTCGTATAAAGACTTACGTTCTCCGGCAGGCCGCGGAGATTGACTTTTATCTGGTCAGCCGCGGCCACGCCGGTGACCACTGGCTGTTCAAGCCACTCGGGGAGTTTTTTCACGACTCGTGTCCCTCTTTCATCGGAGAAAGTTTTGCCGCAGTACAGTTCCACTTCCTGTTTCGCGGCAATTTCGACGCCGCGGGAGTGAAGCACCTTCGCGCCTGACGACGCCATTTCAAGCATTTCCTCGTAAGTGATGAAATCCAGTTTCTTCGCCTCAGGCACAATGCGCGGATCGCAGGTGTAAACGCCGGCAACGTCGCTGTAGATTTCGCAGGGACAGCCGAGCGCCGCTGCAATGGCGATGGCTGATGTGTCACTGCCGCCGCGTCCCAGCGTTGTGAGGTCGCCGATGGAAGTAATGCCCTGAAATCCCGTGACAACCACAACGCCGCGCTTTTCAAGCTCGTCATTGAGCCGCTGTGTGTCAATGTCGCGGATCCGCGCGCTGGTGTGCGCATCCGTGGTGATCATGCCGATCTGATAGGCGTTCATGGACAGGGCGTCAATGCCAAGATCGCGCAGAGCCATGGCCATGAGGGCCGCGGAAACCTGCTCTCCCGTGGCAAGAAGCATGTCCATTTCTCGCTTGTATTTTTCACTGTTGGGAGATACGCTGCCTGCCAGTTCAATCAGGTGATTGGTGGTTTTTCCCATGGCTGAAACGACAACTGTCAGTTTTTCGCCGCCCGCGCGGCGTTCTGCTATTTTTGCCGCAATCGCGCGGATTTTCTCCGCGTCGGCCACTGAAGATCCGCCGAATTTCAGGACGGCTGTGCCTGCTGAAGCTTTTACCGGTGCCGGCATTTTCTACAGCTCCCTCAGCGCCTGCACAATGGCTGTTCTGCCTTCGGTGCGCGCATCCACCTTCTTGATGATCCGCGCCGGCGTTCCCGCAACGACAACCCCCTCCGGCACATCCTCCGTCACAACGGCGCCCGCGGCAACCACTGAACCGCTGCCGACGCGAACTCCTTCAAGCACGACTGCATTGGCGCCGACAAGAACGTTGTCGCCGATCACTACGGGCTGGGCGCTGGCCGGTTCCACAACGCCGGCGATCACGGCGCCGGCGCCGATATGGCAGCCGTCACCGACCTGTGCACGGCCGCCGAGCACGGCGTTCATGTCAATCATGGTTCTCTCGCCGATGCACGCACCGATGTTGATCACCGCTCCCATCATGACGACGGCGTTTTTCCCGATCTCCACCATGTCGCGGATCACGGCACCCGGCTCGATGCGGGCTTCGTATTTTGTCAGATCGGCCAGAGGCACGGCGCTGTTGCGGGCTGTCACTTCAACTTCACAGTCTTCAATGCGCTCGCCGTTTTTCTCAAGAACTTTCAGAATGTCTTCAAGGCTGCCTCTGACTGTGCCGAAATCGGCGCCTCCCACAAAGTGCAGCGCGCCCCATTCGATGTTCTTCAGGTCGCCCGATATAAACGCCCTCGCCAGCGTTCTCTTCTTTGACTCTCTGATAAGCCGGATGACTTCTTCTGTGTTCATCAGATCACTCCTCCGCCGGGGACGCAGTCAGAAAGCGCAGGGCGTCTTCAAAAGTATAAAGGCCGTTCTTCTTTGTCAGCACAAACTGCGCAGCCTTCATGGCGCCGATGGCAAACACGCTGCGGCTGATGGCATGGTGGCAGATGGTCAGTGTCTCGCCCTCATTGCCGAAAACTGCCAGATGATCGCCGGGCAGGCCGCCGAGACGGAAGCTGTGAACCGGCACCTGCCGGCCGAGGGCTTTCTCAAGCATCAGCGCAGTGCCCGAGGGCGCGTCTTTCTTGTGGATATGATGCGCTTCGGCAATCTCGGCGTCCCAGTCGGAAAGGAGCGCGCCGTACTGGCGCAGGATCATCGCCATGACAGCAATGCCGACTGAATAGTTTGAGCTCTGCACGACAGGCACTTCCTGAGAAAGGGCGCGGATCAGCGCATAGTGCTCTTCCTTCAGCGCCGTCGTGCCGAGCACCAGCGCGCTCCGGTATTTCCGGCACAGCTCCGCGGTGCGGGGCAGCGCCGACGCCGATGAAAAATCGAAAATCACGCGCGGGGAACCGCTGCACTGCTCTCCGTCAATCCAGACGCGCAGACAGGGCGCCGCCCCTGCCGCCGCCTCAAGTTCATGCCCCATGCGCCCCGTATATCCCACAATGCCGTAAGGAACACCCAGACTCATTGATTGTCCTCCAGAACGCCAAGTTCGAGCAGATCGGCCCGCACCAGCTCGCGGGTCTTTTCAGAAGCCTGCACAAGCGGCAGGCGCAGTTCGTTGGCGCACAGCCCCATGAGGCTGGCAGCGTATTTGACAGGAATGGGATTCGACTCGGCAAACAGATCCTTCATCAGCGGCAGCATGGACAGATGCAGCTTCCGCGCTCCTGCCAGGTCGCCGTTCAGCGCAGCGCTGATCATCGCTGCTGTCTGCGCTGGCAGAATGTTTGAAAGCACTGAGACGACGCCGTCTCCGCCGCCGCAGACCAGATGAAACGCCTGGTCGTCGTTGCCGGAGAACACGCGGAAATCAGGCCGCGCCACGGCCAGAGCACGGATCAGTCTGTCGCACTGGTACTGATTTCCGCTTGCCTCCTTGACTGCCTCGATATTGGAGACATCATTGGCAAGCCGCAGCACCGTTTCGGGCAGCAGATTGACGCCCGTGCGGCCCGGCACATTGTAAAGCACCATGGGAATGGAAACTGACTCGGCCACGGCGCGGAAGTGCTGATACAGCCCGTCCTGCGTGGGCTTGTTGTAAAACGGCGTCACCACAAGAATGCCGTCAGCTCCAAGTTCTTCAGCACGCCGGGAAAGCTCAATGGAGGCCGCTGTGTTATTTGTTCCGGTGCCGATAATCACCGGAATGCGTCTGTTTACCTCGCGCAGCGAAAACGAAATCACCTCATCGCGCTCGGCGGGCGTCATGGTCGCCGCCTCGCCGGTTGTGCCAAGCACGACAAGTGCGTTCACGCCGTTTTCAACCTGAAAATCAAGAAGCGTCCCCAGAGCGTCATAATCCACAGCGCCGTTTCTGAAGGGCGTAATCAAAGCTGTTGCAGTTCCTCTGAACATATCAGACACCTCATTCTGAAAAAGATCATCCCGCGCTTCAGGCGCGGCGTTTTCAACGGATTCCGTTCAGGCGCGCGTGCATCAGCAGAATGCGGACGGCGTTGGTCGCAGCGCCGACGCGCACGTTGTCTGCCACGTTCCACTGCAGGAAATGCCGACTGTCGAAGCTGCGCACACGGCTGACAAACACCGTGTCAGTGCCCGCAGCGTCGCAGAGCGCCGTCACAACGGGCCTGCTGCTGACTGTCACATGTTCCTGAGTGCGCATCACGTCAAGAAGGTTCTCAATGGTGCCGAAGGGCTCGCGGGTTTCGACAAACACCGACTCGCTGTGGCCGTAAAGCACCGGTACGCGCACTGTCGTGGGCCAGCTGGCGATGTCCGGGTCGCGCAGTATTTTGCGCGGCTCGTCGACCATCCTCATTTCTTCCTTCGTGAAGCCGCCGGGAAGAAAATCATCAATCTGCGGCACCACATTGCGGTGAATCGGCGCGGCAAACTTGCTGAATTCCGTACTGCCCTGCTCCTGCGCCAGCAGTTCGCTGATGCCTCTGCGGCCGGCGCCGCTGACTGCCTGATAAGTGCTCACCACAATAGTCCTGATGCCCCATTTCTCGTGCACCTTGTAAAAACCAAGAACCATCTGAATGGTTGAACAGTTCGGGTTGGCGACAATGCCTCTGTATCCTTTCAGCAGATCGCCGTTGATCTCAGGCACCACCAGCAGCTTGTCCGGATCCATGCGCCAGCACGAACTGTTGTCGATCACCACGGCGCCGCGTTCCGCGGCAACGGGCGCGAACCATCTGGACAGAGAAGCTCCCGCGGACATGATAACATAATCAAACGTCCCGGCGGGAACCCACCCGGGCGTCAGCTCCTCAACAGCGATGTTCCGCCCTTCAAAGGGCAGAACCGTACCGGCGCTGCGTTTCGAAGCAAAGAAACGGATCGTTTCAGGGCGCACGCCCTGTTCTTCAAGAACCCGCACCATGGTGCGCCCCACTTCGCCGGTTGCTCCGACCACTGCTATTTTCATTTTAATCGACTCCTTCTCCGAAAAAAAGCATTTTGTCACTTTCGTTCCGAACATTAAATGATCAGAAAATTCAATTACTTCCTGCTTTCCTCTGCATCAAAAAGAGCGCGCCTCCGTGCGTTCTTTCAGCCGCCATAAGAACACACAGGGACGCGCCCGGATATTTCAGCACGCGGTACCACCCTGCTTGAACGGAAAAACGCCGCCGGTGCCGCTTTATAAAAAAACCCGTCCCCACTGACGTAGGGACGAGTTGAAATGACTCGCGGTACCACCCTGCTTGGACGCGTTTTTCGCGTTCCGCTCGGATTCCTTTAACGGAGAATCACTCCGGGAAATGTACTCCGGCCCATGGCCTTTCCATTCCGGCTCGCCGGGCCTTGCCCGTTTCAGAACGCGCTTTGAAAACCCTTTCAGCCTGCGGGGTTTTCTCTCTGTGAAAAGCGGGGAAACACTCAAACGGGATCCGGTTCACTGCCTTTGGCACTATTTGTTTATGCGGAACATTATAATTCACATTTCCGCCCTGTCAAGAGGAAATTCTGATGCCTTTTCCGCGCGTGTCCGTCCCATGCGTGATATGATGAAGAAAATACAGTTCTGCGAGGTGAAACCATGTATTATCAGATTCGCGAAACTCTTACAGAATGTCCGGCTGCGGTGACTGCTGACAGCCGCTTCAGTTTCGCCGCGGCTGTCACGCCGGAAGAATGGCCGGTGCTCCGGGCAGAGCTCGGCCTCAGCGCCGAGGACGGCCCCGAGCTGAACGAAAAGCTCGGAACACGTGCCGATGCCGGCCTGAACGCACTGACAGGCTGTTTTTCAATTCCCGACCCGATGCACCCTGAAGTGCCGCCCCGTAATTTTTCATTCGCCGTCACAGGACACGGCGTCGTTTTTATCGACAGGGACGGCTTTGCCGCCGCCGTGCTTGACAGGATCGCCCGGACAAAAAAATGGAAAGATCCCTGTCTGGAACGTTTTCTCTACGATTTTCTTGAAATTCTCATCGACGGCAGCCGGACGGCCCTTGAAAAATACGATGAAACACTGAACGCGCTTGAGGAAAGCGCCATGAAAGGCCGCACGGGGCACGCCGTCCGCCTTTACGGCATCCGGCGCAGACTGCTGCGCCTGCGCCGTCATTACGTACAGCTCACTGATCTGGCCCAGGAATTTCTGGAAAACGAGAACAGTCTGTTTCAGCAGAAAAACCTGCGCTACTTCCGTCTCTTCATCGAGCGCGTTTCGCGGCTCAGAGAAGCCGTCCAGAACCTGGCCGACACCGCTTCGAGGATCAGCAGCCTGATTCAGTCCCAGCTGGACGCCCGGCAGAACAGCATCATGACAGTTCTCACCGTCGTCACGGCCGTTTTTGCGCCCCTTACCCTGATCACCGGCTGGTACGGCATGAACTTCAGGCATATGCCGGAACTTGAATGGAGCTGGGGCTACCCCGCGGTGTTCGTTCTCTGCGCCGTCATTGCCGTCGGCTGCCTTGTGTGGTTCAGAAAGAAAAAATGGCTGTAGAAGCCTGATTTTTCCCCCGCCCAGCTGCGGCTGTCCGCGCCAGTGCGCGCAGTATCGGACCGTCCGTGCCGGAGGACAGGCGCCGCCGGATTCCCGTTCAGCACACAGCCTGATTCCCGGCGCATAAAAAGCTCCTGCCGCTTCGGCGGCGGGAGCTTTTTTTCATTCAACGGAACACAGGCAGCCATTAAAAAACATGGCCGCCGTCCCCTTGCGGGGAGTTATTTTCTAATCATCGCCAATAAAATTAATTTCCCATTGCACTGCTGGCATGCCGGCGGTCCGGAAAGAACTTTATGACGGCTGAAACGGGGAAGGCTGCTGTTTGTATCCGCTTCTGTCAATACAGGGGCCGGCGGGAAAATCCGTCTCTCTCAGATGCCGGGGCCTCTGTCCGGCGGCGGAAGATGGGACATTTTACTGACTTGGATTTGCCGCGTCTCTGCCTTATAATTTCTGGTGTATGCAGTGAATCATCTTGCAAAGGAGCCAGAAAATGAAAAAATACCTCTTCGCGGCTGCAGCCCTGCTTCTTGTGCTCACCCGTCAGAGCTGCGCAGTAGACGCTGTGTCGCTGGTCACTGAAAGTCTGACCGGCAGCGTCGAAAATGCGGCCGCCGCTTCAAAGGACACTACACCTCAGCCCTTTGCGCCCTCGGCGTCCGACGCAAAGGCAAACTCAAAACGTCTTGACGAAATCAACGGCCTGCTGAACCAGTGGAGCGCCGTTTCCACAGAGGAAGCCGCCGCGCGCTTCGGCGTGACGACCGATGCGGTGACGCAGCGCATTGAAGTGCTGACTTCGCTGAAAAACATCTACCCGCGCATTGAAAGCGCCATCACCCAGAAACAGCAGGACGACGCTGAACTGAAAAAACAGAACTCGAACACGGCTTCGCCTGAACTCGATCTCAAGGAAAAACCGCCCTACACGCTTGAATACTACGAGGATTTCAACGAAAGCATTGACGAGCTCCGCAAACAGAGCGACGCCGCGCAGGATGCGCTGACTCTTTCCACGGAGTACGTGACAAATTCGCAGCTTCAGGTTGATTCTGCAGAGGCAGCCTGGCGTCTGGCGCGGGACAATCTGCAGAAACAGCACAGCCAGACCAACCAGTGGAATCTTCAGAGCGCGGCCCTGGCTGTTGAGGTAGACCGGGCGCAGCTTATCCTCGACACGTTCAGCAAGGAACACGCTGCTGCCACGGCTGAGCTCTACAAACTGCAGATCAGGCAGCGCAGCAGCCTTCACGAGTATATCTGGAACAACCTCAGTCTCAGCGAAAAGGACTTTACGGCGCAGATTTCCAATCTGAACGACCAGGTCAAGGCGCTGGAAGAACAGCAGACCACGCTCACGCGCCAGATGCGTCAGGCTGAAAACGCCCTCGCCGCAGCAGAACAGAAAAACAGCGCAGCCAAGGAGGGCGATGCAAAATCCGCCGCCGCGGCCGAAGTGAGCTACCGTACCGCCGAGCGCGACCGCTGCCGGCTTGCCATTGAGCACCTTCAGGAAACACTGGTGCTGATGGCGACGCGCAAGCGCATGTGGATGATTATTTACGACCTGCGCAACAACGCTCTTGACAAGCATGACGTGCCCGACACAGTCAAAAAGATCAGCTCTGACACTGACGCGCTGAACGTAAAAATCGGCACGGCCCAGAAAAGCCTGCTGTCACTGCAGGCTCGTCTTTCAGACGTTGACAAGCAGATCAGCGACGAAAATAACAGCAAGGCGCTGCTCTCCACGCTGAAAAAACACCGCAGCGCAGTTCAGTCGGCCATTCAGAACAGCCTTGACTACATCACGACGCTGGGATCCATTGTCACCCTTGAGAATCAGGTTTCGCAGATGCTTCAGCAGGCTTACAAGACTGTCGGACTTGCGAAAAAGACTTTTGACACATGGAAGAAAAAGGCCGCTGCGGCGCTGAACACTGAACTGTGGCAGAGCGGCGGCTACGCCGTGCGTCTGAAGGAATTCCTCATCGCTCTGGCCATCATCCTCTTCGGCACATGGGGCGCCCGGCGTCTGGTTCACATGTTCTCATGGGCTGTGGCAAAATATTTCAAGTTCGATGAGACAAGCCGGCGGACGTTTGACCGCTTTGTTTTCTGCATCGCGTCCATTGTCATATTCCTGACGGCGCTCCACATTGTCGGCATTCCGCTGACGGCCTTCGCGTTTCTCGGCGGCGCCGTTGCCATCGCCATTGGATTCGGCGCCCAGAACATGTTCAAGAACATCATGGGCGGCATTCTGCTGACGGTCAACCGCCCCTTCAGAATCGGCGACATCATTGAAGTGGCCGGCGTGTGCGGCACGGTGACTGACCTGGGAGTGCGTTCCACGCTGATCCGGACGTTCGACGAAAAAGAAGTCGTGGTGCCCAACAGTCAGCTGATGGACAACCAGCTGATCAACTGGAGTCTTTCCGATTCGCTTCTGCGGGTCACTGTCAGCTTCGGCGTCGAGTACGGCACGCCGGCAAAAAAAGTGCGTGAAGTGGTGCTGAAGATCGTTGACGAGAACCCGAAAATCCTTAAAAAGCCTGAACCGTGGGTGTACTTCGCCGATTTCGGCGACAGCGACCTGGATTTCACGCTGTACTTCTGGATCAACCAGAAAATTGCCAGCTCGCTGCGCGTCAGCAGCGAAATCCGCGAGGCCATTCAGAGCAGATTTGACGAGGAGAACATTCAGATGGCGTATCCTCACATGGATGTGAATCTCCTGAATTCGGAGCCCGCCCAGGCTGCTCCGTTCAAAGGCCCTGAAGAGCCGACTCAGAACACTGCCAGCGCGCGGAACTGAAAAACGCCAGCGGCCGGAACCCGCGGCGTTCCTGACAGCGCAGGAAGATTTACAAAAACACCTTTTCAGGATAAAATTGCGCTGCGCCGTAAGGCAAATTCTGAATAAAGGAGTAACAGAAAATGAAAAAACTGATTCTCTGGATCGTCGTTATTGCAGCTGTTGTTCTTGGCTACTGCTATTATCAGGGAGTTGGCCCTTTTGCCAAGCCGACGGAACAGCCGGCAGTGGAACAGCCTGCCGCATCCGCCGATAAGCCGGCGGCAAAGACGGAAACACCCGCTGAGAAGCCTGCCGCAAAGACAGAAACTCCCGCTGAGAAACCTGCTGAGCAGGCCCCCGCTTCTCCTGACGCTCAGCCTGCTTCAGCCGACAAGGCTGAGGATCTGAAGGCAAGGGCAGAGGAAAAAGCCGAGGAAGTCAAGGAAAAAGTTGAAGAAGCAGCCGCCGACGTGAAAGAAAAAGTCGACGAGCTGAAACAGAACGTTTCCGACAAGGCTGCAGAAATCAAGGAAAACATCACTGCCAGCGCAGATGAGGCCGCCGGTGCCGCCGCAAGCGCGGACAAGGCTGCCAAAGAAGCTGAAAGCGCTGCAAAGAGCGCAGACGCGGCAAAGTAGTTTTCAACGCCGTCAGGGAGTCCCGCACACGTGCGGGACTCCCTTTTTTTATCTGCGGCTTACAGCGGCCGCTTTCTGCCGCGCAGCCCGCAGAACAGTTCTGCATCTGTCCGGCACAGAAAGGCCGTATTCCGGCGCACCGCTGTTTATTTTTCAGAACACTGCCGGGTCGGACAAAACGTTTCAAAAGGTTGCGATCCTGCAGTTAAAATGTTTAAATAAAAGAGGTTTTAATTCCGACACCGCGAACGGAGCGTGAACACAGTGGGTGAAATTACAGGTCTCATCACAAACGGCACGGCAGCATTTCCCGGCGTGATCCGCTGGAACAGCCGCGGACTCATCACTGACATAGAGCCGCTTGCGGCCCTGCCTGAAGACGCTCCCGCCGTCATGGCGGGAAAGTTCAATGCCCACTCGCATCCGGAACAGTCCATTTATACAGGGCTTGTGGACAAAAACTGGGATCTGGGCACCTGGTGCCGCCATACAATTTACAGGTATTCCACAGCCATGACGCCGCGGCGCGTGCGCCTTGCCTGCCTCCATGCGTTTGCCGGAATGCTGCTCTGCGGCACCGCCAGCGTCATGGTCAGCTATTACCTTCACGGCCGCGCCGGAAACAGACTTGACCGCGAGGTGATTGCCGCGGCGCGAAGTGTCGGAATCCGGCTTGTATTCGGCCGCATGAACTATGACCTGACTGATCCGCTTGCCAGCCCGGCAAAGCTGGAATCCCAGAGGTTCTACTATGAATCACCTGACGAAGCGGAACAAAACCTGCGCTCGCTCATGAGCCTTGAGGATGACAGCACCATGATATGCCCGGCACTGCACAGCTTTCACGCCTCGTCGCCGGAGGCCATTATACGCGGCATCAGACTTGGCGCGGAACTGAACAGGCCGGTGCAGCTTCATCTTTCAGAAGACCGCGGCGACGTAGAACGCTGCCTGAAAGAGCACGGCTGCCGTCCTGTTGAATATCTTGTGCAGCTGCAGAACAGCGGGGAGATACCGCCGCTTTCCGGCGTCATTCTGTCCGACTGCTGCTGGCTCAACGACCGTGAACGGGCGCTGATCGCCGAAAACGGCATGCGCGTGGTGCTCAACCCGCGGATGAACGCGCGCGTCAAAACCGGCTTTCCGGACGTGGCAGCCCTGACGGCCGCCGGAATTCCCCTGTGGTGCGGAACAGACGGCGAAGCCAGCAACGACAGTCTTGACGTGGAAGACGAACGGACGTTTCTGAAAAAGCGCCTTGCCGGAACCGTCCCTGATTCGGTCATTGACAGCTTCGGCTGCCAGAAATTCGCTTTCGGCGCAGGGTGGATCGGCCGCCTTGGAACAGGTGCATGGGCCGATCTGAGAGTGTACCGCAGAGGGAGACTGTCCGACGTGTATGTAGGCGGGCGCCTGACAGTCAGGGACGGGAAACTGGTGCATCTCGACCGGGAGCGCGACATTGAAATTCCGCTGAAAGCTGAGGCTGCCGCGATGACAGCGCAGATCTGAGTTTCAGAAACATTTTTCATAAAACCATATGCCGAAGGCAAAGGAGAATCGTCCATGTCCGTACTGATTGAATGTGTGCCGAACTTCAGCGAAGGGCGCCGCAAAGACGTCATTGAAGCTATTGTTGCGCCTTTCAGAAACCGCAGGGGCTGCTATCTTTTTGACTACCGCGCTGACCCTGATCACAACAGGCTTGTTGTGTCGCTGTGCGGAGAACCCGACGCGATCTGCGATGCGCTGATGGAGGCAAGCCGCACCGCCGTCGAAAAAATTGACCTCAACAGGCATCAGGGCGCGCATCCGCGCATCGGCGCCGTTGACGTCATTCCCTTCACGCCCGTCAGGGGCATCACCATGGACGAATGCGTGGAAATGTCCCGCCGCTTTGCAGAGCGTTTTTACAGCGAGCTGAAGGTGCCCGTGTTCTATTACGAGGCATCTGCAG
>Ga0256404_1009028_pt1 | contig 14533 bp, 12 predicted proteins | sample RumenRJG_01DNA_FD_185990 | JGI IMG/M metagenome (GOLD analysis project Ga0256404, IMG submission 185990) | Bovine rumen microbial communities from Lethbridge, Alberta, Canada - RJG_01 | ecosystem: Host-associated > Mammals > Digestive system > Stomach > Rumen | place: Canada: Alberta | collected...
TAATTATGGGCGACAGCTATATCAGCTACCGGGAAGAAAACGGCAGCATCAATATTTCGGAAGATGTGATTTCAGGGATTGTCCGCGCGGCGGTTCTGGACGTGGAAGGGGTTTCCGGCATGTCCACAACGGCAGGAGCGGAGCTTGCCGAGCTGATCGGCCTCAAGACCCTGCCCAAGGGGGTCAAGGTCCACTTTGAAGGACAGAAGATTATCGTCGATGCCATCATTACCGTTGTGTACGGCAATAATGTCGTGAATGTCGCGAAGAACGTCCAGACTGCCGTCAGGTCTGTGGTTCAGGCCTCCACCGGGTTTGAGGATGCCGAAGTGAACGTGCATGTCTCCGGAATCTCTTTTGACCGATAAGGAAAGCGATTATGATGACAAGAATGACTGCGAGGCAGATCGCCGTACAGATTCTTTTCTCCATGGAGTCCAATGCCTCCACGGCGGAAGAGGCGATGGCGCTGTTCTTCTCGGACGAACACTATGACAGCCTGAAAGAGGAGGACGAACTCTACCGCGAGGCTCCGGATGAGGAGCAGGCGGCGTATATCCGCCGCGTGGTGGAGAATGCCCAGCTGCATCAGAGCGAGATTGACGAGATCATCAGCCGCTATGCCGAAGGCTGGAAGCTCAGCCGGATTGCCAAATCGACCCTGGCCATCCTTCGCTGCGCCATCTGTGAGATTCTCTACCTGGACGATGTCCCGAACTCCGCCGCGGTGAACGAAGCGGTGGAACTGGGAAAGACCTATGACTCTCCCCAGGCGGGCGCCTTCATCAACGGCCTGCTGGGCAGCTTCCTGCGGGATGAAAAGCCCGCGCCGGAGACATGAGCGGAGAGGACGGCCGTCTCAGCCTGACCGTCAGCGAGCTGAACGAAGCGGTCCGGAACCTTCTGGAATCCGACCTCCGGTTCCGGAATCTGTGCGTGGAGGGCGAACTGTCAAACTATAAGATCTACCCCTCCGGCCACCACTATTTTACCCTGAAAGATCAGGAGAGCAGCCTCCGGTGCGTCATGTTCCGCAGCAGTGCCGCGAAGCTCCGCTTTCGCCCGGAAAACGGGATGCGGGTATTTGTCAGCGGCAGTCTCCGGGTCTATCCCCGCGACGGCGCGTATCAGCTTTATTGCACCTCGATTGTACCCGACGGCGTCGGAGACCTTCAGGTGGCCTTTGAACAGCTCAAGCAGCGGCTTTATGCCGAAGGGCTGTTCGATGAAGCGCACAAGAAGCCCCTGCCTGCCTTCCCAGGGCGGATCGCGATCATCACCTCCTCCGCGGGTGCGGCGGTGCACGACATGATCCGCATCCTGCGTCATCGCTGGCCGATGACGAAGGTCCTGCTGCTGCCGGTCCGTGTCCAGGGGGCGGAGGCGCCCGCGGAGATCGCCTCGGCGATCCGCTATGCCAACCGCCATCAGGTCGCCGATCTGATCATCACCGGACGGGGCGGCGGCTCGCTGGAGGATCTCTGGGCCTTTAATGATGAGAGAGTAGCCCGGGCCATCTACGCCTCCGAGATTCCCGTGATCTCGGCGGTCGGGCATGAGCCGGATGTCACCATTTCGGACTTCGTCGCGGACCGGCGGGCCTCGACACCCAGCAACGCCGCCGAAATCGCCGTACCGGACCGGCATGAGGTGGAAGAACTGCTCCGTTCCGTCTCGGCGAGACTGAACCATGCCGTGTCCCGCGATCTGCAGCGCCGCCGGCAGCAGCTGGACTCGCTGAGAAACCGCGGTGTGCTCCGGGACGCGTCGTCCTTTGTCGATCTGCGGCGGATGGATCTGGACCGCATGTCCGCCCGGCTCGCGTCAGCCGGACAGAAGCTTGTCTTTGAAAAGCGCAGGGTGCTGGTCCGGCAGGCGGCGGCGCTGGATGCGATGAGTCCGCTGAAGGTTCTGAGCCGGGGCTATGTCGCGGCGAATGACGGCCGTGGCGCAGCGGTCAGAAGCGTCAGACAGCTCAGACGGGGCGACCGTGTCACGCTGCGTTTTTCCGACGGAAGAGCGGACTGCCTTGTGGAACAAACGGAGGAAGAAGAACGTCATGGCACGTAAGAAACTGTCATTTGAAGACTCGATGAAACGCCTGGAGGAGATCGTCCTCCACCTGGAGAAGGGGGATATCCCTCTGCAGGAATCGATTGCATACTTTGAAGAAGGCACCGGACTGCTTGCCGACTGCAGCGCCATGCTGGACGAGGCCGAACAGCTGGTGGTCAAGCTCAGAAAGGGAAACGACGGGGAACCGGAGGAACTGCCGTTTGAAGAATGATCCAATGAATCTGACCTATACGATGGACGAATACCGGCGCATGGTGGAGGCAAGACTGGAACAGTTCTTTGTCCTGCCGGAGTCCGACCCGATGTACGGTTATTGTGACGCGGCCCGATACAGCCTGCTCGCGGGCGGAAAGCGCATCCGGGCGATCCTGGTGCTGGAATTCTGCCGCGTGTGCGGGAAAGACCCGAAGGAAGCGCTGGACGTGGCCTGCGCCATCGAGATGCTGCACGCCTACAGCCTGATCCACGACGACCTGCCCTGCATGGATAACGACGACCTGCGCCGCGGAAAGCCGACGAATCATATCGTCTTCGGCGAATGCGTCGCCACGCTGGCCGGGGATGTGCTGCAGGCGGAGGCCTTCGGAACCATCCTGCGCTCCTCCCTCCCGGACGCGGCCAGGCTGCGCTGTGCGACCCATCTGGCGAACGCCGTGGGCTTTGACGGCATGTGCGGGGGCCAGTATCTGGATATGATCGGAGAGGGGAAGCGGCTCACTTCCCGGGAACTCGACGAGATCAACGCCAGAAAGACGGGCGCTCTCCTGACCGCGGCCTGCACCATGGGGGTCGCCGCGGCAGGCGGAAACAGCGCGCAGGAAGAGGCGGCCGCCCGCTTCGGCGCCGCCGTCGGCATGGCCTTTCAGATCCGCGACGACATGCTCGACGCGCTGAGCAGCGAGGCGGAACTGGGCAAGCCCATCGGCTCGGACGCGGCGGAGCACAAGAACACCTATATGGTCCTCCTGGGCGAAGAGGCCTGCGGGCAGCTGGTAGACCGCCTGACCGATGAGGCCTGTGCATGCCTGCGCGGTGCTTTCGATGACACCGGATTCCTGGAAGCGCTTGCGACAAAATTAGCGAAGCGGAATCATTGATGATATGAATATTTTAAAATCGATCAACTCTTCACTGGACATCAAGCGCCTTTCGGAGGAAGAGCTCACGGAGCTTGCCGCTGAACTGCGTGGTTTTCTGGTGGAGTCTGTATCCAAAACCGGCGGGCATCTGGCGTCCAATCTCGGCGCTGTGGAGCTGACGCTGGCGCTGCACCGCGTCTATAACACCGAAAAGGACCGCATCGTTTTTGACGTTGGGCATCAGAGCTATTCCCATAAGATCATCACCGGACGAAGGGATCGCTTCGACACACTGCGGCAGTACGGCGGCCTGTCGGGCTTCCCGAAACCCTATGAGAGCAAGGACGACGCCTTTATCGCGGGGCACGCTTCCAACTCGATCTCCGTGGCGGTGGGCATGGCGAAGGCCCGGACGCTGCTGCGCCAGGACTATGATGTTGTCGCCGTGATCGGGGACGGGGCGCTCACGGGTGGGCTTGCCTATGAAGGGCTGGCTGCCGCGGCGGCAAGCAGGGAACCCATGGTCATCGTCCTGAACGACAACAACATGTCCATCGATCCCAATGTGGGCGGAACCGCCCGGCTGCTGCAGGGAATGCGGATCCGGCCGGGGTATATCCGCTTCAAGCGCTGGTACCGGGACGTGTTCATGGGCATGCCGGCGGTCTATTCCTTCAACCACGACCTGAAGGAGAAGATGAAGGACAAGCTGCTCCCGGTCAACATGTTCAGCGCCATGGGCCTGAACTATCTCGGACCGGTGGACGGGCATAATCTCAAAGAGCTGGAAACGGTTCTGCGCCTCGCGCGGGATTCGAAGGAGCCGGTTCTGGTCCATGTGCTGACCCGGAAGGGCTGCGGGATTGAATATGCCGAGGCGCACCCGGAGATTTATCACGGCGTCGGCCCCTTCAACGCCCTGACGGGCGAACTCTCGCCGGCCGGCAGCTGCTTCTCCGACTGCTTCGGCGAGACGCTCTGTTCCCTGGCGGAAGAGGAGCCGAAGCTGGTGGCGATCACGGCGGCCATGACCAACGGAACCGGTCTGGACGGCTTTGCCGCCCGTTTCCCGGCGCGCTTTACGGATGTCGGCATCGCTGAGGGCGGCGCCACCGCCATGGCGGCCGGCATGGCCAAACAGGGTCTGCTTCCGGTGTTCGCGGTGTATTCCAGCTTCCTGCAGCGCGGCTTTGACATGCTGATCCATGACGTCGCCCTGCAGCAGCTTCACGTGGTCTTCGCGGTCGACCGCGCCGGCCTCGTGGGCAGCGACGGAGAAACCCATCACGGAATTTTTGACGTTTCGTATCTGAGAACGGTCCCCGGGATGAAGATCTTCTGCCCCGCGAGCTTTGCGGAGCTCCGCGCGATGCTGAAGACGGCCGTCTGTGAGACGGACGGACCGGCGGCGATCCGCTACCCGAGAGGCGGGGAGTGCGGCTACGGCGCGCTCCATCCGGAGAAGGAAGCGCTTCTGCGGCAGGGGAGCGATCTCACCCTGGTTGCCTACGGAACCATGATCTGTGAAGTCCAGCGTGCCGCGGGCATCCTCGCGGAGCACGGGATCTCGGCCGAAGTCATCAAGCTCGGCGAAATCAGCGGGGAGGACTTCCCGCTGGTCCTCAGCTCTGTGGAGAAGACCGGCCTGCTCCTGACGGCGGAGGAAGTCTGTGCGGCCGGCTGCATCGGCACGGTGCTCGCCGCGCTTGCAGCCCGGAGGGGAATCCGCTTCCGTTCCTCCATGCTGAATCTGGGCAGAGGGAGCGTCCCCCACGGCGGGCGGGCACAGCTTCTGATGGACAACAGCCTGGACGCCGCCTCCATCGCCGCCCGGGCGGAAGCGCTGCTTCGGGAGCGCGGGCATGAATAAGACCCGGCTTGACCAGAGGGTCTTTGATCTGGGACTTGCCGAGAGCAGGGAAAAGGCCAAGGCCGTCATCATGAGCGGCGCCGTCTATCTGAACGGACAGAAGGCGGACAAGCCCGGCATGTCGGTTCCGGCCGACTGTGTGCCGGAACTGCGGGGCGAGACGCTGAAATATGTCTCCCGGGGCGGCCTGAAGCTCGAAAAGGCGCTTCGGGTCTTCCCGGTCGATGTGGCGGGGAAAACCTGCATCGACTGCGGCGCCTCCACGGGCGGCTTTACGGATGTGCTTCTGCAGAACGGGGCCGGAAAAGTATACGCCGTGGATGTGGGCTACGGGCAGCTGGCCTGGAAGCTCCGGCAGGACCCCAGGGTAGTGAACCTGGAGCGCTGCAATCTGCGCTATCTCAGTTCCGAGCAGGTTCCGGAGCCGCTGGACGCCGCGGTGATGGATGTGTCGTTTATCTCGATCCGGCTGATTCTTCCGGTGATCCGGCAGTTTCTGAAGCCGGGGGCGGACTATATCTGCCTGATCAAGCCCCAGTTTGAAGCGGGGCGCGAGCAGGTAGGCAAGAAGGGCGTCGTCCGCGATGCCGCCGTTCATCGCAGTGTGATCGAAACCTGTCTGAACGCGGCCCGTGAGGCGGGCTACAGCGTGATGGGACTGGACTGGTCTCCGATCCGCGGACCGGAGGGAAACATCGAGTTTCTGGCCTGGCTGGTCAATGACCGGCGCGAGGAGCCCGTATTGGACATCAGCGCGGTGGTGGAAGCCGCGCACGGAGGAAAACTATGATAGCGCTCTGCCCGAATCCGTTTCGTGACGCAGGTCTGATCAGAACCGGAGAATGCCGCGCTCTTCTTTCCGCGGCCGGATACGAGACCTGTGTCTGTCCCGTGTTCACCGGATCAGACTGGCAGCCGCCGGAGAATGTGGAGATCTGCACGATCCGCGAGGTCCTGGCTCAGCTGACCCACGTGGTGGTTCTGGGCGGCGACGGAACGATTCTGGCGGTGGTGCGCGAGCTGGACGGGGCCGAGATCCCGATCCTCGGAATCAACCTGGGCACCAAGGGCTTCATGACCAGCATGGAGCCGGAGGAGCTGCCCGGAATCGTACAGGCGCTTCAGCCCGGTGTTCCCGTGAGCGAACGGATGATGCTGGAGGTCTCGCTGCTGCGGGGCGGAGAGGCGATTCTGCACGACTACGCGCTCAACGACGTTGTGGTCCACGGCTACGGCGAATGCATCCAGCCGACCGCCTGGGCGGACGGGAAAGAGATGTTCTCCTTCTCCGGCGACGGGCTTATTGTGGCGACTCCGACGGGGTCAACCGGCTATTCCATGTCGGCCGGCGGCCCGATCGCCGAACCGGACGCCAGGGCGATTCTTCTGACGCCGATCTGTGCACACACCCTCTCAGCCAAGCCCTATGTGCTCTCGCCGAAGCGCGCCGTGCGCGTTCTGACGGAGAAGCTCACCGGGCGTCGGGCATATCTTGCGGTGGACGGCTATCAGGTCGCGGACCTGGAGAGCGGGGATCTGCTGGAGATCCGTTGCGCTGACCGCTGCGTCCCGATGATCGACCAGTGCAAGAGAAGCTTTTTTGAACAGCTTGCCAAGCTGATGTAATTTATTTTGTCGGTAAAAACCCGGAAACGCGGGTTTTCAGATACCAGAATACGAAGGAAAGGAGGAGTGAAACCATGAAGAGCAACCGTCAGGCCGTGATTCTGGAGATCATCTCCAACGAAGCGATCGAGACGCAGAACCAGCTGATGCACGCCCTGGAACTGCGCGGCATCCACACTACCCAGGCGACGCTGTCCAGAGACATCCGTGACATGCATCTGGCCAAGGAGGTTTCTCCCGACGGCGGATACCGTTATGTCGCCACCAGACGTGAGTCGGGCGACCACCTGCAGCGCCTTCAGAAAATCTTCCGGGAAAGCGTCGTGTCCTACGATGTAGCACAGAACCTTTTTGTCCTTCGCACCCTTCCCGGGCTGGCATCCGCGGCCTGCAGCGCCATGGACGCCATCGAAGTGGAAGGGCTTGTGGGCACGCTGGCCGGCGACGACACGGCCTTTATCGCCATGCGCGACAACGCGGCCGCACTGGCCCTGTTTGAGGAAATTCAGCACCTGTTTTAACACAGGCGGGTATTGGGGTATGGAGAGCCATGCTGCGAGAACTCAGAATTGAAAATATCGCCGTGATCGAACGGGCGGACATTCGCTTTGACGCGGGGCTCAACGTCATGACCGGTGAGACCGGCGCAGGCAAGAGCATCGTCATCGACAGCATCGCGGCGCTTACCGGCGCCCGTGTCACCCGGGACCTGATCCGCGGCGGGGCCGAACGGGCGACGGTGACAGGCGTCTTTGACCGCGCGGATGCGGAGAATTGGCTGCGGGACAATGAGCTTGACGACGGGGACGACTCGGACGAGCTCATTGTCCAGCGCCGGATCACCCGGGACGGAAAGAGCAGCTGCCGCGTTTGCGGCAATCCGGTCAGCGCCCAGCAGCTCAGGGAGCTGGGGAGCGCTCTGCTGGAGATCCACGGTCAGAACGACGGGCTGCAGCTCCTGGATGAAAAACGGCATCTTGCGGCGCTGGACCGCTTTGCCGGCCTGGATCTCGACCCCTACCGCGAAGCCTACCGGACGCTCTGCACCCTGCGGGAGGAGCGGGAGCGGCTCAACCTCGACGAGGAGGAAAAGGAGCGGCTTTCCGCGCGCCTGACCGAGGCGGTGGCGGAGCTGGAGCGCGCTGCGCTTCGCCCGGAGGAACGGGAAGAACTCACCGCCCGACGGGATCTCCTGCGCAACGCCGAAAAACTCACCGAAGCCCTTCACATCGCAAGCGATGCCCTGAACGGAGACGAGGGCGCACTCAACGGCGCCCAGACTGCCGCCTGGCAGTGCCGCCATGCCGCGGGCTTTGCCCCTGAACTCGGCAGCGCCGCCGACACCGTGGATCAGGCGATCTTCCTGCTGAGCGACGCCTCGGAGCGGCTTCGCGATTTTGAAGAATCGCTCAGTTTTTCCCCGGAGGAATACGACCGCATCGAAGAACGCCTGCGGGAACTGAGCCGTCTGGAGCGGAAGTACCGCCGCAGCCTGGAAGACCTCCCGGCTTACCTCGACGAATGCCGCGGCCGCCTGGAGGAGATCAGTTTCTCGGAGGAGCGCCTGCAGGAGCTGGACCGGGAAATCACACGGCAGGAAAAGCGCTGCACCGCCCTGGCCGAAGACCTGCGGGAGGAACGCCGCAAAGCCTCCGGCCGTCTCGCGGCTCTCATCGAAAAGGAGCTGCACGATCTTTCCATGCCGGCAGCGCGCTTCCTGGTGGAGCTTACGCCTCTGACGGAGCTGGGGCCGGCGGGCCTCGACAGCGCCCGCTTCCTGCTCTCGGCCAACCGCGGAGAGCTTCCCGGCCGTATCAGCCGCATCGCCTCCGGCGGCGAGCTCAGCCGTATCATGCTGGCCATGAAACAGGTCCTGTCCCGCTCCGACCCGGTTCCCACGATGATCTTTGACGAGATCGACACCGGCGTCTCGGGCATCGCGGCGCAGCGCGTCGGCGAAAAGCTCGCGGAGCTTTCCGGCCGGAAGCAGGTCCTCTGTGTTACGCATCTGCCGCAGATCGCCGCCATGGCCGACCGGCATGCCGTGATCGTCAAGACCGAACGGGAGGGCCGGACCCTCACCGAAGTGATTCCGCTGGATCACCTCGGCCGGCAACGTGAAATCGCCCGCCTGCACGGCGGCGACAATATTACCGAAACCACGCTGCGCTCCGCGGAGGAGCAGCTCGGTTACGCGGCGCAATTCAAGAATCAACATCAGAACAAGGAGAAGACAAATGGGAGTATATGAAGAACTGACCGCGCGCGGCCTGATCGCGCAGGTTACCAACGAGGAAGAAATCCGCAAGCTGGTCAATTCCGGCAGGGCCCGGTTCTATATCGGCTTTGACTGCACCGCCGACAGTCTGACGGCAGGTCACTTTATGGCGCTGTGCCTGATGAAACGGCTCCAGATGGCGGGCAATACTCCCATCGCGCTGATCGGCGGCGGCACGACGATGATCGGCGACCCCTCCGGCCGCACGGACATGCGCAAGATGCTGACGAGAGAGGACATCAACCACAACGCCGAGTGCTTCCGCAGGCAGATGGAGCGCTTCATCGACTTTTCCGACGGCAAGGCCCTGATGGTCAACAACGCCGACTGGCTGCTGGACCTGAACTATGTCGAGCTGCTGCGCGAGGTCGGAACTCACTTCTCGGTGAACAACATGCTGCGCGCAGAGTGCTACAAGAACCGCATGGAGCGCGGCCTGAGCTTCTTTGAGTTCAACTACATGATCATGCAGTCCTATGACTTCTACTACCTGTTCCAGCACTATGACTGCAACATGCAGTTCGGCGGCGACGACCAGTGGAGCAACATGCTCGGCGGCACGGAGCTCATCCGCCGCAAGCTGGGCAAGGACGCGCACGCGATGACCATCACGCTGCTCACCGACTCCAACGGCAACAAGATGGGCAAGACCGCCGGCAACGCCGTGTGGCTTGATCCGAACAAGACCAGCCCCTACGACTTCTATCAGTACTGGCGCAACGTCGGCGACGCGGACGTGATGAAGTGCCTGCGCATGCTGACCTTCCTGCCGCTGGAGCAGATCGACGAAATGTCCTCCTGGGAGGGCAGCGATCTCAACCGTGCCAAGGAAATCCTCGCCTGGGAGCTCACCGCGCTGGTCCACGGCGAAGAGGAGGCCGACAAAGCCCAGCAGCAGGCCCGTGCGCTCTTCGGCGGCGGCGCTTCCGACGGCGGTGACGCCCCGGTGGTCGAGGTCGGCGCCGAAGATCTTTCCGAAGACGGGATCACCCTCCCGGCCCTTCTGGTCCTCGCCGGACTCTGCAAGAGCCGCAGCGACGCCCGCACCAACATTCAGCAGGGCGGCGTCAGCATCGACGGGGAAGCCGAGAAGAACCCCTCCCGCATGATTACGGAGGACGAGCTTCGCAAGGGCTTCCTGCTGCGCCGCGGCAAGAAGGCCTACAAGCGCGTCACGCTCAAGTGAAACAAAGGCTGATTCCGGCGCTGCTTTGCCTTGCTCTCTGCCTCTCGCTCACCGCGACACCGTTTGCGGCGGCCGACCTGGTGAACATCGGCGGGCAGCTGCGCTATTACGATGAGTACGGCAGGGAAGCGGAGCAGATCGGACTCGATCTCTCCCAGTTCAACAACCAGGTTGACTTTTCCGCACTGCGGGACCAGGGCTTCCGCTTCGTGATCATCCGCCTGGGCGGACGGGGCTGGGGCGGCAGCGGCAAGCTCTACGGCGACCGCGAGACCCGGGCCAATCTGCGCCTGGCGCGGGAAGCCGGCCTACAGGTCGGCGCCTATTTCTATTCCACCGCGGTCAATCCCGCGGAGGCGCTGGAAGAAGCCGAGGCCGCGCTGGAGACGCTGGACGGATTCCCGCTGGAACTGCCGGTCTATATCGACATGGAGTATTCCGGCGACTATCCCTACGGGCGCTCCGATACCCTGACGCCGGGGGAGCGGGCCGACGTGATCGAAACGTTCTGCGGCGCGATCCGCCAGGCCGGGTATGAAGCCGGGCTCTATGCTTCGGAGGGCTATGCCCGCTTTGATCTTGACACGGAAGCGGTGAAGTATCTTCCGTTCTGGATGGCGAGCTATACGGTGGAGAACCGCCTGCCGGCCCATATCCATACATACTCCGTCTGGCAGCAGACGGATTCCACCTACGCCGGCGGCGTCGACGGCGCTTTTGATCTGAACATCATTCTGCCCTCATGACGGCTGAAAGGAGACAAACGATGGACGAACGGCATCTTTCCTGTATCCCGAGAGACGACATCTGGCTCTACAACACCGGACACGCGCGAAAAGCCTGGCTGTGCTACGGCTGCCGCCCGGTTCCCGAGCTTGGCGAATACCGCTTTGTGGTCTGGGCTCCGAATGCACAGGCGGTGAGCCTCACCGGTGACTTCAACGCCTGGGGGGACCAGCCGATGGAGCGCATGGAAGGCGGCGTCTGGGTGGCGTTCCGCGCCGATGTATCCGTCGGACAGCACTATAAATACCGCGTCACCGGAGCCGACGGGCAGACCGTTCTGAAATCCGACCCCTTTGCCGCCTGGTCCGAAAACCGCTCCGAAACCGCCTCCATCGTCTGGGACGGAGGGCACTTCACCTGGCGGGACGGGAAGTATATGGAGGCCAGGAGACGGAAGAACTTTATGACCGAGCCGATGAGTATCTATGAGCTGCACCTCGGCTCCTGGCGTGCTCCGGCCTACGGCATCACCTACCGGACCGTGGCGGATGAACTTGCGGAATACTGCGTGGAAATGGGCTTTACGCATGTGGAGATTATGCCGGTCACGGAGTATCCCTACGACGGCTCCTGGGGCTACCAGGTGACCGGCTACTACGCGCCGACATCCCGCTACGGCACGCCGGACGATTTCCGCTATTTCGTCGATACCCTCCACCGGGCGGGCATCGGCGTGATTATGGACTGGGTCCCGGCCCATTTCCCGAAAGACGCCCACGGTCTGGCACGCTTTGACGGGACCAATCTCTTTGAATGCAAGGAACAGCGCATGGCCGAGCACCCCGACTGGGGCACGCTGATCTTCGACTACGCGAGCCCACCGGTGCAGAGCTTCCTGATCTCCTCCGCCTGCCTGTTCTTTGAAGAATACCACATCGACGGCATCCGTGTCGACGCCGTCTCCTCCATGCTCTACCTCAACTACGGCCGGAAAGAGGGCGAGTATACCCCCAACCGGGAGGGAGGTTATGTAAACCTCGACGCCCTGGACTTCTTGCGCAACATGAACGAAGCGATTCTGACCACCTATCCGGGCGCCGTCACCATCGCGGAGGAATCCACGGCCTTCCCGCTGATCACGGCCCCGCCCGATGTGGGCGGCGTGGGCTTCTGCCTGAAGTGGGACATGGGCTTCATGCACGACACGCTGGACTATATGGCGCTGGATCCCTTCTTCCGCTCGGCAAACCACAACCGCCTGACCTTCTCGATGATGTATGCTTTTGCGGAAAACTACGTTCTGGCCTACTCCCACGACGAGGTGGTCCACGGGAAGGGCTCCATGGTCAACAAGATGAGCGGCGACTATGACCAGAAGTTTGCCTCTCTCCGGACGCTGTACGGGTATCAGTTTGCACACCCCGGCAAGAAGCTTACCTTCATGGGAGGCGAATTTGCACAGTTCATCGAGTGGAACTGGCAGCAGCCGCTGGACTGGATGCTGCTGGATTACCCGAAGCACCGCGGCATGCGGGAATGGGTCCGGGAGCTGAACCGCCTTTATCGGACGTATCCGGCGCTTTCCCAGCAGGATCACTCCTGGGACGGTTTCCGCTGGCTGAACGTGGACGACGCCGCGCGCAGCTCCATCGCCTTCCAGCGTATTCCCGGCGATGACAGCCGCAGTCTGGTCTGCGTGTTCAACTTCACCCCGGTGCAGTATGACGGCTTTGTCTTCGGCCTGCCCTGCAACGGCACCCTGAAAGAAATCCTCTGCAGCGACGACCCCGCCTTCGGCGGCGGTGGCGCGGGGAACCCGAAGGCCATTCGGGCGAAGAAGCAGCCTTTTACCGACTTTGACTGGTCGGCGGCCATTCAGCTTCCGCCGCTCTCTGCGCTGTTTTTTGAGTTCCGCCCGGTAAAGGCGCGGAAACACAAAACCTGATGCGCAAAATGATCTCTATGGAGTGTGAACCTTTTTGAACCTGACCCAGACAGTCTCATACGGCGGAAGCTACCGCGAGGTATGGGATGACGCCTATCACCTGAAAATCGAATATCAACAGCAGCAGCAGCTCCGTCTCTGTTTCCGCGGCGGGGCCTGGTGTGTATCAGAAGGCGAGCTTCCGGAAGGCTCGCTTTCTGTCCGTTTCTTTCCGGAAGCCGCGGACGCGGCGGTTGCCGCGGCGCGTTTTCTCGGTTCCGGACGGATGGAGAGAGACCTCCGAAGTCTGTCGCCGGACGGTAAGGTCGGGCCGATTTTTACGGCGGAGTTTCTGCGGATCCTGATGGATGACTTCGGTCTGAATCTGGAGACCGTCTATCCTTACGTGGCGGGTTGTGTCGATGAAGGCCTGACCGATGAAGAGCTGGAGGAACTGAACCGGCTTCAACCGCGCAGCTGCCACCTGTTTCTGATGATGCGGAATTTCGAGCGCTATATTCCGCCGGTTCTCCATGATATCCGGCTGGCAGACTGCCGCTTTCCGTGCGGCGCGGTGACGGCCGGAGAAAAGCTGCGCCTCGCCTTTGAGGCCCGACAGGGAAGCGTGAGGGAGGCGGTGCTGGAACTCTGGGGCGACAATTTCCGGGAAGAATTCACCATGAAACCCGTTGAACAGGGCTGGGCGGTTGAGTTCGCGGCGCCGGAAATCCCCGCCGCGCTCTGGTACCGCTTCCGCATCCGCCCGGCTAACCGGAATGTGACGCTCTGGATCTGCTGTTCCCCGGACGGGCTGCATTCCTGGCTGCTTCCGGAAGCAAAGGACGGTTTCCGCCTCACGGTTTCCGCGCGGGGCTTTGAAACACCGGCGTGGTTTCAGAACAGCGTCCTGTACCAGATCTTTCCGGATCGTTTTGCCTTCTCCGATGACGGCACGGCCCGGAGGGGAATCGGCTATCATCAGAGTCTTGGCCAGACACCGGAGCTGCATGGCTCCCGGGAAGAGGAAGTGCGCTGGAAGCCGAGAGAATTCGAGAAGGACTACATCCCCGATGACTTCTACGGCGGGACCCTGCGGGGCATCCGGGAGCATCTTCCATACCTCAGGGACCTCGGCGTAAGCTGCCTGTATCTCAATCCGATTGTCGAGTCACGCTCCAACCACCGCTACGATACCTCGGACTACCTGCGGGTGGATCCGATCCTCGGGACAAACGAGGACTTCACCGCCCTCTGTGAGGAGGCGGCCGGGTTCGGAATCCGGATCCTTTGCGACGGCGTATTTTCCCATACGGGCGCGGACAGCATCTATTTTAACCGTGATTCTCACTATCCCGCTCCCGGGGCGTGTCAGAATGAGCCTTCGCCCTATGACAGCTGGTACGACTTTCGGCATTTTCCGGACGACTATCGAAGCTGGTGGGGCTTCCGGGAACTGCCGGAGGTGAATGAGACGGATCCTGCCTGGCAGGAATTCGTCGTGACGGGGGAAAACTCCGTCGTGCGTCAGTGGCTTCGCCGCGGGGCGTCCGGCTGGCGTCTGGATGTGGCGGACGAGCTTCCCGACGATGTTCTGGAGCTGATCCGCTGTGCGGCAAAGAAGGAAAAGCCGGACAGCCTGATCCTGGGCGAGGTCTGGGAAGACGCGGTGCTGAAGGAGAGCTACGGCTCCCGGCGGTGCTATGCTCTCGGCACTGCGCTGGACTCCGTCATGAACTATCCCTTCCGTACGGCGGTTCTGGACTTCCTT
>Ga0256404_1009029_pt1 | contig 14531 bp, 11 predicted proteins | sample RumenRJG_01DNA_FD_185990 | JGI IMG/M metagenome (GOLD analysis project Ga0256404, IMG submission 185990) | Bovine rumen microbial communities from Lethbridge, Alberta, Canada - RJG_01 | ecosystem: Host-associated > Mammals > Digestive system > Stomach > Rumen | place: Canada: Alberta | collected...
CTAGGCAAAATCTCATCACTAGGTCTTAAACTATTACAGTAATATTGAGCCTTATACTCTATGAATGAGAATTTCATGCCGTTAACACCATATTTCGGATTGTATCCAAAAATATTAATGTATTCAAATAAATCATCACGTTCATTTTTCAGAGCTTTAGTAACCTCATACAAAGCCTTTGTATCATCAATAGCTCTGTGGAAATTAACTTCATCAATATTATAATAGTGAACAGCATCTATTAACTTATGAGGATAAGCTTTACGATCCTTAAAAACAGTGTATGTATCGAGCCAATTTAAATTAGCCACAATTTCATCAGCTTCATCTGAAAAATGTCTTTTTAAAAGATAGTAAATGAATGACAAGTCAAAAGGAGTGTTATGTGCAACCATTAAAGTATCTGCTGTAAGTCTTTGCTTTAAATCATCAGCTATGACCTCTTCAGGAACTCCTTCACTGTCAAGCATTTCATCAGTGATGCTTGTGATTTGAGTTATTTTAGGCGGAAGTGGCTCATCGATTTTAATGAACTTGTCATATTCTTCCGTTATTGCTCCATCCTCTAAAGTAAACATTGCAAGTTCAATGATTCTGGAATTTATGCAATCCAATCCAGTGGTTTCCGTATCAAAAAATATAATTTTAATTTAAATTCCTCCAATTTATATATTTGAGCCATGATTTAAAATACTTAATGGAGAAGATAAAAAATTGAATCTGGATAAATATTCTTAGAACATTAATGCAAAATGGAATTGATGAGAAACATCACAATTTCTTAAAATTCTAAATATGAAATTAGTATAATTTCGCACTAATTTTTACATCCACATACAAAAGTTAAATAAATTTAAAGATTATAGTAAAATTAGGTGAGAGTATGGTCAAAGATCATCATGTTATAGAAGCACTTGGAAAAACGGAAGTAGTAATTGAAAATGGAGAAGTGGTGTCTGTAGGAGAACCTTTAGTTGAATACTGTCCTCTTTTCGATAAAATTGATAATGCAAAAACTCTTGATAAGGATTATATCAAATGGAACATGGAAAAAAGAATCCGTGAATTCGGCATGTGTACAAACAAAAGAGTTGTCAAAATGCCGGACATGATGTCATTTGGTATTTCAGAAATCTTAAAAACCAACAGAGAATTAGGTTTAATAGATTGTGTTGTCGGAGTTTGTGAAGGTGTTGGAACATTGTTAATTACTGATCCTGAAATAATTCAGGGTGTTGGTGGTAGAGTGTCTGCATTAATCAGTACGACCCCAATACCAGAAGTTATTGAAAAAGTAGGAATTGAAAATGTCCTAAATCCAGATACTGCGGATTTAGATCCAATTAAAGGATTGGAAATGGCACTTGAAAAAGGATATAAAAATATTGCAATTACAATTTTACCTTCAAAAACAATATTGGAATTGCGTGAATATCCTATTCCCGAAGATGTGAATGTCTATATTTTTGTTGCACATACTACAAATGCAAGCGATGAAGAAGCAGAAATTGCTTTTAAGTATGCAGATGTAATAACAGCATGTGCCAGCGAAAAAATTAGAGATTATGCTGAAAAAGAAGAAGTCTATTATTCCGGTTCAAAAGTACCTCTTTTTGCAGCTAGTGAAAAAGGCCGTGAATTTTTAGACAACAGACTCAAAAAAATAGGCAAACCATTAACAGTTAAAGATTATCCATTAAACAGAGAAACACACCCACATCCATTAGTATAAAAATCATACAGGATTCAAGAAAATAATCTTTCGATGTTGATTCTGCAAAAATTAATAATAGTGATAGTAATTTATTCCATGCTTAGAATAGATTTTATGATGAGAAATTAATTTTAAAGAATCTGATTTTAATCCAGATTGTGTATGAATCCAATCTTGATTCATTTAATGGAAATCATTAATATATAAATTGAATCTAAACCAAAATCGAAGTTTTTCTTTGATTAAATTGTTTGAAAGAGTAATCAATAATGAAATATTATTTAAACAAATAATACGTATTAATCCTGTTGAAAAGACCCATTATAAAACATTTTTATACATTAACAACAATATATATGTATGATATATTAACAATTATGGAATTAAATTTTATTTAGGCATTATTATGGATTTTTTAAAAGCATTATTTTCAACCGATGTTAGATTATTATCAAAAAATGAAAGAATATTTTTACTTTTATTCTATGCATTAATTCCATTCTTATTGATATTTTTATTATTTATTTTCATTAATAATTCAACCATATTTTTATTGGCAATATCCGGTTCTGTTCTTTCATTTGGGTTGACCATTCCATGGATTTATTTTGAAAAATTAGAAGAAAAATATGGTTCTTTTTCCCAATTTCATTTTGGAATGACTTATCAACTAGTAGCAAGATATTTACCTCTATTTGCACCAGGTTTAATTGCATTATCACTATCTTTATCATATATTTTAGATAATTTAACTTTAGGAATATTTGTAAGTTTATCATTCATTATTCCTTCATTAATATTTTTTAGAAGTGATGTGTTTAATGATGAAAATTGTTTAGTGAATGAAGAAATTGTTTTCGGTTATCCAACTGGAATATACACTATAATATCTACAGCATTTGGATTATACGGATTTTATAATGCATATTTAGTTTTAAATAATATTTATAATGTAATATTTTTAGTTATTATCACCATGACATATCAATTAATGTTATTATTTCCGGATTTCATAAACAGATATCTTCCAATTGATATTAGATTAAAAAAATATTTTTTACTAATTATTTCAATTTTAACTCTGATTTTCTTAACTCTGATTTATTCATTGTAAAATGGGCATGTCCGATTTGATACTAATCTTTTATTATTTTCGTGTTTTTTCAGTTGAAATTTCATTTCGATGATTTTTGATGATTTTCTCGTTGATTTGTTTTAGTGTTGTTTTATTGAATAAAAAAATTAAACACTGAAATAAAAGAATTAAAAAAAGAAATAAGTGAAAAATACAAAGGACAAAAAGATAACCAAGAAAAAAAAGGAAGCTAAATAAAAAATTAAGCGAAAAGAAATCTAAAAGAAAGAAATTAACAAATAAATTAAATAGGATAACCAAATTATGAAAAAAATTAGCTTAATTTTCAAATCCAAAACTGAAAAGCCCACAAGAAACGATTTCAAGAATTATACGATAAATTAAATGACCTACCAAAAGAAATCAAATCACCCATAAAAAAAAACTTATCCAAATACTCGAATAAAGCAATACAACACACAATAAACCGTAAAATCCCAAGTACAAATAATTTAATTGAAGGATTTTACAAAACAACACTGCCACAAAAAATTAAAAAGATATTCAAAACATACAGAGACCTACACATCAGAATAACCCCCAACAACATCATGTGGATTAAACAATGTGTAATCAACAATAAAAACTAAACATCACTACCAAATCGGACACAGCCATATATAAATTGAATCCAATCCAAAATCAAAGCTTTTCTTTCATTGAATTATTTGGAAGAATAATTAAAATTTAAAAATCAATTAATATTTTTCTTTTATTATTTAAATGTTTATTTTTCATAATAGGAATATTATAATATTATATCGTTCAATCCCACTATCCATATTATTTTTTTATTTCATTTTAATAAAAATCAAAAAAGTTTAAATATATTATTTATTATATATAATTTTACTATATATTATATAATAATGTGATATTTATGAATATTAATTTAAAATGGATTTTTATTTTTATTTGTTTTTTATGTTTTTTAAGTTTATCAAATGTGTGTGCTATTGAAAATAATTCAACGGATTTAATACAAGAAAATCTTGTTGATAAACCCATTTTAACCGAAAATAATACAAATTTAAATAACAGTATAAATACCCATTTAAATTCTTCAGATGTGGTCAAATATTATCATGGATCTGAACGTTACGGCGTTTATTTATTTGATGATGATGGAAATGCATTAGCAAATAAGAATGTTAGTTTTATTCTAAATAGTATGACATATAAGCGCATTACTAATGATTATGGTTATGCATCCATAGGTATTAATTTAAATTCAGGTAATTATTCTATTTCTTGTTTTTTTAATGGTGATGACTATTATAAACCTTGTAATTGTAGTAATTGGATTTTTGTGAATTCTACGATTTTTGCTGAAGATTTAGTTAAATATTATCGTAACTCTTCACAGTATTATTCTCTTTTCTTCTCAGTAAATGGTACGCCTTTAGTTAATACAACAGTTACTTTTAATATAAACGGTGTTTTTTATACTCGTACAACAAATTCCAGCGGTTGGGCTCGCTTAAATATTAACCTTAATCCCGGCAAATATATTATAACTGCTTTAAATCCAGTTAGTTATGAATATTATACTAACAATATTACTGTTTTACCCATTATTGTTGATAACCACGATTTAGTGAAATATTATCGAAATGCTTCACAGTATTGTGTTCGTATTTTAGGACCCACAGGCAATCCCGTTGGTGCTGGTGAAAAAGTTACTTTTAAGATAAATGGTGTTTTTTACACAAGATTCACCAATTCATCAGGCCATACCAAGTTAAATATTAATTTACAACCGGGAAATTATGTTTTAACTGTAGAATATAATAATCTCCAAGTTTCAAATACTATTACCATATTATCAACATTACTTAGTGAAGATTTGCATATGAATTATAATGACGGTAGTTGTTTTGAGGTTATTGTTTTAGATGGTATGGGTATCCCCTATCCTAATCAAACTGTTAATTTTAATATTAATGGTGTTTTTTATAATCGTGTGAGCAATGAAAATGGTGTTGCTCGCTTGAACATTCATTTAATGGAAGGTGCCTATTTAATAACATCCAGTTGTAATGGTTTAAACAATGTTAATCAGATATTTATTGGTAGTGCGATCATTAGTTCTCCAAATTTAGTTAATATTGGTGGAAATATTACCAAATATTACGGTGAAAATAAACATTTCACTGTAAAATTAACAAAGGGCAATAATGCATTAGTCAATAAAATTGTTAAATTTAATATAAATAATACCGAGTATAGCATTATGACTGATAATAATGGTTTTGCAATCTTAAATATTGATTTAAAACCAGATATTTATACTGTTGTTGCTAAATTTGAAGGAGATAGTGAAAATTTAAATTCCAATATCATTTATGGGAAAATTACTGTCAATAAATTAAATTCAATTTTATATTGCAATAATACAAAAGTATTAAATTCAGATGAAAATTATTTAACTTTTTATTTAACAGATAATATGACAAATGCCCTTAGTAATCAACCAATATTAATTTCATTTAATTATCAGAATCATTCATTAAAAACTAATAAAATGGGATGTGCAAAACTAAAAATTAATTATACTGAAGATTTGCATGATTTTAGAGCAGTTTTTAATGGTAATGATTATTACCAGAATTGTACTGTTTATAATATTTTAAATATTACATTTAATCTTTTTAAATATAGAGTTACTATTCCCCATTATATTAATGTGACAGGTTTTTGGCAAATTACTGATAAAATGTGGTGGTTGAATTCAAGTTATGTTTCAACTGGTGGAGCCTTTGGAAAGATAAAACTACCTGTTTCAAGATATTTAGATATTATAACTTGTTATGGTCAAAACTCTTACACCATTGGTTATAGTGGAAGTTATAATTATATTAATTACGGTAGTTATTGTGATTTAGTTTTGGATTATTATGGGTTATCAAAAATTCATATTGAATCATATAGAGATTATACGAATATTACTTATTATGGTTATTTAACAAACGGTACTAATCAGTTTAGTGCAATCTATCGTGAAAAAATATATGGTGGTGTGCATATTCCAGATTATGAGGAAATTTTATTGGTTAAAAATGGTGTTACTCAAGCAAGCATTAGTTTTACAAATCCTACTTCATGGTATGAAGAGGGTATTCGGGCAGCTCTCAGTTGGAGACATTTTGACCATAACTATATGACTAAACCTTATAATCAATTCAACAATTATAATTCATTAATATTTAGTGAAACACAAACTCCAGTTAATTTTACAAGTAACTATCAAAATATTAACAATTTTCCAATTAAAGAAAAAATAAATACATTATTTGAGTTTAACTATTATAATATTAATAAAGAGGAATGGGTTAGTTTTGGAAAATGCTCTTCACTCAGCAGTAATTATGACTTAATTCAAACATTTGCCATTACAAATTCAATAGTTAATAATGAAACTATTAAATATTATTTAAACAAAAATAATACTGTAATCAGTCCTGTTGAAAAGGCTCATTATGAAACATTTTTGACAGCATTAACTACAATTTGGATGTATGATGGATTAGTAAATACATTATCCAATTATTATAATGTTACATATTGTAGAAATAAATTTGTTGTTTCAATGTGTGGAATAGAACATGAGAATACTTCCTACATTCATTGTCCAGATCCATTAATGGGAATTTCAATTTCAGGAGATGAATGGATTAATATTTATACTGTAAGATATTTGTCTTCACTAATGCTGGGCGAAATAGAAAGTTCTGTATTAACTATGGCAGGCAAACATTGTAATTCATCAGTTTATGAAATATTTTCAAGAATATTAAACTTTGAAAATTTCACAGTAATATATAATGAAAATATTTTAGAAATTTATTTAAACAATAATCCAAATTATAAATTTCACATAGATTTAGAAAATGGCACTGTTTACGATTTAACATATTATAATGGATTTATTTATAAAGGTGCTGTTTCGCCAGATTTCACTTATTGTTATTGCTATGAATATATATCAAATAATCTGGGTGGACTAACTAGTGAAGAATATCCTCCAATTTACAACGAGGATAATAATTTAACAATAACTGATGATGAATGGAATATAATAGAAGATTTTATGAGTGAATTCGCATTAGCCGGATCTTCAGCAGCAATTGCAACAGTCATTGATTTAGCATTAGCGGGAGCAATTATATTCCCCATAATTCTTGTTCCTATTGGTATTGCTATTGGTCTTGCTGTTGTGGGCATTGCTCTGAAATATGATGCAAATGGCGGTAATTTTGGAAAAGCAGTTTATGATGGATTAACAAGTTTAGTTTTAAATCTTTAGGTGTTATTATGAAATTACTTAAAATTATTTTACCTCTTAATGTGAAAGATTTATCAACAAAAGAACGATTATTATGTTGTTTATTTTATACTTTTTGCCCTATAATTCCATTACTAATATTATATTTAAAATATTATGATAATCAGTTATTATTATTAGCATTATCTATTATTGTTTTAATGATATGTATTTCTTCCCCCATTTTTATTTATGAACGATTGGACGAAGAGTACGGAATTTATTCATCAATTAGATTCGGTTCGTCTTATCAGTTTATGGCCAAATATTTACCTCTATTTGCACCAGGTTTAATTGCATTATCACTATCTTTATCATATATTTTAGATAATTTAACTTTAGGAATATTTGTAAGTTTATCATTCATTATTCCTTCATTAATATTTTTTAGAAGTGATGTGTTTAATGATGAAAATTGTTTAGTGAATGAAGAAATTGTTTTCGGTTATCCAACTGGAATATACACCATAATATCTACAGCATTTGGATTATACGGATTTTATAATGCATATTTAGTTATGAATAATATTTATGATGTAATATTTTTAGTTATTATCACCACGACATGTCAATTGATGTTATTGTTTCCGGATTTCATGAACAGATATCTTCCAATTGATATTAGATTAAAAAAATATTTTTTACTAATTATTTCAATTTTAACTCTGATTTTCTTAACTCTGATTTATTCATTGCAAAATCAAATAAATTTTAATATGACTGGTGTTTCCATTTTAAAATTGATTTTAATCATCGTTTTATCCATAATTTTATATAAATGGTACATACATAAAATTAAATAATATTCAATGTATTATAAGTAGTGTTTTAATTAACAAGACTTTAATTCAAAAAATAGTTATTCAAATTGCTACAATTTGATGTGTTTTATATGAAATATTTAAAAATATTAACACCGAATGATATTAGAAATTTTTCAAAAAAAGAGTGTATTATTTGCTTTTTAATATATAGTTTCGGCCCAATTATTCCAGGATTAATTATTATTAATGTCCATATTAATGCATATTTAATTCTTTTATTATGTTCATTTTTAGTTCTTTTAATGGGTATGGCATCAAGTATTTTCATATATAGGTATAGTGATGGATCGGATATTTTATCAAAAACTCATTTAGGAGCCCCTTATCAACTACGTGTTAAAATATTTTTCATGTGTTTGCCTGGATTAGCTTTATTATTCTTTATTTTTAGTTATTTTTTAGGAAAAATAAATTTAGGATTTATTTTAGCTTTTTCATTTATTATTCCTTCTTTAACTATTTTTAGAACAGATGTTTTCAATGATTCAAGTACTGTAATCAATGATGAAATTGTTTTTCGGATATAATCCTTCAGCATATATGATTATTAGTGTTTGTTTGGGATTAATAGGATATTATATATCATTTGTAAGCTCTTCTTTTATTGCTATTGGGCTGATATTCTTAATTCAATTATCTTTGTTATTTCCAGATTTGATAAATAAATATATTCCTGTTGATATTAGGTTAAAAGAATACTTTTTATTATTTATTTCAATCATATTCATAATTTTTTTAATTATCGTTATTCTCTTAAAAAGTAATTTTACTCTTAATTTTAATCTATTTTCAATTTTAAGATTAGTATTTTTTGTTATTTTATCAATAATTTTTTATAAATTGTATTCAATTAAAATTAACAAATAACCATTTAATTGCAGAAGCCAATGAAATACTAAAAATTATTTTACCCCTCTTTTAAATAGCACATATATTAAAAAATTTATATTTCTAATATACAAATATATTTTTAGAGAAATCATTTGACAAGTATTTTAATTTTTACTTATATGTGATAATGACAGATACTTAATAAAATTACTTATAAATGAGGGAAAATATTGACTCAAAAAAGCGAAGCTATCAAAGGCAATATCACTCAAGAAATGAAAGATGTTGCAAAACAGGAAAATATTGAAGTTGATAAACTAGCTAGATTAATAGCTGATGGAAAAGTTGTTATTCCAAAAAATGTTAATAGCCACGCAAAAGCCTGCGGTATTGGTGAGGGGCTTTCAACAAAAATTAATGCAAATATTGGTTCTTCATCAAAAATCGATGATTTGGAATTGGAAATAAATAAAGCCAAATTAGCTGTCGAGTATGGTGCAGATGCAATAATGGATTTGTCAACCGGTTCTGATTTAAAATTATTCAGACAAAAGATCATGGATGCCATTGATGTTATTATAGGAACAGTACCAATTTATGAAGCAGGAGTTGTTACTCTATCAAAAGAAAAAGAAATCGTTGATATGGATCCAGACGACATTTTTAAAGCTATTGAAAATCAGGCACGTGAAGGCGTTGACTTCATGACACTTCACTGCGGCATCACTAAAGATTTAGTTTCAAAATTGGAAAAGCAAAAGCGTATGATGGGCATTGTAAGTCGTGGAGGTACTTTTATGGCTTCATGGATTAAGCACAACGAAATGGAAAACCCATTGTATGAAAACTATGATTACCTATTGGAATTATCCTATGAATATGACATTACTTTATCATTAGGTGACGGACTCAGGCCAGGCTGTTTGGCTGATGCAAGCGATATCCCTCAAATTCAAGAATTGGTCAATTTAGGCGGACTTGTCAAAAGAGCACAGGATGCTGACGTTCAGGTAATGGTTGAAGGACCAGGACACATGCCAATGAATCAAATAAAAGCAAATATGGAAATCCAAAAAACAATATGTCATGGAGCACCATTTTATGTCCTTGGACCATTGGTTACCGATTTGGCCCCAGGTTACGACCACATTACATCAGCAATCGGTGGAGCAATAGCTGCAAGCAGCGGAGCTAACTTCCTATGCTACGTTACTCCTGCAGAGCACTTGTCACTTCCTTCACTTGAAGATGTAAAAGAAGGAGTTATTGCATCAAAAATAGCTGCCGAAGCTGCTGATGTTGCACGTGGGCTTCCACAATCATGGATCAGGGAACGCCAAATGGCAAAAGCCCGTAAAGAATTCGATTGGGAAAAACAGTTTGATTTGGCATTCGATAAATCAAAACCAAGAACATACCGTGACAAATGTGAACTGGACGATGATGAAATGTGTGCAATGTGCGGAGAATATTGTGCAGTAAAAATAGCAAAAGGCGATTTTTAATGAAATATCAAGAATTAGTAGATGTCTATTCAGCTTTAGAGGCAACAACCAAACGTTTAGAAAAAACTGATATAATTGCAGAATATCTTAAAAAATTAGATGAAGACACCATTGGAAAGGTTGGATTATTACTTTTAGGAGGAGTTTTTCCGGCATGGAGTTCAGAAGAAATAGGAATTGGTGCAAAACTTGTTGAAAGAGCTGTCGCAGAAGCTGTTGGAACCACACAGGCAAAAGTTGAAGATGCTGTTCGTGACGAAGGAGATATTGGGCTTGCATGTATCAAGTTATATGCTAAAAAGTCCCAGATGACCTTTTTTTCACAGCCATTGACAATCAATTTTGTATTTGATAGCTTACAGAAACTGTCAAAAATAAGCGGTTCAAGGTCTACTAATCGTAAAATTTCAATCATTTTAGAATTATTATCACAGGCTTCAGCTACTGAAGCAAAATACTTAACCAGAACAATCACTGAAGAGTTAAGAATTGGTGTCGGTGACGGCATAGTCCGTGATGCGATAGCACAGGCTTTTGATATTGATAAAAAAGTCGTTGAAAGAGCCCAAATGCTAACAAATGATTTTTCAGTTGTAGCAAGAACTGCTCTTTTGGAAGGAGCTAATGGATTGTCAAGGCTTAACCTGACTCCAGGAACACCAGTCAAACCAATGCTTGCTCAATTATCACCTCCTGTTGCAGAAATCATTCCAGAAATGGGCACTGCAATCTGTGAGACAAAATATGATGGAATCCGTCTTCAGGTTCACAGAAACGGTAATGAAATCCGAATATTTACCCGAAGACTGGAAAATATCACACATGCTCTTCCGGAAATTGTTGAACTGTTTGATGAATATCTTCCTCATGACGATTATATCGTTGAAGGGGAAGTAATTGCTACACGAGACGGCAAACCTTTACCTTTCCAGAATATTTTGCATAGGGTAAGGCGTAAATACAATGTTGAAGAAGCTATGGAAAATGTTCCATTGAAATTGTACCTCTTTGATGTATTATACTATAAAGAGCCGATGATTGATGAGCCGTTAATGACAAGAAGAGAAATTTTAGAAAATATTGTCGATACTTCAGTCGATGCAATGAATTTGAGTACAATGATTGTTGGGACACCAGATAACATTGATGAAATAGAAGAGCTATTCAATTCATCCATTGCAGCCCACCACGAAGGAATCATGATTAAAGATGCTTCAGAACCATATATTCCAGGAATTAGGGGTAAAAAAATGCTTAAATATAAAGCAGAACCTGAAACATTAGATATGATAATTGTCGGCGGAACATATGGTATCGGTAAAAGAGGAGATTTCGTGGGATCATATCTTGTAGCACTTAGAGATGAAAATGACGAGTTTAAAACAGTGGCTTATGCCGCAACAGGACTTGATGATGCTACTTTAGAATACCTAACCGGAAAAATGAAAGAAATTGAAATAACAACAAAAGGCCGTGAAATTGTTGTTGAGCCAAAAATAGTCTTAGAGATTGCATTTTCAGAAATTGTTGAATCTCCAGAATATGAAACCGGCTACTCTTTAAGGTTCCCTGTTGTTAAAAATATCAGAAAGGATAAAGGACCGATGGATGTTGATACCGTTGAAAGATTGCTTTCAATGTATGAAGCACAATAAGTGATAATATGGAATGTCTTAACTGCGGAACAGAATACGATACAGATTTTCAATCAGAATGTCCTGTTTGTGGATTTTCAGTCGATACAATAATTTGTCCGGAATGTGATTGTCCAGTTGATGAAAATTACCCATGTAATTGTGGTAAAACATTAGATGAGTTTGATATTGAAGAAGAAGACGAAGAATATGATTATTATGATTATATGAATGCAGAAGATGACGAGGATGATGAAATAGATCCTGGCGACAGCATCTGTGAAAACTGCAGTCATTGGATAACTCATCGCTTAGGTTCTGCTTATGGTATGATATGTCAGATGACCGGTGAAAATACTGATCCAGATGACTATTGCAGCTCATTCAGCCAGATGTTTCACTTTTCAAACTATGGAGATGAAGGCCAATACAGTTTCATCGATACAGACCAGGAAAAGAAAAGAAAATTAGACAACTGGCGCAACAGAAGATACTAACCAAAAACAAAATAACCTCACCATACAATATAACCACATTAAATCCTATCCCATTTATTAATTTCAATAATTAAAAGAAATTCTATGAAAATTACAGACGATAAATTATTAAAAATAGCTTTGGTTACTTCTTTAATAGGTTTAATCGGACTAATTTTATTTACCCCCTCAATTGAAGTTAAAGAGGTTAAAATTAAAGATGTGACACGTGCCATGATTGATGAGGAAGTAAGCATAAACTGCGTTGTAACTGAAATCAAATCTTCAAAAAGCGGAAGCAGTTATTTTTTAACAATAAATGATGGAACAGGACAGATGCCCTTAATCATATTTGAAAGCCAAATTGCACAGATGCAGACAAATAATCTTGATATAAATGATTTCAAGGACAAAAAAGTCAATGTTGTTGGAAAGATTACTGAATACAACAATGAAATGGAAATTGTTTTATCAAGTGGAGACAGCTTGAAAATAATAAACTAACAACCGTTAGTTTTATATGTGATATGAATTATAGTAAACTAACAAGTGTTAGTTATGAATAACAAAAAAAAAATTTTTGAAAAATCAATTGACCTGTTTTCTGAATATGGATATGACGGAGTATCCATACGCAAAATTGCCAGTGCAGTAGGAATAAAGGAAAGTTCAATTTATAATCATTACAAAAGCAAGGAATCAATATTGGATGCGATTTTAGCACATTATATTAATGAAATGACAAAAGATGAAATTCCACTTAACCAAGCAAGCGACAATCTGGACAAAAGCCTAGAATATTTCTATAAAGCAGGTGTGGATCTTTATACCTCGAAATTAAATGATTCCAAAATGATGAAAATCACAAGAATTATTTTTGTTGAAATGTATCATAATGAAAAAATCAGAAAATTTGTAAAAGCAGCGATTGTTGATGCTGCAATAAATGGATGGATAGAACTCTTTAATTTAATGAAAGAAAAAGAATTAATAAAAAAAGATTGTGATTCAAAGCAGCTGGCAGAATCTTTCTATTATTATGGGTTATACCTGCTAATTGAACATGTGATAATAAACTATCCTGAAGATGATGAAAAGTTTCTAAATGATTTAGCCAAAAAAAGTGAAATCCAAATGAAATTAATTTTCAATTCAGTTAAAAAGAGAGATTAGCATGATTATCAGATTAGAAAATGAAAATGATTATCTTAAAGTAGAAAACCTTGCAAGAAATTCATTCTGGAATGTTTATCGCCCAGGAGCTTATGAACACTACATCATACATAATTTAAGAAAAGATTCATGTTTTATTGAAGAACTTGCATATGTCATTGAAAAAGACGGAGAAATAATCGGCCAAATCAGCTATTCCATTGGCAAAATCACCTTTGAAAATGGTGAACATGAAGATGCAGTAGTATTGGGACCCGTTTCAATTGATAAAAATCAACAACACAAAGGATATGGCAGCAAATTAATTGAATATAGCCTTAACATCGCAAAAGAAAAAGATATTCCATTCATCTTTCTTATTGGCGATGAGAATTATTATCAAAGATTTGGCTTTGAAAGTGCATCCAAATATGATCTGTTTTTAGAAGGAACAGATACTGATGATGAATGTCCATTTTTTATGATCAGAATATTTAACCCGGATAAGATTAAATCCAATGGAATATTTTCAAATCCTGAAGTATTTGATGTTGATGAAAATGATGTAGATGAATTTGACAAGAACTTTGAATTTAAAGAAAAAAAGGTAATTGAAGGACAATTAGATTTGTGAGTGTGTAAAAATGAAATATCTGATTATTAATGGTTCACCGAGAAAACAAAATACATACAATGCAATAGAAATGGTTAAAAATAACATTGATGGAGAATTTGAAGAAATTAATTTACTAAATGAAGAAATTCCAATGTGTATCGGATGCCAGAACTGCATTATGAAAGGAGAAGAAAAATGCCCACATTTTGATAAAATCAATCCAATTATCCAAAAAATAAACGAATGCGACGGACTGATTATCAGCTCCCCTGTTTATGCAATGAATGTGACTGCATTATTGAAAAATTTATTTGATCACA
>Ga0256404_1009030_pt1 | contig 14529 bp, 15 predicted proteins | sample RumenRJG_01DNA_FD_185990 | JGI IMG/M metagenome (GOLD analysis project Ga0256404, IMG submission 185990) | Bovine rumen microbial communities from Lethbridge, Alberta, Canada - RJG_01 | ecosystem: Host-associated > Mammals > Digestive system > Stomach > Rumen | place: Canada: Alberta | collected...
GAGTGAATATAAGATTCAGATAAAAAGACATCGAAAAAGCGCACATCTTCGACCTCGTCTCTCAATCTTTTTGTAATAGCGGACCACAAATTTTGTAATTCGGTAATTGTTTCAGCCATAATTAGTCCTCTTTTCTGTTAACCGTAAGTATACTATTAATAAAATTAATATCAACAAAAAAATAAAATGTAAAAAAATTCTCCACAATAAAAATGGAAAAATCTTCCAAATTCATCGAAATAATTTAAAGTTTTCCACAAAATAAAAATTTTTTATAACCCACATTGTTGATAGTGTGGAAAACGAGAAAAACAGAAATCCACAAAATTTGAATTATCAACCATTAAAAAATTAAGAAAAATATCGAATAATTCGAAACAATTTGAATTATTAACATTTTTGAAAATGAGTTATTAACAGTATGTGGATTCCACATCTTTTTTCAATGTAAACGCTTTCATTTTGACAACAATTTTGAATAAAAATGTGGAGAAATTCTATTCTCATTGCTTGTTTTATATTAAATGAAGTCGCTTGCCTGTGTGCTCGCGTAATAAATCTTTGACTTATCACGAACGCGCCTATATAATTTTTGTCGCGTGTTAACAAACACAAGGAGATTTACCTTATGAAAAGAACTTATCAACCAAGCAAGAAACACAGACGTAATGTCCATGGTTTCCGCCAAAGAATGTCCACCGCAAGTGGTCGCAAAGTCTTAGCTGCAAGACGTCAAAAAGGAAGAGCAAAATTAACTGCTTAATTTCATGAAAGTTTTAAATCGCATTAAAAAGAATGTCGAATTTAACGAAGTGATTGAAAACGGGCAGGTAATTAAATCCGATTCGATCACTTTATACTTTCAAGAAAACAAATTAGGATACGCTAGAATTGGAATTTCAATTCCAAAGAAAAGCGGAAAAGCTGTCGTTAGAAACAAAATGAAACGACAAATTCGCGCAATCATCGCAAAAGATGTCGATTTATCTAAAAGCATCGATTGTATCTTGGTTGCTCGTAAAGCTTACGATATCGAAAAGTTCACAAAGACTGAATCTGATATCGAATATTTATTTAAAAAAGTAGGATAAACGCGTGAAAAGATTACACAAAATTGGATTAGTATCAGCAGGTTTGCTAGCAATCACTTTTGTCGCGTCTGGTTGTACAGCAAGTTTCTGTACAAACGAAGACAAGAGTAGAATTCTTTTCGCTGTTGAGCCAGGTGTTTCCACTTATTACGATACTGAAGCTGATGCACAAGCGGCTTTAGACACATACTTAACAGACACTCCTTCTTATAAAGAAAAAGTCGAAGGATCTAATGTTTGGAGAGTTGTTGGTATCAACCAAAATGGTGGAAATATGATGTATGACTACAAAAAACAGGAATACGTCACACTAACTCAACTCGATTCGATTATTAAAAGTGCTGCTAATAATGGTGCTTATCGTCCTTCCAACAGATATTTTGCTGCAATGGACCAAAAAGTTTTGGTTGAAGCTTATAAAACAGCTGGTGTTTCTTTAGAAACAACAAACGTTGAACAAGTTAGATCGGTGTTGTCTGACTACGGCTATGTTAAATACTATGGCGTCAACAACATGTGGGAAAACTATGATGCTTTCAACTTACAACTTCAAAAAGAATTACCTTTAGGTATTGATGAATGTGCTTCATCAGGATTCATTTCAGCTTACAAATCGGCATTAGACGGGGTTGCTAATGCAAATAGATCTTGTATCACTGTTATCGAAGGAAGTTATGGTAACTATGGTCAATTCCAATCAACAATCAAACTCCATGGTACAACTTGGGGTGATGCCTGGCACAAAGGTGGAGCAGTAATCGAAGGATTAATTGTTTACCCAGTTGCATGGCTTGTTGATCAATTTGCTTACATGATTGCTGGTGGTAGTGGCGCAACCGCTGACCAAATTAATGCCGCCTATCAAGGTGGTGTACCACAATTACTATCATTATTGATAGTAACAGTTATCGTTAGATTGTTCATCTTCTTAGTTTCGTTTAGATCAACATTCTCACAACAAAAGATGCAACAATTACAACCAGAACTTGCTAAATTACAACAAAAATATCCAAACTCTAATACCAACCAAGCTCAAAAGCAAAGACTTGCTGAAGAGCAAATGAAGCTTTATAAAAAGCATCATATCAACCCATTATCACAACTATTAGTCTTAATAGTTCAATTCCCAGTCTTTATCGGTGTTTGGGGAGCTATGACAGGTTCAGCCGCATTATCAACCGGTTCTGTTCTTAACTTGAATTTATCTACATCTATTTGGAACGCTTTAACAAACACAAACGGATTACCAACAAACGTTAACGGATGGTGGACTGCTTTAGTCTTAATCATCTTAATGTCTGTTTCACAATTCTTGGCCATGAAGATTCCACAATGGATTGCTAAAGCAAGAACAAAGAAAGTTGCTAGACTCGGTAAGAATCCAGCTCAAACTCAACAAGCCCGTACAGCTAATATTATTAGCTATGCAATGATTATCATGATTATTATCATGGGCTTCACTCTACCAGCTGCCATGGGTGTTTATTGGTTCGTTGGTGCTTTGATCTCATTAGCACAATCATTGATCATTCAATTTGTTTTCGCTAGAAAACGTAAGTAGGAGAAAAACATGAAATCATTTACTGCAAAATCAATTGAGGAAGCAGTTAAATTAGCATCTGAAGAATTGGGTGTCCCTGAAGACGAACTCGTCTTTAAAGTCACCGAAGAAAAGAAAGGTTTGCTTTCAAAGAAAGCATCCATCGAAGTTTACGAACTTACAGATGTAATTGAATTTGCTGAATCATACATCAAAAACGTGATTGAATCATTAGGTATTGGTGGTGTTAAAACTAAAGCTTCTTTAGAAGATGACATCATTCGTATTGAAATCGATTCTGATCATAACCCAATTTTAATTGGTAAAAACGGTATTACCTTACAAGCCCTTAACGAAATTGTTCGTTTAGCTGTTTCAGGTAAATTCCGTCGTAGATACCGTGTCTTATTAGACATCGGTGATTATAAAGATGCCAAATATTCAAGAATTGCTTCTATGGCTAGAAGAACTGCAAAAGAAGTTCAAAAGACAAAAGTAGATGTGACTCTTGATCCAATGCCATCTGACGAAAGAAGAATTGTTCACAACGTTCTTACAAACTTCTCTAACATTAAAACAGAATCTTCTGGAGAAGGTCATAGAAGAGCTGTCACAATTAAATACGTTGAAGAATAGAGAGTTTACTCTCTATTTTCATTAATAGATATGTTTGAAACAATAGTTGCTCTAGCTACACCTCCACTTAAATCAGCATTAGCGGTCATTCGTTTATCCGGCGCTGATTGTTTTGAGATTGTTTCAAAAGTATTTACAAAAGATTTAACAAAAGTAACCAAAAGAGAGATCCATTATGGTTTCATTAAAGATGGGGATAAGCAAATCGATCAAGTTGTTTTATTAACTTATGTTAATCCTCATTCGTTTACTGGCGAGAATAGTGTGGAAATCATTACCCACGGCTCACCATTAATAGCAAATCAAATCATTGCTTTATTGATTAAAAATGGAGCGAGAATGGCCACTAATGGAGAATTCTCTTCTAGAGCATATCTAAATGGAAAGATTGATCTTGTTCAAGCTGAAGCCATTAATGACATTATTAACGCGACAACAAGCGAAGCTAGAGATCTTTCAATGATTTCTCTTAAAGGTGAAACATCAAAGATGTTTAGACCAATTAAAGAAAAGATTGCTGAGATTCTAAGTTCGATTGAAGTAAACATTGATTATCCAGAATATGAAGATATTGAAGTGGTTACAAAAGATAAAATTATCAATGTCTGTTCTGACATTGTTAAAGATATTAATTTATTAATCTCTGATGGCGAACGTTCACGACTATATCGTGATGGTTTAAAAATCGCGATTGTTGGTAAACCAAATGTTGGCAAATCGTCACTTCTAAATTCATTAGTTAAAGATGATAAGGCGATTGTTACCGATATCGCCGGAACAACTAGAGATGTTGTTGAAGGTGATTTTAATTTGTCTGGTGTACCATGCCACTTATTTGATACAGCAGGACTTCGCGAGTCTGAGGACGTAATAGAAAAAATTGGTATAAAAAAATCGGTCGAAGCGATCGAAAACGCAGATTTAGTCATCTTCGTTATTGATGAAAGTGGTTTAGATAAAGAATTATACGATCTTGTCAAAGACAAGAAACATATTGTTGTTACCAATAAAGCTGATTTAATTTCTAAAAAAGATAAGGATATGGTTTATATATCCGCTAAAAACAATGATATTGAACCATTACTTAGCAAAGTTAAAGAAGTAATGAATATCGGTGAGGTTTTAGCTAAACCATCATTTAACAACACTAGACAACTCGGCTTACTTAAAAACATTGCATATTCTTTGAATATAGCCATTAAAGACGCAAAAGATAATCAACCTGTTGATTTAATTTCAGTTTCTATAATGAGTGCTTATAATTCAGCATTAGACCTAACTGGCGAAAATAATAAAAACGATCTTACAGACGAAATCTTTTCAAGATTTTGTGTCGGAAAATAATATGATTGATTCACATTGTCACATCAACGACAAAGCTTTTCTAAATAGAGAAGAAGAATACATTAAAAACGCGAATAGTGTCGGCGTTGATACTTTTTTAGTTGTTGGCTGCGATTTATCAATGTCTAAAAAAGCGGTGGAAATTGCTAATAGATATGAAGGTTGCTTTGCGGCAGTTGGAATTCATCCAAGCGATTCTAAAAACGCTGGGTCTAACGATCTAGATGAAATCGAAAAACTATTATCCAACAACAAAGTTGTTGCGATTGGTGAAATTGGCCTCGATTACTATTGGGATAAAGAAGAAAATATCAAAGCTCATCAAAAAGAATATTTTGTTAAGCAAATTGAATTAGCAAATAAATATAATTTACCAATATCAATTCATTGCCGCGATGCCTATGAAGATTGTTTAAATATTTTAAAAGAACATCATGTAAATAGAGGTGGAGTCATGCATTGCTATGGCGGTAGCAAAGAAATGATGAAAGAATTTATTAAACTTGGTTTTTATATTGGAATTGGAGGGACCGTTACATTTAAAAACGCAGTTAAGATTAAAGAAGTTGCTGCGGTTGTACCTTCAGATAGATATTTATTAGAAACAGATTCACCATATCTAGCTCCAACACCTCATAGAGGTGAAGAAAACCAATCAATGTATATTCCTTTAATTAGAGATCAAATTGCTGAGCTTAGAGGAATTAGCAAAGAACAAGTTGATAAAGAAACAACAGAGAACTTTAAAAGATTATTTAATATATGAAAATAGATGGAGTGGTTGTTGTAGAAGGTAAAAGCGATGTTGCGTTTTTATCAAATTTTATCGATGCTGAATTTGTTACAACAAACGGATCTGAAATATCTGAAGAAACAATTTCATATTTAAAAACAATTTCAAAATCAAAAGATGTATATGTCTTAACTGATCCAGATTATCCTGGTGAAAGAATTAGACACGTTCTAGATGAAAACATTCCAAATCTAAAACATTGTTTCGTAAAGAAAGAGAATTCTATTAAACACGGAAAAGTTGGAGTGGCTGAATCAACAAAAGAAGAAGTTGAAAACGCATTAAAAAACGCAATTACAACTAACGGCCATAAAGTCGGAAATTTAACAATGAATGATTTGGTTGATCTTGGTCTAAGCGGTCAAGACGATTCTTCGTTAAAAAGAAACATAATAATAAACAAATTATCATTAGGTCATTGTAATGCGAAAACATTCTTAAAAAGACTAAATTACTGTGATATAAATAAAGACGAATTAAGGAAGATGTTATGAACAAAGAAGCATATTTAGAGAACATCAAAACTTATAAATTTCTAGCCAATAAATCACTTGGTCAAAATTTTCTAATAAATCCGCAAATTTGCCAGCAAATCTCGGATAAATTAGAGATTTCAAGCGATGATAAAGTTCTTGAAATTGGTGCAGGATTAGGTTCTTTATCCGTCTTTTTAGCGGATGCAAATTCTGATCTCACACTTATCGATATTGATGAAAGAATGCTTTCTCATTTAACAAAAACATTTGAACACAACAAAAATGTAACTATTAAAAGACAAAACATTCTTAAGATGGATTTGGATGGTTATACAAAAATTATTGGAAATCTTCCTTATTACATCACTTCAGGAATTATTGAACATCTATTAGTTAATGCAGTGGATGCAAAAAAGATAGTTTTAATGACTCAAAAGGAAGTTTATCCAAAATTATTAAAATCTTTTATTAGCCCACTTTCGCTTTTACTTAATTATGTAGCAGACGTTTCATCACCTTTTGCAGTGGGAAGAAATAATTTCACTCCTGTTCCACATGTTGATTCGGTTGTGTTCATTCTCACACCAAACGAGAATATTAAAAGCAAAGATAACAAAGAACTATTAAAACTCATGCAAAAATTATTCCTTCATAGAAGGAAAACGGTACTTAACTGTTTACAATCAATGTCTATTGAGAAAGAGAAAGCCGAAGAAATTCTAACTAAATTAGGTGTAAATTCTCAACTTAGACCAGAGCAACTTTCGATCGATTTTTATATTTCGTTATTAAAAGAATTGAAGTCTTGAGACTTCACATATAAAATATTTGCAAGATATGTACGTTAAAGCTTACGCGAAGATCAATTTATTCCTCGATGTCATCTCTAAAAGAGATGATGGCTATCATAATCTCAATATGGTTATGGTTCCTTTAGAGCTACATGATTCTATTGAAATTGAATCATCTCCTGTTTTATCAGACTCTTTTATCACGACTGATCATGTTGATTTACAGGTCACAAAATATAATCTCATCAACACAACATTAAAAGAGATGAAAAAACGTTATGGCTTTAAACAAAACTTTATTATTAAAGTACATAAAGAAATTCCTATTTCAGCAGGTTTAGGTGGTGGTTCATCTAACGCTGCTGCAGTTATAAAAGCAATCAATCATATCGCAAGATTAAAATTATCTACTAGCGAAGAGATTGAATTAGGCTCTTCTTTAGGAGCGGATGTTCCATATTGTTTAATGAACACTCCTGCTCATGTTGAAGGTATTGGAGAAAAAGTTACTCCAATCAAAATGAAGAAAAAATATGATGTAATCATAGTTAAACCATCACAAGGATTATCTACAAAGAAAGTCTTTGAATATGGAGATACTTTAATTCTTGATCACGGAGAAATTGATGGAGTCATCAAAGCCTTAGAAACTGGCGATGATGAATTATTAGAAAAATCATTATTCAACGCTTTAGAAAAACCATCAACAGTTCTTGTTCCAGAAATACAAGATGTTAAAGATAAATTAAAAGATATGGGATTTAAATTAGTCCTCATGTCTGGATCTGGTAGCAGCGTCTTCGCTTTAACTACCAACCATAAATTCGCTCAAGCTAAATACCGTGAGCTTGAAAGAAAAGGATACGAAGTATATTTAACAAAAACTCTCTAATATGCTTTTTATAGAATGCTTTGGTAAAAACGTCTATATTGACGATGAATTAGTTGGCTATATTTCTCCTGATGGAGATATGTTTGCTAACGGCCATAAGTTTGGCACATTAACCGCGGAAGGTGACGTTTATATTCAAGGCGAATATCTAGGATATATCGAAGATAATTACGATATTTATATTCGTGAAGAGCTCGCTGGTTATGTCTCTCCAAGCGGAGATTTAAAATTTGACAGCAAAGCTCTTATGAATGCAAAATATTAATAAATAAATACATAAAGAAAAAGTCTCACGAATCAACGTGAGACTTCTTTTGCTGTTTAGCGATTATTTCTTGTTACGGATTGCAGCTTGTGCAGCAGCTAATCTTGCAACAGGAACACGGAATGGTGAACATGAGACATAATCGAGTCCTGCTCTATGGTAGAAGTCGATTGAGTTTGGTTCGCCACCAGTTTCACCACAAACACCGACGTGGAGGTTTGGTCTTGTAGCTCTACCAGCTTTGACTGACATGCTAACTAATTTACCAACGCCTTTTTGATCAAGTGTCTTGAATGGATCTTCTTCTAAAATCTTAGAAGCATAATAGTCTGGTAAGAATTTAGAGGCATCATCACGGCTGAAACCAAATGTCATTTGGGTTAAGTCGTTTGTACCGAAGGAGAAGAATTCAGCTTCTTGAGCGATTTCATCGGAGAGTAATGCTGCTCTCGGGATTTCGATCATTGTACCGACATGATATTTCATATCAGAACCAGCTTCTTTGATAATCTTATCAGCGGTTCTAACGATGATTTCTTTGACGAACTTGAGTTCTTTAACTTCGAGTACGAGTGGTACCATGATTTCTGGTTCAATCTTAATGCCGAGTTTCTTGGAAACATTTAAAGCGGCTTTAATGATTGCAGATGTTTGCATTTCGCAAATTTCTGGATATGAAACAGCAAGACGGCAACCACGGTGACCCATCATTGGGTTGAATTCGTGGAGATCATTAATACGTTTGTGAATGTATTCGACAGAATGTCCGGTTGCTTTAGCAAGTTCGGCAATCTTGTCTTCTTCTTGTGGAAGGAATTCGTGTAGAGGTGGATCGAGTAAACGAATGTTAACATTTAATTCGCCCATTTCTTCGAATAAGCCTTCGAAGTCTTTTTGTTGTAATGGTTCGATTTCTGCTAATGCAGCAACTCTTTCTTCTTTAGTTTCAGCAAGAATCATCTTTCTGAAGGAGAAGATTTTGTCCTTATCAAAGAACATGTGTTCTGTACGGCATAGACCGATACCTTGAGCACCGAAGACTTTGGCTTGGTGAGCATCTCTTGGAGTATCTGCGTTAGCGCGGACTTTAAGAGTTCTTGCTTCATCAACCCATTTCATTAATCTACCGAAGTTGCCACTTGATAGATCTGGTGCAACTTTCTTAATGTCGCCTTCGTAGACGGAACCTGTGGAACCATCAAGAGAGATGACATCGTTTGGTCCATAAACTTTACCATTAATGGTAAGAGTTTTTGCTTCTTCATTAATTAAAGCAGCAGCACAACCGGTGACGCAGCATTTACCCATACCACGAGCAACAACGGCTGCGTGGGAGGTCATACCACCACGGTTAGTGAGAATACCTTCGGAAGCGATCATACCGATTAAGTCTTCTGGTGAAGTTTCGGCACGAACCAAGATAACTTTTTCGCCAGCAGAGTGACGAGCTTCAGCTTCTTCAGCAGTGAAGGCTAATTTACCTGTACCAGCACCTGGACCAGCTGGGTTACCAGTTGCAAGTTTACGAGCTTGAGCTTTGTCTAAATCAGCTTTATCGAAGTTTGGAAGTAATAATTTATCGAATGAAACTGGATCAATTCTTAAAACAGCTTCTTCTTCGGTGATTAAACCTTCGTCAACCATGTCGCAAGCCATCTTTAAGGCAGCGGCTGGAGTACGTTTACCACTTCTTGTTTGTAAGAAGTAGAGCTTTCCTTCTTCGACGGTGAATTCCATATCTTGCATATCGCGATAGTGGAGTTCCATTTTCTTAATTGTTTCTTCAAATTGACGATAAACATCAGGCATACGTTTTTTGAGTTCATCAATGTGAAGTGGTGTACGAATACCAGCAACAACGTCTTCACCTTGAGCATTTGGTAAATATTCAGCAGAGATTTCTTTTTCACCAGTAGCAGCATTTCTTGAGAATGCGACACCGGTACCAGATGTTTCACCTTTGTTACCAAAGGCCATGGATTGAACGTTAACAGCAGTACCCCATGAATATGGAATGGAATATTGCATACGGTAGACGTTAGCACGTGGGTTATCCCATGAACGGAAGACAGCGGTAACAGCTTCAATTAATTGAACTTTTGGATCAGATGGGAAATCTTCACCAAATGTTTTCTTATAGTATGCTTTGTATTTAGCAACTAATTCTTTTAATTCGGCTGCGGTGACTTCTGTATCAAGTTTGTAACCTTTTGATTCTTTGAGTTCGTCTAACATCTTATCCATTTCAGTACGTGGATGACCTTTAGCAATGTTTGTGAACATTAAGATGAAACGACGATAGCTATCCCAAGCGAATCTTTCGTTGTTTGTTTCTTTGATCATGGCAGCGACTGTTGTGTCATTTAAACCAAGGTTTAAGATGGTGTCCATCATGCCTGGCATAGAAACACGAGCGCCACTACGAACAGAAACAAGAAGAGGTTTAACTGAACCGCCAAAGTTTTTGCCTGTTTCTTTTTCAACTCTTGCGATACCAGCATAGATTTGTTCGACTAAGTAGTCTGGGAGCTTTTTGCCACTTTCGTAGTAAAGTGTGCAAGCTTCTGTGGAGATGGTGAATCCTTCAGGAATTGGGACTCCAATATGAGTCATTTCTGCAAGACCAGCACCTTTTCCTCCAAGGAGTTCTTTGCCTAATCCATAGGCGTCCTTGAAGTTAAATACGTATTGTTTCGCCATATTTTCCTCCTGTGAGACAATAAATAATTGTGAATGCTAAAACACTCGAATAAAATATAGCAAAAATTGGGTAACACTCGCAATAGTATTAATTAAATTTTTTAATTTAAACGCTTACATTGGTATCTCTTACACTTAAAAAGCAAACTTAAGGTCGATGTGTTATCATTTATATGCAAGTACAAAGCAGGCATAGATTATGAAAGAACCACTTATTCTTACAATCGATTTTGGAACACAATCAGTACGTGCTGGTTTGTTCAATAAAAAAGGTGAAACAGTCGCCTTAGCTAAAGAGAAATATAATCCTCCATATTATTCACCAAAACCAGGATATGCTGAACAAGATCCTGATTTCTATTTTGAATCACTTTGCAAAGCAACTAACAAATTAGTTAGTGAAAATAAAGATAAAATGAATGATGTTTTAGGCATCACAATGGCTTTCTTTAGAGACTCGGTTGTATGTCTAGATAAAGATAATAAAGTTCTTCGCCCTGCTATCCTTTGGTTAGACGAAAGAAGAGCGGAAGGAAAACAAAAATTACCGCTTCTTCACCGCGCTATTTTCAAGATGATTGGTATGAAACCAACCATTGATTTAAACATGAAAAGATCGATGGCGCAGTGGATCAAAGAAAATCAACCTGATATTTGGAAAAAGACAGATAAATTCATGATGATATCGACATATGTCACTATGAAGCTAGTTGGAGAATATGTAGATTCTCCATGTTCTCAAGCAGGTCATATGCCAATCGATTTCAAAAGAGGTACATGGTACAAGAACCCAATGAAACATCTAAAAGGTCAAATTTTTGGTGTTGAAAAAGAACAATTATGTAAATTGGTTCCAGTTGGAGAAGTGATGGGTGAAATTACTGAAGAAGCAAGTAGGAAAACTGGTTTACCAGTTGGTTTAAAAATGTTCTCCGGTGGTTCCGATAAATCAGCAGAAACCTTAGGTTTAGGTGTTATCGATGACCGTTCTGCCGCAATTAGCTATGGAACAGCTTCATCTATTGAAATTCCTATTAAAAAATATAAAGATGCTGAACCATTTTTACCTTCATATCCAGCAATTGTTAAAGGTTATTATAACCTCGATGTTCAAGTTTACCGTGGATTTTGGATGCTCAACTGGTTTGCTAAACAATTTGGAACCCAACAAGTTGAAGAATTAATTGATGAAAAAGACGAAATCATTAAATTAAATAAAGCAATGGAAAAGATTAATCCAGGAAGTGATGGATTAGTTCTTCAGCCATATTGGGGACCAGGTCTACGTCGTCCTTTAGCAAAAGGTGCGATTATTGGCTTTAGTGATAACCACACAAAAATACATGTTTATAGAGCAATTATTGAAGGCATCGGTTATTGCCTTAAAGAAGGTCTTGAATTATTTGAAAGAAAAAGACTCCATCACAAGATTGAAAAAATCCGTGTTTCTGGCGGTGGATCACAAAGTGATACAATCTGCCAAATAACCGCAGATATCTTTAATCTTCCAGTGAGTAGAATTCAAACATTTGAATGTTCTTCATTAGGATGCGCAATCGCCGGTTTTATTTCAGCGGGTGAATTTAAAAACGTTGAAGAAGCTTCAAAAGCAATGGTTCATCAAACTGTAGAATTTAAACCAAATCCTGAAAATGCAAAGAAATATAAATATTTATTTGAGAATGTTTATATGCCAATGTATCCAAGCTTAAAAAATATTTACGCGAACATTAAAAAATATAACGACGAATTCTAAAGAATCATCGTTCAAAAATTTGCATTATATTATCGATTGAAGGCACCTTGATTACAGGGTGCTTTTGATTTAAATAAGTTTGGTAGATTCCTTTTAGGAATAAGTAGTAAGTTGAAACAATATCACTTGGATTACCGCCAGTAAGCGAACCTTCGTTTTGACCTTGGGCGACAACTTTTAACAATGTTGAATATAATGATTTCTTACTTTCATCAGCGATGATTAAAGACATTAAAGCAACTTCGGTTTTACTCTTTTTAATGACTTCGGTAGTCTTTTTAACAAAGTTAACTAGTTGAGAATAGATTTCTTTTTCTATATCAAACACTTCTAATGAAGAAAGTAATTCCATATATGAATTTGATCTCTTAATTTCTTCATAGATTTGATCAACGTTTTTGAAGTAATGATAGGCAAGACCATGTGAACATTTTGCCTTTTGGCAAATCATATCGATAGAAACACTGTCTTTTTCATGAACTGCGAACAACAAAAGAGCACTTTCTAAAATAGAAAGTTTTCTTTCGTCTTTCATCTGTTGAAATTGAAGTGGTGTTCTAGGCATTTTCTTCTTCGACTTGTGGATGTCTTTTCATGTAGAAATAGATGAGCAATGAAATTGCTAATCCAATAACTCCAAAGATTGGAGAAAGAATAATATCTAATTGAGTTACACCGGTGTGTTCAAAGTAGTTGAACATATTGCTGTTAATAAATATAGCAATGATTGAACCTGATAAGAAACCAAATACCATGCAGTTAGTAGTGGCTTCATGTTTTTCAAACATGTATTTCATTAATTTTGAGAAGAAAACAAAGCCAATCGCAACTCCGACAGCAAATACTGCTAAGCGAAGTATTGATAATCCTGGTTGCTCTGGAATCTTTAAAACTAGAGCGAGCATTTTGTCATAGAAACCTAATACCATGAGTAGCATTGATCCAGAGAATCCAGGAACAATTAAACCCATGGAGGAAATCATGCCAACTGCAAAAATAATTGGGTATAGATAGAACGGATTTTCATCGAACATTCCAAGAACTTGTTTGTCGAGGTTAACGAGTATTGATAACACTCCAAAACCAATAACGACAAGGAAACCAAGAACTAAACCTAAAACGTTATAAACAGTCAATTTTCTATTCTTCATAGAAGAATCATATAAACTTGGTAACGAACCAACCATGAATGTTGCAAATAAAATCGTTAGAGCAAGCATGCAGTGTTCGAAAGCTAATTTGATTGGGAAAATTAATCCTGCAACCGCAATAATTGCACCGATTCCGAACGGCAAGAGAATCAATAGACTCTTCCAAAATAATTTTGAGATTAGTTTATCAACGGCATTGACTATTGTTTTAAATGTACCAGTAATAAGAGCGATTGTTCCACCCGATATTCCTGGAATGATGATGGCCGTGCCAATACCTAATCCGACGACACCGTCTTTAATAACTTCTTTAGTTTTGGTTTTCATATGATTTGTATTTTAGCATAATTAAAGACAAACAAAGTTTAGAAACAATTAAATTTTGCAAAAAAGATAGTCATTAAAATATTGTTAATTTATAATTAACGACAGGAAAAGCATATGAAACTAATTGTAGGTTTAGGTAATCCAGGCAAAGAATATGAAAACACAAGACACAATTCTGGATTCAGAGTTGTAGATGCTTTTGTCGATGACATCGGAATAGATTTTAATAAAAATGATTTCGATGGAACATACGCGAAATTCAAACTCGACGATGAAGACGTGTTTGTTTTTAAACCATTAACTTATATGAATCTTTCTGGCACAGCAGTTCAAAAGATTGCTCATTTTTATAAAATAAAACCTGATGATATTGTTGTTGTATATGATGATTTAGCTATTAAACCAGGCGAGATTAGATTAAGACTCGATGGTTCAAGTGGTGGCCAAAAAGGTATGCAAAACATAATCGATAACCTAGGCACTCAAAAAATTAAACGAATTCGTATCGGTATTGGCGAACCAAAATTTGATACGATTGACTATGTATTAGGTAAACCGGATAAAGAAGACGCTCCAAAAATTGATAAGGCAATCGAAAGAGCAGTAAAAGCTTTGAAGGAATATCTAAATAACGATTTCCAAAACGCGATGAGCAAATATAACGGTGGTGATAATGTCTGTCTAAAGAACTCTTAAATCTGATTGCAAAAAGCGATGCCGCTACCTCCCTCCTAAGTAAAAGAGGGCATTTTGTCGTTGATGACACA
>Ga0256404_1009031_pt1 | contig 14528 bp, 15 predicted proteins | sample RumenRJG_01DNA_FD_185990 | JGI IMG/M metagenome (GOLD analysis project Ga0256404, IMG submission 185990) | Bovine rumen microbial communities from Lethbridge, Alberta, Canada - RJG_01 | ecosystem: Host-associated > Mammals > Digestive system > Stomach > Rumen | place: Canada: Alberta | collected...
ATTTCGCTATCCCTTCTTCTCGCCCAAACCTCGCGATTTGAACCTTGGGAGTCGCTATGGGGTTCGTCGTTGGCTACGCCCCTTGTGGACTTTCACCACAGATTGACGGCATGCCCGTCATACCAAAGAAGGCTCGCGGCATGACCGCGGGCCTTTCTGCATCTCAATGGTTCCCGTTTGCTCGTCAATTGGGAGTTTTATCGACGGAGGGAATCCGAAATCCTTCAAATATGTCTGTTTCCGTCACCTTGATTTCTATGAGTACAAATCATGATTGCTGAAACCCTTGGGGCTTCGTTTCGTGTTTGTACTTTTGACTCACGAAGACGGCGAAAGTACAAATCATGATCGCCGAACCCCTTGATGCTTCGTTTCGCATTTGTACTTTCGACTCACGAGAGAGGCAAGAGTACAAATCGTGATTGCCGAACCCCTTGATGCTTCGTTTCGTGTTTGTACTTTCGACTCACGAGAGCAGTGAAAGTACAAATCATGATCGCCGAACCCCTTGATGCTTCGTTTCGCATTTGTACTTTCGACTCACGAGAGCGGCGAAAGTACAAATCATGATCGCCGAACCCCTTGATGCTTCGTTTCGCATTTGTACTTCTGAATCACAAAGGCGGCGAAAGTACAAATCATGATCACTGAAACCCTTGATACAACGTTTTGCTTTTGTACTTGAGCGGACCCGGTGAGCGGACCCGGCTTTCGGTAGTGGGGCGGATGGGACTGATACGATCTCAGCGCAGCACTTTGATCTGGCAGCATTCCATTGCGGCCAGGGCGTTTTCGTGAGTCTGCGGCGTGACGCCTGCGCAGCAGGCTGCGTCTACCATCACCGGAACCTCCGGCAGAAACGCCTTCACGATCATGGCGTTGGAGATGACGCAGATATCCGTGCAAAGGCCGACCAGTGTAATGGTTCCGATTGGATCCTCCGCATTCATTGCGGCAAGCAGCCCGCCCAGATCTGACGATCCGAAGGTGACCTTGTCGATCGGTTCCGTCTTTCTGAGCGCGTCCAGCTCCGGCCGGATCTGCCAGCCGTCTGTGCCCTCGATGCAGTGCGGTACCGGAAGGTTCCTGCCTTCCTGGGTCTGCATGTACGCCTGTCCGTGGGTGTCTCTGGTGAACAGCACCGTACCGCTGAACTTCTCGATTTTTTCTTTGACCTTCGGAACGATGGCAACGGCCTCCTTCGTCCCGAGGGCGCCGTCGATAAAATCATTCTGCATGTCGACAACAATTAGTATATCCCGCATAAGAACTCCTCCGTGTGTCTGCTTCGGTGTGTCTTCCTCCATGTTCCTTCAGCCGTGCTCGATTGCTTTTGCAGTAATTATTCCTGGGCTGGCTGTCCATCCAGTTCGATTTCGGCAGCGTATTCTTCCATGCCGCGTACGCAGATCTCCGCGACGTCACGGACTTCCATGCCCAGCATCGCGCAGCCCTTTTCGATCGTTTCGCGATCGCAGCCGGCAGCGAATTTCTTGTCTTTGTATTTCTTCATGAGGCTCTTCATCTTGAAGTTGTGGATCCCTTCCGGGCGCATCCGCGCGTAGGCCTGAATGATCCCGGTCAGCTCGTCTACCGTGAACAGGCTCTTTTCCATGTTTGTGATCGGCTCCACGTCTGTGCAGATTCCGTAGCCGTGCGCCATGATCGCGCGCACATCCTCCGGGTCGACGCCCTCCGCCAGCAGCTCCTTCTCGGTGTGCTGCAGGTGCTCTTCCGGGAACTTCTCATAATCATAATCGTGGAGATATCCCACAGCCTGCCAGTATTCCTTGTCCTCCCCGAAGTGCTCCGCCATCGCACCCATCGCCGCCATGACGTTGGTCGCGTGAATGATCAGCGATTTGTCTGTGACCATTGTTCCGTTTATTTCTTTCGCTCTTTCCAGTGTCAGCATTGTTCTGTACTCCTTCTTTCTATACGTTTGGGGCCGCGCCCCTTCTGCTGTAGAGTTTACCACCTTCGTCAGAATTTTTCCATACTGCGCGGTTGCCTTTGCAGCGCCGAAACACGAATTCTGTGCTATAATCTTTACTATCAAACAAGAAATGAAAGGTGAATTTATGGATATCCAAACCATCAAGCTAAAAAAGACAATACTGGAAGACAACGATAAAGACGCCGAACTGCTGCGCAGTCAGCTGGACGACGTGAAGACGTTCTACGTGAACGTTATGTCCTCACCGGGCTCCGGCAAGACCACGACTCTCATCAGCACGATCCGTCATTTGCAAAATCCATCCGACGGCGCTGCGCCCCTGAAGGTGGGCGTCATGGAGGCAGACATCGACAGCGACGTGGACGCGCAGACCATTTCCCGTGAGACCGGCGTTCCCTCTGTGCAGCTGCACACCGGCGGCATGTGCCATCTGGACGCGGAGATGTCCCGCCAGGGACTCCGAGGGATCGGCTACGAAGATCTGGACCTGGTATTTCTGGAGAACGTGGGCAACCTGGTATGTCCCGCAGAATTCGATACGGGCGCGCACATGAAGGCGGTCATCCTTTCCGTGCCGGAGGGCGATGACAAACCGCTGAAATATCCGCTGATGTTTCAGGAAGCGGACGTGGTCCTTGTGAGCAAGATCGACGCAATGGAAGCCTTCGACTTTGACCCGGATCGGTTCCGCGAGAACCTGGCAGGATGCAATCCGGACGCTCCGGTGTTCTTCCTGTCCGGTGCCACAGGAGAAGGCGTCGCCGAATGGGCAGACTGGCTCGCCCGGAAGGTCCGCTGCGGATCTGCGGAATGATTCGGACGACTTCCGCATTTTTACATGTTAAGTAATGCGCTAAAGCGATCTTTGTGATAGAATAATTGTCGGAATATTGATTTCAAACAGATATATCATAATCTGAAAGGAGAAAAAATAAATGACAAAGAACATTGACTGGGGCAGCCTGAGCTTCACGTATCAGCCGACCGACTATCGTGTCACCGCCACTTACAAAGACGGCAAGTGGAGTGAACTGGAACTGACGACTGATCCCACCGTGCACATTTCAGAGTGCGCAGGCGTACTGCAGTACGCGCAGACTGTATTTGAAGGTCTCAAAGCGTACAGAACAGAGGACGGCAAAATCGTCACATTCCGTCCGGACCTGAACGCGCAGAGAATGATCGATTCCGCCAGAAGACTGGCGATTCCGGAAGTTCCGGAAGAAATGTTCATGAAGGCGCTGGACATGCTGGTCAAGGCAAATGAAGAATGGGTTCCGCCTTACGGCAGCGGCGCGACGCTCTATGTACGTCCGTTCATCTATGGAAGCGGCCCGATCATCGGCGTTGCTCCTGCTCCTGAGTATGAATTCCGCATGATGTGCATGCCGGTCGGTCCATACTTTAAGGCGGGCATCAAGCCGATCGTGATCAAGGTATCCGATTTCGACAGAGCAGCCCCGCACGGAACCGGCAACATCAAGGCAGGTCTGAACTACGCCATGAGTCTGTACGCCGGCGAGCTGGCCCACGCGGAAGGATTCTCCGAGAACATGTATCTGGATGCAGGTACGAGAACCTGTGTTGAAGAGACCGGCGGAGCCAACTTCATCTTCATCACGAAGGACGGCAAAGTTGTCACACCGAAGTCACACTCCGACTCCATCCTCCCTTCCGTCACAAGAAGGAGCCTGATGATCGTCGCCAAAGACATTCTGGGCATGGAAACAGAACAGCGTGAGGTCAAGTTCGAAGAAGTTCCTGAATTCGTAGAATGCGGACTGTGCGGAACAGCCGCCGTTATCTCACCGGTAGGCAAAATCAACGACCACGGTAAAGAAATCGCCTTCCCAAGCGGTATGGATGAAATGGGTCCGACACTGAAGAAGCTGTACGACACCCTCACCGGTATCCAGATGGGCCGGATCGAAGGACCGGAAGGCTGGATCCACGAGATCAAATAAAACCAATCGCTTATCAATAAGCAGGGGCTGTCACTCGTTCGTGGCGGCCCCTTTTTCTATTCTTTATTCTTCAGGTAGCGGCGGATCTGCTGCTCGTCTTTGATCTCCAGTCCGCGCTCTCCCGCAAGGGATTCAATGTGATGGGTGAACTCGTGGCGGAGAACTTCCCGGAGCTGTTCTGTCATCTGTTCTTCCGTCATCCATCCGTAGACACTGTTCATGGAACCGCCGTAGATCACGATCCCCCGTCCCAGGTTGGACCGGACATACTCCCCCATGATCGTCAGATCATCGCCGTAGGGGCTTTTCTTGATTTCCGGCGTCAGAACGATACCGGCGTTCAGGTCTTTATAAAATTCCTGCGGCAGTTCTTCCGCCAGCATGTCCAGGATATCTCCCATTCTGTTCAGATCCATGCCTGTTCTCCTTGTGAATAGTGTGTGCTCACCACCCCACAAAAAAATAAAGGGCTGCGTCTTACTTATTAGTACTACGCAACCCCTTACTTGTCAACTTGTAACACCCTCATTTCTGTTACCTCGCTTTCTGCGGCCTGATCTTCGTGCCCCGGGCTTCCTGTACCCCCGTGGATTCTACTTCGGATTCCTGCACCTCTTCGTCCATACGATTCCCGGATAAACTTCGCTAATTCTTCGATTCTTCGCTAGTTCCGTTCTACGTTTCCGTATCTGAGACATCTGCATCTGTGCATCCCTAATTCTACGATTCTTCGCTAGTTCCGTACATTGAGATTCATGCATCGCGCTTCGCCAATTCTTCGATTCTATGTTGGTTCCGTACCTAAAATTTCAGATTGTGCTTCGCCAGTTCTTCAATTCTACGTTGGTTCCGTACCTGAGATTCATGCATCTGCGCTTCGCCAATTCTCCAATTCTACGCTGGTTCCATTCTCTGAGATTTCTCACATCTGCGCTTCGCCAATTCTTCGATTCTATGCTGGTTTCGCTCTCGAGATCGCATCTTGTCCGTTCCGGTGCTCCGCCAATTCTCCGATTCTATGCTGGTTCGAATCTGTTTTGCGGGTTTCGCTAATTCTTCTATTCTTGCGCTAGCTCCGCTCGCCGAATCCTGCACACGTTTCTTCAAATCTTCAGATCTCTTCTCGCCGCTATTCAGTTTTCAAGGTGTATATTTTTCAGGATTCTGATCTCCTGACTTTCGTCTTTCAACCTCCCTCCTGTTGACATTAAAATACACCACCGCTTTAGCATAGTCAATAGGTTTGGGCCATGTCTTTTGTTGTTTTTATGTACTGAAAATACACACACATACAATGCCTTCGCGCGTGAAAGTGCGCGCAGCCGAAAACAGGCTCTCCTGCCTTTGCAAAAGCATTGCAAAAGCTTTGACGCAGGGCACTTTCAAGTGCTAATATTAGAACGTACAGGAGGACTTCCCAATGAGAATCGTAGTGAAAATCGGAACGTCAACGCTTGCCCATCCGGGTGGCAGGCTGAACATCAGAAACGTAGAAGAACTTGTCAAGGTCCTGGCGGATCTGAAGAACGCGGGGCATGAGATCATCCTCGTATCATCAGGCGCTATCGGCATGGGGATCGGCAAGCTGAACATGGACCGCAGCCACATGGATGTCCCCGCCAAACAGGCGGCGGCAGCCGTCGGGCAGTGCGAACTCATGCATACCTATGATACGTTGTTTTTGAAGTACAGCCATACGGTCGGGCAGATTCTCATCACCAGTGAAGACATCGAAGATCCGGAGCGCCGTCACAATTTCGAAAACACCATGAAGACGCTGCTTAAGTTCGGCGCCCTCCCGGTCGTCAACGAAAACGATACCGTCGCGACCACAGAGATCAACAGCGTCGGAGACAACGATACGCTGGGCGCTATCGTCGCAAAAGCCATCGGCGCGGATATTCTCGTTCTGATGTCCGACATCGACGGATTGTTTACCGCCGATCCGAACAAAGACAAAGACGCGCGGCTCATCGAAATCGTCGAAGAAATCACCGGCGAAATCGAATCCTTCGCCGGCGGCGCGGGATCCGACCTCGGGACGGGAGGCATGTCCACGAAGATCGGCGCGGCCCGCATGGTCACCGAATCCGGCTGCGACATGGTCATCATCAACGGGAACAACCCGGTTCAGTTATACGATATTGTCGAAGGCAAACGTGCCGGAACATTGTTTAAGGGAAATACGAAATGAATACACAGGAACTCATGAGAAGCGCCCGCAGCGCGCGCACTGCGCTGGCAGCGGCCGATACAGAAACGAAGAACAGCGCGCTGCTCGCCATGGCAGACGCACTTGAAAAGAACACTGCCCCCATCCTCGCGGCGAACGCGGAGGATATGGAATCCCAGCGCGGGATCATCTCCGATGTCATGCTCGACCGGCTGGCGCTCAGCGAAGAGCGCATCCGCGGTATGGCCGACGGCATCCGCCAGGTAGCCGCCCTGCCGGATCCGGTCGGCAAGGTGCTGGCGCAGCACGAACGTCCCAACGGCATCCAAATCAGCAAGGTCCTCGTCCCGATGGGCGTGACCGCAATCATCTACGAGAGCAGACCGAACGTCACATCCGATGCTGCAGCCCTTGCCATCAAAGCCGGCTCCGCCTGCGTCCTCCGATGCGGCAAGGAAGCGCATCGATCCGCTGCGGAGATCGTCCGCGCACTGAAATCGGGGCTTGCCGAGGCAGGCCTTCCGGAAAACGCCATTGAACTGATTGAGGACACGACCCGCGCCTCCGCCTCTGAAATCATGGAGGCCCGCGGCATCATCGATTTGCTGATCCCCCGCGGCGGCAAAGGGCTGATCAGCTCCTGCGTTGACAACGCCAAGGTCCCGGTCCTGGAAACCGGCACCGGCATCTGCCACATCTATGTGGACAAAGACGCCGATCAGAATATCGCGCTGGACATTCTGGAAAACGCCAAGACCAGCCGGCCATCCGTCTGCAACGCGGCGGAGGTCTGCATCGTACATAAAGACATCGCCGCGGAGTTCCTGCCCAAATACTACGCGCGTCTGGTAACAGACCGCGCGGATGCCGGACAGACACCGGTCGAGCTGCGGCTGGATGAGACTGCCGCCGGGATCATCGACGGCATCGCAGCGGGGCCTGCGGATTTCGATACGGAATTTCTGAATTACATTATGGGCGTAAAAGTCGTCGACAGTGTAGAGGAAGCCATCGCGCACATCGACGCCCACTCCACCGGACATTCCGACTGCATCATCACGGAGAACGAAGAAGCCGCTGCGCTCTTCACATCTCTTGTGGATTCAGCAGCTGTCTATGTAAATGCATCCACCCGCTTCACTGACGGCGGTGAATTCGGACAGGGCTGCGAGATGGGTATCTCCACGCAAAAGCTCCACGCCCGCGGACCGCTGGGGCTGGAGGAGATCTGCACCTTCAAGTACATTATCCGCGGAAACGGACAGATCCGCTAACCTGATTTCTGATTTCTGAAACGCGAAAAGCCGGCATCCGCCGGCTTTTGTGTATTCTGTGTTCTTAAATCGCTTGGTGTCAACGGTTATCGACACGTTCCGGATACAGGTCGTGGGACGCCAGGCGGTCAGAGGCGATCTGCTCCCACTTCGTTCCCGCTTTGCCGTAGTTGCAGTACGGATCGATGGACAGACCTCCGCGCGGCAGGAACTTGCCCCACACCTCGATATACTTCGGGTCCATCAGCTTGATCAAGTCCTTCATGATGATGTTCACCACATCCTCGTGGAAGTCCCCGTGATTCCGGAAGGAGAACAGGTACAGTTTCAGGGATTTGCTCTCCACCAGGTACTCGTCCGGAACATAGGAAATGATGACCGTCGCAAAATCCGGCTGGCCCGTAATGGGGCAAAGGCTTGTGAATTCCGGGCAATTGAACTTGACGAAATAATCGTTGTCCGGGTGTTTGTTGCTGAACCTCTCCAGAACGTCCGGATCGTAATCCATGCTGTATTCGGTGCTTTTGCTTCCGAGCTTTGTCAGGTTTTCGTTTTCTCTCATTGTGCTGCGCTCCTTAAAAATCTGTACCGGATATTGTTGTCATAGGTATCGATGCCTTCTTTTCTCTTGATCCATCCAACGACCGCGTATGTGAGCGGTGTGAAGACGATCTCGTAGCAGACCTTGAACAGGTACTGGAACAGGATCATCTGCAGCAGGACTTTTGTTTCCATTGTCCCCGCGAATGAAATGGTAATGAAGAGAACCGAATCAAATCCCTCGCCCACGATCGTCGACAGGATCGTTCTGACCCAGAGATGCTTGCCCTTCATGGCGACCTTGATCCTGGACAGGACAACAGAGTTGGAAAACTCCCCAAAAAGATATCCCGCGAAGGAAGCCGCCGCCACGCGCGGCGTCGTGCCGAGAACGGCAGCGTAGTGTTCCTGCCCTTCCCAGAAACCCGGGGCGGGCAGCGCGATCGTAATCAGGTAGATGAGCACCGCGAAAAAGCTGCAGCCGAAGCCTATCCAGATCAGCTTTCTCGCTCTCTCAAATCCGTACACCTCGGTGAATACGTCGCCCAGGATATATGTCACCGGGAAGAGGATCACTGCCGCCGGCAGTGTGATGTTCTCCGTTACCGCCCACATTTTGCCCGCAATCAGATTGGACAGCAGCAGGCACGTCACGAAGATGATTCCGATGATCATGAATAATTGTGATACGTTTTTTTGCTCTTGAATTGTCTGCATAATTTTCGTTTCCTTCTATCAATCCGGCATGGCCCCGGATTTCTTAATCAAACAGCTCCGGTCGTACCGGAGCTGCTGAATTCAAATACTTCACTCTAAATTCTAAAGTAAATCCTAAAAAATGCGCGAACGGAACCCGACGCGCAAATTAAAGCAGTCCCGGTTTTATTTATCGACAGGAAGGTACAAATGAACTGTCGTATGAAATTTTGTCACCACATGATTCTAACAGAGACCGGACAAAAGTCAAGCCCTTGCAGGGTTTTTACAGGGTTTCTGCGTCCTGGTTTCCGTATCCGGGTTTCTGCAGCATCAAAGAACGCTCTGCAGTTTTCCTTTGATGTAGACCCGCTGTGGAACGACGTCGTGGAGCTTGTAGGGATCCAACGCAAACAGGTCTTCCGCCAGCACGAGGAAGTCCGCGTCTTTTCCCGCTTCGATCGAGCCGATCCGGTCATCGATGCCAAGCTGCCTGGCGCCGTTGATCGTATACCCTTCGATCATCTGCTCCAGAGTCATCCGCTCCGCTGCAGGAGCATAGACCGGTGCTGTCTGTCCGTTCTTCCTTCCGTCTGCGGTTACCTCACCGTAATCCGGATCCTGCCGGGTCACACCGACCTCCATACCCCAGAAGGGACTCCAGTGATCCATATTGTGCAGCTCGACCTCGTCGGAGCTGAAGGAAACAACGGCGCCCGTATCAAACACCGTCCGGCTCTGCAGGGTCCGCAGTCCTCGCTCCGGCCCCAGCAGTTTCTGCATCACCTCCGGGGCTGCGCCGCAGTTTCCGCCGTTCCAGCTCGGTGTATAGTTCGCCACGATTCCAAGCTCCTGAAAACGCTGCATGTCTTCCGGCCGGAGCACCTCATCGTGAGCGCAGGTAACGGTGATTCGGAACGGTGCTCCCCCTCCGGATGCTCCCTCCTCACGCAGACGCTCCACGCAGTTCATCACCTTGCGAACAGCCCCTTCGCCGACCGTGTGCAGGTGGAAGTCGATGCCTTCGAGATTCAGCGCGCGCATAAACTCCAGAAGCGCATCTTCAGAGATCAGTGTGCCGCCGCAGGTTCCCGTATCCGCATACGGCTCGACCATGCAGGCTGTATGGATGCGCTGGGTCCCGTCAAACATCATCTTCATCGTATCGAAGCGCACATTGTCTGTTTCGTATTTCTGTTTATACTTCCTGAACTCCTTGATCGCGTCCGGCACCATATCCGGATGCCAGAGCATATGGCACATGAACATGCGGACAGGGATCTTCCCTTCCTCATCCATTGCCTTAAATGTCCGGAAGATCATATCCTCTTCTGTCATATTTCCCGCGTCGAAGATCGTAGTCACTCCGCGGGAGATGAGATAGCTGATCAGCTTGGTGATGCCGCTGCGCAGCTGCTTTTCGGTCGGCGTCTCCGTGGAGAGGATCGGCACCATGGTCATCTCCGTGATCATACCGGTCAGCCTGCCGCTTTCATCCCGCTCATAGACACTGAGTCCCGACGCGATATCCTCCGTATCTTCCCTGACGCCGAAATACTTCAGCGCCGCCGAATTCAGAATCGCGCTGTGGCATTCCTCTTCCACCAGGATCACCGGTCTGAAACGGACGATCTTATCCAGATCGTCTCTTGTAATCGGATCCTCGGCCAGCACTTCTATCCTGCCGTAAAACATCGCGTAGAACAGCCGGAACGGATGCTTTTTTACGAGCGCCCTGAGCTTTTCCAGCACCTCTGTCTTGCTTTTGCAGTCGTACATCGGCATGGAATCGTCTTCGTCATCGCCTCCGAGAAACACGCTCATAGCGATGTGCGCGTGGGAGTCGATGATTCCCGGCATGATGAACCGGCCGCCCATATCGTATTCCTTCGCCGCGTCCCCTGCCTGCTGCCTGACCTCGTCATTGGATCCGACGCAGGTGAATATCCCGTCCTTTACCGCAAAAGCCTCCGCCCGTGGATTGTTCGTGTCCTGTGTGTAGACCTGCGCGTTTGTAACGATGTACTCCTTCATCCGATCACTCCTTCCGGCCTTCGCGTTTCGCTCCTTACGCTCGGCTCTCACTCTCTTCCTCCGCATTTGTCGATATATTTCTGCACATAGGCATCGATTTCTGCAAAATCAATATAACAGTCCTCGAAGATACTGACCGGGACTTTGTCGCGGAACGTATAAAAATGGATCTGCGCGTTTCCTTCCGCATCTTCAAACAGAATGACTGTAATGCTCTTATTGTCGTAGTTCACCGCCCAGTACTCCGGCACACCGGCGTCCCGGTATTTGAGCATCTTCTCGTTCATCTTCGATTCGCTGTTCGATGGCGACAGGATCTCGATCGCCAGGTCCGGCGCGCCGGTCATCCGTTTCAGTCCGAAGATGTTCGGGTCGCAGACGACGAACACGTCCGGCTGGACCATGGTCTTATTGCTGTCCGGGTCCAGCTTGAAATCCGTAGCGGCCATACCGGCCAGACAGTCTCCTCCCCTGGCCGCAATATGCGAGCGCAGTTTTATGAAAATCTCACCCGCGATCGCCTGATGCACCGGGGTCGGCGCCGCCAGGTAGTAGAGTTTCCCATCGATCAGTTCCACCCGTATTTTCTCCGGGATCTTCTCCACATCCTCGATGGTGTATTCTCCTTGTTTTTTCTGCCCGGCATAATACTCGAATGCCGCTTCGCGCATTTCAATGGCGCCAACCGAAAAGAACGCCTCCAGCGCGGCCATGGTGTCATAGCGCGGCGTCTTCACGTACCCGCCGAAAATCTTTTTGACCGTGCCGAGGGACACTCCGGAACCCTCCGCGATCATTTCATAGGAAAGCCCCATTTCCTCTTTGATAAACCTCATGTCTTCGATTTTCATCTCATATCCTCCTTCATCTCTGCGCCCCTTTTCTGCGTCCCCTTTTATCCTAAATTTATCCTTTTATTATCCTGAGTATATCCCTTTCGGCATCTCTCGTCAAGCGTCAATGTCGTCAGGCGTCCGTCGCGTCCATCCAGCGCAGCGCATGATTTTACAATGCTTTGTATTGATTTCCGGCCCTTACCTGCCATATAATATATGCAACAAAATCGTACACTAAGAAAGGAGATTTCACATGGGTTTACTGGACAATCTGAAAGACAAGGTAGATGACGTTCTGGAAAAAACGGACATCGATGACAAAATCAAAGCAAAGGCTGACGAGGTTCTGGACAAAACAGATATCGACGACAAGATCCTTGACAAAGCCAAGGATATCAAGGACAAGGCCGGCGACGCGCTGGACAAGACAGACATCGATGAGAAGCTGATCGACAAAGCGAAGGGTCTGAAGGACAAGGCGGAAGACGCCGTTGAGGGGGCCCTCGAAAAGACAGACATCGATGACAAAATCAAAGACAAGATCAATGATCTGAAATAAGCGGATCAACCGAAACAAACGCAACGAATAAGCAGAGGCGTCGCATCAGGCGATGCCTCTGTTTTTTATGCCGCAGCGCGCCCCCATCGATTGTTCTCCGCGAGTTATTCTCCCAGGTTCATCCGCTCCAGTCTCTTGCGGATCGCGGGGAAATCAATGCTGCATTTGCCCTCAGAAAGGCGAACCGGAACAATATTATCAAAGGTGTAATGGACCGCCGTTTCCTCTCCGTCAAAATCATAGACCGTCACCGTCATCTGTTCCGGATCCACGATCCAGTATTCCCTGCATCCCGCGTTCCAGTATTTGTTCAGTTTGATCAGCATGTCCTTCCTCCTGGTGGTTGGCGACAGCACTTCCAGAACGAAATCCGGCGCGCCGAAGATGCACCGTTTGATTGCCTTCTCCATATCGCAGAGCACGACCACATCCGGTTCGACCATCGTCCGGTCATCCCGGTCCAACTGAACATCTACAGGCGAAATAAACACCTCACAGCCCTGTTTTTCAAACGCATCCATGCATTGCAGGAACTGATAGGCGATCTGCAGCGCCACTGTCTGGTGGGCCAGACTCGGCGCGGTCATGTTGTAGAGGACGCCGTCGATCAGCTCCGCTCTCTGATCCTCCGGGAGCGCGTAATAATCCTTCAATGTGAACCGTCCCTGGCGTTTTGGGTCAGCCCCTTCCGGAAGCTCCGCGCGGTACTTGAACGCAACCTCCCGGAGCCGGGCATTCTCTTCTTCTGAATCTTCAGCAAACACATAGGAAGCGTCACTCTCCTTCTTCGCCGGTCCGTGCCAGCCGGCTATGAGGACTTTTTCCAACGCTAAGATCGTTTCTCTTCTCGGCGCCTTCGTCACATTCCCGAAAATCTTCTGGACTGTACCGAGCGGCACTCCGGAAAGCTCCGCCAGCTGCTTGTTACTGTAGCCCAGCGCGCGCTTCCGTTCTTTCATTTCCTCGATCGTCATCGCTTATAACCCCCTTTTGCTCCCATTCTTTCACTCTGTTACAGATCTCCTGTTTCAACATCGCATATTGGCGATGCAACATCGCGTTTCCATTTTTATACCGTTATTATACCGCAATATAACCATTTGTCAATAGGAATATCACTAGGAATATCTCCACCTGTTCAAAGCAGCAACAGCCGCAGGCACAACAAAAAAACCTTCTTCGCCCGCGCATAGTAACGCGCACAGCGTCGAAGGTTTATTGCTATTCTTTATTGTGATTTATTTAAGCTTCTTCCCGTCTTCAAAAGCTTTCCCAACGACTTCGCCCAGCACATTGTAGTTATGGTTCATGCCGTCATAAACGATCGGACGCACTTTTGCCAAATCGATGGCGCCATCTGTCAAAACGCTTTCGTCGGCGCAGACATTGACGATCCTGCCGATCATGATGTGCGTGTCCTCATCGTAGCTGACCATCTCGCATTCGATCGCGACCGGATACTGATCCACGAGCGGCGCGTCGACGAACTCGCTCTTCGTCGCTGTAAAGCCCGCTTTGGCAAACTTATCCGGTACGTCATTGGCAGAAACGATACCCACATAGTCTGACTCGATCACTGTATCCGCAGTCGCGAAGCTGACTGTGAACGCCTTCTTGATCAGAATATTCTTCACAGTCTTATGTCCCGGACTGATGCACATGGAGATCTGGTTTCCACCGGAGATCCCGCCCCACGCAGCGTTCATGATATCCGGTGTTCCGTTTTCATCATACGCTGCGATCATCAGCACCGGTTCCGGTGTGATAAACGAATTTGCTCCAAATTTTTTTCTTGCCATAATGTTTTCTTCCTCTCTCTATGGATTCTTCGTTTTACAGGTTCTTCGCGAATTCACGGATCTCTGCCAGCTTCGCTTCGGACTGGTTCTCATCACCAACCGCAGTGATCACGCCGACATTCTCGATGCCGGTAAATCCGGTGTATCCCTTGAACTGCGCAATGGCTCCGTCGTAAACGCCCGGTGACATGGAGCTCAGCAGCATAGCAGCCTTCGTTGCTTTTGTCGGTTTGCCGATGCAGTATACTCTCTGGATCGCCGCTTCCATCTGCGCCGTCAGTGTGAAGTAATAGATCGGTGAGGCGAAGACGACCATGTCGCAGTCTTCGTACGCCGGCTGGATCTTCTGCCAGTCATCCTTCTGGACACACTGTCCCTCGCCTTTGGTGTGGCAGTACTCGCATCCCAGACATCCTGCGATTTTCATCTTGCCAACGTGATGCACTTCCACTTCGTGACCTGCCGCCTGCGCGCCTTCTACAAAAGCGTCGACCATTGCGGATGTGTTGGCTTTTCTCGGACTTCCATTCAAAACTGTGATTTTCATTTATGTTCCTCCTTTTCCACATTGGTAGTGTCAAATCCTACACTACTAACTCTTTCAAAACCTTAGTATTTTCAAGGGCTCATGCCTTTTCTACAAAGAAAAGAGCAATTACCCCCTTTTTTGGTACAATGTTCTTGCGACAAAACCTT
>Ga0256404_1009032_pt1 | contig 14527 bp, 12 predicted proteins | sample RumenRJG_01DNA_FD_185990 | JGI IMG/M metagenome (GOLD analysis project Ga0256404, IMG submission 185990) | Bovine rumen microbial communities from Lethbridge, Alberta, Canada - RJG_01 | ecosystem: Host-associated > Mammals > Digestive system > Stomach > Rumen | place: Canada: Alberta | collected...
CTCACAGTCGTTCAACGGTCTGGGATGTCTGTTTGCTACATTTGCTGTTGGACAGTTTCTGTTTAGCAGTGATGGTGGAAATGTTGAGATTCCCTACGTCATTCTTGGTTTCGTAGTTTTTCTTATCGCAATCGTTTTTACCAGAGTAAAACTACCTGAGATAAGACATAACGACGGACTTGCAGAGAAAGCAAAATACGGTCGCGACCCACTTAAGCGCATTTGGCGGCACAAGTTCTTTGTCTACGGACTGATAGCTCTTCTGTCGTACGAGATTGCCGAGATTTCTATCAACAGCTATTTTATTAATTATGTAACAGGCATGGGATGGATGGACGACCGTACCGCCTCGATGGTGCTGACAGGAGCGTTAGCATTCTTCATGGTGGGTCGTTTTGGCGGCAGTTTCATCATGCGCTGGATTCCAGCCGAGAACATGCTACTCATCTGCGGATGCGGATGTGTGGCCTGCATCATGCTTGTACTAATGAACTTCGGTAAGATTTCCATGATCGGTCTGCTGGGCAACTACCTTTTCGAGGCAGTAATGTTCCCAACAATATTCTCGCTCGCAGTACGTGGCATGGGATCGCTCACAAAGAGTGCTTCAAGCATTCTGATGATGACACCTGTGGGAGGATGCGGATTCCTGCTGGTAGGCGTCATTGCTGATGCCACCGACATGGTTGTGCCATTCATCATCCCCCTACTCTGCTACATCGTAGTAGGTCTTTACGGATTCGGCCTCTCCGTACACCGCGAAGAGAAACCTAACGAAGTTTAATAAGAAAAATTTTTGTAAGGGCGGCGATTTTACTGCATAAACTCATCAAAGATTGAGAATATGTATCCGGCCTTGTTGCGTGCAGGCACGGGTTCGGACTCTACGATATCGGACACCTTCGACTCGAAGCAGTGTCCGTTTTCGTCGTAATAGTAGCGCATCTCCATCTCCTCGCCCTCTGCATATCCTTGATTGTAGATAAATACAACGCTCTGAGTATCTGGTTTGGGGTCTAAGAGATACTCCTCGTAGGTCTCACCATACATCGACTCGGTCTTCTCGCTGATGAAGTAGTATCTCTGATATGGGCTGGGCTTCTGAATATGCTCGTAATAGCATTTCAGAAGGGTTGTTACAGGTGGGAAATCCTCGCTCTTCTGGTCGTGGATGGTTATCTCTATATCGTTCTTCAGTCCACCGTCCTTATCGTTCTCGGCTATCTTCTGTTTAGCCTTTGCATAGGCGGCACGAATATCCTTAAGAAGTTTAGCCTTTGGTGTGCTCGATGGATAATGCGCGCTGCCCAGTTCAGGATATGGTAGCTCTGTGTTCAGCAGCAGATCAAACAGGCCCTTGTGTTTGTTACCTTGCTCCAGTTCACTTTTCCAGTCGTTCCACGAGTGGCTCTCGGGTGTAGCCTCCTTGTCCTGCACCTTATGCTTCTGCTCTATGCAGTTACCCTTGGCATCGTAGTAATAGCGCGTCTCGACCTTGAATCCGGCATGCGTTTCAGCCTTCATAAACGCGAAGAGCAGATGGCCCTTCACAGGGTCGAACAGATACTCACGGTAGTTGGTATGACCATCGGCCATCCAGTTTACCGACATGAAATAGCACACAGCCTTACCCGTGATGCCCTGTTCGCTATCGCCGCCGATACGGTCGAAGTAGAATTGCGTATCGGTATCCTCCTCAGGAGTGTATTCGTCACCAGGCGCCCCCATTTCTATCTGGCGTATATGCACAGTATGAGCAGCCTTACCGTCCTGCCCCATCTTGGCCACCTTTTGTTTGGCCTGTGCATAAACTTGGCGGATGTGTTTTATCTGGTCTGTCTTAGTCTGGGCGTGCAGTGCCATACCGACTGCAAGTAAACATACTACTATAAGTGCTTTTTTCATGATGCTTTGATGATTTAAAATATTGTTTTAGGAATTTATGAGAATATCTACTACCGTCACGACATCGCCAGCGACTTTGAATTTTACGTCGAGATTCAGGAATGGCATACCGTAGATGCGGTTGGGGTCGTCGTGATAGCGCGGACGGGGGTCTTGGGCTAGTGTGGCCTTCAGGGATTCAATCTGGTCGGCAGGTACTTTGACGGCCAAATCGTCTGGCAGTACCACTTGTAGGGGCTGCCATTCTGTGCGATCCACAAAGCCACTGCGTGCCTCTGGATGAGCATCGGCATAGGCCACGTAGGGCTTGATGTCGTAGATAGGTGTGCCGTCCATCAGGTCGGCTCCACGAACGTAGATAACCGGACCAAGTTTGGAATCGTTCTCTACTCTATCGAATTTTACGCACGACAAACCGAGATTATTGGGACGGAAGGGCGAACGTGTTGCAAACACGCCCATGCGCTGATTACCGCCCAATCGAGGCGGACGCACGGTGAGACTCTTTTCTGCATCGCGGTTGGCCGAAAACTCCCAGACCAGCCACAGGAAATCGAAACCGTCGATACCACGTACGGCATCCATCTGGCGGTATTCGGGTTCGAAGACGATACGCCCCGTCAGGTCGGGAACGAGACCGCTCTGACGGGGAATACCAAACTTTGTGCTGAATGGCGATTCGAAATGCGCTATCGGCTGTATCTCCATCCGCAACTATTAATATTTGAATTCAAAATCCTCGAGTATGCATATCGACTTATCCTTGGTGTCGGACGAGAACTTGAAGAAGATGGCATGTTTGCCAGTATACTGTGCCAACTCGGGCAGGTCGACGGTGAGGTCGGTAGAGTTCTGCACCATGTGAGATGTTACAGGGAACGAACCGATAAGCTTTCCACCCTGGCTCTCCCAAGGACGGTCGATCATAACGTCTACCTTACCCTCAACACCCTGTGGAGTAACTCTAATCTTCATGTGCAGATTCTCCTTGCCGCTGGTCTCGGTAAAGTTGAAGTACTTGTAACCTACGATAGAACCATCGGTATTGTTGATAACGCGGTTGGTATTGTTCTTCAGGTCGTAAGGCTCGTCAAAATTGCTGTCGGTGCCATACGATACCTCAACGTACGAGCCAGAGAATATGTTGTTTGGCCAATCGTGTACGGCAACCTTTGGACCGGTAAGCCAGCAAGCGATACCTGCAGAGTGGCGCTCAAGCGGGTTAAGTCCGTCGGTGGCAAAACCTTCGGAGTTATACTCACCCTCGCTGATCTCAACCTTGCCACCTTTGCCTTCCTGCACCTTAACCTCGATTGGAGCAACCATGGCCTGACGAGCATACTCGTCGGTGCCGGTCTGGCGATGATAGAACACATACCACTTTCCGTTAATCTCGCAGATAGATCCGTGGGTGTTACCATCCACTACACCCGATGCGATGGTGTCGCCCTTCTCGTTAATCTCGCGACCACGTGCATCGATGATTGTTCCGCCGTAGGTCCAAGGGCCAAGAGGATTGTCGCTATAACAATAAGCCAGAGTGTAGTTGGATGTAGGCAGACCAAACTCACCATCCTTGGTGAAGCGGCTGTAAATAAATACATATTTATCTTTTATCTTACGGATACTTGATGCCTCGAAGAAGCTGAATATTCCCGGCTCGTTTCTACCAGAAATCATTCCATCGACAACCTGTGTGCCAGGCTTTACGGTGCACATCGTGACAGGATCAATCTCGGCGGCGTATGAATGCTCAAAGCCCCAATAGCCGTAAACCCTTCCATCGTCGTCAACAAACACTGCGGGGTCGAAACCATAGATACCAGTAACCTGATTAGGGTCATCGTCTTTCCAGTTGCACACCCTAAATGGACCATCAGGACGATCGCTCTTTGCTATCAGACCATTGCGATAGCCAGTCTGGTCGTTGGGGAAAAGGTAATATGTCTTCTTGCCATTACTGTCGTTTACCAGAGTTACATCAGGAGCATACAGCACATCGGCAGTCTTAGCCGAGTCGAATGGCTCGCCCTTGGCATTCTTGTTTACCACAAGGATTACTCCATCGTAGCGCCAGTTGTTCAGATCCTCGACAGGAGCCGACCAAACTACCTGGTCGCGACCGCAATAGGCAGTCTTCAGGTCGTCGTGCGAACCATAAATATATACGCGCTGCTTGCCAGGGTGGTCAGGATCATCGAACACATACGGTTCGCCGTCGGGTATATGCTCCCACAGGGGCAGATATGGGTTACCTACGGTGGTAAGCTTATTGCTTGCCGTTTCTGGTTGATGGGTGCACGATGTTGCCATTGTTAGGCAGCATACAGCAGCGATAGTCGCATTCAGCACTTTCTTCTTCATTTGCTATGTAATTGTTAGGTTTTGATTTCTTGCTTGCAAATATACAAAAAAAGTGTGAAAGTGTACACATTATACCTCAAAAAATTAATAATGGCAACATCGTTACGCCATTTTAAAACATTAAAGCATGAAAAAAATCCCCGCCATTTGGCGAGGATTAATTATTTATTTTAATCGATTAACGATTAGCACTGAGCGAGCTTACCGTCAGAACCGAGTACGTTCACAATCTTGTGGATGTACATCTTCTTCATGTTCTCACGAGCTGGCTTCAGGTACTGGCGAGGATCGAAGTGATCGGGGTGCTCAGCCAGGTACTTACGGATAGCAGCAGTCATAGCCAGACGAGAGTCAGAGTCGATGTTGATCTTGCAAACAGCGCTCTTAGAAGCCTCGCGGAGCTGCTCCTCGGGGATACCTACTGCGTCGGGCAGGTTACCACCGAACTTGTTGATAGTGTCAACCTCGTCCTGAGGAACTGAAGAAGAACCGTGAAGAACGATGGGGAATCCAGGAAGCTTCTTCTCGATCTCGTGCAGAACGTCGAATGCGAGTGGAGGAGGAACGAGCTTACCAGTCTTGGGGTCACGTGTGCACTGCTCGGGCTTGAACTTGTAAGCACCGTGAGAAGTACCGATAGAGATAGCCAGTGAGTCGCAACCTGTGCGTGTAGCGAAGTCGATAACCTCCTCAGGCTTTGTGTAGTGGCTCTCCTCAGCTACTACCTCATCCTCAACACCAGCCAGAACGCCGAGCTCAGCCTCAACAGTTACATCGAACTGGTGAGCGTACTCAACAACCTGCTTTGTCAGAGCGATATTGTCCTCGTAAGGCAGTGAAGAACCGTCGATCATCACTGAAGAGAAGCCCATGTCGATACAATCCTTACAGAGCTCGAAGGTGTCACCGTGGTCAAGGTGCAGAACAATCTCAGGATGCTCACAGCCGAGCTCCTTAGCATAAGCTACAGCACCCTCAGCCATGTAGCGCAGGATAGTAGCGTTAGCATAGTTGCGAGCGCCCTTAGAAACCTGCATGATAACTGGAGACTTTGTCTCAACGGCAGCCTGTACGATAGCCTGCATCTGCTCCATAGTGTTGAAGTTGAAAGCTGGGATAGCATAGCCACCGGCTACTGCTCTCTTAAACATCTCGCGAGTATTTACGAGACCTAAATCCTTGTAATTAACCATATTGTTTATAATTTAAAAATGTGAAAAATCCAACTTAACGCCTGCAAAGTTACTAAAAAGTAGTGAAAAGTGGATAGTGAATGGTAAAAAAATGCAGAACCAAAACCTATTTTTTGTATTTATTTACATTAACAGGATAGTTAAGTGCATTTTTTGCAAAATTCACTTTTCACTTTTCACCAATAATATTTTCTTACCTAGACAAGTGTATGCTCGTCGAAGTACCTCTGTACGTCTTCTTTGTAGTTGTCGGAGATAGGAATCTGCACGCCGTTGAACACAATGCGGAATCGCTCTACCAGCGGTGTCTCGGTCATGTGAACGATAAACGAGCGGTGTGTGCGCAGGAACTCTGGTCGAGGCAGATATTCCTCAAGTTTCTTCATCGACATCAGCGACATTACCTGATCGCCATTCTTAAGATAGAAACGCACATAATCCTTCAATCCCTCAACATACAGAATATCATCCAGACATACTCGCTGCAGCTTGTAATCACTCTTCACAAACATAAAGCGGTCACGACGATGTGCATCCTGGCGCTGTGCCACCGAGAACCACTCAAGTGCCTTGTCGGTAGCCTTCAGGAAATCGTTGTACGAAATAGGTTTAAGCAAATAGTCGAGTGCACTTACTCTGAAACCTTCGATAGCATACTGTGGGAATGCGGTAGTAAAGATTATCCGGGTTTCTTTTGGAAGAATCTTGGCAAACTCGATGCCACTCAACTCTGGCATCTGAATGTCAAGGAATAACAGTTGTACTGGGTTTTCACGCAGGTGTTTCATTGCCTCAACGGCACTGCTATAGGTACCAGCAAGACTCAAATAAGGTGTTTTTTTTGCATAGCTCTCAAGCAGACCTGCTGCCAGAGGCTCATCGTCGATAATAGCACAAGTAATAATCATAATTGTATGTGGATTGTTGATGTATAAATACTTCCGTCGTCAGATACACCTTTCTTCCAGGTGTAACGTCCAGGATAAGCCAGATCCAGTCGGCGCTGCACCTGACTCAGTCCGATACCATGACCACTGCGGTCCTGGTTTGTCTTCGGATAGTTCGAATTCTCAATACTAAAAGTTATCTCATCGCAGATGGCTACGATGTTAATGTGTACAAAACTATGTTTAGTGGGGCTGATGCCGTGTTTGAATGCATTCTCGATAAGCGAAATGAAGATCAGCGGTGCTATTTTCATAGATGGGTTGCCTATCTGTGGCACGAATGTCACGTCGACATTACCCGACAGCCTTATCTTCATAAGGTTAATGTAATTCTCGATAAACTGCACCTCGTCGCACAGCATCACCTCGTTCTCCTGATTGTCGTAAAGCATGTGTCGCAGCATCTTCGACAACTGCTGAATGGCATCCTGCGCACGCTCCTGGTCGATGGCGGTAAGTGCGTAGATATTGTTCAGCGTGTTAAGCAGGAAGTGCGGGTTTATCTGCGAGCGCAGGTTCAGGTATTCGCTTTGGGCACGTGCAGCCTCACTCTCCTGCAGTTTCTGTGCAGCGGTGACATATCGGCGTGCCAGCGCCAGCGCAGTAGAACCAGCGGCAAAGATGGCCAGATTCAAGATGTTGCGCAGCGTACGGGTAAAGTCGTCGATTGCGTCGAGATGCCTGCCTGGCACGGGATAAACGGTGTTGACATAATCCATCCAGTAGTGCAGTGTTATTCCTAACACAGTTACCAGTATCAGGTTTATCAGCAGGTCGTAGCGGTGCTTTCCGGCCACGAAGAACTTAGGTGCCAGATACAGGTAGTTAAGATAGAACACAATCATCAGGAAAAGCGGGTCCATGCAGTACATCAGGTACTGTTCAAACGTAATTCCAGTGCCTCTCCAGTATGTAAGAGGCGACAGGAACATGAATGCCCATAGTGCCAAGTGGCATGCACCGGCCAGATGTTTGTTTATTGTAAAGACCTCACTCATGACGAATAGCTTCAATCGGGTCCATGTTTGCTGCTTTCTGTGCAGGGATATATCCGAACAGCACTCCGATGAACACGCACACCAGGAACGATACATAGATACTCCATGCTGGTACGCTCGATGGGAAGCCGAACGACGCCACAAACGTGCTGGCGCCCACGCCCACCAATACTCCTATCAGTCCTCCCGTTACGGATATCAGCACACTCTCAATCAGGAACTGCAGCGAGATTACCGGTCCCGTTGCACCTACAGCCATACGCAGTCCAATCTCCTTGGTGCGCTCGGTTACCGAAACCAGCATGATATTCATAATGCCGATACCAGCCACCAACAGCGAGAACGCTGCTGCCACAACAAGTATTATGGTAACGGTGTCCATCGTACTCGACATGGTCTCCATCATCTCCGCCTGTGAGCGAATAGTAAAGTCATCGTCGGCATCGTCCTTCAGCTTGTGGTTGTCACGCAGAATCTGTGTGAGCTCCTCGATGGCAGCATCGCTAAGCTCCTCTGTAACTGCCGAGCAGACAATACTTGAAAAATAGGTTTGTGCAGCAATACGCTTCATCACGGTGGTATAAGGACATATTATCACATTGTCCTGATCCATACCCCACGAGTTGTAACCTTTTGCCTTGAGCACACCTACAATACGCATGGGTATGCTTTTGAAACGTATGGTCTTGCCGATACACTCAGCACCCTCACCAAACAGCTCTTTAACGATGGTGGCACCCACCACGCACACCTTGGCGGCCTTCTTGATATCCTCCTCGGTAAAGCACTCGCCTTCTTCGATTGTCCACAAACGGATATCGAGATAGTCGATAGACTCTCCGTACATCGATGCGTTGGTGTTGTTATTTCCGTAGATGGCCTGTCCGCTGGCAGTTACCTCGGGCGACACCTTGGTAACGAACTTCTTCTCACGAACGATACGCTCGTAGTCGGCCATCTTCAGTGTCTGCATGCTCGATGGGTCCTGACGCACACCGCCACGCATGTCGGCACCCGGGCGGATGGTGAGCAGGTTGGTACCCATAGTCGACAGTTCGGCACGGATACTCTCCTTTGAGCCCTGACCGATAGACATCATGATGATAACCGCTGCCACTCCGATGATGATACCCAGCATCGAGAGGAACGAGCGCATCTTGTTGTTGCCCACGGCCTTCAGACTTACCTTAAATAGATTCAGTATATTCATTGTTTAATCGTCTTGCGGAGCAGGCAGCTGTGCCAGAGCCTCGGCTGCCGACTTTATGTTAGTATTAACTGTATCCTCGCGAATCTTTCCGTCGCGCAGGTTGATGTTGCGGCTCGAATACTCGGCAATCTCAGGGTTGTGGGTCACAAAGATGATGGTGTGGCCCTGCTTGTAAAGCTCCTGAAACAGCACCAGCATCTCGAACGATGTTCGAGTGTCGAGGTTACCGGTAGCCTCGTCGGCCAGCAGCACGGCGGGGTCGTTAACCAGCGCACGGGCGATGGCCACACGCTGCATCTGTCCTCCCGACATCTGGTTCGACTTGTGGTACATACGGTCTTCCAGTCCCACGGCCTTCAGTGCCTCCATAGCCTTACGGCGGCGCTCGCTGGCCGATATCTCCGAATTGTACATCAGGGGCAGCTCAACATTCTCAAGCGCGGTGGTCTTGGCCAGCAGATTGTAGTTCTGGAACACAAAACCAATCTTGCGGTTGCGCAGCTTGGCGCGCTGAGTCTTCGACATGGTGCGCACCGAGATGCCGTCGAGCAGATATTCGCCGCTGGTAGGTGTGTCAAGACATCCCAGCTGGTTGAGCAGTGTACTCTTTCCCGAGCCCGATGTGCCTTGGATGGTAACGAACTCGCCCTCGTAGATCTTGAACGATACGCCCCTCAAAGCCTTCACCGTCTCGCTGCCCACCTGAAAGTATCGCTTCACGTTCTGCAGCTCGATTACTACTTTCTTATCTTCTTCAGCCATGGTTATCAGCGTGCTGGGGGAGCTGAGTTGCCTCCGCTCTTGTTATTGTTACTCTTGTTGTTATTGTTGTTTCTTGGACGTGGCATGAATGGGTTTCCGCCCTGCTGCTGTTCAGCATCGGCTGCTCCACCGCTGATATTGAAATCGGTAAGCACCTCGGTGCCCTCCTTAATGCCGCTAACAATCTCGGTCATGATGCCGTTGGTGGTACCAATCTCAACCTTGTGAGCCTTGAACACTGTTCCTTCCTTTGTCCATACCTTGTGATTGCCCTCGCAGTCGTCGATTGTCTCACCCTTCTGCAGGAATGCCTCGTTAGGCTGGAATCGCAGAGCCTTGGCTGGAGCTGCCAGCACATCGTTCTTCTCCAAAGTGTAGATGGTAACGTTGGCTGTAAGTCCGGGTTTAAGCTTCAGGTCGTTGTTGGGGGCTGATATCACAACCTCGTAAGTAACCACGTTGCTCTCGGTAGTGGCCTGCTGGCGCACCTGAGTAACCTGACCTTCGAAGTGGTCGTCGGGGAATGCGTCGACGGTGAAGCTAACGCGCTGTCCCTCCTTCACACCGCCTATGTCGGCCTCGTCGATGTCGGCAATCACGCGCATGTTTGTAAGGTCCTGAGCGATAACAAACAACTCTGGGGTGTTGAACGATGCAGCCACTGTCTGACCCTCTTCAACCGACTTTGAGAGGATTACTCCGTCGATTGGCGATGTGATGGTGGCGTAGCCCAGGTTGGTCTGAGCACGCTGCAGACTCTCCTTTGATGTGTTCACCTGCTCCTTGGCCTGCAGATACTGCAAGCGTGCGCTCTCAAACTCGTCGGCGCTCACCAGTCCCTTCTCGTGCAGCTCCTTATACCTATTATAATTACTCAGCTGGTAGTTAAGCGAGCTCTGTGCGCTACTCAGGTTGGCCTTGGCGGTGTTCAGTTCGCTTATCAGGTTGGTGCGGTCCAGTTCGGCTATCACCTGCCCTTTCTTAACCACACTGTTATAGTCAACATACAGATGACTCACGATACCGCTCACCTGTGTACCAACGGTAACGCTGGTAACTGGCTCGATGGTTCCAGTTGCGGTAATGCTTGTCTGGATGTTTGTCTTCATCACCTTGGCTGTGTCGAAGCTAATTTTCTCCTCTTTCTTTCCTCCTGAGCATTTCACTATGCCCACAATGATGATAACGGCCACCACGGCTATCGTTATCCATCCTTTCTTTCCGATCTGTTTCATATCTTGTTGCTTTATTTTTTCATTTCTCCTGTCTCGTAGAAGTGCAGCATCTGACGGTTGTAGATGGTCTGATACTTAGACTGCAGCTGGTTCTGCTGAGCACTCAGCAGATTGTCCTTACCAGTCATCAGCTCCACGATGTTCTTAAGTCCCAGGCGAAACTGCTCTGATAGCAGGTCGTAGCTCTGCTGCTCGCTCTCAACGGTGGCGCTGGCAGCACGGTACTTCTGCTGATTGGTCTGTGCGTTCAGCCAGTAATCCTGAATGTCGGAGTAGAGTGTCTTCTGCTGGTCAAGCAGGTCGAGCTTAGCCGACTGCTGCTGAATTTTGGCTTTGTTAACCGATGTCTTTGTAGAGCGACCGTCGAAGATGGGCACGCTAACCGATACACCGGCCATCGCGTCGAAGTTGGTCTTCATCTGATTACCCCAGCCGTTGTTGCTCAGCGAGTTTGTGCTTGTGCCCAGACTTCCCGTCATGCTAATGCTTGGCAGCCATCCAGCCTTGGCAATGCTCAGGCTAACATCGCTGCTCTTTATGGCCAGTTTCGAGCGCTCAATCTCAGGGCGTGTCAGCAATGCCTGCTCGTACACTTTCTGCAGTGTTGGAATCTCCTCCAGCACCATTGCGTCGGTAGTCTCGGGTATTGCCACGTCGAATTCGGTCTCGTCGGTAATCTCGAGCAACTGCTTGAGCTGCAGTTTGTAGCTCAGCAGCTGACTGCGTGTCTCCACGATGTTATACTCGTCGGTGGCACGCTGTGCGGTGAGCTGTGCCAAGTCGGCCTTGCTCATCTTGCCCACGTTCACCATCTCACGTCCGCGCTCCTCGTTTTTCTTGGCTGTCTCCAGCATCTGTTCGTTCACCTTCACGCTCTCGTCAAGATACAATATTTGCGTGTATATCTGGGCTATGCGCTGCTGTATGGTGTTAGCTGTCTCCTGTGTCTGCAACTCGGCCTCGTCTTCGGCTATCTGATTCAACTTTATGGTGTTGGTGTTCTTACCACCGTTCCACACCGTCCACTGGGCGTTGAGCGCGTACGAACCATTATAATACGCCTTGTCTACCTTAGCGTTCACCGTTCCGTTAGTAACGGTAGCCACGCCGGTATCTCTCCAAGGCTTGTAGCCCACGCTCTGGTTTGTTGATGCACTAAGAGATGGCAGCAGTGCAGCCTTCGATCCCTTCAGGTCTTCGGTAGCGCTCTGCTTCTGCAGCTTCGATTTCTGCAGAGTTATGTTATTTTCCATTGCATAGTCTATGCATTCTTGCATAGTCCACTTTTTTTGCGCGGTGGCGTTCATCGTCATCAGTGCCAGTCCTATCGCAATTAATCCTTTCTTCATCTTTATCATTTTTGAATTCGTCGGCAAAGATACTAACTTTGTCGAATCCGACAAAATTTTTTCAACGAAACTCAAAAATGTTAATACTTTTTTAACTATTGAATTGTACCTAACTCCTTGATTCTCCGCTCAAAACTCTCGCGATTATCAAGAGCACCGTTCTTAATTCTTGCACGATAATTGTAGATTGTGTTAACCGAGTAGTGCAGGAATTCGGCAATCTTCGACGAGTCTTCGATGCCCAAACGTATCAGAGCGAAGATTCTAATTTCAGTTGTCAGTCGGTTTTCCTCTTTCGGGTGCACCTGTGTGTCGGTCTGCAGCAAGGCATTGAAGTCGTTGACGAAATTGGGGAACAAGTGCAGGAACACCGAATCAAAGTTCTGGTACAGTTCCTCCAGTTCCTTCTCCTTCAACTCTGTTGATTTCGACATCTGGAACAAATCTTCCAGTTCCTTGTTCTTCATCTTCTTGTTCACCATCTTGCGATAGTTGTCAAGTTTGTCGATATATTGCGAACATAGACTCATGAATCGCCCAATATACTCTTCTTTCACCCTATTACTCTCAGAGAGTTGAGAATTGAGCGTTGAGAGCTGGGAGTTAAGCGTTGACAGTTCCTCAGTCTGCTCAGCCAACTGCTGGTTGACGGTGTACAGCTCGGTGTTCTTACCCTTCAACTCCATACGTGCGATGTTCAGCTGGCGGTTGCGGCGATGCAGGAAGAACAGCACACCCAGCAGACAAAGCAGCAACAGACTGATAGCCACCAACATCAATCGCAGTTGCGTGGTAGTGGCCTCACTCTGACTCTTGTAGTTCTTAGCAATGTGCGTCAGCAGCGGTGCTATCTGCCAGTTTCTCTGTCGCGAGCCGTAGCGGTTGGCGCAGTCGCTGGTAAAACTGATGTACTCCGAAGCCTTGTCTATCTCACCCATCAGCATCAACTCGTTAGCCAGCTCCCACATAGAGCCCTGATCCATAGCAGCATTGCGTATATCGGCCAGCACCGACTCCACCAACCAGTACATCATCTGGTCGCGATCGCCTTGCAGTTTGTATTCTATGTATCGGTACAGAGCTACCAGCGCATACGGGTGCGAACCTTTCTCCACGGTCTTTAGCCACTGGTTGTTGATGGCCATGGCTTCTTCCAATCTGCCTTCGCCCTGAGCGTCCTGCTCGCGGCGCAGGAAACACGTCTCGTAGGTCTCGGGCATCGTCTTCAGCATCAACTGCTTGTAGTAATCGGCTTTTGCCTGATACTTCTGCTTCATCAGGTCCAACCGGGTGTAATAAGCCAACTCGCTATAAACGTTACTATATGCATCATAGTACACGCCAAGTGTCAGCGTATCAATACCTACGGGACGGATAGAATCAAGTATGTTCAGCGCCTCGTCATACATACCGATGTTGGCACATTTGATGGCCATCAGCGAACGGCATTTCACTGCGCCCGATGCATCGCCCAACTTGTCGGCCAGCGCTATACACTTGCCGAGAAAGTACATTGCCGAGTCGCTCACGAACGGCTTGTAGAGTTCGTAAAGCTGAAAGTTAAGCTGATATTTTCCTTTATCAGATGCTTCGAAGTTAAGCGCATGTTTAGCCTCGCCTATTATCTTTTCGTGTGCAGCCACATAGTCGGCCGAATGAGCTATGGCTTCGTCTATCTGTTTACAGTAGTCAGCCAGGCTCTTCTTCCCATCGGCCATCACGGTTGTGACCATCGCAATCAGTAATGCTATTAGTAGTCCCTTCCTCATTGTTCTTCTTGTTGTTTCGGCTGCAAATATAAGTATTTTTTTCCAAACCGCCGCAAAATCTCGCAAAAAATTTAGCAATCTCCGCGGCAGAGAGTCCAACCGCGGAGCATTGCAAAGTAGTCTACGGCGTTAGTGCCGTTCTCCTGTATGGCCATGGCTGCGCCCACAGCCAGCCATCGGGCGGGCTTGTCGCTGGGTATGCCGATGGGTTCGTCGGGGCCTATGCCTGTAAGTTTACTTACATTTGCGATGTAGGCCTTGGTGTTGTTCTCGTGTGGCGGTGCCCACTTGCTAACGATGGCGCGGATGGTGAACAGGCGGTAGGTGTGGTAGTAGGTGCGTGTTAGCAGCCAGAAGGCTGCACGCCAACCGTATTCCATCGATTCGAACTGGCAGAAAGCTGCGTCGGTTTGTTGGGCTGTCATGCCCTTCCACTTATCCTTGCTTCGGCGGATGTTTAGTGGGTTGTTGTTTCTTATTCCTCTTGGTGTCATAATCTTTTCTTTTTGTTAATGTTCAATGCTGTGCTGTGGGGGAAGGCGATGCTGTAGGCGGCGTCGAGGGCTTTAAGGTCTACTCGGCGCGGTGAAAGGCCATTTTTAACTGCAACAATGCAGCGCAACAGCTCGCGATGTTTTCGGGGGTAGAGCGATGGCGGCGGCAGTATGTCGTTGCCGCACACCTGCTCATCGTTTACCACCACGTTGTGGCACACTTCCCAGATAAAGTCGTCGGTGGCCTGAACACCGAACCATGCCTTCAGCACGTTGCGTATGCAGAATCGCTTGTACTGCA